>Ga0209061_1000998_pt1 | contig 54203 bp, 43 predicted proteins | sample Coa_R1_10_FD_187157 | JGI IMG/M metagenome (GOLD analysis project Ga0209061, IMG submission 187157) | Surface soil microbial communities from Centralia Pennsylvania, which are recovering from an underground coalmine fire - Coalmine... | ecosystem: Environmental > Terrestrial > Soil >... | reverse complement strand
CTGGCTGCTACTGCTCGTGCTGAACGCTGCCACGCTCATCGCCGATGGCTACCTGACGGTACGTCCGGTCCTGCTCTACGACGATGCCCGGTTAACACTGCCACGACTCTGGCGTATGCCGCTAGAGGATCTCGGTTACGGCACCGCGCTGTTCGTGCTGGCCGTACTGACATGGGAGCTACTGGGACGTGCAGGCTCGCGTTCGCACTGAGACCCGCGGCACCCTCGCCGACCTGGTCAAAACCTCGCGACCGTTCTCGTGGATCAACACGGCATACGTCTTTGCGGCCGGCGCGCATCTAGGCGCGGGCTGGAGCGCGGGCGTGCTGCTCGGCACGTTTTACTTCAGTTTTCCCTTCAACCTGTTGCTGTACGGTATCAACGACCTGTTCGACTATGAGTCGGACGCACGCAACCCACGTAAGAACTCGATCGAGGGTGCGGTGCTGGCGCCTAAGCGACTGCGCGCGCTGCTAACCGCGATCGCGATCACCAATCTGCCGTTGCTGGCGTTGCTCTTCTCCACGGGCAGCAGGGCGTCGGCGGCGGCGTTGGCCGCGCTGCTGTTCACCGCGGTCGCTTACAGCGCACCACCGCTGCGGCTTAAAGAGAAACCGGTGCTCGATTCCTTTACCTCGGCCACACACTTCGTACTGCCGCTGATCGTGGGGTTACTGTACGGCCGGGCGGGGTTCCTGCCCTGGCCTGAGATCGCCGCGTTTACACTGTGGGCGATGGCGAGCCAGGCGTTCGGCGCGATCCAGGACATCGAACCGGACCGTGCGGCAGGGATCGCCTCGATCGCAACGGCGTTCGGCGCGAGGCGCACGGCGGCCTTTGCGCTCACGCTCTATCTTGCCGCCGCGGGGATCGTGCTGGGCATCCACCGCACGCCCGGATACTTGCTCGTCGGCGCGGTGCTGCTGCTTTACCCGGCGAACGTGCTGCTCGCCCTGCGCGAGCGTGAGGGGGCGCGACGGGGATGGCGGCGCTTTCTCTGGCTGAATCTGCTTACAGGGGCAGCGGTGACGCGGGCGTTCTATATCGGGCGCTGAGGCACGTTGAGCCATCTTACAGCCCGATAAGCAACGATCCGTTATCGTAACGCGGAAAGGGCACACACGCTTTGGGCAGCGAGCATTGCCAGCAAGAAAACGTGTGGTGGTGATAGGAGCGGGCGTCGGCGGCTTGACTGCTGCCGCGCGCCTTGCTCACGCCGGTTTCTCCGTCACCGTCCTCGAAAAGAACTCTCGCGTGGGTGGGCGGCTCGACCGCGAAGAGCGCAACGGCTACGTGTGGGACACTGGTCCTACGCTACTGCTGATGCCCGACGTCTACCGCGAGTTCTTCCGCTCCCTCGGACGCGATCTGCACGACTTCCTCGAGTTGCGCAAGCTCTCGCCCAACTACCGCGTCCGCTTCGGCGATAGCACAACGCTGGATATGACGACAGATCTCAGCGCGTTGATGGCTGGCGTCGAAGCGATCGAGCCAGGCGCCGGGGCCGGCCTGCTCCGCTTCCTCGCCGATGCAGCGGTGAAGTATCGCGTCGGCAGGCAACGCTTCGTCGAACGCAACTTCGTCCACGCGCGCGAGTTCTTCTCACCGCGCAATCTCGTCGACCTACTCCGCACCGGCGCGATCGATAACTACTGGCGCTACACCGGCCGCTTCTTCCGCGACGACCGCCTGCGCCAGGCCTTCAGCTTTCAGACGATCTACCTTGGCATCTCGCCCTACCATGCGCCGGCCGTCTACGCGCTCCTACCCTACACCGAACTGGTAGAAGAGGGGCTCTGGTTTCCGAGCGGCGGGATGTACGTGCTGGCCGAGGCGCTGCAGCGCTGCGCGGAACTGGAGGGCGTCGAGGTGCGCACGGGCGTGACGGTAAGCGAGATCTGCGTGCGCGGCGAGCGCGTTTGGGGCGTCGAGACCGATCAGGGCGATGTACCGGCGGACGTCGTGCTCGCCAATGCCGACCTGCCTTACGTATACCGTTACCTGCTGCCTGCTTCGGCGCGCGATCTGCCTGCCGCCCGCGTGGAGCGGCTCGACTACACCTGCTCGGCCTACATGCTGTACATCGGCGCGCGTCGGCGCTGGCCGCACCTGCTGCACCATAACTTCTTCCTGAGCGGCGATTACGCCGGGACGCTCGGCGATATCTTTGCGCGCAGGATGCTGCCACGAGACCCGGCCTTCTACGTGTGCGCTGCTTCGGAGAGCGAGCCGCACTACGCTCCTCCCGGCGGCACGAGCCTGATGGTGCTCGTACCGGTGCCCGCGCAATCGCCGGCGGTACGCTGGGAATGCGAGGGCGAGGCGTTCCGCGCCCGCATCCTAAACCTGCTCGAAACGCGGGCGGGGCTCACCGGTCTGCGCGACGCGATCGATGTGCTCTGGGAACGCACGCCCGCGGACTGGCGCACGGTCTACAACCTGCACCGCGGCGCCGCGTTCGGCCTCGCGCACGGTTTATTTCAGGTCGGCTGGTTTCGCCCCGACAACCGCTCGCGGCTGCTGCCCAACCTCTACTTCGTGGGCGCGAGTACACGCCCGGGCACGGGTGTCCCGCTGGTGATGATCGGCGCGCGGCTTGTCGCCGAACGGATCATGCTGGAGCAGTGTGCATGAAGGGATGGCGCCGCGCACCGCAGCGCATGACCGGCATACCGGAGCACGAGGTCTGTGCTGATCTCGACGCCTGCTATGCGTACGCCCAGCAGCTAACGCAGCAACATGGCACAACATACTACTTTGCGGCGCGCTTCTTTCCGCCGTCGATTCGGCGCAGTATCTACGGCCTGTACGGCTTTGTGCGCGTGCCCGATGAGATCGTCGACAACCCCGAGGGCGACCGCCGCGATTGTGCTGCCCAGCTACGCGCGCTGGATGACTGGCGTGCGCAGTTCGAGACAGGCTTGAACGGTGTCCCCGTGGCCCATCCTGCCCTGCGCGCCTTCCTCGACACGATGCAGCGGCACGCGATCCCACCGGAGTACCCACGCGCCTTCCTCGACAGCATGGCGATGGACCTCGAGGTAACGCGCTATGAAACCTTCGAGGCGTTGCAGAAGTACACGTACGGCAGCGCGTCGGTGATCGGGTTGATGATCTGTAGCATTGTCGGCCTGCGCGACCGCGCGGCGCTGCCCTACGCCGCTGACCTCGGCCTGGCGATGCAGCTCACCAACTTCTTACGCGATATTGGCGAGGACTATCGCGAGCGTGGACGTATCTACTTGCCGTTGGAGGACCTCGAGTACTTCGGCTACAGCGAAGGTGACCTTGCTGCGGCAACGATCGACGAGCGGTTTGTGCGCTTGATGCGGTTCGAGATCGCGCGCAATCGCGCGATCTACCGCCGTGCCGAGCTTGGCATCTCGGCGCTGCCCGAGTTCGCGCGTTACCCGATCCGGCTTGCTGGGCGCCTCTACGCCGCGATCCTGCAACGCATCGAGGCAAATGGCTACGACGTTTTCCACCGGCGCGCGGCGACGACAAAAACCTACAAGCTTCGGACGGCGGCCGCTATGTGGGCGGCGGAGCGACTGGGCCGGCCATTACCCCTGATTCCCACCGGTATCGACGGCAACGAGGTTTGCTAAGCCGCGTTGTTGCTTGTAGCCAGGCGGCGCGCCCGGTATGGTGAGCGAGGCTGCGCCGTATAATGGCGCGGCGACCCGCGTGTGAGGAGAGAGGACACCCATGGAGCTACGCTTTTCGGAGAAGGAAGAGGCGTTGCGCGCGGAGATCCGCGCCTTCCTGCGCGAGCATCTGCCTCCGGAGCGGGAGGACGGCGGCTCGCTGGGCCTGCGTACCGATGAGGCGTTCGAGCAGGCGCAGCAGTTCAATCGCGCGCTGGCGCAGCGCGGCTGGATCGCCCCCGCCTGGCCGAAAGAGTACGGCGGCCTCGGCGCGAGCATCTACGAGCAGATGGTCTTCAACGAAGAGTTCGGCTACTTCGGCGCGCCCGACACGGGCACGCGTGGTTTCGGCGTCGGCATGATCGGTCCGACGCTGATCTTGCACGGCACCGAGGAGCAGAAGCGCGAGCACCTGCCGCGCATCACCTCCGGCGAAGCGATCTGGTGCCAGGGCTATTCGGAACCGAACGCCGGCTCCGACCTCGCCAGTCTGCAGACCCGCGCCGTGCGCGATGGCGATGACTACGTCATCAACGGCCAAAAGATCTGGACATCGGGTGGGCACCGTGCCAACTGGATGTTCCTCCTGGCCCGCACCGATCCCGACGCACCCAAACATCGCGGTATCTCGTTCTTCCTGCTCGATATCAAGAACACGCCCGGCGTGACGGTGCGGCCGCTGATCAACATGGCCAACCGGCACCACTTCAACGAAGTCTTTTTCGAAAACGTGCGCGTGCCGCTCAAAAACCGCGTCGGCGAGGAGAATCGTGGCTGGTACGTGGCGATGACGCTGCTCGACTTCGAGCGCTCGGGCATTGGCACGACGGCAGCGCAGCGACGCACGCTAGAGCGGCTGGCAGACTACCTGCGCCGCGCGCCAGCGGACGTCCGCCGGCGCAATCGGCTGGCGCTTGCCGAGCTGGTGATCGAGAACAACGTGGGGCGCTACCTCGGTTATCGCATCGGCGACATGCAGGCCAAGGGGCTACATCCGAACTACGAGGCGTCGGTGATCAAGATCTTCCAGTCGGAGCTCAGCCAGCGTATCTACCGCTTCGGCATCAACGCGCTGGGATTGGCTGGGCAGTTCGTTCCGGAAGAGCCCCGGGCGGTGCTACATGGCGAGATGGAAGAAGGGTATCTGACATCCGTCCCTGCATCGATCTATTCAGGCACGAACGAGATTCAGCGCAACATCATCGCGACGCGTGGCCTGGGCCTCCCACGCGGCTGAGGCAAGCCATGCAAGCGACGCGCGGTCGTCCGCGCAGGCATCGTGCGTCTCGCGAGCGAGGCGCTGCGCTTCCGCGCGGGTGAGAAGACATGTACCGGAACAGGTGGTAGCGGTTTGCGCGTGTTGTCCTCCGCCTCGCGCCGGGCAGCCTGCATTGCGTTGCTGCTAGGAAGCGAAGCCAGTGACGCCGTACGGTAGCGCTACCGTGAGCACAGCAGCCATGCCGGCGCAGATCGTGCACCAGCAGGAGCACCCGACTCAACCACGCTGCGCCAGGTAGCGGAGCCTTCGACGCTCAAGCGTCGAAACACGTCGGCAGCGGCAACAGAAAAGCACCAATCCTGTACCGAGCTTGCGTGCCGGTCGCGGCGAAGGCCGCTCGCAGCGTGCAGAAAGAGACAAGGCAATCAGCGCGGTTCGCCGCCGTCGAAGCCCGCATCGCGCTGGCGCACGTACTCGCGAACGCCACCCGCCAGGTTGCCGCCCAGCACCGGCGAGCCACCGGTGATCTCGGCGTTGTGACTGTGGGCGATGTGGTGCAGGTTGAAGACGGCGTTCATCGCGTTGCGCTGGCCCATGCACTCAAGCGTCTGGTTGACCGCCATCTTGGTCCACATCAGCGCGCTCGATGGCATGAGCGCGATGCGGCGCGCCAGCGCCAATGTCTCCTCTTCCAGCTTTTCGCGCGGGTAGACGTGATTCACCATGCCCAGCCGGTAGGCATCCTGCGCGGATAAGAAATCACCGGTAAAGAGAAACTCTTTCGCCATGCGGGCACCAAGTTCCCACGGGTGCGCGAAGTACTCTACGCCGCACACTCCCATACGAACCACTGGATCGGAGAACTGCGCATCGTCGGAGCAGACGATGATATCGCAGACCCAGGCGAGCATCAGCCCGCCGGCGATGCACTTACCGTGCACCTGAGCGATCGTCGGCTTCGGCAGATCGCGCCAGCGGCGGCACATTTCGAGGTAGATCTCCTCCTCCGCCGACATCCGCGCCTCGGCGCCTTGCCTACCCTCGAAGTGGTACAGGAAGAACGGATCGTAGTGCTTATCGCGGTCCTTGCCAGACAGGTCGTGCCCGGCGGAGAAATGCGGTCCCGCGCCGGCGAGGATGATTACCTTGACGTCGTTATCGTGCGCGGCAGCATAGAAGGCATCGTTGAGGTCGTAAGTCAACTGCCGGTTCTGGGCGTTGCGCACCTGCGGACGGTTCATCGTGATACGGCAGACATTACCGTCCAGCTTTTCGTAAAGAACAGTTGCGAACTCTGGCATGTTCCGCCTCCTCACACATCGCCAGCGGGCTCTTCTCGTGAAACGGCAGCCGTCCGTCCGGGCACTGGCTCCGCAACGAACGGAATCGCGCTGAAACGTGCTGCCAGGTTGGTCACGCTCGCAACGTACTCCTTCGCGGGCAATGCACGCCTCTCCAAACGATCCAACACGTACGCGAATGCGGCCGCAAAGGCGACGAAGCGCAACGCCGCCTGAACATGCCACCATGGTTCGATCCGCCCGTTCGTGGCCAGTTCACGCAGCTCGGACGGCAGATACAAAGCACCGTTGCGAATCGCCGAACTCGTCGAGATCAGCACGATGCCGCGCGGATCGATGCCGCCGCTATGGAAACCACCGCCAGCTACCACTGGCAGACGGCGCTGTAACGCCTGTACCAACGCCTCTAGCTCGGCCTGCGCCTCCTCGGCAGCACGCAACGTCTCTGCAAGGTTTGCAACGGCATCGGCCACGATCTCGGCGCACGTGAGCAGATCTGTTGCGGCCGAGACCGCGTCGCTCTCGCAGATAGCCCCAGCCACGCGCTCGCGCAGTTGCGCCACGATCCCGTGTCCAGACATCGGCCCTCGCCTACTCGCGTTCAGAACGGCGCCGGGTCGATACCGAAGAAGTCGCCGCGGCCGGTCACCACGTCGAACCCCTCGACCATGACTTCGGCTTCACCACCGTCAGCTAGGTAGATGATGCCGCGCCCGGGCGTCAGCACGGTAAACGGCGCGACAGCAAAACGCCCGGCCCAGCGGCCCTTTTTGCCGGGAGCGTCCGGCTTACGCTGCAATTCGAACTCTGCCGGGAAGCGTGCATTATCGCGGTAGATAAAGAGTTCGCCCCGGCCCATCCATGTTTGCGCCATCGTCGCGCTCATGCAGCGCCTACTCCGCGCGGAGCCACTCGTCGAGCAGCTTGTGGAAGTGACGAATCTTCGTCTCGTTGTAGCTCGCGAAATCGACGAATGGCTTCTTCATCGTCTTCAGCCCGATCTGGACCTTGGGGATGTTGTACGTGTCCTGGTTAAAGACGCGTGCCAGCATGCCAAGCTCCGGTGCCTCGGTCCAGTCGTCATCGGGGCCAAGCCAGTGGATCGGCGCCGCGGGCGGGCGTGGCTCACCCTCCGGGTAGGGCGCCAGGAACATGCACTCCATGATGCTCATATCCGGATTGTTGCCGTACGGGCGGAAGCGGTACACGATCCGGTTGAACGCGCCCCAGGGATGGAAGTTCGGAAAGACTGTGTAATAGATCGAGTCGGTGAACTCGGCGTCGCAGAACTGATCGACTTTATCACCCAGGATCGCACGCATATTCTCGCGCGCGGCCATTGCCGCCACCTGGCGCGCCGTTGCGCCGGGCGGCACCGGCACCGGCGAGGGCTCGCCATACTCTTTGTCAAGCATGGCATCGAGCATCTGCTGCTGATCGGGTGGGTTCTTCAGATGCGGGCTGGGCGTACCGTTGGGCGTGATCGCCCGGCTAAAGTTGCCGAAGACATCGTACTGCGAGTTCGAGTCGCCGATACCCGGCAGCAGCTGCGGATGCGTCGCGACAACGTGATAGGCTTCCATGAACGCTTCCTGCGCTACCTTCCAGTTGCAGCGCAGGATCTTCGCGACATGCGCCTGCTTGTACTTCTTCTCCGGCGTCCAGCGCTCGAAGTGCTTCGGCAGGTCCCCGAGAAACTCTGCCAACGGCCCAGCGTCGGGATCGGGGTTGATGAAGACGAAGCCGCCCCAGGTGCCGACCTTTACCTCCGGCAGGTGATACTCATCTGGCGTGACCTGGGGAAAATCCCATGCGCACACCACCTCTTTCAGCCGACCGTCGATCTCCCACGCCCAACCATGGAAGGGGCAGCGGAACTCGGTCGCCCGCTTGCCGTCCGTCTCGCGCAGCTGGCGGCCACGATGCAGGCAGGCGTTGTAGAACGCCTTGATCTCGTGCGGCCGCGTGCGCACCACAAGAAAAGAGAGGTCGGCGATGTCATAAACGGTATAGTCACCGACTTCGGGAATGTCTTCCTCGCGGCAGGCCATCTGCCAGACGCGCTTCCAGAGCGTCTCGACCTCGAGATCGTGAAACTCCTTGGAGAAGTAGCGTTCGACGGGCACGCGCGTCACGCCTGGCTCGATCGGCGACTCCAGCTTCAGCACCGGCGGCACCTGGCGGGTGTCGGTCTGTAGCAGCTCTTGGTAGAGCACGCCCGCGGAGCGAGGCCCCTGCGGTGTGATCCTGCCCTTATCGCCCACCGTCGTCGCCACGGCCATCTCTGCTACTCCTCTCGTTACTTCTCGCTTCCGCCATCGATAGTCGCGTCACGGTCGATGCTCAGTCGTGCACGAGTTCCTGCTGCATCCGCAGTCCGCGCTGGTTGACGTTCGTACCGCGCGGCAGCGGTTTGCCACCTACCCAGATCAGCATGTGCGGGTCGGCGTATGTCAGGTCGCCCTCCAGCCACCTGCCATCCCAGCGGAAAATGCCAACCTGACCGTTTTTCTCGACGCGCACGATACCATCGCCGATCTCCTCGTAGATCGCGCCGCTCAACGGATGCTGCTTCCGTCTCATCGCTCGCCCTCCGGCTCTCGAAAGCACCGACCAGGGGGACTGCCCTCCCCTTTTCCCCAAAAGTAAACGGATGTTCCATCGTTTGCAACTGTCCGGTGGAGTAGTCCGGGCGATGTTGCCATGCCTACCCCCGGTGGCGCCTCTCCGCGCATAAGCACCTCCATCTGGACGATAAGCGTCACACGGGCCCCAAACCCGTACGCTGCATCGCACCGGCATGATCTATCGCCGCCATGTATAGATGCCATAGCAAGAAATCACCCGTTTTTTGCTGACAGCCTGTGGGGGCAGCGGGATCGAAAAAGCATGCGTTTACCCGGCAGACGGCTTGTTTGCGCGGGGTTATCTCTGAAATAGAGGAAAATCCTCGAAGACCGGGATGAAAGCGAGGGACGGTATGAATGCCATGATGACGCGGCGACGGTTCCTCTCGATTGCGGGTCTAACCAGCCTCAGCCTTGGAAGCGTTGCGACGCTTGCTGCCTGCAAAGACCAGCAGCCCGGTACAGCGTCGGCGACGCAGGCGGCGGCCTCGCCAGCGCCGGCAGGGGCGACGCACGCGGCAGCCTCGCCAGCGCCCGCAGCGACGGGCAGCATGCCGGGTATGGCGATGGCGAGCGCAACCAGCGGGCCACAGGAAGGCGCGCCGATCCCCGCTCATCAGGTCTACGATGCGCGTCCACCCCAGGCAGGCCCCGAGACAACGAAGAAGCTCGTGCTGACAACGCGCAACGATACCGCGATCGCCATCGATAAAGAGGTGGGGTATTACGGCTGGAGCTTCAACGGTACGATTCCCGGGCCGATCCTGCGCGTGCGCCAGGGCGATACGGTCGAAACGACCATCACCAATAAGGGCACGATGGGGCATTCGATCGACTTCCACGCCGCGCAAACGCCGTGGAGCAAGAACTATCAGATTATATTGCCCGGCGATTCCTTCTCGTTTAGCTGGACAGCGAATCACGCGGGCGTGTTCATGTACCACTGCGGCACGCCGCCTGTGCTGGAGCACATAGCGAACGGCATGTACGGCGCGATCATCGTCGATCCGCCCCAGCCGATGCGCCCCGCACGCGAGTACGTGATCGTGCAATCCGAGTTCTACCCCACGGCAGGAACGGGGATGCGTAAGCTCGACCTCGCCGCGGCGAACGCCGGCAACCCGCGCTACGTCGTTTTCAACGGATACGCCAACCAGTACCAGGAGACGCCGCTCACGGCCAAAGCGGGCGAGCTGATCCGTCTGTACGTGGTCAACGCCGGGCCAACGCTGTGGTCCGCATTCCACGTCATCGGCGCGCTGTTCGAGAGCGTCTACCCCTCTGGCTCGCTGGACAGTCCGCTGCACTGGCTGCAAACGTGGAGCATCGCTCCCGGCGATGGCGCGATCTTCGAGCTCACGATCCCCGATCCCGGTACGTACCCGTTCGTGACGCACAGCTTCGCCTACACGGGCCGGGGCGCGATCGGGCTGATCAAGGTCGAATAACCAGCCTCGGGCGCTGATACACCGGTCGGGGAGAGCCTCTCGCGGGCTCTCCCCTTTCTGATGGACGCGCAACCCCATTGCGCGCCGCGCGTCGATGCGGGACGCTCGACAGCGCAGACACATCGTGAGGGAAGAGCGATGGACCTTCAGCTCGCCGGCAAAGCGGCGATCGTAACGGGCGCCAGCCGGGGGATCGGGCGTGCGATCGCGCTTGGTCTTGCACGCGAAGGCTGTAGCGTGCTGCTTGTGGCCCGCGGCCAGGCCGACCTCGACGCCACGGCCGCTGACATCCGCACAACCGCCACGATGGGCGCACAAGCGGTGACGTTCGTCGGCGATGTCACGATGCCGGGCACCGCCGCAGAGGCCGTTGCTCGTGCGATCGACGCCTTTGGCCGGCTCGACATCCTCGTCAACAACGCGGGTGGCTCCGTCGCGGGCGACGACGACGCAGCCTGGGAGCAGGCGTTCGCGCTCAATCTGCTCTCCGCCGTGCGTTTCACGCGCGCGGCGCTACCGCACCTGCGGCAGAGTGGCGGCTGCATCGCACACATCGCCTCGATCTACGGGCGCGAGTCGGGCGGCGCTGCGCCGTATAACGCGATGAAGGCAGCGTTGATCAGCCACGCCAAAGCGACGGCGACGCGCGTTGCCCGCGATGGTGTCCGTGCCTTCTCCGTCGCGCCCGGCTCGATCAGCTTTCCCGGCGGCGCTTGGGAGCGGCGCACCCGCGAGGATCCCGAAGGCATGGCGCGCTTCGTTGAGCAGAACATCCCCATGGGCCGCTTCGGCACCCCCGAGGAAGTGGCCGATGTCGTCGTCTTCCTCTGCTCGCCGCGCGCGCGCTGGGTCACCGGCGCGTGCGTGACAGTTGATGGCGGCCAGTCGCGTTCCAACATCTAGCGGCGAAGCCCCGGCGATCTGCACAGCGGCCATGATCGCCGTTGCGGCTCTTGACGCGTGCGCGCTACTCCGCCGGATTCCGCGTCGTAGCCTCCGTTGCCCAGAGATCGCCGTGCGACTTGCCTCCACGCCCTAGATGGCTGGCCCTCGTGAGCGCTTGCCGACCTCACCGCGCAGGCAGCAAACAGAGCAGCACGCCCTGACAGGTCGGGCATGAAAGGGGCGTCCCGATACGGCGGTACACGGCGCTCTTCGCGTACCCATGGCGGTACGGATGACAGCGCCGTCGGCCCATCCCGCCCTCGCTGCTCGCGCGGGTCGTACTGGCCTCTGGCTGCTCGTCCGCGCATGCGGGGCCGTAGGCTCGCCCTGGCGCGGCCAGAGCTGACCTGGTGGATCGTTATGTCCTCTGGCACCTCCTCTCCTACCAGCGCACCCTTTCTCACCCGCCCCGTCCTGCCGCACGCGAAAAAACATCTCACCGCGCGTTCTGCCGGCAACGCTAGAACAGGCGGATCCTGTACGACACCGCACATATCGACTCACCAGGGCGGTAGACAATGCCACGGAAAAGCCCTATGCCAAAGACGTGAGCGCGCGCGGGATCGTCTATCAGCCCGATCTCTCCGGCGAACCGGCCTTCGATGCCGTCGTCATCGGCGGCGGCCCGGCCGGTATCCACGCGGCCGCGGCGCTCGACCGCGGCACCGGCACCGGGGCGCGCATCCTTGTCCTCACGCGGGAGCATCCGCCAGGCGGGTTGTCGCAACGTTCGCTCGAGCAATTCCGTTACGCCCACCAGACGGAGATCCTGACCCGTTTCGTCGACGAGACGCTACAGCTCTACCAGGACGTCGCAGACGAGCTGGGCACGCCGACGTTCATCCGCTTCCCCTATCTTTTCGTGGCCGGAACGCCCGCGCAGCTCGACCTCTACCGCCAGATCGTCGCGGATACTGCCGCCTGGGGCTTCGACAGCCGCGGCACGATCCTCGACGCGGCCGAGGCGCGCCGCTGCTACCCGTACCTCGATGGCCCGGGCGTGCTCGCCGTGGTGGCGATTCACAACGCCGGCCGGCTCTTTTTCGATCTGGTCAAAGAGCACCTGATCGCCCGCGCGCGCAAGACACTGTTCGCCACGGGCGTTTGCGCCGAGGAGGTGCTGCTGGACGGCGCCGGGCGCGTGCGCGGCGTGCGTACCTCGCGCGGTACGGTTGCAACATCGCGCGTGATCGTTGCGCCAGGGGCGTTCGTCCTGCACCTACCACGCCTGTTCCCCACGCTTGCGCTCGATGACCTTGCCCGCGGCTTCGCCGTGACGCAGCGCGAACTGTTCACGGCGCATGTCAGCGGCATGCCGCCACGCACGACAGCGTTCGTTGTGAGCCCGGGCATGGCGATCGCGCGTTACGAGACGGATGGCGAGGGAAATGGCTCCGCCATCTACGGTTACGCTGATCCGGACGAGCCGCCGATTGCGGAGCCAGCGATCGACCCGCAGCCGCGGCGCGATCCACACTTCGTTGCCACGGTCTACGAGTTGCTCAGCGCGGCGATTGGCGCTTACGGTGATGCAGAGCACGTAGGACCCCTGGCGCGCCGCCCCACCGGCTTTTCGGCGGGGTACTACCCTGCCTTCCTCGACGAACTGCCTGTGATCGACACGCTCCCCGGCGCTGAAGGCGCGGTGCTGCTCGCCGGCACCAACCACTACGGCGTGATGGCCGCGGAAGGGATGGCGCGCATCGCCGTAGCCATCGCACTCGAAGACGCACGTCCGCCAGCGGACATCGCTATCGGCCGCCCGCTCGGACCGAAGCGCAGCCTGATCCTGTAACGCCTGTAACTAAGGACCAGCTGGTCCGCTCAGCCGGCCAGATGCTCAGCAAAAAAGGCGCCGACGAGCGTGGCCAGTTCGTCTTGATGCCCCCACCAGAAATGGTCCGCACCAGCGACGATGCGTGCCTGCGCACGCGGACCAAGCGCCGCGGGCAGCTGCTCGATGCGCGAGGCGGGTGCAATCGGATCAGCGTCGCCCGCGATCAGCAGCACGGGGATCTCGACGCCGAACTGGGCGGTGAAGTCGAGCATCTGCGGTGGTGGCGAGACGGCGCAGATCGCCCGCGCCCCCGTCGCCGGCGCAGCGTTGAGCGCGACTGCCGCGCCGAACGAGTACCCCGCCAGCCCCAACCGGTGCGGGTCGATCGCATCGCCGCGACGGCGCAGTGCATCGAGCGCGGCGAACACATCTTCACGCTCCTCGTAGCCGCCAGCATGGTCGCCGCCGGAACGGCCGGTACCGCGAAAGTTGAAGCGCAGCGCCGCGATGCCACGTTCCAGCACGGCGTCGCGCAAGCGGATCACCACGTCGTTATGCATGTCGCCGCCGTAGAGCGGGTGCGGATGGCAGATCACGACGGCAGGAACCGGCTCCACGGCGGTATCCGGCAGCGTCAACACACCTTCGAGATCGAATCCTTCCTCCGGCACCGGAAAGCGGAGCTGCTCCTCACGCATCGTCGCTGCCCTCCCGCGGCACGATCGGGAGCACGATATGCGAGGGATGCGCTGCATCGTGGTAGATCGTGTTATCGGCGACCTGCCAGCGGCGGTTGGCGCCGAGCGGCTCTCCGGTGTTGGGGTTGATGTCGAAGCGCGGGAAGTTGCTGCTGGAGATATCTAGCCGAATGCGATGGCCGCGCTTGAAGAGATTGCTCGTTGGATACGGCACGATACGGAACTCGTAGATCTCGTCGGGCGTGAGCAGCTCGCCACGCTCGCGGCTGTTCCGGTACCGTGCACGGATGATGCTATCGGCGATGTTGAGCGCGTACCCCTCGGGATAATCGGGGTTCGGTGGGTAGACATCGATCAGCTTGGCGGTGAAATCGGTGTCGACAGCGCTCGACGAGGCCCACAACCGCACCTCGAGCGGTCCCGTGACCTCGATATCGGTCTCCAGCGGCGGCGTCTGGAAGACAAGCACATCGGGGCGCGCGGCGAGTGGCAGCGTATCGCGCGCGCCCATGACCCACGACGCACCGCGCTGGTCGTAGCCACCGTTCGGCATGACTTCGTAGCCCACAGAGATGTTGCCACCGATCGTTGGCACCGGGTCGGCAGGATTGAAGCGGTAGCTCGTCGATGACGACGCCTCTTGCGGCGGCTCTTCGGTCAGCAGACCGCCGGCGCGCAGGTAGAACGGCGTCGGCACGGCACGCGCAAGCGGCCATTCCTGCTCCTCGCGCCAATGACCGCCATGGTCGAGCCGCCCCTCGAAATTGCGCCGGCCGCTGCCACCACCCATCACAAAGATGCGCACCGGCGGCTCGCGATCGACGCCGGTATCGAGCCCCTTTAGCCAGCGGTCGAACCAGCGCAGGCGGAGATCGTCGTAGTCGAGCGCGGCGTCGGGGCCAAAATCCACGTCTCCGGCGAACGTCTGCCCGATCGGCGCCACGCCGTGCACCCACGGCCCCATGATGAGGTGGATCGGCCCGCGCTTGCGTTTGCTCAGCGCCACGTAGTTCTCGGTCACGGCACGGGCGTAAGAGTCATACCAGCCAGAGAGGAAACAGACCGGCACATCCTTGTGCTGGTCGTAGTACTCGTCGGCCACGTAACCGCGATGTTGCCGCCAGTAATCGTCGTAATCAGCGTGCGTCAGGACATCGATCGCCCAGCGCTCATAGCTCGGCACCCGTGCGAGCGGCGTAGTGCCTGGACGCAACGGCAACCGGTTCAACCACGAGCGCACGTCGGCGCGCGCTTGCTCGAGCGTGCGGCGAAGGACCGGGTCGGCGAGCGCCTCTTTGGACTGCGTCGCCATCTGGAAAGCGTAGATGATGAAGCGCAGCTCCATCGCGCCGCCCTGGCGCATCGCCGAGGTGTGGTAGTTGGACATCCCTTCGCTGACGAACTGCGCCGCCAGCGCCGGCGGAGCGAGGGTTGCGAGTGCGGTCTGGTCGGAACCGCTGTAGGAGAGGCCGATCGTGCCGACCTTGCCATTGCACCAGGGCTGCGCTGCGATCCAGTTTACGGTGTCGAAGCCATCCTCGCCCTCCAGCGCGAAGGGGTACCATTCGCCCTCGGAGGCGTAGCGGCCGCGTACATCCTGCAACACGACCGCGTACCCACGGCGCGCGAAGAACTTCGCCGCGCCGACGATCGTCGCGTTGAGCTTGTTGTACGGCGTCCGCTCCAGAATGACCGGCCACGGTCCGGGCAAGGCCGTGCCCGCGCGCGCTGGCAGGTAGAGGTCGGTTGCCAGGCGCACACCGTCGCGCATGGGCACCATAACGTTGCGCTCGTAGGCCACATCGTACGCTTGTACGCTACCCTCGCGGGCCACGGATGTATCGGCCGCGGTCATCGTTCTGCCTCCGGAGGAATCCTCGCCCGACAAGGATAGCCCGCGGCCGACCACCGCCGCCAGACGCCTTTGCGCACCTCGCTTCGCGATCGCCACGGCTTCTTCTAAAGAGATGCGGCCAGCAGCGCGACGCCTGCTCAGATTGTTTCGGATCGACCGTGTTATACTCCGGCCATGAGCGTGGCCGAACGACCGAAAACCGCCACGGCGGAAGAGGCCCGCCGCTCCTGGCTGCTGCGGCACCGCGGTTTCCTCGAATTCGTCATCGTCGGCGCCTGCTTCCTGATCTACTTCCTCATCCGCGGCGCGGTCGTCGATGAACCGATCGTGGCGTTCAGGCACGCCGAAAACGTGATCGCGTTCGAAAAGGCGCTCGGCATCTTCGTCGAGCCGCAATGGCAGGCAGCGATCCGCCACGATAGCGCGCAGATCTGGTGGTGGAACTTCGTCTACTTCTGGTGGCACGCGCCGGTGATCGCCGGCGTCGCCTTCTGGCTCTATTTCAAGAAGAGGGATGTCTATTATCTTATTCGCAACGCCTTTCTCGTCTCCTGCATTATTGGCCTGATCGTGTACGCTGCCTACCCCGTTGCACCACCACGCTTGATCACCCCGACTGGCTACGCTGAATACCACATCGTGCCCTCCACGCCGCCAACGTATGGCTTCGAGGATACGATGGCCGAGCATAGCAAACTGGACTACCAGGCTGAATCGCTGCAACCGTTCGTCAATCCGTTCGCGGCCGTGCCGAGTCTGCACTTCGGTTGGGCCTTCCTCATCGGGCTGGGTATCGCGCTCGGCGTCGGTGCGCGGCGCTGGTGGGGCTGGGCGGTCGCGACGGCGCTTACGGTGCTGATGTTCTTCGCCGTGGTGCTGACGGCGAACCACTTCATTGTGGACGCGATCGCCGGCTTCATCGTCTGTCTGATGGGCCTCGGTGGCGCACTGCTCTACCAGGCGCTGCCGGAGAGCTGGCACCGCAAGCTGACACCGCCACCTCTGCGCGAGCCCGCGTTCTAGCCTACCGCGCTCAGTTGAGGTGACGAAGCAAGGTGCGCGAATCGAGCGTAGCGTAGATCTGGATCGCGAGATCGCGCACGTCGGCCGCCCACGTCTCCCAGTCGCGGCGGGCGCGCTCGGCTTCGGGGCTGTTCAACGCGCGCTGCACCGCCTGCTCGTCCGCGAACGTGAACAGCGCAAGGTGGTTCGGCCCCTGCAACGTGGTTCCCGACCCCGGTTCGAGCCGGTACGCACCGGTGATGCCAGGAATGCGCAGCACATGCGGCACGTGCACGCGAGCATGCCAGCGCCGGAACTCGGCCAACCGCTCCGGCGCGATACGCGCACGCACGAGCAGAAACGGCTCAGGCGACATCGGTACTGCTCCCCTCCGTCCGTGCGCCCCGCGGCCGACAGCCCTTACTTCTTCGCCGGCGCCTGCGGCATGCCAGGGCCGCTGATCGCCGTAGCGGTGCCCAGCGAGGCGATCACCGTGGGCTGGCCCGCAACGCTGGTCGGGTAGGTCACCTGGCCTTTCGGTCCGTTGCCACACTGATTCTCGGGGTCGTACACGCACTGATTGCGCTCGATGAAGTCTTTGAGCGCGTTGACATCGGCGCTGCTGTTCGGGTTGAAGTCGTGGCCACGCCAGCCGGGTTGACAGTTCACCGGCCCCCACGTCTCGATGCGCTGCCAGGAGGTAACGGCCACGGTGCAGGGCATATCGGGGCGCGGCGCTAGCAGAACGTTGCCGTAGCTCTTCACGAGTTCGCTGTTGACGATATCGGTCAGCTTCTTGACGACCTCGGGCGAAGCGTTCTTGTTGTACTGCACCTCCACGCCGCCATGTTCAAGGAAGTGTGGTAGATATTCGGTCACGAACGGCACAGTGTAAATGCCACGCTGCGGCACCTGGGGGAAGTGCGGGCCCGATGTCGGCGGATCGGTGCTGTAGGCAACGTGCGCGTCTCCCGGGTTGACGTGCAGATTTCCTTGCGAGGCGATCTTCGCGCCCGGCAACGGCGCGCGCAGTCCGAGCGGATCGAAGATAACGAACAACGCGACTAGGGCGATCAGCACTACACCGCTGATGATCCACGGCCAGTAGCGAACGAGAACGTTCGGCTCTGCGATCACGTACGGCTCACGACCGCCTGGTGCTCCTTCGCCTTTCTTCTTCGTCTTCGCCTTGAGCTGCGGCTGCGAGGCGCGGCTCTGCGCAAGCAATTGCTTACGGCGCGCTTCGAGCCGCCGCTGCTCGCGCGCTTCCTGCCGTTGTTGTTGCCGGTTCATCGTCGCCTCCGTCGCAGCGGTTGCCCTTGAACGCGATCAGTGTACGGGAGATAGCGACCACCGCGAAACGCATCCTCAGGACAGCGCTGCCAGCCAGCCAACGGCGAACAGCAGCGTGGCAAAGATCTGGACGCCCCAGCCGCGGAGCAACGCCTCGGGACGCCGTGAACGCGCAACCGCGATCGCCAGCACCAGCAACGCCGCCGCGCCCGCCGCTGCCAGCTGCACCAGCCGCTCGTTGAGACCGGCCACTGGTGCCAGAGCAACACCTCCCACGATTGCCAGCGCAAACGCCGCCCAGCTCAGGCGCACCGCGTTGCGCTCGCCGAGACGGTGCGCCGCGCCGCGCACCCCTGCATCGCTGTCGCTGGCAATGTCGGGCGCGGTATTGCCCAGATACAAGGAGATGCCGAGCAGCGCGCCCAACGGGTACATCCACAGCAGCGCCGGCCGATAGCGCCCGAGCGCCACCCAGACCCACAACGGCAGCAGCGGCAGCGCTAGCATGTACGGCACCACGCTCCACACCGATCGTTTGAAGCGCAGATCGTACAACAGCCCGCAGGCCAGGCCAGCCATCGCCAGCCCCCACGCGCCCGGACCTGAAAGCGCCGCCAGCGCAGAGGCGACCAGCATCGCGACCGCGGCGACTATCCAGGCGCCGCCACGCCCAATCGCGCCGCTCGGGATCGGTTTCCCCGGCTTCGTCATCCGGTCGAGGTCGACATCCACGGCGTCGTTGGCCGCGCCGATCGCGCACTGGATCAGCAGGATCGTCGCGACGAGCCGTGCCGTGGTGCCCAGCGGTGGAACGCCACGCGTGGCAATGGCGGCGAAAAGCGCCACCGCGAGGCCGTTGGCGGCCGTAGGAAACGGATGCACAACACGCGCCGCCCGCAGCCACCGACCGAACATACCACCCCTCGCCCTGCGGCGCACGCGCTCCCCGTGCTGCCAGCACGCCTGCCGCCGCGGGACCATTCTCGCACGAGCGGCGACGCAACACCGGCGAGATCACGGGCTTCTGGAACGCGAAGGATTGTGCCAGCGTCAGGAGGGAGAGACGGCGGGCATCCGGCCGTAGGCGATCAGCGTCGCACCTGTGCCATCGCCCCGAACACGCATGATTGCGCTATTGCCCTGGTTATCGATGGTAGTGTAGACCAGCCACGCGCCATCCGGCGACCAGTCCCACGGCTGGCCCTGCGCCACGACGGTATCGTTGCCGGAGACCGGGTCGAGTACATGAATCACTGGCCCATTCGCCGACTCAACGATATAGGAAAGCTTGCCGCCCGGAGACCAGAGCGGCTCCTGACCATCGGGCGCGACGAGGTGAGCATTGGAGCCGTCGGGCGCGGCGATGTAGAGGCCGACGCTGACACCCGTGTCGGCGAACGTTTGCCGTGCGTAGGCGATCAGCGCGCCGTTGGGCGCGTAAGCGATCTGCGAGCCACCCAGCAGGCCGGTGGGACCATTCCGAGCAACGGCGTACGTCTCGTTTGTCGCGCTGGTCGCCGTTGGGCAGCGGCTGTAAAGCGGCGTGCCATCAGGAGCGAAGCCCTCGTTGAAGAGGCAGAGGTTATCGACCTGTGCCAGCAGCCGCGGAGCGCCGCCGGACGCTGGCACGATCCACAGCGAGGCTGTCGCGGCGTTACGCACCAGTCGGTACGAGATCGCGCTGCTATCGGGCGACCAGCGCGGCGAGTCGACGCGCGCTCCTTCATCCTGGCAGAAATCGCTCGCACAGCCGCTGGGCAGCGCGGCCTGGCTGGTCAGGGGGTGCGCATCGCTGCCATCGGCGTTGACGAGCCAGAGGTTGCCGTCCTCACCGACGAAGGCGATGCGGGTGCCATCTGGCGACCACCGCGGCTCAGCGGCGCTGCCGCCGGCTGCCGGCCGCCAGATCTCCTCGGCGGTGCCGCCAGCGAGAGGTACGAGGTACAACCCGCCATCGGACCCAACGTAGACCACGCGGCCAGGCGAAGCAGCGGCCCGAGCACCAGCCAGCGCGGCAAACGTCAGCACGAGCGCCGTCGCGAACCCGAAGAGCGATCTCGTCAACCGCGTCACGTTCGCAGTTCCTCCGCCGCGGCTTCCGTGGGCCGCGTATCCTACCCTCTTACATCTTGATTTTCGAACAGAAGAGGCGCTGCCAAAGCGATAACGGACCGGCTGTGACGAAGATGACAGCATCACAGCTCCTATTGTGATGCGCACGCAACGGCTTCTGCACGCTCCCGTTGGCCGAAAGGCGTAATGCCAACGGGCGAGGCAGCGCCTCGACGATCCGGTGTGGTACAGTCCGGGCAAAAGCGGCGCTCGCGGGCGCCGCCGGGAGACGACAGGCGCGTGATCGACACGATCGCTTTCATCCGCGAGCATTTGGCGGCGCTACACACGCTCTTCGACCGCGTCACCGCCGACCTGAGCGACGACCAGGCGCACTACGTGGCCGCGCCGGGCGTGCAGCCGATCGCCTTCTCGCTCTGGCACTACGTGCGTACCGAAGACAACATTATTCGCTTTGTGCTCCAGCGTCGCCCCACCATCTGGATCGAAGGCGGCTGGCCGGAGCGCTTCGGCCTCGATCCGCGCGCCCAAGGCACGGGCATGAGCGACGAAGAGGCGTCGCGCTTCCGTCTCGCTTCACTGCCCGATTTCCGCCGCTATATGAGCGCCGTCTGGGCAGCAACGGACGAGTACCTCGCCCATCTGCAGCCGGCCGACGCCGATCGCCTCGTCACGATCAAACCTGTTGGCGAGATGACGGTGCTGCAAGCGTTGGGTGGTATGTGTCTGACGCACGGCTACCGCCATCTGGGCGAGATCGAGTACGCGCGCGGTCTCCTCGGTCTGAAGGGCGCAACGATCTGACGCGTCGCGTGCGCTGTGCGCGCTCGGCTTGACCACCTTCCCCGCGCTGGAAGACGATGCGCGCAGAACAGTTCGAGGACGGAGATGGGTCCGATTCTCGTGGTTGCCGGCAGCCTGCGCCAGGGCCGCCGCTCCTTCCGCGTCGCCGAGTACGTGCGCGACAAGCTCGCGCGGCTCACGGCGGGCGAGATCGCGTTGCTTGACCCACGCGATTTCGCCGCTATCCCGCCCTTCGATCAGGTCACGCAGACCGATCTCACGCGTCGCCTCGCCGAGACGTTCGCCGCGGCCTCCGCGTTCGTCTTCGTCGTGCCCGAATGGCACGCCGGCATACCCGGCCACCTCAAAAACATGATCGACTACCTCGGCGCCGACCATTTCTGGGGTAAGCCGGTTGCGATTGTCACGGTCTCCTCAGCGTCAGGCGGACCGAACGTCGCCAGCAGCCTGCGCGATGTGCTGGGCGTCCTGGGCGCAACGTTTGTCGCGCCGTTCGTCTACGTCCGCAATATCAAGACCGCCTGGGACGAAGAGACGGGCCGTCTCGCCGACGATCGGGTCGACACGGCGATCGATCTCGCCCTGCGTCGGTTGCTACAGGTGCGCGAGGCCGGTGTCGGCGCGCGCGCTTGACTCCGCCTCTCAGCTTCCGCGCACGTCCTCGCGCAACAGACCGAGCAAGCGGCGCGTCAGCCGTTTCTCGTTGCGGCCATGCTCCTGCCAGCACAAGCCGCCGAGCACGCAGCGTGGACAACCGTCGCGGCAGTGGCAACGCGCGATCATCTCGTCGCAGATGCGTAGCAACTCCGGCAGAAGCGGCCACGCGCGCTCGGCGATGCCAGCGCCACCCTCGCTCGCGCTGTCGTACAAAAAGAACACAGCACCACCGCGCAGTGCCGGACTAAGGACCGCGGTGGCAAGCACATCACGCGGGTCGCAGCCGATGCGCACGGCCAGCGCTGCCGGCAACAGGTGCTCGAGCGCATGCGTTGCCGTCGCCAACGCACCCGGAGCGGTTTCCTCCAGCCGCGCGGCGATCTCCGGCGCGATATCGATGCGTATCCCGCGCGTGCGCAGCTCGTGCACGATCGGCGTCGTCAGCGGCATCGGCGCGCCCACGCACTCACCGCGTTCGTCGAGACACCGGTAGCCAGACGTCGTCTGCCGCACGGCCAGGTGCAACGTGCCCGCGCGCTCATCGATGGCGAGCTCATGCACAGTGGCGCGCAATACCGGCACCGTGCGCGGGCCGTCGGCATTGGGCTGCAACTCGACGCTTCGCCGCCGCGTATCCACATCCAGCACGCGAAAGAACATCGCCTCATGCAGGTACAGCGCGCCGGGATACGCCTCTCGCCCAAGGTGTGCGGCATCGATCGTGCCGATCTGTTTGCCAGCAACCATCAGCGCGTACTCCTCGGACGGCGTGCCGCGCAGATGCGTTCGCCCATGCGGGTTTTCGATCCCCGACACCAGACACTCGCCGAGCGGACGCAGCATGCCTTCACCGACCGCTCGGGCGGCGATCGTTGCGGCATCGTCGCCGAACGCCGCGATCTCGCCTTGGTGAAGCGGCGCCTCGGCAGCAGCGCAAGCAAGGTGCGCTGTACCGATCGTTGCGTTCGCGAGGTCGAGGCAGCCTTCCTCGCACGCGAGATCGAGCAGATCGTGCGGATGCTCTGCAAAGTAGCTGTCGACGGGGCGCGGATACGGTACGAAGATGCCGAGCGCCAGCCGCTCCGCGCGTCCCGCACGGCCCAGCTGTTGCCACAGAGACGCGCGCGTGCCCGGATAGCCCGCGACGATCGCAACATCGAGGTCGCCGATATCGATACCCACCTCGAGCGCCGTCGTCGCTACAACGCCACGCAGTTCGCCGTGCTTGAGACGCTCTTCCAGAAAACGCCGCTGGGCCGGCGCGTAGCCATGACGGTACGGCGCGACACGCTGCGCCAGGGCATCGTCGAGCAGGGCGCGTGCGCGTGTCGCGGCACGCTCGGCCGCCATGCGCGTCGGGACGAACAGGATCGTGCCCGCTCCGGCGCGCACGCTTTCCGCCAGCAGCGCTGCTGCCGCGCCCTCAGCGCTTTGCGACCAGCCATCCCGCTCCTCTGGCTGCCAACAGGCAAGTAGACGCTCGCCACGTCCTCCCGCCGCGCCCTCGATCGCCACACACGGCCTGCCGAACAGCGCGCTCGCGAACGCGGCCGGGTTGCCGATCGTCGCTGTCGCGGCGATCACCCGCGGCCGCGCGCCGTACAGGGACGCGACGCGGATCAGGCGGCGTAGCACGTACGCCATGTGCGTGCCAAAGAGACCACGGTAGATATGCGCCTCATCGAGCGCGACGAAGCGCAGGCGGGGGAAGAAACGCGCCCAGCTGCCATGGCTGCCCAGCAGGCTCAGATGTAGCATCTCGGCGTTCGTCAGCAGGATCGCCGGCGGACGCTGCCGCAACGCACGGCGCTCGTCTGGCGGTGTAGCACCGGTCAGGGTCGCAACCGCGATCGGCACAGGCAGGTGCGCAAGCAAACGGCGCAGCGCTCGCTCCTGATCGTGGAGCAGTGCATTGGTGGGATACACGAGCAGCGCCCGCGTGCCTGGTTCGCGTAGGATCGCATCGAGCACGGGCAGCAGAAAACAGAGGCTCTTGCCGCTGGCCGTGGGCGTCACAACGACGAGATCATCCTCGACCACGCGGTCGAACGCCTCGGCCTGATGCGCGAACAGCTGCTCGATGCCCTGCGCGCTCAGCGCGGCAAGCAGCCGCGGATGGATTTCGCGGCGCGGTGTCGCGTAGCGGGGCGGCGTCGCCGACAGCCGTTCCAGCCAGAGAAGCCGTCCCGCGCGCCGTTCCCGCTTGAGCAGATCGACGACACGCTCGACCGGTTCGCGCCGTCCCTGCCAGCGCATACAGAAGCCCTCGGGAAAGTCTTTGCGCCGCGCCGGCGCTAACGATGTGCGCCGTAGAACGGCGTAAGGAAGCGGCGCGCCCGCAGCAGCAACACCACGCGCTCGACCGCATACGCGAGCAAGGCCAGCAACGCCGTCCCGCCGAGCCACAACGCCAGGTTCAAACCCGCCACGGTGAGGCCAAACAACAACCGCTCGCCCGGATCCGTCAGCAGGCCGGCCTCGTTGCCGGTCGGTTCGGCGGCGATCGCCACCAACAGCGCGAGAAAGACCGCGACGCTACCTAGCAGCGCGAACGTCGCGATCACCCAGTTGCGCGCCAGCGGCGAGCAGGCGCCGCCGACGAGCGTTGCGATCACGAACGTCGCATCGACAACACCGACGAGTAGCTTCGCGCCCATCCCCGTACTGGCGCTACCAGAGCCGATCGCGGCAAGCGCCGCCGTCGCGCCGAAGAGCGCAACTAGCGCCGGCACCCCGATCGCGAGAAAGACGATATGCCGTTCACGCGCACGCACGAACGGTGGTGTACGCCCCGTGGTGCCGCTGAGATAGTCGAGCACCGCCGCCGCGAGTGCGAGCGCCGCTGCACCCGCCAGCGCCACCGCGATCGCCGTCGCCGCCGAATGGAAGATCAAATCGAGGGGCGTCATGCCCAGAGTATAACAAGCGCAGCTTAACCTCGTCGAAAGCGACGCCGCCCGGTTGACGCAAGCCCCCCTACACCCGGCTTGACAGCAGCACCCCGCGCGCCGTCCTCTGCAACTGGCAGCAAGGCTTGTTGAGGAGGGAACTGATGGCGGGTCCGCTGGCGGGACTGCGCATGGTCGATATCACGGAGAATCTGGCCGGGCCGTTTTGCGCCATGCTGCTGGCCGATATGGGCGTCGAGACGCTCAAGATCGAGCGGCCAGGCATCGGCGATACGACGCGCGGCTGGGGCGAACCGCGCGAAACGGTCAGCCGCGCCTTCACGATGGTCAATCGCAACAAACGCAGCGTGGTGGTCGATCTCAAGCAGCCGGAAGGGGTCGAGGTCGTGCGGCGGCTGGCCGCGCAGGCCGATATCTTGCTGGAGAACCACCGCCCGGGTTACATGGACCGTATCGGCCTCGGGTACGAGGCGCTGAGCGCGCTCAATCCGCGGCTGATCTACGCCCAGATCTCCGGCTTCGGCCAGACCGGGCCGTACCGCGACCGCGGCGGCCTCGATCTGATCGCGCAGGCGATGAGCGGGCTGATGAGCGTGACGGGCGAGCCGGACGGTCCGCCAGCGAAGGCGGGCTTCCCCGTCAACGACCTCGGCACGGGCGTTTTCGCAGCCTACGGCATCCTCTGCGCGCTGCACGCGCGCGAGCGCACGGGCCGTGGCCAGCGCGTCGATGCCTCGCTGTTCGAGACCGGCGTCGCTTTCTCCGTGTGGCAAACGGCGAAGTACCTGGATACGGGCGTGCCGCCGGGTCGCATGGGATCGGCACACCCACTCAGCGCGCCGTATCAAGCGTTCCGCACCGCCGACGGCTACATCGTGATCGGCGCGGGCAGCCAGGGTCTCTATCGCAGGCTCTGCCAGGTCCTTGGCTGTCCCGAGCTGGCCGACGACCCGCGCTTCGACACTCAGCCGAAACGGATGGAGCGGTATAGCGAGCTTGCTCGCCTGCTTGAAGAGCGCACCGCGCGGCGCCCCGCAGCGGAGCTGCTCGCGGCGCTGGCCGAGGCTGGCATCCCCGCCGGACCGATCTACGACATCGCGCAGATGCTCGACGATCCGCAGGCGCACGCCCGCGGGATGGTGATCGAGACTCACCACCCCGTTTTCGGGCCGCTGCGCACGATCGGCAACCCTATCAAGCTCTCCGAAACGCCCTGGGAACTGCGCTCGCTTGCGCCGCGCCTGGGCGCGGATACAGATGACGCGCTCGCCGCGTGGGGGTTCACGACGGAAGAGATCGCCGCGCTGCGCGAACGCGGCGCGATCGGCTGAACGCAGCTAGGGCAGCGCGGGCTGCGCCGCCAGGTACGCCGCGTCGAAGGCCTGCGCCACCGAGGCGAGGTACGGCGGCATCGGTGCCTGCAGCGGCACGATCGCCGTCACGCTGAGGATCAGGCGCCCGCGCCGCCACTGCAGAACGTAGCCATCGCGCAACTCGCCCCGTGGCCACAGGATAACTTCGTGGAAGGCAACCGTGCTGTCGCCAAGCTGGACCGGCGGCGGTATCGTCCAGATCGCCTGACGCACGCTCAGGAAAAGCGCGTCATCGTGCAGCGCTCCCTCCGCGGCATCGTTACTGGAGAAGAGCGCGTAACTCGCCGTTAGCGTCGTGCGCGTGCCGTCCTGCGCCTCGAAGTACTGGTACTCACCTGTCACGCGCTGCCAGAGATCGGCCACGCGCCTCGCTGCCTCGTCCGGTGCGCGCGCATCGACATCGAGCTGAGCGTCGGGCCAGAGGTACGCTCCCACGCGTTTGAACGTTGCGGGTACGGCGCTCGCGGGCAGCTGCGCCGCATCAAGCGCCGTGGCGATGCCAAGATCGCGCGCATCGGTGGCGGGATCGGGCGTCGCTGCGGGCACAGATGGGTGCCGCGCTGCCTCCGTCAACGCAATCGCACGCGCGACCTCGGGATCGGCACCCGGACCACTGGTCGTGACACCGAACAGCAGCGACCCTCCGCTCCAGGCGATGATGTACGTATCGCTCTTGCCGGCATCGCCATTGCTCACGGCGTGCAACGCACGGGCGCCGCCGATCTCGGGCATGGAGAAATCATCGACCGTCTCCGCGCCATCGGGGGGCGCGATCTGGGTGAGCGCATCCGCCGCGGTCTTCGCATCGCGGAAAAGCTGGATCACGAGCTGCGCGGGTGGTTTGGCGCTACCACGCGGCGGTAGGAAGGTCTGCTGGAGACCAGTGACGCGCCCGCTCGCCTGCAATCGCGCCAGGGTGGCCTGCGCATCGCTGCCTGCCGCGAACGCGACGACGGCGTTGGTCGCCGCCAGCGTGGCCGAGACCGTCCAGCCAGATGGTAGCTCGGCATCGGTGAGGGCGAAGGGAAGCAGCCCGAGCGTGGCGGCGTCGATAGACGAGACAGCAGCGTCGCTGCGCGGAGCGACGGACAACAGGCAGCCGCCGGCGATCAGGAGTGCGGCTCCGACCACGGCCGGCCGGCGCAGCGCGCGCGCCGCAATGCTGAACACCCTCCGCACATCCTCCTCGTTGACGGTTGCGCTGTCGTTGCGCAGCGCACTGCTACGATACCCGAGCGCGCTCGCATGCGACAGGCCGGCGCTCACCAGGCCGGGTACGCCGGCGGCGATAGCTCGTCCACCCCGCGGCCGGCCCAGTCGAACTCCGCCATGCGCGGCCACATCCGTTCGCCGGCCGCCTGCAGCGCCGCGAGGATGCGCCGCTCGTCAGCGCCGACAACCTTGCCGTTTTCGCAGACGAGCCGTCCGGCCACGTAGACGGCAGCGATATCCTCTGCCTGCGCATTGTAGACGATGTTGCGAATCGGATCGCGCAGCGGCGCCATGCCCCAGCTCGCCGTGCGCCACACCACGAAGTCGGCACAGGCTCCAGGAGCAAGCCGGCCAAGGTCGTCGCGCCCCAGCGCCCGCGCGCCGCCAAGCGTGGCGGCGTCGAACACGTCGGCCGCTGTCGTCGCCTGCGTGCGCCGCTCCACGGCTTTCGAGAGCACCGCCGCCCAGCGCATCGCTTCGATCATGCTCTGCGGGCAGGTATCGGTGCCGAGCGACATCACAATCCCCGCCTGGCGGTAGCGCGCGAACGATTCGAGCAGGATGCCGCGGCGCGCGAACACCCACGGCGCGTGCGCGACAGCGCAGCCGCTATCGGCCATGATCTGCAGATCGCCGGGCGGATAGTTCGACCACGATGAGCCACCGACGATGATCGCGTGGCCGAGGATCGTGCGCGGCCCCAGCGCGCCGATGTGCGCCAGCCATTCGATCGGCGTCATGCCGTGGCGCCGCAGCATCTCTTGAAATTCGTTCACCGATTGCGAGGCGTGCACCTGCATCGGCACCGCCAGCTCTTCGGCCAACCGGTAGGAATCGCGCAGCAGCTCGGCGGTGCAGGTATCGACTTGCGCGGGGTTGAGAAAGCCCTGCACCAGTCCGCCGTGAGCGCCCCGGTACCGGTCGATAAAAGCCAGCGCGCGCTGCAAACCGCGCCGGCCGGCCTCTTCATCCCAGGCGTACTCCACCGCATGCCCGTTGCGCGTAAACCAGCGGCCGGAACGATAGCTCTGGCCGATGTAGGCGCGCAGACCGTAGCGCCCCGCCATCTCGGCCACGTGCTCACCCGCGCTGCCCATCTCCATCACGGTGGTGACGCCGCCGCGCAGCAGCTCGCACACCGAGTATTCGACGCACGCCCGTGTGCCTTCGTCGTCCTGCGCAGCGCCGCGTACTGGTAACAATTCGAACAGGCCCGAGTTGTAGAACCGAGGATTGCCCGTATCCTCGATGAACGAGCGATCGAGCGGCGATTCGTACATGTGCGCATGCGTGCTGATCAGGCCCGGCGTGATCACCGCTTCGGGCAGATCGACCGTCGCATCGACGTGCCCTGCGAACACCGGCCCGACGTGCAGCACGCGCCCATTTTCGACAACGAGCGTCCCGTTGCGCAGCAGGCGGTGCCCACGGCCATCGTGCGCGACGATCCAGCCTGCGCGGAACAGCACGCGCCGATCTTCCTCAGCCATCGTTCTCCGTCTCCGGCAAAACTGCGCCTCGCACCGCCCGTGTCGTGGCATGCTGGTAACGCGCATCCCGCGCGAGACCGGTCACGAGGAGCGCCATGGCCGAACGAGAGTATTCCACCGCGCCGCGGCAACGCAAGAGCCACGGCGGTGCGCCGCGCAAGCGCCCGCCGATCGGCAAGATCAACCGCGGCCTACCATCTACGCGGTGCGGCGAGCGCCCGCCCGCGGAGGTCGTCCTCGGTTTCGAGCAGTTCAACCGCGGCGAGTTCTTCGAGCAGCACGAGACGCTCGAAGATGCCTGGATCGCCGAGACCGACCCTGTTCGCTATCTTTACCAGGGCATCTTGCAGGTCGGCGTTGGCCTGTACCACCTGCAACGCGGCAACCTGCGCGGCGCCCGGGGCATGATGGCGAAGGGGCTGCGTCTGCTGGAGCCGTTCCGGCCGCGCTGCCTCGGCGTGGACGTCGAGCGCTTCATTGCCGACGCCCGCCGCTGTCTCGACGCCGTTGAGCGGCTCACGCCAGAGACGCTCGGCGACTTCGACCCCGCGCTCATCCCGCGCGTCCACTACGACATCTGAACGGCAGCGTCCAGGCATGCTACGCTGCACCCGAGAGAGCGACAAAGCGGCATCCCGCCGCAGAGGAGGCACCGGCGATGATCGAAGGTACGTTCACGGGCTACAAGGTCGAGCTGTCGCCGCCAGGCATCGCGCAGATCACCTTCACGACGCCGGAGCGGCTGAACGGCCTGACGCAGGCGATCAAGCGCGACCTGATCGAGACGCTCACCCAGGCACAGATGGACGAACGCGTGCGCGTGGTGATCATCACCGGCAGCGGGCGTGCTTTCTGCGCGGGCGACGACATCACCGGTCGGCCGCTGCCAGAGGCAGCGCGCGGGCAAGCGCTGATGCCGCCGATTCCGCACGGCCACGGCAACCCGATCGGCACATACGAGGGGCTGCGCGTGCTTTCGCAGACGCTCAACCTCGCCGTGCGCAACCTGGATAAGCTAACGATCGCGGCGATCAATGGCGTGGCCGTGCAGACCGGGCTCTCGCTCGCGCTGGCCTGCGATTTCCGCATCGCTGCCGAGAGCGCTCGCCTGGGCAGCGGCACGCTGCGCTTCGGGCTGCTGCCCGACGAGGGCGGGCAATACCTGCTGGTGCAGCACATCGGCGTGGCCAGGACGATCGATTTTCTGATGCGCAACCGCTTCGTCAGCGGCCGCGAGGCATGCGAGCTTGGCCTCGTGCACGAGTGCGTGCCCGATGACCAGCTCATGCCACGTGCCCGTGCCCTGGCCGAAGAGCTCGCCAACGGCCCGCAGGTGGCGATGCGCCTGCTCAAACGCGCGATCTACAACGCCGCCGAACTGGACTTTGTGCACGCGCTCGACGATATCGCCACGAAGACGGCGATCAGCGACCATCATCCCGACGCGCGCGAAGGCGTCGCCGCCTTCCGCGAAAAACGGCAGCCGCGCTTCAATCAAGACCCCTCGCACGAGTCGCGCTGAGCCCGGTCAGGGTTGCAGCGGCGGGCGGGCGCCGGCCCAGGGCAGCGCCTCTTCGAACGCCCGCGCCGCCTGCAGCACCAGCAGGTCATCGCCGAAACGCCCCACGATCTGCAGACCGACGGGCAGGCCGTTCGGCGTGAAGCCGCAGGGCACCACGGCGGCCGGCTGCCCCGTGGCGTTGAACGGCGCGGTGAAGTGCGTCAGCACAAAGGTGCTCGCCCGTTCGCCATCGTTGAGCAGCACCTCGTGGCCTGCCGCCTCGACCGTGTTGCTCACCAGCGCGGGCGTCAGCAGCAGGTCGAATCGCTCGAAAAACACGGCCGCTCGCGCGCGCCAGGCGCGTAGCTCGCGTACCGCCGCGAAAAACTCCATCAACGTGGTCTTCTCGGGCAGCTCGAAGCCGCGTCGCACCGCCGCGGTCAGCGCGTCCCAGTGCGGACGCATCCGCTCCGCGCGCTCGGCGTTGTAGTTGCCCGCTGCACCAGCCACCTGCCAGGCGCGCAGACCCGCTTCGGCCCCCTCCGGCGTCGCCTCCTCGAACGTGACCGCGTTGCCCAGCGATGCCGCGAAACGTCGCGCCGCTGCCTCGCAGACCTCCAGATAGCCGTGGTCGACCGTCGCGTAGCCGAGATCGCCGCTCCAGGCGAGGCGCAGACGCGGCAGCGGCGCCGCAAGACCTTGCGCGAACGCTGGCGGCGGGCCGATCTGCGAGAAGCGATCGCGCGGATCGGGTCCAGCGGTGACGTCGAGATAGAGGGCGGCGTCAGCCACCGTGCGCGAGAGCGGCCCTTCGTGCGAGAAGAAATCGCCGGTGAGATTGAACGAGGTATCACGTGCGATGCGACCGAGCGTCGGCTTGAAGCCGAAGATGCCGCAAAAGGCCGCCGGGATGCGGATCGAGCCGCCGAAATCCGTTCCTAGCGCTAGCGGCCCGAGGCCTGCCGCAACCGCTGCCGCCGCGCCTCCGGAGGATCCGCCCGGTGTGTAGCGGAGATTCCAGGGATTACGCGCCGGTTCGCCGAGTTTGTTCTCGGTGGTGGGCAGCGAGCCGAGCTCGGGTGTGTTCGTCTTGCCGAGCAGCACCGCGCCGCTCGCCCGCAGCTTCGCCACCGACCAGCTGTCATCCTGAGCGACGTGCTCGCGAAACACCAGCGAACCGTACGTCGTCGGCATACCGCGCACATCCACCAGGTCTTTGATCGAGACGGGCACGCCCGCCAGCGGCCCTGCGTTGCCAGCCATGAAGGCAGCCTCGGCGGCGCGCGCGGCCTTCAGCGCGCCCTCGGCATCGACGTACAGGTAGGCACGCAGTCGCCCGTCGAGCGCCGCGATACGATCGAGCACAGCGCGCGTCACCTCGACAGGGCTGACCTCCTTGCGGCGGTACAGCGCGAGCAGCTCCGTCGCGCTTGCGAAACAGGGATCGAACATCGTTGCGGCCATCGCCTCCTGCCTCCTCCCGCGGGCACTATGCCAGGTACGTTTGTCTCTCCTCCAGCAGGGCGCGCACGCGCGCCCAGATCGCCGTGGCCAGCTCCCCGGCGGGCTGGCGCGCATCCAGCACAAGCCACCGGGCCGGCTCCTCGCGCGCCAGCTCCAGGTAGCCCCGCCGCACGCGCTCGTGAAACGCCAGCGATGCCCCGCCGATCGCGTCCTGGCCGCGCTCGTCGCCTTTGCGTTGCAGTCCCTCTTCGGGCGGCAGATCGAGGAGAACGGTGAGATCGGGCGTGAGGTTATCGGTCGCGAGCGCGTTGGCCTGGCGCACCAGGTCGAGTGGCAGACCGCGCCCGTACCCCTGATACGCCAGCGACGAATCGCTGAAGCGGTCGAGCACGACCGCCGCGCCGCGCGCTAGCGCCGGCCGCACCACCGCAGCAACCAGCTGCGCCCGCGACGCTTCCATCAGCAGCAGCTCCGCGCGCGGGTCGATCTCGCGCCAGGCCGCACCCGTCAGCAGCGCGTGGATGCGGCGCGCCAGCGCGGGTTTGCGCGTCAGCGCACGCAGCGCCTCGCCGAACGGCGTCCCACCCGGCTCGCGCGCCGTCACGACGTCGCGCCCCGCTTCGCGCAACCGCTCGGCGAGGAGTGCGGCTTGCGTGCTTTTGCCGCTGCCCTCACCACCCTCGAACGTGACCAGCAATCCCGCTGCGCTCTTCACCCCGCCATTATGGCGGCAAAACTGCCCGGCGCGCTCGTTTCGTGCGCCGCGAGAGCATAATGAAAACGAAAGCGGCCGGTTGCGCGCCGGCCCTGGAGCGTCGCCGATGGCCAGGCCACGGTCCAACGCCGAGATAGCGGCAACGTTCAGGCTGCTGGCCGATCTGCTCTCGCTGCGTGGCGAATCGATCTACAAGATCAACGCCTATCGCCGCGCCGCCGAGAGCATCGCCGCCCTGCCCGAGCCGATCACGGCCATTCGCGCGCGCGGTGCGCTGGACGAGATCCCCGGCGTCGGCAAGGAGATCGCACTCAAGATCGAGCAGTTGCTCGATACCGGCAGCTTCCCCCTGCTCGACGAGGTACAGGCCGAATTCCCGCGCAGCGTCGCCGAACTGCTGGCGGTGCCGGGCATCGGCCCGAAACGTGCTGCCGCGCTGTACAAAACGCTCGGCATCGACAGCAAAGCGGCGCTCCAGCGCGCGCTGGACGAGGGACGGATCGCCGCTACGCCAGGCTTTGGCCCAACCTTCGCCGAGCGGATCGCCGCGGCGCTCAAAACGCTTGACGCGGCCGACACGCGCGTGCCGCTGGGCGTGGCGCGGCCGCTGGCGCTGCAACTGATCGCCGCGCTGCGCGAGCGCGTGCCCGCGATCGTCCACATCGAAGCAGCGGGCAGCATCCGCCGCTTCCGCGAGACCGTCGGCGATATCGATATCGTGGCTGCCGCGCCGGACCCGCGCGCCGCCGTCGAGGCGTTCATCACGCTGCCCCAAGCAGCACGCGTCGAGATGCATGGCGAAAACCGCTGCCGCATCGTGCTCGATAATGGCTTGGGGGCCGATCTCTGGGTGCTGCCCGAACAACACTGGGGCAGCTTGCTTGTGCACGGCACCGGCAGCAAGTACCACGATATCCGCCTGCGCGATCTCGCCATCGAACGCGGCGCGCGATTGAGCGAGTACGGCATCGAACACAACGGGGTGCTGCATCCCTGCGCGAGCGAGCAGGAGGTGTACGACTTCTTCGGCATGCAGATGCCACCGCCGCCCATGCGCGAAAACACCGGCGAGATCGAACTGGCGCTGCGCCATCGGCTCCCTCGCGTGGTCACCGTGACAGACCTACGCGGTGATATGCATACGCACTCGACATGGAGCGACGGCAAAGCCTCGATCCGCGAGATGGCGCTCGCCGCGCGCGCCCGGGGGTACGAGTGGCTCTGCCTCACCGACCACTCCCGCGGCCTTGGTGTCGCCAACGGCCTCGACGCGCGCCGGCTCCGTGAACAGCGGCGCGAGATCGACGCGCTCAACGCCGAGCTAGCGCCATTCCGCGTGTTGCAGGGTGTGGAGCTGGAGGTGCGGTCGAGCGGCGCGCTCGATCTCGACGACGAGACGCTCGCGGCGCTGGATATCGTCATCGCCTCGGTGCACAGCGGCCTCGATCAACCGCGCGCCAAGCTGACGGCGCGCGCGCTGGCGGCGATCCGCCATCCGCTCGTGGACGTGCTCGCGCACCCAACGGGCCGCAAGGTTAGCGGACGGCCAGGCGGCGATTTCGACATGGATGCAATCTACGCCGAGGCGGCGCGCACGGGCACGGCGCTGGAGATCGACGGCAGCCCCGATCGGCTCGACCTGCGCGACGTTCACGCCCGCGCCGCGCTGGCCGCTGGCTGCCTGCTGACGATCGATAGCGACGCGCACGATGCCGAGGCGCTCGCCAACATCGAATACGGCGTGGGCACGGCGCAGCGAGCGTGGATTCCGCCCGACCGTGTGCTCAACACGCTCCCGCTCGACAAACTGCTTGCGCGGTTGAAACGGAACCGGGCGCAACGCTCATTTTGAGCAGCAGCCGCGCCCGGTTGCCCACCTGCATAGTGGGCGAGATCAGTCTCCCGCGGTTGCCAGTGCCGCCTCCCGCTCTGCTTGCTGGCGTGACGCCGCGCTTGGCCACCAGTTCCAGCGCCCCAGCAGCAGCACGATGCTCGGCACGAGCAGCGCCCGCACCACGAACGTATCCAGCAGTACGCCCGCCGCCACCGCGAAACCGATCTGCTGCAGCAGCTCTAGTTGCTGCAAGATCAGCGCTGCGAACGTGCCCGCCAGGATGATCCCCGCGCTGGTGATCACGCCGCCGGTGCGCGCGATCGCCTTGCGCGTGCCCGCGAGCAAACCCTCGCGCAACGTCTCCTCGCGAATGCGCGACATGATGAAGACGTTGTAATCGGCCCCGAGCGCGATCAGGAAGATCGCCATGAACGGCGGCACGAAGTTCTGAATACCCGTCTGGCCGCGCAGACCCTGGAAGATCAGCACCGTCAGCCCCAGCGTCGCCAGGAAGCTCAGCAGCGTCGTGCCGAGCAGGTAGAGCGGCGCGATCACGCTGCGCAGCAGCAGGCCGAGGATGACCCCGATCGCGACAAGGATGATCGGCCCCAGCAGGGCGATGTCGCGGTTGCTGTCGCTGCGTTCATCCGCCTGGATCGCCGTCGTGCCGCCCACGTTCACGGTCAGCTGCTGGCCGCGCACCGGCGCGCGCGCGGCGGCGCGAATGTCCTTGATCAGGTCCATCGCCTGCGTCGAGTATGGGTCGACGTTCAAGTACACCGTGATACGCGCTGTCTTGCCATCGGCAGCGATCGAGCGCTGCACCGGTGGCAACGACCGGTTCTCTGCTTCGATCTGCTGCGCCGTTTTACCTGCGAAACCATCGACGCTGGCAACGCCACGCGTTTGCTGCAGGGAGGTCGAAATCGCGGCAAGCTGGTCGAGGTGGTTCAAAATCGGATCAGTGCTCGTCACGAAAACCTCGGTTGGCGCCAGTTTGCCCACGTCCTGCGGTCCCGACTTCTCCAGCAGCTCCTGCCCCTGCCGCGAGGGGAAGCTGGCCGGGAAGTTGGAGACGAAATCGAAGCGCTGCTTCAGCCCCAGCGACCCGAGGGCAAGCGCAACGAACACGAGCGTCGTGGCGGCTGCTACGACGCCGGGCCGCCGCGCCACGATGCGCGCGACCGCCGTCCAGAGCCCCCGGTCTTCGCTGTGCTGCTCACCATAGCGCGGCACGAACGGCCAGAACGCGGCCCGGCCGATCAGCAGGAGGATGCTCGGCACCAGCGTCAGACCCGCGATCAGCATGCAGAAGATCGCCAGCGCTGCCGATGGCCCCAGGTTGCTGAAGAACGTGAGCGATGCGCCCACGAGGATCACCAGCGTCACGGCCACGATCAGCGCGCTGGACGCGATCGCTTCGCCGATGTTCGCCATCGTGTGCCACATCGCTTCGTACTTGCTCTCGTACTGGCGTAGCTCCTCGCGGAAGCGCGAGATGATGAACAGCGAATAGTCGGTGCCCGCGCCCAGGATCAGCACCACCGTCAAGGCATCGCTCTGCGGGTTGACCTTCCAGCCGAGTGCGCGCGCGATCACGCCGAACAGTCCGGCCGAAAGCGCGTACGCCATGCCCACGCTGAACAATGGGACCAGCGGCAGGATCGGCGAGCGATAAATCGCGAGCAGCAGCACAATGATCAGCACGACGGTGATCAGAGTGACCTTGTTGCCCAGGTTGCCGAACGCCTTGTTCGCATCGGAAATCTGAACGGCGGGGCCAGCAACGCCGGTTTGCAGCGTTGCTGATCCGCGCTGCTGTTTGAGCAGGGCTTCGACGGCCTCGACACCCTTCGCCACCTGCTTTTCGTTCTGCAAGCTGAAGAGCACGGTCATCGTCAGGGTGCGGCCATCGCTGGAGAGGAAGCGGGCATCACTGGGCAGCGCCTGCCCGGGCTGGAGGTTATCGGCAAGGAAGATAGAGCTGAACCCCGCGAACGCGGGCGGCCGATGCGCCGGATCGTTGATCTGATCGTTGAATGCCCGCGCCGCCGCGACATCGGCCTGCTGCAGGCCGTTATCGTTATGGAAGATCACCGTCAGCGGCAACACGAGCGAGTTGCCGCGCGGGAACTTGGCCGGATCGTCGGCGAGATGCTGCGCCCGAATCGAATCGTCGGTTGAGGGCAGGAAGTCCTGTTGCTGATCGCTCGTTTGCGCACGCGGCAGCGCGGCGGCGATGCCAACGACGACCAGCCAGACAAGAATGATCGCGATCGCGATCCGTTTATGCGCGACGGCTCGCGCGATTCTGGTGAACATCCCGGCGCCCTCCGTTCGGCGAGATGCGATGCATCACTTTGTGAACCGTAGCACGATCGCTGAACGCCGCAAACGATCTTGCGGACAGTGCCACCCCGTCCTTTGGATCTGGTTTGCCTGTGTCCAACACCGGGCGCACAAACAGGAGCCGCGACCGCGCTACCGGGGCTGCGGCTCCAGGTCCGGGCGGAACATGCCGGTGCAGCGGAAGATGGATTCGCGCACGCTCTCAGGCACGCCGACCAACCGTCCGCGCTGGATATCCCAGAAAGCGAAATCGGTGAAGCCGCGCGCCAGCAGCTCGTCCTCGCCCGCGCGGCGTATCTCGTAGCGCACCGTGCAACGCGCGCGCGATAGCCGCGTGACGTAGACGCTGATCGCGAGGTCATCGTCCATCGCGGTGGGGCGGTAAAACTCGCAGCCACACGCCGTGACGATGAAGGCGATCCCCTGCTCGTACGTCATGCGCCAGTGAAAGCCTGCCCGGCGGAACGCCTCCGTCCGTGCTTCCTCGAACAGGTCGAAGTAGCGCCCATGGAAGGCGCCGCCCACGAGATCGGTATGGTACATGCGCACGCGCACCCGACTCACGTTCATCGGCGCGGACGTGTCGCTGGCCGCGTGCTCGGTTGCTGCTGAAAGGTTGGTGGCATCCATAGCAACACGGTAACGAGCGTGGCCAGCCCCGGGCAACCACTTTACTTTGCGCCAGCAGCGGCGGATGGCAGATGCATGCGCGAGCGGAAGAAGTCGATCTGGATCTGGAAACGCTGCACGCGGTGGCTCGGCTTGCCGGCGCGTGAAAGATCGTGATTCTCGCCCGGAAAGCGGACGAAGACGACATCGCGTCGCAGCCGCTTCAGAGCGACGAAGATCTGCTCGGCTTGCTCGATTGGGCAGCGCAGGTCCTCCTCGCTGTGGATGAGCAGCAACGGCGTCGTCATCGTCTCGGCGTACATCAGCGGCGAGAGACGGAGCAGCAGCGACGGATCGCGGAACGGTTCGCTGCGGAAATACGTCCACGTGGTGTTGAGATCGTCGGTGCCGGCCTTCGAATGGCGATTGCTGATGCCGCGCTCGCTACAGGCCGCAGCGAACCGTTGCGTATGCCCGATGATCCAGTTCGTAAGGTACCCGCCGTACGAGCCGCCAAGCACGCCAATGCGCGCCGGATCGATATCACCGCAATGCTCCAGCGCATGGTCGAGCGCGGCGAGAACATCGGGGGCGTCGGCCTCGCCGGTGCAGCCGATGATCGCGCGTGCGAATGCCTCTTCGCGTCCTGAGCTGCCGCGCGGATTGCAGAACAGCACGCCGAACCCGGCGCCAGCCTGCACGGCGAACTCGTCGAAAAAGGCGTTGCCGTACTGCGCGAACGGCCCACCATGGATGTTGACGAGCAATGGATGCGGCGTGCCGGGTTGGTAGCCGTGCGGTCGCAGCAGCCAGGTATCGATCTCGGTGCCATCAGCAGCACGCACGCGGAGCTGTTCCGCGGCGGGGAGCTCCACTTCGGTCAGCCAGCGATCGTTGAACCCGGTGATGCGCATCTCGCCCGTACCAGTCGCTACGAAAACCTCCGCTGGTGCGCTCACCTCGCTCGCGGTGAAAGCAATGGCGCCCGTCCGGGCAACGGAGAAGCTCCCGGCAGTCCGCCCGTGCGCCGCGATGGTGCGCCATTGTCCATCGCGCTCGACGCACACGAGTGGCGTGGCGCCGCGATCCTGGACAGCAACGTAGATCGTCGAGCCATCGGCCGCCCACACCGGCGCGCCCGCAAGGGCGGCGACATTGCGGTCCAGCGCTGCGGTAAGACAGCGCGGCTCGCCGCCGAGCGGCAGCAGCCACAGATGCGTGTTGCGCGGCGGATCCTCCGGATCGCGGTGGCCCAGAAAGGCGATCGCGTCGCCCTCCGGTGACCATGCGGGCGCATCGAGATCGAACGCGCCCGTGGTGATCCGTACCGTTTCGCCGGTTTCGACATCGGCGACGAAGAGATCGCTCACGTGGTCGTACTCGCGCTCGTCGTGGCGCGCCGAAACGAAGGCGATGCGCTGGCCATCGGGCGACCAAGCGGGCGCGGTATCGTTCCAGTCGCCATCGGTCAGCTGCCGCGGCTCGGGCGGCGCTTCGCCCGGCCGCGGTAGATCGACAAGAAACAGATGCCGCCGCCGGTCGTGGATAAACCCTTCGCCGTTCAGCTTGTACTTCAGCGTGGTGATGATGCGCGCCGGCGGCGCGAGCTTCGATCCCTCCTCCGGCTCGGGCGTCAGCGAGACCTTGCCCACCACGCACAGGCGGCAGCCATCGGGTGACCAGGTCGGCGAGGCGACACCAAGTTTGAGCGCCGTTAGCCGCACCGGCTCGCCGCCATCGAGCGGCAACACGTACAGCTGCGGGCGACCACCATCGCGCGTCGACGTGAACGCCAGCATACGACCATCGGGCGACCAGCGTGGTTCGGCATCACGCGCTGCACCGCTGGTCAGCTGGCGCGCTGGAGCGGAGCCATCGGCCGGCACAAGCCAGATCGCCGAACGATACTCGTCGTTCTCGCGATCCAGCTGCGTCACGACGAACGCCACGCGCGTACCATCGGGGCTGATCTGCGCATCGCTGATCCACGCCAGCGCAAAGAGGTCCTCCGGCTGCATGCCGCGGCGTGCCGCGACCGTACCGTGCTGCGCCATGGTTCATCATCCTCCGTGCCAGACCGTTGCGGGTGACCAACGAAAGTCTTGTACCATAGAGCCGGCCGTTGCCGCCTGAACACGGCGCGGCCGCACGTACGCATCTGTATCCATCGATACGCAACGACCCTGATCTTTTGATAGTGGAAGACCGTACCAAAAGGCGGTTGCGTTCGGACGCACAAGTCCATACACTGCCCTGAGCCTATACAAAAACGGGAAGACCCTGCCATGGTGTACCAACAAACAAACGAAAGCGCGCGCCTGCGCCGTCAGCTCACCGAGCAGGCGATCAAGGCGGCGATGCAAAACCGCTGGGAAGACGCGGTCCGCCTGAACCAGTCGATCATCGATCTGACGCAGGGAAAGGATACCGACGCGCTCAACCGGCTGGGCCGCGCGCTGATGGCGCTCGGGCGGCTGGCCGAGGCGCGCGACGCCTATAGCAAAGCCCTGCAGCAAGATCCGGCCAACCAGATCGCGCGCAAGAACCTCAACGCCCTTAACGCGAAGCTGGCGCAGGAGGCGAACGCCACCCCCGCCGAGCAGCACGTCGATCCACGCCTGTTCGTCGAGGAGACGGGCAAGACGGGCGTCGTTGCATTGCAGCAGCCGCGCCGCGAGCTGCTCGCGCTGATGACGGCCGGCGAGCGCGTCTATCTCCGGCGCGACGGCAACACGCTGCTCGTGACGAACGCGCGTGGCGAAGTGCTCGGCCAGGTCGAACCACGCGTCGGCCTGCGCCTGATCCGCCTGATGGAAGGTGGCAACGAGTACATCGCCGCCATCTCGCAGATCACGGCCGAGGGCGCGCGCATCATCATCAAGGAAACGTACCAGCATCCCAACAACGCCGGGCGGCTGTCCTTCCCGCCCACGGGCAGCGAAGGTCTGCCACGCGCCTACGTGCGCGACAGCGTGTGGCACCGCGACGAGGACGAGGACGAGACCATCGACAGCGAGAACGGCGACGGCTGGGACGCCGACACCGATCAAGGCGAGCCAGCCGAGAGCGTGCGGCTCATCGACTTTCCGCGCGTGGCGGAGCGCGACGACCTCGACTACGATAGCGAGTAGAGCACTCGATCTGCCTGTGGAGCAGCCATGGCGGCATTGAACCTGTCGACCTCTCGCATCCGCACTGTCGCCTGCTGACACGTCCCGGCACTCCTGCCGGTGCGTGTCAGCACCAGGCAAACGCCGTGCGTCCAGCACGGATATGTCCGTGTGCCATCACACCGCGTACAGGAGTCCGCCATGGCGGTCCACCAACCGATCATCGTGGCGCGCGCCCTGCGCAAGCAGTACGGCGCGTTCGTCGCGGTCGATGGGATCGACTTCGAGGTTGACGCGGGCGAATGTTTCGGTTTGCTCGGCCCGAACGGCGCGGGCAAATCGAGCACGATTCGCATGATCACCTGCCTCTCGCCGCTTTCGGGTGGCAGCCTGACTGTTGCCGGTCTCGACGTTACGCAAGAGCCGCGCCGCGTCAAGCGCATCCTCGGCGTTGTCTCTCAGGACGATAACCTCGACCCCGACCTCAACGTGCTCGAGAACATGTTGAGTTATGCGCGTTTCTTCGACATCCCAAAAGCCGAAGCGCGTACGCGCGCGCTGGAAGCGCTCTCCCTTTTCGGCCTAACCGACAAGCAGCGTGAAAAGATCGACAACCTCTCCGGTGGGTTGAAACGGCGCCTTACCATCGCCCGCGCGCTGATCAGCAGCCCGGAGATCATGGTGCTCGACGAGCCAACGACCGGCCTCGACCCGCAGGCGCGCCATCTGGTGTGGCAACAGCTCCGCCTACTGAAGAGTCGCGGGCTAACGCTGCTGCTCACAACACACTACATGGACGAAGCCGCCCGCCTCTGCGACCGGCTCGTGATCATGCACCAAGGGCGCATCCTGGTTCGTGGCATGCCGGAACAGATCGTGCGCCAGTACGTGGGGATAGAGGTCATCGAAGCCACCGGCCCGGCGCGGGACGCGCTCGCGCCGCTACGTCTCACGGAGGGCGTGACGCTTGAGGAAACAGCGGATACGACGTACGTGTTCGTGCCCGGCCCGGCCGCACCGCTGCTCGCCCGGCTCGACCTGCCGGCAGAGGGTGTGAGCGTGCGTCCGGCGAACCTCGAAGATGTCTTTCTACGACTGACAGGCAGGGGGTTGCTCGAATGAGCTCGCTATCGCTGCCGGCGCCACGCCGGCGGACGCTTCCCGCGCGACCGATGGTCTCGCGTCACGCCTTCAACGTCTGGCGGCGTAATCGCGACGTCTTCCTCAAGCTCTGGAAGACCGAGCTGGTGCTGCCGTTTATCGAGCCGATCCTGGTGCTTCTCGGGCTGGGCCTCGGTCTGGGCAGCTTCATCGATCTCGGCGCGCACACCAGCTATATCCGCTTCCTCGCCCCGGGCGTCCTTACGCAATGGGCGATGTTCCAGGCGGTGTTCGATAGCTCGTGGGGCGCATACTTCCGCATGGAGAACCACGGTATCTACACGGCGATCGCCTCGACGCCGGCCTCGTTCGACGATGTCGCCGCGGGCGAGATCCTCTGGGCGGCGACACGGGCTCTGACCAGCTCGGTGGCGATCCTGATCGTGCTGCTGGCGCTGACGCCCGCCTACGGCATCGTGCGTTCGCCGCTGGCGCTGCTCGCCCTACCGGTTGCGTATCTCATGGGGCTCTGCTTCAGCGCGCTAGCACTCAGCTGCGTGGCGATCGCACCCTCGCTCAGCTTCCTTGGCTACTTCTTCAACATCGTGATCATCCCGATCTTCTGGCTCTCCGGTGGTTTCTTCCCGCTGGAACGGATGCCCGCAGTGCTGCAAGCGATCGCCTGGGCGCTGCCGCTCACGCTTGCCACAAGCATCGACCGTCACCTGCTCAACGGCACGTTCGGCCTTAACGATCTGTGGCACATCGGGCTGATGGCAGCAGAGGCGCTGGCGCTCGCATGGCTCGCCATCGCGCTGTTGCGTCGCCGGCTGATCAAGTGAGCAAGTTTGTGATAAGATCTATTCACCAGGGAGAAGCATGCGCGCGCCACGGATCGCCATCACCGTCGATTCCCAGGGTCCCGGCAAAGGCTACACGAACTACTTCGACCGCCTCGTCGAGGCTGGCGCGGAGCCGGTCGTGCTGGTACCCGGCACGATCGCCCTGGCTGATGCGCTCGACGGCATCGACGGCGTGCTGATCCCCGGCGGTACCGACGTCGATCCCGCCCGTTATGGCGAGTCGCCTGTGCCGGAGCTGTTAGCGCCGGATACAGGCCGCGACGACCTCGAAATCACGCTCGTGCGCGCCGCGTTGGAGCGTGACCTTCCCTTGCTGGCGATCTGCCGCGGCTTTCAGGTCTTGAACGTCGCCTGCGGTGGCCGCCTGCTGCAGCATATTCCCGGCGACGGCCATCGCGCGCTCGAGAACGGTCGCGGCCCGTCTCGCTTCCATGACGTGACGATCGCGCCGGGCACGCTGCTGGCCAGAATCGCCGGCGCGGGGACGCGGCGCGTCAACTCGCGTCACCATCAGGCCGTACTGCCGCAGATGACCGCGCCAGGGCTGATCGTGAGCGCCACCAGCCCCGATGGTCTGATCGAAGGGCTAGAGGCTCCAGGGCGCCGCTACGCGCTCGGCGTGCAGTGGCATCCGGAGCGACCTGAGATCGCCGAGGACTGGCGCCCGCTGTTCGCGAGCTTCGTCGCCGCCGCGCGGGCCGTGATCGCCTGAGCGAGCGGTGCCGCCGCCTATCACCGGCGCAGCCCGGCGCGTGCCTAACGCGCTTGCGGAGAGCAGCGCGTGCTTCCCGGCAGTAGAGGAGGATAGCGCATGGTTGCCGAACGTCCGGAAGAGCGGATCAACCCGGTCCTGATCGAAGATCAGATGCGCCAGGCGTACCTCGATTACGCCATGAGCGTGATCGTTCAGCGCGCTCTTCCAGACGTCCGCGACGGACTGAAACCCGTACAGCGCCGCATCCTCTACGCGATGAGCGAGCTGGGGCTGCGCTCCACCGCCGCCTACAAGAAGTGCGCCGCGGTTGTCGGCGACGTCATGGGCAAGTATCACCCACACGGCGACGCCCCCGTCTACGAAGCGCTGGTGCGCATGGCGCAGGACTTCTCGCTGCGCTACCCGCTGATCGACGGTCAGGGCAACTTCGGCAGCATCGATGCCGATCCCCCCGCGGCGATGCGCTACACCGAGTGTCGCCTCGCCGCCATCGCCGACGAGATGCTAGCCGATATCGACAAGAACACCGTCGACTTCGTGCCCAACTATGACGCCAGCCACATGCAGCCCGAGGTGCTGCCAGCGCGGCTGCCTAACCTGCTCGTCAATGGCGCCTCGGGTATTGCGGTTGGTATGGCAACCAACATCCCGCCGCACAACCTGACCGAGATCTGCCTGGCCATCGAGCGCCTGATCGAGAAGCCTGACACGACCACCGACGACCTGGCGCAGATCGTGCTCGGCCCCGATTTCCCCACGGCGGGCATCATCATCGGCCGTGAGGGGATCAAGAACGCCTACGCCACCGGTCAGGGCCGGATCATCGTGCGAGCGCGCACGCTGATCGAGGATATGCCGCGCGGCAACCGTCAGCAGATCGTTGTGACCGAGCTGCCGTATCAGGTCAACAAAGCGGCGTTGATCGAAAAGATCGCCGACCTCGTGCGCGACAAGAAGATCGACGGCATCAGCGACCTGCGCGATGAATCCGATCGCGACGGCCTCCGCATCGTGATCGAGCTGCGGCCCGGCGCGCAGCCGCGCCAGGTGCTCAACCACCTCTACAAACATACGGCGATGCAGACGGCCTTCAGCGTGCACATGCTCTGCCTCGTCGGCAAGCAGCCGCGCACGGTCAACCTGCGCACCGCCCTGCTGGAGTACATCAACTTCCGCCGCGACGTTGTACGGCGCCGCTCCGAGTTCGACCTCGCCAAAGCGCGCGATCGCAAGCACATCGTCGACGGTCTGCTGCGCGCGATCGACAAGATCGACGCCATCATCCGGCTGATCCGCGGCTCGGCCTCTGCGCAGGCGGCCAAGGCAGCACTCCAGGAGAAGCCGTACCTCTTCAGCGAACGGCAGGCGACCGCGATCCTGGCGATGACGCTCAGCAGGCTGGCCGCGCTCGAACGGCAAGAGCTGCTCAACGAACAGGCCGAGCTAGCGAAACGGATCGCCGACCTCGAAGCCCTGCTCGCCAGCCCGGCGAAGATGGACGCGCTCATCCGCGCCGAGACCGTCGAACTGCGTAAGAAGCACGGCGACGCGCGCCGCACGCAGATCGTGGAGCAGGAGCTGGAGAGCTTCTCCGAGGAGGATCTGATCCCGCGCGAGCAGACCGTGATCACGCTCAGTCGGCGTGGCTATATCAAGCGGCAGAAGCTCGACAGCTTCCGCACGCAGCGTCGTGGCGGGCAGGGCCTCACCGGCATGCGCATGCGCGAAGAGGACGACGTGTACCAGCTCCTCGTCGCCGAGACGCTCGATAACTTGCTCCTCTTCACCGATCGCGGTAAGGTCTACCAACTGCGTGTTTACGAAGTGCCCGAAAGCGCTCGTCAGGCGCGCGGCCTGCCGCTCATCAATCTGGTCGATATTCAGCAGGGCGAGCAGGTAACGGCGATGATCGCCACGGCGAAGTTCGAGGGTGATTGCCTGCTGCTCGCGACGCGCAACGGCGAGATCAAACGCACGCCGCTACGCGAATTCGAAAGCGTGCGTCGCAACGGCCTCATCGCCATGAACCTCGAACCCGGCGATGCGCTCGTGGCGGTCAAGATGGCGCGCTCGACCGATGAGCTCGTGCTCTGCACCGCCGGCGGCCAGTGCGTGCGCTTCCCCGTCGCCGAACTGCGTATGGCCTCGCGCACCAGCGGTGGCGTGCGCGGCGTCAAGCTCGCGCCCGACGACGCCGTGATCGGTCTGGAGATCGTTGCACCGGGCAGGCACCTGCTCACCGTCAGCGAGAACGGCTACGGCAAGCGCACGCCGTTCGAGCAGTACCCGGTGCACCATCGCGGCGGCGCCGGCGTGGCGAACATGAAGCTGACCGACAAGACCGGCAGGGTTGCCGCCGTGCGCGCTGTCAACGGCACCCGCGAGCTGATGCTGATCACCGCCGATGGGGTGATGTTGCGCACCGAGGTCAAAGCGCTGCCCGCGCTTAGCCGCGCCACCCAGGGCGTGCGCGTGATGCACGTGCGCCCCGGTGATCGCGTTGTGGCGATCGCCGGCATCGATCTACCGCCAGGCGCCGAGCCGGAGACGGGGCGCGGCCGCCGGCGCAAGGATGCCGCCGAGACGACGGCGCCGCTGCCGGGCTTTGATGCGGCCGCGCACCGCAACGGCAACGAGTGACGTCCATCCCCTTCGCTACCGTCCCCGCCACCCGCGGTGGATTCTCCATCGCGGGTCTGGCGCGCCGGGACGCACGCGGCGTAGTAGACTGACGGCATGCGGCGTGATCCGCGACGTTCAAGCGGGTCGTCTATGGACACGGTTGCCGGCCAGCGCGACGGTGGTTTCGTTGTCTCGCTGCGCGTACCCGATTACCGGCTGCTCTGGATCTCGATCCTGCTTTCGGCGAGCGGACAGTGGACGCTGTTGCTCGGTCGCGGCTGGCTGGTCCACGATCTCACCCACAGCTCCAGCTGGGTGGGAATCGTTACCTTCGCCGGCATGGTGCCGTACCTGCTCGCCACGCCGATCGGCGGCGTCTTCGCCGATCGTGTCGACCGTCGCTACGTCGGCATCGCCATGCAGGGGCTATCGTGTCTCGCATCGATCGTGCTGGCAGCGCTCGTTTTCGCCGGTGCAGCACAAGCGTGGGAGGTTGTAGCGCTCGCGCTGCTGGCCGGCATCGGCCGCGCTGCCGAGACGCCGGCCACGATCTCGCTCATCCCTAACGTCGTGCCCGAACGCTACCTGTTGAACGCCATCTCGCTGAACAGCGTAGCCACGTTCGGCTCGCGCCTGCTCGGGCCCGCTGTCGGCGCGCTGCTGCTGCAATTCACCGGCGTGGGCGCTGTCTTCGCGATGACGGCCGGGCTGTACGTCTTTGCCATGCTCTGCCTCTGGCGGGTGCGGCGCCCGGAGACGCATCCCGTCAGCGCCGAGAACATCTGGCGGCAGAATGTCGAGACATGGCGATACGTGTTCATTGCGCCGATGATGGCGATGACCTTTCTCGTCGTCGGGCTGCACTGCGCGCTGACAATGTCGTTCGACGCCGTGCTGCCGCAATTCGCCGATCGCACGCTACACGGTTCGAGCGGCACCTATGGTCTGCTGGTGATGGCGTTCGGCGCCGGGACGATAGCCGGCACGTTCTCGCTCGGCGGTCTGCGTACCGACACCGCCAAAGGGCCGCTGCTCTTCGCTACCGGCATCCTCAGTGGTGTTACAACGGCAGCACTCGCGCTCGCGCACGCGCCGCTGGCCGCGTTCATCGTTATGGCAGGCATGGGCGCCTCGCAGGGGATCTTCATGGCGCTGGCCAACACGCTGGTGCAGGAAGCCGTGCCCGATGCCCTGCGCGGGCGTGTGTCAGCAGCCTTCCTGATGGGCACCGGCGGCGTGATGTCGATCGCCAACCTGGTGGTGGGCGAGATGGCCGATCGCGCCGGCATCGGCGCCGTGCTGCTCGTCCCGGCGCTGCTCTTCATCACGGCGCTACTGGCGCTGAGCGGCGTCGTGCCCGGGCTGCGCCGCCTGTACGGTACCGGCTCGCTACCGACGATGCCGGTTGCCGCCCGGGCGGAGGGTGCATAAGAGGGCGGCCATGAGCGTGGAGGAACCCGGCGGCACCTCGACCGTAGCAGCGCGGCGCGGGCACGGTCCCCTGTTCGTGCTGGCCAGCACCATGGTTGGCGTTGCGCTGACCGGCTTCGCCGCCTTCGCCGTCCAGACGGCGCTGCACCCGGCGCAGCCCGTCGTCGAGACGATGTGCCTCGATTCGAGCTGTACCTACGGCCGCTCGGCCGACCTCATGCCGATGTCCGCCGCGGCGAAGCCAGCAGCCACGCCAGCTGCCTCCCCCACGCCGGTGCATGCGCGCATCAACTGGTTCGGTGTGCTCTTGCGCCTATGTGGCGCGCACTGAACTGCGCGCCGTCGGCACGCGAGCAGCGTTACACGTTCATCCCCTCGCGCAAGCTCTCCAGGTGCCGCTGCACCACGGTCATTGGGCCGTCCTCGGTGAGCGCGTTGTGCGGCGCGACCTTCCAAAAGAGCGGTAGATAGGCTTCCCAGTTTGCCAGGATGCGCCGCGCGCGCGGGCTCCCGGTCAACTCGTGGTGCCGGCGGATCAGCGTGTGCAGCATCTCGATATCGACGGCCGCGGTGACCTGCGCCAGACCCACCAGCTCGGGGTTGAGCAGCTTCGGGAACTCGCGGCGCTCATCGAGCACGTAGGCCACGCCGTTCGACATACCCGCGCCGAAATTGCGTCCCGTTTCGCCGAGGATGACGACCACCCCCTCGGTCATGTACTCGCAGCCGTGGTCGCCGATACCTTCCACCACGGCGAGCGCGCCGCTGTTGCGCACCGCGAAGCGCTCACCAGCGCGACCAGCCAGGAAAAGCGAGCCACCCGTCGCGCCGTAGAGCACCGTATTGCCGGCGATCGTGTTCTCGTGCGTGGCGATACGCGAGCCGGGGAACGGTCGCACGGCGACCTCGCCGCCGCCCATGCCCTTGGCCACGTAATCGTTCGCTTCACCGGTCAGCAGCAGTTGCATGCCACGATGGGTAAAGGCGCCGAAGCTCTGACCAGCGCTGCCGTAGAAGTGCAGCTCCACGGTGCCCGGCGGCAACCCTTCGTCGCCGTAGCGGTACGCGATCTCGCCCGCGATGCGCGCGCCCACGGCGCGGTTCTGGTTCGTGATGCGGTACTCGCGTCGCACCGGTGTGCCGCTCGCGATCGCCTCGCCGATCTCGGCCAGGATGAGATCGTCGAGCGGCTGATCGCCGGGCCGGTCGTTGCGCGGCTGCACCCGCTTGATCGGACGGCTGCGCGTGGGATCCGGCTCGCTGAGGATACGGTCGAGCGAGACCAGATGCGCGCGCGGGTCCTCATTGACAAGCGCGCGCTGGAGCAGATCGACGCGGCCGACAATCTCATCGAGCGAGCGGAAGCCGAGTTGTGCAAGGATTTCGCGCACCTCCTCGGCGACACCGAGGAAGAAGTTGACCACCATCTCCGGCGTACCGATGAACTTGGCGCGCAGATCCTCACGCTGCGTCGCCACGCCCGTAGGACACGTGTTCAAATGGCACTGACGCGCCATCTTGCAGCCCACGGCAACGAGCGCGGATGTTCCGAAAGCGAACTCTTCCGCGCCGAGCATCGCCGCGATCACGACATCGCGTCCGGTCTTCAAACCACCATCGGTGCGCAGCTTGACGCGGCCGCGCAGGTCGTTGAGCACCAGCACCTGCTGCGTTTCGGTGAGCCCGAGCTCGAAGGGTACACCCGCGTTCTTGATCGACGAGAGCGGCGAAGCGCCGGTGCCACCGTCGTGCCCGGAGATGTGGATCACGTCGGCGTAGCCCTTCGCCACGCCGGCAGCGATCGTGCCCACACCCTCCTCGGCCACCAGCTTCACCGCCACGCGCGCCCGCGGGTTGACCATCTTCAGGTCGTAAATGAGCTGGGCGAGGTCTTCGATCGAGTAGATATCGTGGTGCGGTGGCGGCGAGATGAGCGGCGTGCCGGGCAGCGTATGCCGCAGCGCCGCGATGTAGGCCGAAACCTTGTGCGCGGGCAACTGGCCACCCTCGCCCGGCTTGCTGCCCTGGGCGATCTTGATCTCCAGCTCTTCGGCTGCGGCCAGATAGGCCGGCGTCACGCCGAAGCGCGCCGAGGCCACCTGTTTGATCTTGTTATTGGCGGTATCGCCGTTGGGCAGCAGGGCGCGCGTCTCCGCGGCCTCGCCGCCCTCGCCGGTGTTGCTCTTCGCGCCGAGACGGTTCATCCCGATCGCCAGCGTGGCGTGCGCCTCGGGCGAGAGCGCGCCGAGCGACATCGCCGAGGAGACGAACCGCTTCACGATCTCGCTCGCCGGTTCGACTTCCTCCAGCGGGATCGGCGTCCCTGGCACGAAATCGAGCAGGTCGCGCAGCGTCACCACGCCGCGGTTCTCCACCAGCGCGGCGTACTGCTGGTAGAGATCGCGGCCGCCATCCTGCGCAGCGCGTTGCAGGCTGCGCCAGACCTCGGGATTGAAGGCATGATATTCGCCATCGCGGCGGAAGCGATAGAACGAGCCATCGTCCAGCACCGGTTCAGGCGAGCCGTAGGCCGCATCGTGGCGCGCAAGCGCCTCTTCGGCGATCTCGCGCAGGCCGACGCCACCAATACGCGAGACCTGGCCGGCGAAGGCGAGGTCGAGCACGGATTGATCGATCCCGATCGACTCGAAGATCTGCGCGGCATGGTAGCCGGTGATCGTCGAGATGCCCATCTTCGACATGATCTTGAGCAAGCCGGCATCGACCGCTTTTTCGTAGTTCTCCGCCGCCTTCTCGACGCTCACGCCTTTGAGCGCGTCCTTGGTGGCGGCGTTCCCCTCTTCGACGAGCTGGCGCACCGTCGCGAAGGCGAGGTAGGGGTTGACAGCGCTCGCCCCCGCGCCGATCAGCAGCGCGATCTGGTGCACGTCGCGAGCCTCGGCCGTCTCGGCGATGATGCTAGCGCGCATCCGTTTGCCGGCACGGATCAGGTAGTGGTGCACCGCACCCACGGCCAGCAGCATGGGGATCGGCGCCATCTCAGCCGAGACGCCGCGATCGGAGAGGATCAGGATTGTGGCGCCATCATCGACGGCGCGCTCCGCCTGCGCGCATAGCTCGCGCAGCGCCGGCTCGAGGGCATCGGGACCGCCAGCCACTGGGAACAGCGCCGGGATCGTGATCGCGTGGAACGCCGGTTCCGCGATGCGGCGCAGCGCCTCCATCTCTTCGTCGATCATCAGCGGCGAGGCGAGGTGCACAAGCCGGGCGTGCTGTTCCGTCTCCGTCAGCAGACTGCGCCGGCGCCCGAGGTAACAATCGAGCGACATCACCAGCTCTTCGCGGATCGGGTCGATCGGCGGGTTGGTGACCTGCGCGAACTTCTGCTTGAAGTAGGCGTAGAGCAGCCGCGGGCGGCGAGCGAAGATCGCCAGCGGCGTATCGTCGCCCATCGAGCCGACGGGCTCCTTGCCCTCGGCCGCCATCGGCTTGATCACCATCTCGAGCTCTTCGCGCGTGTAGCCAAAGGCGGCTTGCAGACGGGGCAGATCGGCCGTCTCCTGCGGCGGCGCCTGGTTCTCGCGCGCTTCGAGGTACGAATCGAGGTGTAACTCTTGCCGCTTGATCCATGCGCGGTAGGGCCGCTGCGCAGCGATGGCGTTCTTGATCTCATCGTTGTAGAGCAGCTCGCCGCGGTCGGTATCGACGCCGATCATCTGCCCGGGGCCGAGCCGCCCGCGCTCCACCACCCGCTCCGGCTCGAATTCGACCATGCCGACCTCGGAGCCCATGGCGATGAGGCCATCGGCGGTCAGCACGTAGCGTGCCGGGCGCAAGCCGTTGCGGTCGAGCGTGGCGCCGACGAACACGCCATCGGTGAAGGCGATGCTCGCGGGGCCGTCCCACGGCTCCGTCAGACAGGCGTGGTACTCGTAGAAGGCGCGCCGCTCCCGCGGCATGAGCGGCATGTTCTCCCATGCCTCGGGGATCAGCATCATGAAGGCGTGGCGGATATCGCGCCCGGAGAGCACGATCGCCTCGAGCACGTTATCGAGCGCGGAGGAATCGCTGCCACCGGCCTGCACCAGCGGCTTCAGCTCTTCGACGCGCTCGCCCCAGACATCGGACTGCAGCTCGGCTTCGCGCGCGCGCGTCCAGTTGAGGTTGCCCGCCAGCGTGTTGATCTCGCCGTTATGCGCCAGCATCCGGAACGGCTGGGCAAGAAACCAGTTCGGGAAGGTGTTGGTGCTGTAGCGCTGGTGGAAAACGGCCAGCGCCGTCTCGTAGAGCGGGTTACGCAGGTCGCGGTAGAACACCGGCAACTGCGGCGCGATCATTAACCCTTTGTAGACCAGCGTCCGGCTGGAGAACGAGGGGATGTAACAGCCGACGATCTTCTCCTCCTGCAGCCGGCGCTCGATCGCTTTGCGGGCGAGATACAGCCGCCGCTCGTAGGCGACCGGGTCGAGCGCATGCGGCCGGCCGATCAGCGCCTGCTCGATATGCGGCCGCGTCCGGGCGCCGATCTCGCCCAGCGCGCTCTCGTCGACGGGCACCTGGCGCCAGCAGAGCAACCGCAGCCCCTCGCTCGCCACCGCGCTGGCGACGATCTGGCGCACGCGCTCCTGCGCGGCTCGGTCGTCGGCGGGCATGAAGATCATGCCTACGGCGAGGTCCTCGGGCGCCGAGAGCACCACGCCAGCACGGGCGAGGTCGGCTTCGAACAGCCGGTACGGGATCTGTGTCATCACGCCCGCGCCATCGCCGGTGCGCATATCGGCGCTCACGGCGCCGCGATGCGTGAGATTAGCGACGCACTGCAGGGCGGTTTCGAGCACCGCATGGCTGCGCGCACCCGATGTGTCGGCGACGAAGCCGGTGCCGCAGGCATCGTGCTCGTGCGCGGGGTTGTACAGCAACCTGCTGGCGTCGGGCGCCAGACCCGCGGGAAGCGCGAAACAGGAAGCGTCCGTCATTGCAGTGCCCTCCCGGATAAACGCCGTCTGGCGCGGAGGCTGGTGGTGCCGAGCCGCGCGGAGAACGGGCCTGCGTGCAGAGTCATGCCGGCCGGAAAGCAGCTTGACAGCACATGCTAGAGGCTGAGGCCAGCCAGATCAAGCCGCACGCGCTTGTCTTGCAGCATACATCGTGCTTCGCTTCACAACCAGAGGGTAGGGGCCGAAATCGTGCAACTTTGGTCGCGCCGGCAGCCACGCTGTATGAGCGCTATAGAAGTTATCTATTTCCGCCGTACGGATACTGCCTGTACAGTGAAACCAAGCAGCTCGCTGGAGGCAGCCGATGACGACGACCACGCCGATCGATAGCCTGCGCGCCGCCTACGAGGCCTGGGAGCGCGAGACGCTCGCCACGACCCTGCGCAAGGCGCCCGAGCGCGACGCCGTTTTCGCCACCAGCTCGGCCCCGGTCAAACGGCTGTACACGCCGCTCGATATCGCCGAGCTCGATTACGAGCGCGACCTCGGCTTTCCGGGCGAGTTTCCCTTCACGCGCGGCATCCAGCCAACGATGTACCGTGGCCGGTTGTGGAGCATGCGGCAGTATGCGGGCTACGGCACACCCGAAGAAACCAACCGCCGCTTTCGCTATCTGCTCGCCGAGGGGCAGACGGGCCTCTCCGTCGCCTTCGACCTGCCCACCCAGCTCGGCTACGACTCCGACGATCCGATGGCCGCGGGCGAAGTCGGACAGGTGGGCGTCGCGGTCGATTCGCTGCGCGACATGGAGATCCTCTTCGAGGGCATCCCGCTCGACAAAGTCTCGACTTCGATGACGATCAACGCGCCAGCGCCGGTGCTGGTCGCGATGTACATCGCTGTGGGCGAAAAGCAGGGCATCCCGCCGGCGAAACTGATGGGCACGGCGCAGAACGACGTGCTGAAAGAGTACGTCGCGCGCGGCACCTATATCTTCCCGCCGCGCCCCTCGCTGCGGCTTGCCGCCGATCTGATCGCCTACTGCGCGCGCGAGGTACCGAAGTTCAACAGCATCAGCATCTCCGGCTACCATATCCGCGAGGCGGGCAGCACCGCCGTGCAGGAGATCGCTTTCACCTTCGCCAACGCCATCGCCTACCTACAGGCGGCGATCGAGCGCGGCGCGAACGTCGATGAGATCGGCCGCGGCATCTCGTGGATCTTCAACACGCATAACCACTTCTTCGAAGAGGTGGCCAAGTTCCGCGCCCTGCGGCGCATGTGGGCGCACATCATGCGCGACCGCTTCGGTGCGACCGATCCGCGCGCGATGATGCTGCGCACACATACACAAACCGGCGGCTCGACACTCCAGGCGCAGCAGCCCGAGAACAACATCGTGCGCGCAGCGATCCAGGCGTTCGCCGCCGTCTGCGGCGGCGTGCAGTCGCTCGCGCTCTCCTGCTACGACGAGGCGCTGGCGCTGCCCACCGAGGCGGCACAGCGGATCGCGCTGCGTACGCAGCAGATCATCGCCCACGAGACGGGTGCCACCGATACCGTCGATCCGCTCGCCGGCTCTTACTTCGTCGAGGCCCTCACCAACGACCTCGAAGCGAAAGCGTACGCCCTGCTCGATGAGATCGAGCGGATGGGCGGCGCGGTCGCGGCGATCGAGAGCGGCTGGATGCAACAGGAGATCCAGAACGCCGCCTACGCCTACCAGCAGGAGGTAGAGAGCGGCCGCCGCGTCGTTGTGGGCGTCAACCGCTACCAGACCGAGGGCGAGGAGCCGAAACTCATCTTCCGCGTCGATCCCTCGCTCGCCGAGGCGCAATGCGAACGCTTGCGCCAGCTCCGCACCGAGCGCGACGAGGAAGCTGTACGCCGCGCGCTGGCCGAGCTGCGTGCAGCGGCGACCGGCAGCGATAACCTGATGCCGCCGATTCTCGCCGCCGTCAAAGCGTACGCCACGCTTGGCGAGATCTGCGGCACGCTGCGCGACGTCTTCGGCGATTACCGCGCGCCCACGGCGATCTGATCGCCGTCTCTTTCGTGCGTTGCTCTGCCATCGCCGGGAAGCGCCTTCCGTTGCCGCCGGCAGCGGGAGTCCTCTGTCTTCGCGCCCCACAACGAGAGCATACTGGTTGCTTTCGCACGGCCCTGACTCGCGCCGCCCTGGCCTCATATGCCACCATGAAAGCGCTACACTCACCGTAACGGCGGTCAGTGACGCAGAGGCAGGAGAGCGAAGACCATGCTCGACGCTACCGACATCGTGATCACGGGCGCGGCACGCACGCCGATCGGCTCGTTCGGCGGGCAGTTCGCCGAGATCGACGCGCATGCGCTGGGCCGAGCCGCGATCGTCGCCGCGCTTGAACGCGCCGGCATCGCGCCCGAGGCCGTGGACGAAGTCTACATGGGCAACGTGCTCCAGGCCGGCCAGGGGATGAACCCGGCCCGGCAGGCAGCACTCGCCGCCGGCCTCCCCGTCAGCACCCCGGCGACGACGATCAACAAAGTCTGTGGCTCGGGGCTGAAGGCTGTCACGCTCGGTGTGCAGGCGCTGCGCTGTGGCGATGCGGAGATCGTCGTGGCGGGCGGGATGGAAAGCATGAGCCGCGCGCCTTACTTGCTGCCGAAGGCGCGCTTCGGCTA
>Ga0209061_1000995_pt1 | contig 54312 bp, 58 predicted proteins | sample Coa_R1_10_FD_187157 | JGI IMG/M metagenome (GOLD analysis project Ga0209061, IMG submission 187157) | Surface soil microbial communities from Centralia Pennsylvania, which are recovering from an underground coalmine fire - Coalmine... | ecosystem: Environmental > Terrestrial > Soil >... | reverse complement strand
GACGGCGCCGGCGACGATCTGCTCGGCGAGCCGCAGCCCGAGCGCGACGGCGTCGGCGCTCAGCGCGTGCAGGTACTCGTCGCGCAGCTCCTCGAGCGCGCCGTGTGCCTCGGCGATCAGGAGCAGCGCATCCTCGAACTGGGCGCGGACGGCCCGCTCTGCCTCGGCACGGCCCTCGGCCTCGCCCTGCGCGCGCGCCACCTCGCGGATCGCCTCCGCCTCGGCCATCGCGGCCGCGAGCGCGTCCTGTCCGCGCACCGTCGGTGCCTGGAGCGGCTCGAAGTTGAACGGGGAGGCGACTTCAGCGGGATTGGGCACGGCGGATCTCCGAGGGATCGAGGGAAGAAGCGCGTGCCCACCCAGAGCACGCATCCCGGTTATCGACCCGGGACGCGCGATGCTTGAGTTCGCCCGGGGCTAGGCGAGCGCCTTGCCGACGGCCGCAAGCAGTCCGTCGGGCTGGAACGGCTTGACGACGAAGTCCTTGGCGCCGAGCTTGATCGACTCGATCACCTTGCTCTCCTGGCCGAGCGCCGAGCACATCAGGACCTTGGCGCTGGGATCGATCGCGATGATCTCTGCGAGCGCCTCCAGCCCGTCCTTCTCCGGCATCGTGATGTCGAGCGTGGTGACATCGGGTCGCAGCGCGGTGAACTGTGCCACCGCCTCCTCGCCGTTCTCGGCCTGGCCGACCACCTCGTGACCGCCTGCCGTGAGCGCATCGCTGACGACCTTGCGCATGAACGCCGCGTCGTCGACTACAAGTACCCTTGCCATTTTTCGGAACTCCTTGTGTGTGAGGGTCAGGTGGTGAGCGCCGCGGGCTCCCGGCTCTCCATCCCGGTGAGGCGAATCGTCCAGTTGCCGTTGTCATCGACCAGGAGGATCCCCTCCGCGAATCGCAGTCCGTTCACGTACAGGTCGACGGGGGCGTCGGCGTGCCTGTCGAGCTCGACGACCGAGCCGAGCGGCAGCGTGAGCGTGTCCGACAGCGGCAGGCGGGTGCGCCCCAGCTCGGCCCAGACGCGCATCGTGATGCCGCGCAGCGTCTCCTCGACGTCGCGGGGCCCGGAGCCGTCGGGGGCGCCCGGACCGGACGCGGCGCCCGCGCCCTCCTCGCCGGCGAACTCGTTCATCGCCTGGCCGACGCGGATCACGAACGCGCTCGGGACGAGCTGCACGAGCCGGCAGGGCGCGCCCCCGACGAGGAACGTCGTCGCCGTCGCGTAGGGCGCCGCGCCGAACAGCTCGTCGGCCTCGCCGGCGGTCTGGAGCACCCGCGTCTGCGGCGGTGAGATCTCGATCTCCTGACCGAGCACGACGCCGACCGCGCCCGCCGCCGCGGCCATCATCTGGTTGGAGGCCTCCGACACCGCCGAGAGCTCGAGCTCGGTGAGCGGTGCCTCATCCTCGACGTCGGCGCCCGCGCCCATCTTGGTCGCAAGCAATCGCGCCGTACCGGAGGGGGCGAGGAACACGTTGGCGCCGGTGACGCCGTCCACGTAGGCGACGCCGGCGGCGACCGTGCCCGGCTCCAGCGAGGCGAACGGGGAGCCCTCGCCCTCAAGCACGCTCACCTCGCCGCGCTCGACCTCGCCGGGCGCGAACATCTCGAGCACCTGGGCGATCGCCTCCGCGGTGGAGGCGCCGAGCCGCAGGAGCGCCTCGCGCTGGTTGACGGCCCCACTCATTTCCCGTCCTCCTCGAAGAAGCCGCTCAGCTGCACGGCGCGCCGCGGGCCCTGCCGGCCGGCGCGCGCCCGCGCGAGCCGCACGGAGTCGGCATAGAGCTCGACGCCGTCGGCGGCCGGGGCCTCGAAGTGGATCGTGCTCCCGGGGCCGAGCGCGAGGATGTCCCTGACCGCCATCTGGACGTGCGCGACCTCCGCGCGGACATCGACCGGCACGTTGCCGAGCGGATCCTGCAATGGCGTGCCGTGACGGGCCTCGTTCTCGTTCTCCTCGCGGCCGGAGATCTTGCCCTGGATCGGCTCGATCGCCGCCCACGGCACGAGCAGTCCGAGCGAGTAGGACTGCTGGTTGATCTTGACCTCGATCTGGGAGCTGAACGTCGGCTCGCTGATCGACGCGAGCTGGCCCGCGTCATGCGCGTCGAGCTCGATGACGCGGAGCGTCGCCCCGCCGAACTCCTGCCAGGCGAGCGACAGCGGCGTCACCAGCGAGTCGACGAGTCCGTGGGCGAGCGACCAGTCGATCTCGGTGAACCGGCGGTTGCGGGAGGGGCGCTCGGGGGCGCCGCCGAGCATGCACTCGAGGCACACGAGCACGAACGTCTGCTCGATCGTGAACACGATCCGGGTGCCGAGCGGGTCGATCTCAAGCACGGTGAGCAGCGAGTGCGGGGGAATCTGGCTCTGGGTGGCCCTCCAGGTGAGCTGGGCCGTGCCGAGCGGCTCCAGCTCGACCGGCCAGCGCAGCTCGGAGGACAGCCGCGTGTTCGCGGTCTGGCAGAACGTGTCGATCGCGCGGTTCAGGCCGCGCTGGTGGTCGGCGCCGAACTTCGTCGGCCGCGAGAAGTCGACGGTGCGCACGCGCCCGGAGCGCCGCGGCGCCGGTGCCTCGGGCTCCGGCAGCTGGCCGCCCTTCGCCGCCTCGACGAGCGCGGCGATCCGATCCTGTTCGAGCACCTCCATCAGGCCGTCCTCCTCTCGGCGAGCGCCCCGGTCGCCGCCGGGAGCAGGTCGAACGATGTGCCGCCGGCGACGCGGACCGTGGTGGCGCCGCTGCCGACCTGGATGCGCAGGGTGCGCCCCTCCGTGCCGCCGGTCTCCTCCGCGTGGCAGCGCAGCCCGGCGGCGGTGAGGGCGTCGCGGACCGCGGCGGCGTTGCGCGCCCCGATGTCGAGCTGCCCGCCCGAGCCGAACATCGCGGCGCCGCCGGCGATCGCGACCCGCAGACGTGAGCGCGCGGCGCCGAGGCCGAGCACGCGCGTGAGCAACTCCGGCACGGCCGTGTCCGCGAACTTGCCGACCGGCCCGCGCGCGCCGCCCGAGTCCGGCAGCATCACGTGGACGAGGCCGGCCACCTGTGCCTGTGCGTCGGTCATCGCCACGCCGATGCACGAGCCGAGGCCCAGGGCCACGAGCTCCTCGTCGGGGTTGCGCGAAACCACGATCTCTCCGATGCGGGCATGCGTCATCCGGCTCAGCTCACGGCGGGACCGAGCCCGAGCGGCACGAGCAGTCGGTCGATTCCGCCCGAGGTCGGCAACAGCATGAATCCGATCGCGCAGTGCTCGCCGGCGATCGTGAGCTCGGAGTCGAGCACCAGCGCGAGGTCGTCCTCTCCGGCCACCTGCGCCATCAGGGAGGCGACGAGCGCCCCGACCAGGTCGATCTGCAGGAGCGGCGGGCACGGCACGAGGTCGAGGCCGGTCATCGCGGCCAGCCCGTTGAGGTAGGAGGTCCCGAGGATGTTGCCGATCTCTCGCAGCGCCGAGTCGCCGACCTCGGTGCGGGGCTCGACGCCGAGCAGCCGGCACAGGCGGGCGCTCTGGTCAGGCGGGATGAGCAGCAGGACGTTGCCGCCGAAGTCGCCGGCGACGCCGATCATGACCGCCGTGACCTCCTGCTCCGGCTGGCCGCAGGCCTCGACGGCGTCGGCGATCGGCAGCGCGAGCGCGCGCGGGACCGAGATGTCGACCTCGCGGGCGAGCATCTGGGAGAGCGCGCCGGCCGCGCCCCCGGAGGCGATGTTCGCCAGTTCGCGGAGGGCGTCCAGCTGGGAGTCGTTGAGGCTGATGGTCACGGGAGCTCCGATGGGTCAGGCGGCGGCGGCGACGGAGGCCGGCGCGGCGAGGTCGACGGTGGATGGCATGGGCGAGCGCGTGGCGCCCGCCGGGGAGAGCGCGTCGCAATCGACGATCAGCGCGATCCGCCCGTCGGGCAGCGCGGTGCCGCCCGATACCGGCTCCCCGCCGGAGACCGCGCTCGGCAGCGGCCGCGTGACGAACTCTCGCTGGCCGACGAGCTCATCGACCGCGAGCGCCATTCGCTGCTCGCGGCTGCGGACGATGACCGCGAACTCGTGAGGCGTCGCCGGGCGTCCGAACACGCGCGAGGCGTCGAGCAGCGGCAGCACGCCCTCGTCGAGCACGAGCATCTGCTCGCCGGCGACCGACTGGACCGGGTGCTCGGCGAGCCTGAGGGTGCGCTCGATCCGGTCGAGCGGGATCGCGTAGGGGCCGCCGCCGATGTCGACGAGCAGGCCGGAGACGATCGCGAGCGTGAGCGGGAGCCGGATCTGGGCGGTCGTGCCCCGACCCTTCACCGAGTCGACGACGACCTCGCCGCCGAGCTCGCGGATCTTCGCGCGCACGGCGTCCATGCCGACGCCGCGCCCGGAGATGTCGCTCGTCACCTCGGCGGTCGAGAAGCCGGGGGCGAACAGGAGCTCGACGGCCGCGGCCATGTCGACGTCGTCGACGCTCGCGGGGTCGATCAGGCCGGACTTCGCCGCCTTGCGCGCGATCGCGGCCGGGTCGATGCCGCGGCCGTCGTCGCGCACCTCGATGACGACCGACCCGCCGGCGTGCCGGGCCGCGATCTGGAGCGTGCCCTCCGCCGGCTTGCCGGCGGTCAGGCGCTCGTCCGAGGGCTCGAGCCCGTGATCGAGCGAGTTGCGCACGAGGTGGACGAGCGGGTCGCCGAGCGCGTCGACGACCGTGCGGTCGAGCTCGGTCTCCGAGCCGATCAGCTCGAGGTGGACCTCCTTGTTCAGCTTCGTGGAGAGATCGCGGACGAGGCGCGGGAAGCGCAGGAAGACGACGTCGACGGGGATCATCCGCACCTGCATGACCATCGCCTGCAGCGCCTGGGAGCTGCGGATCAGCTCCTGCATCGCCTGGTGCAGGTCCGGCACGTCGAGGCGCGAGGCGATCGCCTCGAGCGCGGTGCGGTGGATGACGAGCTCGCCCATCGAGTGCATGAGCGCGTCGAGCCGCTCGGAGTCGACGCGGACCGTGCGCGAGCCGCTCGACGCCGGCCGGGCCGAGCCGGCCTGGCGCGGCTGCGCGGCAGCGGCCGTCTCGGCGACGGGTGCGGGTGGGTCGGCGACGGCCGCCGAGGTCTCGGCCACCGGCGCGGCGGACGCCGGCTCGGGCGCTGCAGGCTCGGGCGCCGCAGGCTGAGGCGCGATCACCTCGACCACCTCCGCGCGCGCGACGTCGGAGATCTCGCTGACCGTGGCGACGATCGCCTCCTCCTCGTGCTCGCAGGCGAGCCACGCCTCGATCAGGTGGCCGTCGAACTGCTCGACGCCCTCGGGAGTCGGCGCGGAGCCGATCAGTTCCCCGTGCTCGCCGAGCGCCGCGAGCACCATGTGCGCGCGGACGGCGGGCATGAGCACCGACTCGTGGAGGATCGCCTTCACGTGCAGGACGCGGATGCCGTCGGCGAGCGCCGCGGCAAGATCGGGCTCGATGCGGCCGCCCCTGCGCTCGATCTCCTGATCGGGGGTGCGGGCGTGGACGAGGCTGCGCAGGCGGGTGATGAGCGGCGCCGGGTCGAGCTCCTCGGCGCCGACCGACTCGATCGACTCGACGGCGGCGCCGAGCGCGTCCAGGCAGGCGAGCACGGTGTCGACCGCCTCGCGGGAGAGCGCGCGCTCGCGCTGGCGCAGGAGCTCGAACACGTCCTCCATCTCGTGCGTGAGCGTGGCGATCGCCTGGTAGCCCATCGTCGCGCTCATCCCCTTGAAGGAGTGCGCGATGCGGAAGATCGTGTCGACCTTCTCCCGGTCGTGAGGGTCCTCTTCGAGGCTGACGACCGCGAGGTTGAGCTCCTGGAGGTGCTCCTCGGCCTCGGCGAGGAACATCGGCATGTACTCGTTGGTGTCCATCAACGGTCCTTGCGGTAGAAGAACGGGGCGGTCGGGGTGAGCCCGAGCTCCGGTGCGCTCGCCACCCGCTCGGTGGCGCCGACGAGCAGGTAGCCCCCGGGGCGCAGCGAGTCGGCGAGCCGCTCGTGCAACGCGTCGCGCACCGGCTCGGAGAAGTAGATGACGGTGTTGCGGCAGACGACGAGGTCGTAGCTTGCGCGGCGCGGCTGCAGGCGCAGCAGGTCGCCGACCTCGAAGCGGGTCATGCGGCGCAGCGCCTCGTGGGCTTGCCAGCCGTCCTCGACGCGGTCGAAGGCGGCGCGCATCGTCGCCTCGGGGACTCCGCGCGCGTCCTCCAGCGAGAAGCGCCCGGTCTGCGCGCGCTCGATCATGCGGCGGTCGATGTCGGTCCCGAGGATCGACACGGTCGCGGTCGGGATCGCGGCGCGGCAGACGGCGGCGATCGTGAACGCCTCGGCGCCGTACGAGCAGCCGGCGCTCCAGATCCGGACCGGGCCGGCGGCGGCAAGCTCTCCAAGCACGCTCTCCTGCAGGTGCGCGATCTGGGCGGGGTGGCGCCACAGCTGGGAGACGTTGATCGTCACCCGGTCGAGCAGGCTGTCGAGCTGCGCGGGGTCGGCGCGCAGGATCGGCAGCGTCTCGGTGAGGTCGCTGATCCCGAGGCGGCCGAAGAACGTCCGCAGCCGGCGCTCCATCTGCGGGCGGCGGTACTGCGTGAGGTCGACGCCGCAGATGCGGCGCAGCCCCTCGCAGAACACGAGGTAGTCGTCGCGCGCGGTGGTCGCGGCGACGGTGCCGGCGGCGGTGAGGCTCACGCCCCGGCCTCCTCGGCGATCGCATCCGCAAGCGCGTGCAGCGGCTCGACGCGATCGGCCAGCCCGGCCTCGGCGATCGCCCGCGGCATCCCGTAGACGGTGCACGTCTCCTCGGCCTCGGCGATCACCCGGCCGCCGTGCCTGCGCACCGCCTGGGCGCCGCGCAGCCCGTCCTGGCCCATGCCGGTCATGACGACGAGCACGAGCCGCTCGCCGTGACGGCGCGCCGCGTCCTCGATCGTGAGATCCGCGCGGGGACGCAGGCCGCCGACCGGCTCCTCATCGCTGAGGAGGGTGCGGCCGGTGTCGTCCATGCGCAGGTGCTTGCCGCCGGGGGCGAGGAGCGCGACGCCGGGGTCGAGCGCCTCGGCGCCCGCCGCCTCGCGCACCGTCAGCCGGCTCGCCCGGTTCAGCCGGTTGGCGAGCGAGGCGGTGAAGCCGGCCGGCATGTGCTGGACGATCATCGTGCCCAGGCCAAGCGGCGAGGGCAGCTCAGGCAGGAGCGCGGCGAGCGCCTTCGGCCCGCCGGTGGAGATCGCGATGAGCACGACCTTCGCGTCGCGGGAGACGGTCCGCCGGACAGGGGCCGGCGCGGCGACGCCGGTCGCGGCGGGGTGCGCCCACGGCGGGGTGAGCGTGCGGCCGCCGGAGGCGAGGCGGAGCGCCGCCGCCTGGCGGCGGGAGGTGACCGCGAGCGTCACCCGGCCGAGCAGCATCTGCTCGAACACGGGCGCGTCGGCCGGCGACGTCGGCTTGGTGACGAGCTCGAACGCGCCCTCGGCGAGCGCGTCGACGGCGTAGGCGCCCTGCGCCGGGGAGAACGCGGAGACGACGACCACGGGGAGGTCGAGGCTCTCGCCGCGCAGGGCGCGCAGGACCTCGATGCCGCCCATGCCGGGCATCGACAGGTCGAGCGTCAGCGCGTCGGGGCGCTGGCGGCGGCACTCGGTGAGCGCCTCGTCCCCGTCGCGCGCGGTCGCGACCACGTCGAAGCCGCCGCGCGTGAGCACGTCGCCGACGAGCTTGCGCATGAGCGCCGAGTCGTCCGCCACGACGACGCGCGGGCGGGCGGATGCCGAGGCCGCAACGCTCATGCCGCGAGGGGCATCTCTGGCGTGGCCGCCGGGAACAGGCAGTCGAGCGTGAGCAGCGCGACGAGCCGGCCCTCGATGCGGATGATCGCCTGGATGAGCGAGGCGTCGGCCGTCGGCGCCGCGGAGATCTGGTCCTCGGTGACGGTGAGGACCTCCTCGACGGAGTCGACGATCACGCCGGCGGTCTCGGTGCCGACCTCGGCGATGACGATCTTCGTCTGCTCGGAGATCTCGGTGCGCACGCCGATGCGCGACGCGACGTCGTACACCGGGACGATCCGGCCGCGAAGGCTGATCACGCCGCGCAGCCAATCGGCCGGCGAGGCGACCGAGCGGGGCTCGCTGTAGCGGATGATCTCCTGGACCTGCTGGATCGGCAGCGCGTAGTGCTCGCCGCCGAGCCGGAAGACGACAAGTTGGTGGGACTGGTTCTCCGTGGACATCTGTGGGCGTGCTCCTTGCGTGTATGAGCCTCCGGACCGGCTTGTCCGGACGCGACTTCCCATGGGGGTTAGTCGTCAGTCGCGCGGGCGAACTTGAGGCCGGGGGCCTCAGGACCAGCCGGTCAGATGACGGCCTCGTCCTCGCCGCGGGCGAGCACGACGGTTCCGGCCTCCTCGAGGCTGCGCACGACGGCCACGACCTTGCCCTGGGCGGCCTCGATGTCGCGCTTGCGCTGGGGCGGCTGGTACTCCATCTCCTCCTGCAGCATCTGGGCGCCGCGCTCGGACATGTTGGAGAGGATCTTCGCCTTGACCTCCTCGCTGACGCCGCGCAGGGCGAGCGCGAGGTCCTTCTGGTCGGTCTCGCGGAGGATGAGCTGGATCGAGCGGTCGTCGAGCTTGACGATGTCCTCGAAGACGAACAGCAGCCGGCGCACCTCGGCGCTCAGCTCGGCGTCGGCCTCGCTCAGCTGCTCGAGCACGTTGCGCTCGGTCGAACGGTCGGACTGGTTGAGGATCTCGGCCAGCGACTTGACCCCGCCGGCGCCCGTGTACTCCTGGGAGACGACGGTCGCCAGCTTCTGGCGCATGACCTCCTCGACCTGGGCGACGACCTGCGGGTTCGTCTCGGCCATCCGCGCGATCCGCAGGGCGATGTCCGGCTGGCTCGCCTGGTCCAGGCAGCAGAGCACCTGGGCGGCGAGCGTCGTGTGCAGGTTGGCGATCACGAGCGCGACCGTCTGCGGGGACTCGTTGCGCAGGAACGTCGCGATCTGCTCGGCCGGGGTGTGGCGCAGGAACTCGAACGGGCGCTTCTCGATCACGGTCGAAAGCCGACCGACGATCTCGGCGGCGCGCTCGGGCCCGAGCGCGCGCTCCAGCACCTCGCGCGCGTACTCGACTCCGCCCGCGGTGACCGCGTCGTAGGCCTCGACGGTCGCGGCCATCTCCGCGAGCACCGAGTCGGCGATCGTCGGCTCGAGCATCCGCATGTTCGCCATCTCGAGGGACAGCTCCTCGATCTCCTGCTCGCTCATGCGGCTGAACACCTCCGCGGCGCGCTCGGCGCCGAGCGAGACGAGCAGCACGGCGGCCTTGCGGCGGCCCCTGATGTTCGCCGGCAGCGGCGGGGCGGGCGCCCGCTTGGCGGGCACGGCCGCGTTGCCGGGCGGCGGGTTGTAGAGCTCGACCGCCATCAGCCGCGGGACCTCGAGGCGTCGCGTCCGTGTCTCACCGCGCTACTCCTCCGCCATCCAGGCGCGCAGGTGCTGGGCGACGAGATCGGGGTCGCGCTGGACGAGCTCCTCGATCTGCTTGCGGGCGACGCCGACGTGCGGCTGGAGGCTCGAGACCTCCTGCGGAGCCGTCGCCTCCAGGGCGGCGAGCGGTCGCGGGGACTCGAGCTCGGTGAGCCACGTCGGCTGGCTGAAGGAGTCCTTCTCGCGCTTCTTGATCGCGCGCATCATGAAGAACAGGAAGAGGAGGGCCCCGAGGCCGAGCAGGCCGTACTTGGCGTACTTCATCATCGGGTTGGCCTTCGCCGGCTTGACCGTCGTCGTGCTCGCCGGCGCGAACTTCAGCTGCGAGATCGAGATCGTGTCGCCGCGCGCGGTGTTCAGCCCGGTCGCGCTCGCCACCGCCTTCTTGATCGCGGGGATCTCGGAGGCGGGCACCTTGGAGTTGACGAGCACCGACACGCTCTGGCGCTGGATCGCGCCGGGCGCGATCACCGAGTGGGTGATCGTCTTGTTGACGCCGTAGTTCGTGTTGTTCGTCGCGTTCCTGTAGTTGCTCGCTCCACCCGAGCCGGTGGCCCCGGAGTAGGCGGGAATGTTCGTCGTCGATCCGGCGGCGCCCCCGGCGGCCGAGCCCGAGCCCTTGAGCGTCTGCTTGGACGTCTGCGCGGTGAGCGGCACACCCTTCTTGCCGTAGATGAGCTGGTCCTGCGTCGCGCGGTTGTCGTTGAGCGTCGCATTGACGACGACCTGGGCGTTCCCGACGCCGATCGTCTGGGCGAGCATCGTCTCGACCTCGGTCGACATCGTCGCGTCGTACTTCTGCGCGGCCGCCTGGGCGGCGGGGAGCCCGCCGCCGCTGTTGCCGGCGGTGTTCGTCGGCCACAGCTCGGCGCCGGTCGCGCCGGTGATCGTCACCTTCTGGACCGAGAGGCCGGGGACGCTCGAGGCGACGAGCTGTGCGATCCCGCGCACCGCGCCCGGCTGCAGGTTGTCGGAGCCCGACAGGAGCACCGACGCGGTCGCCGGCTGGGTCTGGTCGGAGAAGAGCTGGTCCTGGGAGTCGGGGATGACGAGGTTGACCTGGGCCGAGGAGACGCCGTTGATCGTCTCGATCGTCGACGCGAGCTGGCCCTCGAGCGCGCGCTCGTAGGTGACCTGCTGCTGGAAGTTCGACTGCCCGAGCGACTGCTTGTCGAGCAGCGAGAAGCCTGGTTGGGAGTTGCCGAGCAGGCCGGCGCTGGCGAGCGCGACGCGCGCCTGGGCGGTCTTGTCGGACTCGACGGCGATCGCGGTGCCGCCGTTCTGGATCTGGTAGGGGATCCCCTGGGTGGCGAGCGTCGAGGTGATCTTGTTCGTCTGCGCCGGGTCGATCCCGGTCTCGAGCGTCGAGTAGCTCGGCGCGGAGGCGAACTGCATGACCACGACGATGAACACGACGGCCGCCGCGAAGGCGCCGCCGACCATCGCCCAGCCCTTCGGCGACAGACGTCTCACCAGGTCCATTGCTGACCCCATCGGCAGAACTCAGCTAGACCTGAAGCTGGAAGAGGGTGGTCTCCGCCGCGATCAGCTTGTTCTGGATCTGGGAGGCGACGTCCATCGCCAGGGAGGCGTTCTCCACCGCGGTGACCGCGGTCGCCGGGTCGCTGATCGTCCCTGTCGCCAGCCCCTGGGCGGCGGTCGCGGCGGTGTTCTGCGTCTGCTCGAGGCCGCCGACGGCCTGGGCGAGCGCGGAGCCGAAGCTCGTCGCGCCAGTCTTCGCCGGCTGGGCCACGGATCCGGACCCACCGATCCCGCCGATCGAGCCCACGCCGCCGATCGAGGCGCCGGGGCCGAGCGCGCTCACGCCTGAGATCGGAGGAATCATTTGAGCAGCTGCAGCGTGTCGGAGTACATGGTCTTCGACGTGCTCATCGCGGTGACGTCGGACTGGTAGGTGTCCGACTCATCGATCAGGTCGGTCATCTCGGTCACCGAGTTGACGTTCGGCATCCGGACGTAGCCGGCCTTGTTCGCGCCGGGCGCACCCGGGTCGTAGACGAGCTGGTCGGGCGTCTTGTCGGCGACGATCCCGGTCACCTCGACGCCTCCGGGAGGCGCGGCGGAGCCGCCCATCGCCTGGGCGAGCGTGTTCCCGAAGTCGCCGCCGACCGACCGCAGCTCGACCTCCTGGCGCTGATAGGGCTTGCCGTTCGGCCCCTGGGTCGTCTCGGCGTTGGCGAGGTTCTCGGCGGTGACGTCCATCCGCAGCCGCTCGGCCGTCAGGCCGCTGGCGGAGACGTTCAGTGCGTCGAAGAAGCTCATGCGGCGCCTCCCTGCCCGATCGCGGTGAGCATGATCTGCTCCCGGGCCGCGGCGACCTGGGTGAGATCCTGGTAGAGCAGGCCGTTCTCGGAGATCTGCGCGGACATCTGCTCGGCATTGACGCCGTTGCCGTCCGCGGAGTTCACGCCGCCCTCGGGCGACGCGCTGAAGCTGACGGAGCTCGGCGACCGGCCGGCCTGCATCGCCGCCTGGAGCTCACCCTGGAAGTTGACCGCCTGCGCCTGGAAGCCGGGCGTGTCGGCGTTGGCGAGATCGTTCGCCAGGTAGGTCTGGTCGATCATCGATCCGCGCATCGCGGACTCGAGCGCCAGCTGTGTGGTATCGAGGAGTGACATCCTGCCAATCAGGTCGCGCAGTGAGCCCTCCGTGGGCACTCAGCCGACCCGCTCCGTGCGGGTCGCCGCCCGGGTACTCGGCCGGGCCCCCGAAACCTTGAGCGGACGCGGCGGATCAGGCCGAGGTGACGACGCGCGGGCGCGCGGCGTGGACGGGCGCGTAGCCCGCGGCCGCGCGGCGCGCCTGCCGGACGCGTCGGAGGTCCCGCACGACCTGGGCCCGCGCGGTCCCGAGCTCGGCGGCGATCTCGCGCTGGAGCTGCAGGCAGCGTTCGAGCGCAGGCTGCGCCTCGGGCGGCGGCGACAGCGGCGCGATCAGCTTGACGATCGCGGCGCGCTCGCGCTTGATCGCCGGCAGGCGGTCGAACCGGCGGGCGGCGACGAGCTGAAGCTCGCGCCGGATGACCGCCTCGAGCGCCTCGTACGGGGCCTCGGGGCGGTCTGCCTCTTCGCGCGGGCTCATCCGGCGAGCACCGCGACCGGCGGGTGGCCGCCGCCCGCCCGAGGCCCGGCGACCTGAGCTGCGGCGCCCTGAGCACCGGCGCCCTGCGCGGCGTCGTGCCGGTCGGCGATCGTCGCCCACGACATCCGCAGCTGGCCGAGCAGGTCGCTCACCTGCTCCAGCAGCTTCGGGTTCTGGTCGAAGCGGGCGCGCTGGCACTGGCGCAGGCTGAACGTGTAGATCGCCGAGAGGTTCGCCGGGATCTCGCCCTGGCTCATGTCGAGCGTGTTGCGCAGGTGGCGCAGGATGTGCTCGGCAGCGCGCAGCTTGTTGTGGGCGTCCGCGATGTCCTTCTCGGCCATCGCGACGCCCGCCTGGTGCAGGAAGCGGCGCGCGCCGTCGTAGAGCATCACGATCAGCTGCGGCGAGGAGGCCGTGAGGACGGCGTTCGCACGGTATGCGGAGGCGGGGGCGTATGGAGTCATGTCATCCGAGGGAGTTGATCTGCTGGGTGAGCCAACTGCTCTCCGAGCTGTTGGACGAGAGCGCCGATTCCATGGCGGCGAACTGCTGTACGAGCTGGTTCTCCTGGTCGGTGAGGGCGGCCTGCATCGTGCTGATCTGCTGACCGAGGGCGGAAACCTGGCTCGTGTTGCCGTCGATTCGCTCGCTGAGCGTGCCGCCGGCGTCGGCCTCGGCGCCGACGAGCGAGGAGAAGTTGTTCGCCCACGCACCGAGCAGCGACTGCACGCCGGTGGCGTCGGTCGTGAGCGCGTTCTGGAGCGTCGTCGCGTTGAGCGTGAGGTCTCCGGCGAGCGCCGAGGCCGACACCGTGCCGGTGCCGGTCGTCGCGCCGGTGCTCACGCCGATGTCGATCATGTTCGTCATCGAGCTGTCGCTCACGCCCGACAGCGTCGCGTACATCGCCGAGCGCATCTGCATGAGCAGGTCCTTGAGATCCTGGTCGTTGTACAGCGTGCCGGTCTGAGTGCCGTTTGCGTTCGACGGGGGTGTCGACAGCTGGGTCTGGATGTCGGTGATCGCCTTGTTGTAATCGGTGATGAACTGCTGCAACGCGGTCGAGATCGCCGAGGAGGCGACGGCCGGCTGTGACACGTTGACTGTGACCGGCGTCGACCCGGTGACACCGGTCAGTGTCATGGTCACGCCGGGGATCCCGTCGACGATCGTGTTCGACGCGGAGGACTGGGTGGCGCCGCCGTCGACCGAGTACGAGGCGTTCTGGCCGGCGTAGGCGTCGGCGGTGATCTCCGTGAGCGCGCTGCCCGCGCCCTGGACGTCGATCCATGGCGGGTTCGTCGCGGTCTGCAGGCCCGTCGCGCGCTCGGAGAGGACGATGTTCCCCGACTGGGTGACGGTCGCGTAGACGTCGAGGTTCGAGTTCGAGTTGATTGCCTGGGCAAAGCTGGTCGCGGTCTCGCCCGCGGTGATCGTCACCGCCGTCCCGTCGATCGTGATCGGCGTGTCGCTCGCCGGCGAGCTGAAGGTGAACGTCCGCTGTGCGGACTGCGCGAGCGCCGTGACGATCACCTGGTGGCCGCCCTCGACGGCGCCGGTACCGGCGTTCAGCGTCGCGGAGACGAGTGATGAGTTGCTCGAGCTGACGGTCTGCGTCGGGTGATAGAGGCTCGGGTCGAGCAGCGCCATCGCGTCGGTCTGCACCGTCTGCAGCTCGCCCTGCAGCGTTTCGAGCTCGGTGTTGCGCGCGTTGAGCAGCGCCTGCTCGTTCTCGAGGTTCGTGAGCGGCTGCTGCTTGACCTGCATCAGCTCCTCGATGATCTGGTCGGTGTTCAGCCCCGAGGACAGGCCGGTGATCTGCGGCGTCGAGCTGCCGGTGAGCGTGCTCAGCTGGAAGTTCGTCGAGGTGGTCGAGGACGTCGATGAGGTCGTGGACACGGTCAGCTCCAGGTGGTGGTCAATCCAGGGTGCCGCCCGCGGCGATGTCGAGCACCGTGTTCGGCGAGACCGTGCCGAGCACCGCCCCGTCGAGGTCGGTCAGCTGCACCGACAGGCCGGAGGGCCCGTCGAGGCTGAAGCGCAGCGCCCGTCCCGTCGTCGCCAGTCGATCGGCGGCGCGGGCCGCCGTGAGCATCGCGGCGAACACCTCGGGCGGCGGGGAGGCCGGGAGTGCGTCGGGCGTCGGGGGCTCGGCGCCGGCGACCGGCTCCGCGACGCTCGCGCCCCGCGACTCCCGCACGCTCTGGGAGAACGCGGGCTCGGGGACGGGGGAGATCGGGTCGATGCTCATGGCGCTTCAGGGCTTGGGCGGAGCGCCCGGCGGTCCGCTCCGGACCGCGGTGCGCTGTCCTCCCGGTAATCGTTCGCGCCCGAGTCGAACTTGAAGCTCGTTCGATCATCCGTCCACGGCCCTCGGATCAGGCCGCCTGGCCGATCGACTCGCGCCGCACGAGCTCGATCAGCTCGCGTGGGCCGGGGATGGCCGGGTCGAGCTCAAGCGCCGCCTGCGCGAACAGGATCGCGTCCTCGGGCATCCCGCTCGCGGCCGCCACCTGCGCCAGCCCGAACCGCGCGCGGGCGTCCGGGCGCTTCGCGCAGACCGCGAGCCATTGCGCGGCGGCGCCCGCGGGGTCGCCGTGGCGCAGGTGGATCTCCGCGACGAGCTGGACGCACTCGCGGGCGTCCAGGCGCGAGCCGTCGAGCAGCGCGCGCAGCTGCGCGTAGGGCGCCTGAGCGCGGGCGCGGAACATGAACTCGAGCATCGTCGCGAGCAGCGGCACGCTTGCCACGGCCAGTCCCTGGCGGGCCGGTCCGCCGGCGGCGATCTCGATCCAGGCCTCGAGCAGCTCGCGCTCGGCCTGTCCGAGGCCGACCTCGGCCGCCCGCGCGCCCGCGGCGCGCGCGGCGTCGAGCTCCCCGGCGGCGAGGTGCGCCGCCGTCTCGATCCGGCAGGCGAGGGCCGCGTACGAGTCCTCGCGCTCGATCGGCGCGACCGCCTCGGCGGCCTCGCGCCACTCGCCGTGGGCGAGCAGGATCTCCGCGAGCGCGATCCGCACGGCGCTCTCGCGCTTCTCGTCGCCCTGCTGCAGCACGAGCCGGTACTGGGCAACCGCGGCGGCGGGCGCTCCGGTCTGCTGGAGCGCGCGGGCGATCGCGATCCGGGCGGCGGTCGTGAGCCCCTCGAGGCGGCTCTCGAGCTCCTCAGTGATCACTGCCGGCGCGGCGCCCTGCCGGCGCCGGGCGCTCACGTACGGCGCGGCGACGCCGAGGTAACGGGGGTGGTGCTCGATCGACCACTCGAGATGGGCGACCGCCCGGTCCGCGTCGCCGCTCTGGAGCGCGAGCTTGGCGAGCGCGACCCGCGGCAGGTACGTGCCGCTGCCGACGAGGCCGCCGAACGCAGCCGGCGCGTCGCCCTGCTCGACGCAGCGCTCGAGCAGCGTCTCGGCGAGGTCGGCGCGGCCCTCGGAGAGCTCGGCGATCGCCTGCTCGAGCAGCAGGTCGGTGTAGGCGGGGAAGTGCTCGAGGCCCGTGCGCGCGAACGCGATCGCCTCCGCCGCACGGCCGCTCAGGCGCAGCGCGCGGACGAGCGTGGACAGCAGCGAGGGCGCGTAGAACGTCGAGTGGATCTCACCGGCGGCGCGCAGCATCTCCCACGCGCTCGTCAGCTCGGCGGCGGCCCGCTCGGTGTCGCCGAGCGCCGCGTACTCGCAGCCGAGGTTGAAGTGCAGGAACGGTGTCGGCGCGGCGCCCGAGCGGCGCTGCTCAAGCAGGATCGAGAGGTTGCGCGTCGACTTATCCTTGACCGCGCGCGTGTCCTCGAGGTAGCCGTAGTGCTCGATCCGGACCGAGCTGTGGCCGACCCGGCCGGGGGCGTCGCTGGGGAGCGTGTTGTAGATCTGCTCGTGGATCGAGCCGGTGAAGCGGTACTGGGGACGGTTGCGGAACAGCCGGAGCGCCGTGTTGACGATCGCTGAGCCCTCGCCGAGCTCGCCGACGAAGCTCGTCTCGATGAGGTGGTACGCCTCCCGCCACGTGTGGCCGGTGAGCTCCCGCAGGCGCTCGACGTCCTCGGCGACGAGCACCTCGTCGGCGTCGAGGTAGAGGATCCAGTCGGTCCTCGCCGCGTCGAATGAGACGTTGCGCGGCTCCGCGAACGACCCGGTCCAGGGCACTTCGATGACGCGTGCGCCGAACGAGCGGGCGATCTCGATCGTGCGGTCGCAGGAGCCGGTGTCGACGACGATGATCTCGTCGACGGCGGGACGGGCCGCCTCCAGGCAGCGGGGGAGCATCCGCTCCTCGTCCCTGACGATCATGCAGAGGCTGAGCGTGAGCCCGCGCGCCGGGCGGGCGCGACCCGCGGTCGAGCGCGCGCGCCGCACGAGCCCGGGCACCGCGTTGTGCAGCGGGCGCGCGGGGCGGGGGCCGCGCAGGCGGCGGGCGAGCTCAGAGCGGTTGCGCTCGAGGTCGGGCAGGCTCGGGTCGAGGCGGGCGGCGGCGGCGAACAGCGCCCGCGCGCCCTCCAGCGCCCACAGCTCGTAGCAGGCGACGCCCGCGTAGAGCAGCAGCACCGGCTCGCTCGGCTCGCGGTCGAGGATCGTGAGCGCACCGTCGGCGACGGCGACGAACGCGCGCACCGCGTCGGCCTCGCCGGCGCCTCGCGCGTACAGGAGCGCCTGCTCGAGCACGAGCAGCTCGACCCGGTAGCGCTCCTGCGCATCCTCGAGCGCGCTCGCCTCGGCGAGCACCTCGCCGAACGCGCCGAACGCGCGGTCGCCGAGCGCGGCCCGCGCGCGGGCGGACAGGCCTGCCGCGATCGTCTCGGGATCGACGGGAAGAGGTTCGTCGGGAGTGATGCTGCCGGTGAGCCGAAGCGCCATGCGTCAACCTTTGGGATCGAGGGATCCCGCCTGTCATCGGCGGCTGGAGCGCGAAGTTGAGCCGGCGCTCGTCCCTCAAGGATCGGGCCGCGGCGACGATGACGTGGCCCATATGGACATCGGCCTCGCCATCGCAGCTCAGGGCATGCTCGCCGAGCAGGTCCGCCAGAACGAGCTCTCCAACGACCTCGCCAACGGGTCGACCCCCGGCTACAAGCCCCAGCTCGCCGAGCAGCGGAGCTTCGACTCGATCCTGCTCCAGAACACCGCCACCGGTCAGACGATCGGCCCGATCAACGCGGGCGTCGATATCGCAAGGACCGTCACCGACACGACCGCCGCGCCGCTCGAGCAGACCGGCCAGGCGCTCGACTTCGGGATCGCGGGCGACGGCTATTTCGCGGTGCGCACCGCCCAGGGCGTGCGCTACACGCAGGACGGGCGCTTCTCGATCGACGCGAAGAACCAGCTCGTCGACGCAAACGGCGATCCCGTGCTCTCGCAGAGCGGCCAGCCGATCACGGCCGGCCCCGGCGGCACGGTCAAGCCGACGAGCCTCGGCGTGTTCAACCTGACGAACGTCGCCGAGCAGGGGAACAACCTGTTCACCGGGACCGCGACCGGCCGCGCCGCGGGCGTCGTGCACTCCGGCGAGCTCGAGCAGTCCGGCGTCGACTCGATCTCGACGATGACCGACATGATCGCCTCGCTGCGCGCCTACCAGGCCGGCCAGAGCGCGATCCAGTCGATCGACCACACGATGCAGGAAAACGCTCAGAGCACCGCCGCGGTGCCGGGAGGCTGATCGATGCTCCAGGGTCTTTACGCCGCCGCCTCCGGGATGGAGGCGCAGCAGACGCAGCTGAACGCGATCTCCAACGATCTGGCGAACGCGGACACCCCCGGCTACGAGTCGGTCAACGTCGGCTTCCAGGACCTCCTGTACTCGAGCGGCGGCGTCTCCACGGGCTCACCGATCGCGACCGGGGCCGGCGCCTCGGCGTCGGTCGTCGGCCGCAACACGACCGAGGGCGCGCTCAACCAGACCGGGCGTCCGCTCGACGTCGGGATCGAGGGCGACGGCTACCTGCAGGTCCGCCTGCCGAACGGCCAGACCGGCCTCACCCGCGACGGCGCGCTGCAGCTGAACAGCAAGGGTCAGCTCACCGACGCCAACGGCGACCCGCTCGTCCCGACGGTGACGGTCCCGAACGGCACCGACATCGCCAACGTGAAGATCGCCGCCGACGGTACGGTGACGCTCGCCGGCAAGCCGCTCGGTGCGATCAAGCTCGTCACCGTGCCCGCGCCGGGGCAGCTGCTCGCCGACGGCAACAGCACGTTCTCGGTGACCGCCGCCAGCGGCACGATCAAGCCCGCCACCGGGGCGAGCCTGCACCAGGGCATGCTCGAGCAGTCGAACGTCGACATGGCGCAGGCGATGGCCGGAATGATGAACGCCCAGGAGAGCTACGACATGGACAGCCAGGCCGTCCAGTACCAGTCGCAGATGCTCCAGATCGCCAACCAGCTGCGCTCCGGGAGCTGACCGTCATGAGCGCACTGCCTTCCCTCACCGGTGGCCTGCCCGCGATCGACTACGCGAACGAGCCCTACGAGATCCGGCACGGCGACAGGGCGGCGAAGGCCGCGTACGCCGAGGGTCTCGGCTTCGAGCAGGTGTTCCTCAACCAGCTCACGCAGCAGCTCACGGCGACGCTGAGCGGCTCGTCCTCGGACTCCTCCGACTCATCGGCCGACTCGTCGGACGGCAGCTCGGCGAGCACCGGCGGGCCGTACTCCTCGCTCCTGTCCTCGGCGCTCACGCAGGGCGTCATGTCCTCCGGCGGTGCGGGTGGCCTTGCCATGCAGCTCGCCGAATCGATCGATCCCTCCCTGGGACTGCACTCCTCGAAATGACCGCTCTCTCCCACTCTTCCTCCTCCGACCACACGCTCGCGGCCGACGTGCTCGCGCATCTCGACGTCCAGATCTCCTCCGCGCGCCGGCTGCTCTCGATCGTGCTGGAGCAGGGCGGAGCGATCCGGGCGCGCGCGGTGCACAAGGTCGTCGAGCTCGCGGGCCTGCTCCAGGCCGAGCTGGAGCGCCGCACGGCGATCGAGCGGGAGCGCGCGAGCCTGCTCGCCCGCGCCGGCAGCCGGCTTGGCATCGACGCCTCCGAGGTGACGCTCGTGCGCCTGTGCGCGATTCTCGACGGGGAGACCGCTGACGCGCTGCGGGAGCGCAGCGCCGCGCTCCGCGAGCTGCTGCGGGAGATCCGCCGTGAGCATGAGACCAACCGCGGCCTCATGTCCCATCAGCTCGCGTTCCTCGACCACCTGCTCGCGCTCGCCGACGTCGACCACACGCTCGGCTACGGTGCCGCCGGCCGCACCCGCAAGGCGAGCACGAAGCTCACCACGTCCCACCGCGTCCTCGACCTGGAGGTCTGACCGTGACGATCCCCACCTATTCCGGAATGGGCGCCGCGCTGTCGGGCCTGGAGGCCATGCAGGCCGGCCTCGACACGACGAGCAACAACATCGCGAACGCGTCGAACCCGGACTACGCGCAGGAGACGGTCAATCTCGTCGACAGCCCGTCGCTGCGGTTCTACACCGGCGGCGGCGACAATCCGGGCGTCGAGGTCGGCACCGGCGTGATGATCCAGTCGATCAGCCGGGGCGACGACCAGTTCATCGACGGCCAGTACTGGACCGCGAACGCGAACTCCTCGTACTACGCGACGCTCTCCAGCCAGCTGACGAACACCGAGCAGGACCTCAACATGTCCTCCACGGCGGGCCTCCAGTCGGCGCTGAACTCGTTCTTCTCCTCCTGGCAGACGCTCGCGAGCACACCGACCACCGGCTCGGGCGTGATCGGCGCCGCGCAGACGCTCACCCAGCAGCTGAACGCGGCCTCGCAGCAGATCTCGACGCTCCAGTCCCAGGCGGGGACGGAGGTGGCGAACATCACCGCCTCCGGAGGCGAGCTCGACCAGTACGCCTCCAGCATCGCGCAGCTGAACGTGCAGATCGCCGCGCAGAACGCCGCCGGCCTCTCGTCGAACGCGCTCCAGGACCAGCGGGCGGCGGCGATCGACAAGCTGTCGGCGCTCGCGAACATCAAGGTGACCCAGCAGACGAACGGCTCGGACACGATCACGCTCGTGAACAGCTCTGGCGCGCCCGTCGGCGCCGCGCCGCTCGTCGACGGCGGCACGCCGCCCACCGTCCCGGACCCGACGACCGCGGTGACGCTGCCCGCGGCGAGCGACCTGCCCTCGATCGGCGGGACGATCGGCGCGCTCGCGCAGCTCGCCGACACGAACGCCTCGGATCCGAACGCGCCGCTCGCCACGATGCAGTCCGAGCTCGACACGTTCGCGGACAACCTCGCCACGCGCGTCAACAACGCCGTCAACCCCGGCGGGAGCGGCACCGACTTCTTCACGCCCTCGTCCGGGCTGACCGCGGCCAACATCGCCGTCAACCCCGCGGTGACGCCCGCGTCGCTCGCCGGCCTCGGCTCGACCGTCGCCTCGGCCGTCTACAGCGGCCAGACGCAGGCGACGAACGACCTGGCGACGTTCGTCAGCCAGGTCGGCAACACGGTCGCGCAGGCGACCGACTCCGCGAGCACCGCCTCGTCGCTGCTCACGAACATCTCCAACCAGCGCCAGTCGGTGTCGGGCGTCTCGCTCGACCAGGAGATGACGAACCTGATCACCTACCAGCAGGGCTATCAGGCCTCCGCGCGCGTGATGAACGCGCTGCAGAGCGTCATCCAGACCCTGATCACGAGCGTCGGAGGCGCCGGGCTATGACCTTCAGCCGGATCACCACCCTGATGACGACGAACCAGATCCTCGGGGAGATCAACCAGTCCCAGAACGCGCTGGCGACGACCGAGCAGCAGCTGTCGACGGGCAAGACGATCAACGCGCCGTCCGACAATCCGTACGGCGCCGCACTCGCCGTCCAGCTGAACGGCCAGCTCGCCCAGCTGAACGACTACAACAGCAACATCGTCGACGGGCAGGCGTGGACGCAGACGGGTTCGACCGCGATCAGCGCGATGCAGAGCGACGTCCAGCGCGCGCAGGAGCTCGTCACCGAGGCCGCCAACGGCACGATGAGCCCGAGCCAGCTGAACGACGTCGGCGCCGAGCTCACCCAGATCGTGGCCGCCATCAAGTCGAGCGCGAACACGCAGTACAACGGCCAGTACGTGTTCAGCGGGACCGCCACCTCGACGCCGGCCTATGACGCGAGCGGCAGCTACCTGAGCGGCGGTGCGTATTCACCGGTGACGCGGCAGATCGGGCCCGCCTCGCAGTCGACGGTGTCGGTCGACCTCTCGCAGGCGCTCGGCACGAACACCGATCCGGCGACGGGCTCGGGGCTGCTCTCAGAGCTCGGCGCGATCGCGAACAACCTGTCGAGCGGCTCGCCGAGCACCTCCGGGCTCTCCGCCGCGCTCTCCGACATCCAGGACGGCCTGAGCAAGCTCAGCTCGCTGGCGACGAACCTCGGGGCGGCGACCGACCAGATGACGATGGCCTCGACGACGATCTCGGACATGCAGACGAGCGTGACCGCCGACCTCTCCAACGACGAGGACGCGAACATGGCGACGACGATGACGACGTACTCCAACGAGGAGGCCGCGTTCACCGCCGCGCTCAAGGCGGGCGCCTCGATCGTGCAGACCTCGCTGATGGACTTCCTCACCGGCTGAAGCCGTTCAGGGGCTCGATCGGGTATCAACCAGGTATGACGCTCACCATCGAGAGCCCGCGCTTCGGGCGCGTGGAGATCGACCCGGCGACCGTGATCGAGTTCCCGGAGGGTCTGATCGGCCTCGAGGGAACCCACTTCGCGCTGCTCACGAGCCAGCCCGGCAGCCCCCTGATGTGGCTGCACTGCGTCGACAATCCGGCGCTCTCGCTGCCGGTCACCGAGCCCCACCGTTTCTTCTCCGACTTCTCGGTCGAGCTCACCGACGACGACGCCGAGCGGCTCGGCTACGACGCCGAGACCCCGGCCGACGTGTACGTGACGGTCGTCGCCGCCCCGGCGCTCGAGGACTTCACGGCGAACCAGAAGGCCCCGATCCTGATCCGCGACGGCCGCGGCCACCAGGTGATCAACCAGGCCGAGGGCGCCGAGCTGCGAGCCCCGCTGTTCGCGGAGGCGCTCGCCGGTCAGTCGGCGCCCTGACCCGCGTCGCCGCCCCGCGCGCCGCCGGACGACCACGGCCGCCCGCGTGGCCGCCGCTCGAGACGGACGGCCGCCATACTGTGCGGATGCTCAACATCACGCGCCGCAAGGGCGAGCGCATCGTCGTCGGCGATGACATCTTCGTGTCCGTGATCGAGGTGAGCGGCCAGATCGTGCGGCTCGGCATCGAGGCGCCGCGCTCGGTGCGCGTCTACCGCGAGGAGCTGTGGCTCGAGATCAAGGCCCAGAACGAGGCGGCCGTCGAGGCGGCGGCCGCCACCGCGCTGCCCGAGGGCGCCGTCCCTGAGCTGCGCCGGCCCGCTGGGGCCGCCCCGGACTCCCCGCCGGCGGAGCGTCGGTCGTAGCCGCGCGATGGAGGCGGCCATCGGGCGCACGAGCGGGCCTCGCCGCGCGACCCGCGGGTGGGTGACCGTCGAGGTCAGGCGACGAAGCTGAACAGCTGCTCGTCGTCCTGAAGCCGGCGGCGTAGGTTCTTCAGGATCTGGGAGTGCAGCTGGCAGACGCGGCTCTCGGTCACGCCGAGGATCTCGCCGATCTCGCGCAGCGTCAGGTTGTAGACGTAGAGCAGCACGGCGACCTTGCGCTCGCGGGGGGTCAGGCAGTCGAACGCCTCCCGGAAACGCTCCTTGGCGATCGTCGCCACCGCGCAATCCTCGGGATCGGTGTCCCGGTCGGACGAGGCGAGCGTGTCGATGCGCTCGATCGCCGCCTCCTCGTCGGAGTGCACGAGCGTGTTGAGCGAGCCGACCTGCGAGCGGGCCAGCTCATCCTGGCGGCGGATGAGCTCGTCGACGGGTACGCCCATCGCCTCCGCGAGCTCCTCGCGCGTCGGCTTGCGGCCGTACAGGCCGATGAACTGGTCGCGGGCCTTTGTCAGCTCGCGGTCCCAGCGGCGCAGGGAGCGCGGCGCCCAGTCGTTGCGGCGCAGCTCGTCGAGCACGGCGCCGTGGATGCGCGTCCAGGCGAACTGCTCCAGAGTGGCGCCCCGATCAGGGTCGTAGCGGTCGATCGAGCGGATCAGGGCCTCCAGTCCGCAGGAGATGAAATCCTCGACCTCGCACCGGGCCGGCATCTCGCGCACCTTGCGGTAGACGATGTACTTCACCATCGGCGCGAACGTCAGGACGAGACGATCGCGCAGCGCGGGGTCGCCAGTGGCCTTGTATCTGGTCCAGAGTTGGAGCGCCTCGTCGGCCGACAGCCGGCCGGCGCGCTCCTTCAGTGCAGTTCCACCCATATTCGGATCCACCTTGCGTTGCGGGCTCGCGGCTGTCCTTCGTACCCAGGTCAGGGGAGCCGCGGGAAGACTCAAGTTCGAGTGCTCACTGCCTTTTCGGCCAATGACGACGGCTGAACCATCCCCAACTTGAGGTAGACGCACCACGGGTTTCTTGCGATCATGCTTAGGCATGCCGGGCGGCATCCCCGAAGTCCTGCTCGCAGACGACCAACTTGCGGTGCGTCGCGGCACGGAGCTCACGCTGCGCGAGGCCGGCTTCCGGGTGGCGGGCGTCGCGGCAACCTCGGCCGAGGCGGCGGCGCTGCTCAGGCGCCGGCGCTACGACGTGGCGCTCGTCGACACGCTCCTGCAGGACACGCCGACCGCGCCGCTCCTCGCCGAACTGCTCGCCGAGCGGCCGAACGCGCCGGTGATCGTGTTCGCCGGCCGCGACCGGGACGCCCTCGGCGCGGCTGCGGCCGCCGGCGTCCCCGGACTCGTGCTCAAGTCGAGTGCGCCGACGACGCTCATGCAGGCGCTGCGGGCGGTGATCGGCGGTCGCCGCTTCGTCGACCCGCTCGCCGCCGTCCGCATGCCGGAGCCAACCCGGCGCCCGGCCCGCGGCGGGACGTCGGTGCTCAGCCCGCGCGAACGTGAGATCCTCGAGCTGCTCGCCGAGGGGTTCTCGGGCGCCGAGATCGCCACCCGCCTGTTCCTGTCCTCGGAGACGGTGCGCACGCATGTGCGCAACGCGGTGCAGAAGCTGGGGTGCCGCACACGGACCCAGGCCGTCGCCCTGCTCATCCGCCAGATGGACGGAGCGGCCGCCGACCTGTCGGCGGGCTGATCGCGATCACTCGATCGCCCGCGCGTCCCCCGTGCTGGGCGCGAAAGGTCGTCCTGCGCGACCCTTGACGACAACCCCGACGCCCGCCCGACGCCCCGCTCAGCGGCCGGCGGCGTAGCCCTGTGAGCCGCGGGCGTTGGCGCCGGCGCGCAGGAAGCCGGCGGAGCGCGCGACAGCACTCAGCCGTCCAAGTCGCCAGGGCTCGACGACGACCACCTCGTGGCCGCGGCGTCGCAGCTCCTCGACGACCGGCGGCTCGATCCGGCGCTCGACGATCAGCCGGCCGGGATGAGCCTCGCGCGGATAGAACGAACTCGGGAAGTGGTCGTTGTGGAAGGCCGGTGCGTCGATCGCCTGCTGGAGGTTGAGGTCGGTGTGCACGAGCGTGAGCAGCAGCGAGAGCGACCACTGGTCCTGCTGATCGCCGCCGGGGGTGCCGAACGCGAGCCACGGCTCGCCGTCGCGCAGCGCGAGGCTCGGCGAGAGCGTCGTTCGCGGCCGTCGGCGCGGCGTCAGCGTGTTCGCCGTCCCGCGATCGAGCGCGAACATCTGCCCGCGCGTGCCCAGGCAGAACCCGAGCGACGTGATGTGTGGGGAGCTCTGCAGCCAGCCGCCGCTCGGCGTCGCCGACACCATGTTGCCGAAGCGATCGACGACGTCGATATGACAGGTGTCCCCGCGCGCGTCCGGGTCGGGCTCGAGCGCCGGCACCGGGCGGCGCGCGCCCGGGTCGGGCTCGAGCGTCGGCTCTCCGACGCCTGCGGTTCCCGGGCGCCTGCCCGCCGCGCCGCGCCGGGAAAGCGCGGGCAGCCGCGGCGCCACCCCGGCGATCGTCCCGGGCCGCAGCTCCCTGCTCGCCCGCGCGCCGACGAGCGTCCGGCGCTCGGCGACGTACCGCGGGTCGAGCAGCGCCCCGACCGTGTCGGGCACGAGCGGCGAGTCCCCGTACCAGGCCTCGCGGTCGGCGAAGGCGAGCTTCGAGCATTCGGTGACGAGGTGGATCCAGTCGGCCGACAGGAACCCCGCGGAGCCGAGGTCGAACCCCTCGAGCAGCGCGAGCTGGGCGAGGAACACCGGTCCCTGCCCCCAGGGGCCGGTCTTGCACACGGTCACGCCCGCGTAGTCGACCGACACCGGCGCCTCGAACGTCGGCTCCCATATGGCCATGTCCGCGGCCGTGAGCAGGCCCGCATGCGGCTCTCCGGTGCCGTCGGGCACCGCCCGCGCGCAGAAGCGCTCGATCTCCTCGGCGACGAACCCCCGATACCAGCAATCCCGCGCCGCGGCGATCCGGGACTCGCGCGTCGATCCGCGCGCCGCCGCCTCGGCGAGGACCCGCTCGTACGTGGCGGCGAGCCCCGGGCTCGTGAGCCGCGAACCGGCGGCCGGCGCGCCGCCGCCCGGCCCGGTGAGCCACGCGACGGCCGACGTCGGCCACTGCTCCCGGAACATCTCGGCCGCCCCGGCGATCGTCGCCGACACCCGCGGCAGCGCCGGGAAGCCGGCGCGGCAGTAGCCGAGGGCGAACGCGAGCACATCGGCGAGCTCCCAGCTGCCGAACCGCTCGAGCATGAGCGTCCAGCCCCCGAACGCCCCCGGCACCGTCGCCGGCAGCAGCCCGGTCCCCGGGATGAGGTCGATGCCGAGCGCTCGCATCGCCTCGGGCGTCGCCGCCGCCGGGGCGACGCCCTGGCCGCAGACGACGTGCGCCCGCCGCTCGGACGCGCTCCAGAGGATGATCGGCACCTCGCCGCCCGGCCCGTTGAGGTGCGGTTCGACGACCTGGAGCACGAACCCGCCGGCGGCCGCGGCGTCGAACGCGTTGCCGCCGCGCTCGAGCACGGCCATCGCGGTCGCGGTGGCGAGCCAATGGGTGCTCGCCGCCATGCCGAACGAGCCGACGAGCTCCGGTCGCGTGGGATGCGCCTCGCTCATGGCCCGGCGATCCTACGACCTGGCCCGTCGTGGCATCCTCTACGGTCGGTGAGGTGAGCCCCGTCCGCGCGTCCGTTCGCCCCACCGCCCTTCCGCCCGGGCCCCGGATGCCGGCGACGCTCCAGCTCGCGGTCTGGAACCGGCGCGCCCAGTGGCTGCTCGGCGAGTGCGCGCGCCGATTCGGGGAGACGTTCACGCTGCGGATCGCGGGACAGGGCACCTGGGTCGTGATCTCGGACCCACGGGATGTCGAGGCCGCGTTCAAGGCCGATCCCGAGGTCGCGCGCGCGGGGGAGGGCAACCGCATCCTCGAGCCGCTCGTCGGGTCCCGCTCGGTGCTGCTGCTCGACGGCCGTGAGCATCTGCGCGAGCGCCGGCTGATGCTCCCCGCGTTCCACGGAGCCCGGATGGCGAGCTACCGCGAGCTGATCGCCGGGATCGCGCGCGCCGAGATCGACCGCTGGCCGCGGGGCGAGCCCCAGCGGCTGCGGCCGCGGATGCAGGCGCTCACGCTCGAGGTGATCCTGCATGCCGTGCTCGGCGTGAGCGATCCCGCGCGCCGCAAGGCGCTCCGAGACGCGCTCCGGCGACTGTTGGCGATGGGCACCGACCCCCGCTGGGGCGCGGTGTTCATCACGCTCGGACCCGAGCGGCTCGAGCGCTTCGGCCCGTTTCGCCGCGTGCGTGAGCCGGTCGACCGCCTGCTCTACGCGGAGATCACCGAACGCCGCGCGGCCGCCGCGGCGACTGACGGCTCGCGGGCCGCGGGCGGGGACATCATGTCGATGCTGCTGGCCGCCCGGCACGAGGACGGCTCGCCGATGAGCGACGCCGAGCTTCGCGACGAGCTGATCACACTGCTCGTCGCCGGCCACGAGACGACCGCGAACGCGCTCGCCTGGGCGGCCGAGCGGCTGGCGCGCCACCCCGAGACACTCGCCCGCCTCGCCGAGGAGGCGCGTGCCGGGGAGGGCACCGCGTACGCCGCCGCTGTCGTCCAGGAGACGCTCCGGCTGCGGCCGGTGATCTCGATCGTGCAGCGCGTGCTCGCGGCGCCGTTCAAGGTCGCCGGCTACGAGCTGCCCGCCGGCACGGTGCTCGTCCCGGCCATCTACCTCGTGAACCGTCGCCCGGACGTCTATCCCGACCCGGAGCGGTTCGATCCCGGGCGCTTCCTCGGCCGGCCGCCGGGCACGTACACGTGGATCCCGTTCGGCGGCGGGGTGAGGCGGTGCCTCGGAGCGGCGTTCGCCCAGTTCGAGATGGAGACCGTGCTGCACGAGCTGGCCGCGCGGGCGCACATCGTGCCGGTCCGAGCCGCCCCCGAGCCCGTGCTCCGCCGAGCCGTCACCGAGACCCCGCGTCACGACGCGGAGGTGTTCATCTGCTCGGCCAAGTAGACTCATAGGTGTACGCGGCCGGGAGCGGTCGGGAGCGGTCGGGCGAGATCGGGTCATCGCTCCTGGCCTCGCGTGCGGCGATCGAGCACGAAGCGGCGCAGCAGCTCGCCGAGGAGCGCGATGACGAGGCTCGCGCCGGCGGCGATCAACAGCGGCAGCCACAGGTTGTGCTCGAACGTCGCGCCGCCGAGGTAGCCGAGCCCGCTCGCGTACAGCGACCACAGGACGCCCGCCGTCGCGTCGGCCGGCAGGAAGCGGGTGCGCCACGCCATCCCCAGTGTGCCCGCCGCGTACGTCGTCGCGGTCCTGCCGCCGGGGATGAACCGGGCGACGACGATGAGCCACGGGCCGTTCGCCTCGAGCTGGGTTCGCGCCCACTCCAGCCGCGACTGAGCGGCGCGCGAGCGGAACAGCCGCTCGGCGAGCGGTCGCAGACCTCCCCGGCCGAGCCCGTAGGCGCAGTTGTCGCCGATCATCGCCCCGAGGATCGCGGCGAGCACGATGATCGCGATCTGCAGGTGTCCGCTCGCCGCGAGCACCGAGGCCGTGACGACGACCACCTCGGCAGGGAACAGGGGCAGCAGCGCGTCGCCCGCGCACACCGCCACGATGAGCAGGTACGTGAGTGGCGAGCCGGTGACGTGGTCGGCGAGGACGTCGAACATCGCTCCTCACCCTCGCACATCGCCCGTTCATGCTCCGCGCGCGGCCGGCGCACCGGTCGGTCATCGCCGTCGCGGTCGCGGCGCCCGGGCGACCGGCGGCCTCACCCGCCCGGGACGAAGCGCAGCCGCGCGCCGGTGAGCGCGCCGCCGGCCGTGAAGCGCGCGGTCGCCCGGTTGAGCACGAAGCGCTCAAGCTCACCGCTCTCGGTGGCGACGAGCAGCGCGCGCTCCTCGGGGTCCACGCGCGCCACGACGCCGCGCTCGGTGGCGCCGAGGTGATCGATCAGCACCTCCGCGCCGACCGTCGGCATCACTCGAAGCATCGCTCGATGATGCCACCCGGTCCCGGTGTCGTAACCTGCGCCGCCATGGCCATCACCGTCGTCGGATCGATCGCCTTCGACGCCGTCGAGACCCCGTACGGCTCGCGCGAGCGCATGCTCGGCGGCGCCGCCACGTACTTCTCGCTCGCCGCGTCGCTGTTCGACCGCGTCAACCTCGTCGGCCCGGTCGGGGACGACTTCGGCGACGCGGAGATGGCGGTGCTCCGCACGCGGGGGGCGAACGTCGACGATGTCGAGCGCGTGCCCGGCGGGCGGTCGTTCTTCTGGAAGGGGCGCTACCACGACAACATGGACACGCGGGACACGCTCGATACCCAACTCGGGGTGTTCGAGCACTTCGCGCCCAAGCTGTCGCCGGCCTCGCGCGACGCGGAGGTGCTGTTCCTCGCCAACATCCAGCCCGCCCTTCAGCTCCAGGTGCGGGAGCAGTGCGAGCGTGCCGAGTTCGTCGCGCTCGACTCGATGAACCTGTGGATCGACATCGCGCGGGCCGAGCTCGTGGAGGTCATCGGCCGCGTCGACTGTCTGATCCTCAACGACGAGGAGCTCCGCCAGCTCACCGGCAAGCCGACCCTCTACACCGCCGCCCGGGAGATCCTCTCGTGGGGCCCGTCGATCGTCGTCGCCAAGCAGGGCGCTCACGGCGCGACGCTCATCACCGCCGAGACGTACTTCTCTCTGCCCGCCTACCCGCTGAAGCTCGTGCTCGACCCGACCGGCGCCGGCGACACGTTCGCGGGCGGGTTCGTCGGCTTCATCGCATCCACCGCGGGCGGCGCGTCCGACGACAACGTCCTGCGCAACGCGATGGCCTACGGCACCGCGCTCGCCTCCTACGCGGTCGAGCGGTTCGGCACCGAGGCGCTGCTCGAGGTCACCCCCGAGGACGTCGAGGCACGCGTCGCCGACCTGTGGTCGTTCGGGCGCTTCGAGCGGATCGAGGCCGCGCTTCGCGCCTGAGCCCCGGGTACGCTTCGCGCGTGGCCTACGACGGTCAGCTTGCGCAGCGCATCCGGGAGCTGCTGGCGGACGCCGAGGTCGGCGACGTCGTCGAGAAGCGGATGTTCGGCGGGCTCGGCTTCATGGTCTCGGGACGCCTGGCGATCGCCGCGAGTGGTCAGGGCGGAGTCATGCTCCGGGTCGATCCCGCGGAGGGCGAGCGGCTCCTCGACGAGCCGCACGTCGAACCGTTCGTGATGCGCGGCCGTGAGCTCGCCGGCTGGCTCCGGGTCGCCCCCGAGGGCGTTGCGACGCGCGAGCAACTTGAGCCCTGGGTCGCGCGCGCGCTCAGCATGGCCTGACCATCGGCCGGGCGCCGCGCCGTGCTGCCGCTGACCCGGGATCCGTCTCCCCGGTGAGGATCCGGGCCGCTCGCTACCCGCGCGCCGCCCGCTACCGCCGCGCGGGTCCGGCACCCGGCGGCCCGGCGGCCGGGCCGCCGAGGGCCTGTTCGATGCGGGTCACGAATCCCGACCGGGCGGCGGGTAGCCCGTGCTGGAGGCTCGCGAGGATCGGCGAAGCGAACGGGAGGACGGCGAGCGCGACGCAGGCGCCGAGCACAGCGCCGAGGATCCCGTCGGCCAGGCCGAGGCCGGGGATGCGCGTCCGGTCCCGCACACGCCGGCCGATGCGGCCGAGGATGCTCGCGCCCGAGAGCGCGCCGAGCAACCCGCCGAGCGCCGCCCATCCGGGCGCGCCGAGGGCGATCGCGCCGGCGATGTGAAGGCCGATCACGCCGCCGAGGAACAGGCCGAGCAGCGACAGAACGGCCGCGATCAGCCCATGGGAGTAGCCGACGAGCGCGCCGATCGCAAGCGCGAGCAGCGGGATCCAGCCGGACATGGGAGATCACGACCCCCCCGTCGTGGAGGTCCCGCCACGCCGCGTGGTGCTCGTGCTCGGGGTCGCCGGCGGCCGCGCGCGGCGAGGCACGCAGGCCGGCCGCGGCGGAGGCGCGGGCGTCCGACAGCCGCAGCCGCTCGTCGCGGCAGGTGGGCGCGCGGGGCCCCCGCGGCGGGGCGGGCGCGCCGGGGCGGCGCTCCCGGGGCGGGGCGGGCGCGCCGGGGCGGCGCTTCCGCGGCGGGGCGGGCGCGCCGGGGCGGCGCTGCTCGTCCCGCGCGGTGCGACGGGGGGCTGCGCGGTCGAGGCGTGCGCCGGCGCGGTGGACGTCGTGGACCGGGCCTGAGCGGTTGCCGCCTCGCTGATCCGGCCGCCGGCGAAGCCGGCGGCCAACAGCGCGACGGCGGCCCGCGGCGCCGCGTGCCGGCGGACGCCTGAAGTGTGGATGCTGGGCAGTTGGGGCATCGGTTCCTCCTGGATCTCGCTCGTGAGCCGAGTCTCCCGGTGCTCGCTGTGGATCGGCTGAAGGCGGTCGGGATCTTCAGCGGATCTTCAGCCCCGTCGGCAGACTCTGCATATGGCGGGTGCGCGGATCCTGTTCATCGAGGATGAGCCGGCGATTCGCGACGCGATCACCGGAGCCCTGTTGCACGAGGGATTTCGCGTGCACGCTGCAGCCGACGGCCGCGGGTTCGAGGAGATCGTCGGGCGGTTCCGGCCCGACCTGGCGATCCTCGATGTCATGCTCCCGGGTGGTCGCGATGGGTTTTCGCTGGCGCGGGAGCTGCGGCGTGCGAGCGATCTGCCGATCCTGTTTCTGACCGCCCGGGACGCGCCGCCCGCGCGGCTGCGCGGCTTCCAAGTCGGCGGCGATGATTACGTGATCAAGCCGGTGTTCCTGGAGGAGCTGCTGGCGCGGGTGCGCGCGCTGCTGCGCCGCGCGGGCCGTCTGCGCTCGCCGATCATCGAGATCGGAGACCTGGTGATCGATCAGGACGCGGCCGCGGTAACCCGCGCCGGGCAGGCGATCGACCTGACCGCGACCGAACTGCGGCTGCTCACCTACCTGGCGCGCAACCGGGGACGCGTACTCTCGAAGCTCGAGATCCTCACGCAGGTCTGGGGGTATGAGGACTATGACCCGAACCTGGTCGAGGTCAACGTCAGCGCCGTGCGTCGCAAGCTCGAGGCCCGGGGGCCGCGGCTCATCCACACCGTCCGAGGCCACGGCTACCTGATGCGCGCGGCCGGCCGATGAGAACCGTCTCGCTGAGGCGCCGGGTGAGCGTCGCGAGCCTCGCGGTGCTCGCCAGCGCGCTCGTCGCGTTCGACGCGTTCCTGTACGCGAGCTTCAGCGGGCGGCTGACCGGCGACCTGCACCACCAGCTGACCGAGCGCGCGCAGCTGGCGCGGACGCTGGCGAGCAGCCTCGCGCCGCAGCAACTCGCCGATCGGCTCGCCTCCGGCGGGATCAGCGCCCAGATCACGAAGAACGGGCAGCGGTACGTCGCCCGTCCGCCCGCCGCGCCGGCCGCGGGCAAGCGCCCGCATCGTCCAGAACCGCCAGGAGCCTTGCCGGCACGGCCTCCGCGGCCCGCGGCGCCCGGAATCTCCGCGCACGCGCTGACGCTCACCCAGCCGCTTCCCGGCGGCGAGCGGTTGGTCCTGTCCGCCGACCGCTCCCAGCTGGAGAGCGATCTGGCGGGTCTCCTGGTGCTCGAGGTCGCGGGCACACTGGTCGTGCTCCTGCTCGCCGCGGTTGTGCTCTGGCGGGTGCTCGGCCGGGCGCTGGCGCCGCTTGACCATACGACTGCGGTCGCAGCCGCGATCGCGCGGGGACAGGCGCGCCGGCGGCTCTCGCCGCGGCGCACGGATACCGAGCTTGGGCGGATGGCCACCGCGTTTGACGCGATGCTCGATCGTCTGCAGGACGCGCTCCAGGCCGCGCAGGGCTCCGAGGGGCGGATGCGCCAGTTCCTCGGCGATGCCGCGCACGAGCTGCGCACGCCGATCCAGGCGATCCAGGCCGGCGCCGAGACGCTGTTGCGCAATCATGACGTCGAGCAGCGGGAGCGCTTCGCCGTTCAGATCGTGCGTGACGCCGCCCGCGCCGGCCGCCTGGTCGAGGATCTGCTGGCGCTCAACCGGCTGGACAGGAATCCCGAGCTTGAGCTCTCCCGGGTCGACCTCGCGGAGCTCGCCCGCGAGCAGCTCGCTCGCGCCGAGGTGCTCGCCCCCCGCCTGCGGCTGCGGTACGCAGGCCCGGTGCGCTGGCCGATCGACGCCGATCGAGATCGCATCTGCCAGGTGATCGTCAACCTGCTCGACAATGCCCGCCATGCCACGCCCGACGGCGGTCGGATCACGCTCACGATCGACGACGCCGGCGCCGGCGCCTCGCTCACCGTCACCGACAGCGGCCCCGGGATCCCGGCCGAAGCGCGCGAGCGGATCTTCGAGCGCTTCGTTCGGCTGGACGCCTCGCGCGCCCGCGACGCGTTCGGGAGCGGCCTGGGGCTGGCGATCGCTCGCGGCATCGCCGAGGCCCATGGCGGGACGCTTCGCTGCACGGCGAACCCGTCGGGGACGGGCGCGCGGTTTGAGCTGACGCTGCCGCGATCGCCCCGGATCGCCGGGACGTCCGGCCCGCCCGCTGACCACGGGACGGCCGGCCAGGCGCGCTCTGCTGGACGGAACCGCTAGCTCGAGGCCGGGAGGCTGACCCTCGGTCGCGCGGCCGTCGATGACGGCTGCAGATCAGTGCCGAGGCCGCGGCACCGGGCTCCCAGCGGACGGCGCGCGTGGCCAGATCAGCAGGACCGCGCACGGGGCGTGGTCGACCACGTAGCGTGTCCGCGGGCCGAGGCTCCTCGGCCCGACCCGGTCCCCGCCGTCACGGGCGAGGAGCAGGAGGTCGCTGTCCGTGCAGGCCGCGACCACCTCGCGCTCGACGCGGCCGCGCCTGGCGATCAGGTTCGCCGGTCGCCCGAGACGGGCCTGCGCGGCCGCCAGGAGCGCCCGCGCCTCCTCGGCGGAGACGGCGTCGAGCGGCTCGCGCGGCGGCGCGGGCGGCCGGCCCAGCCGAGCCAGGCGCGCGCCGGCGACCACCTCCTCGATGTCGCCGGCGGCGACGTGCAGGAGCGTGATCGCCGCCTGCCGCGGGAGCAGCGCCCGCGCCTGGTCGACGCAGGCCTCCCACGTGTTCTCGCCGATCCACACCAGTGCGCGCATCAGATCACCTGCAGAGCCAACCACAGAGCGAGCGTCGAGGCCACGAGGGCGGCGGGGACGGTGATCGCTCCCAGGCGGGTGAACTCGCCGATGTCGGTCCGCGCGTCGTGCGCGTGCACGACGCGCCTCCAGAGCAGTGTCGCCAACGATCCGACGTAGGTCAGATTGGGACCGATGTTGACTCCGAGCAGCATCGCCAGCACCGGACCGGAACCGAGCCGCGCGACGACCGGAAGGAGGATCAGCGTGGCCGGAAGGTTGTTGACGAGGTTCGCCAGCGCCGCACTGACCGCGGCGATCGCCAGCAGGCTCGTCAGGGCCGCGCCGTGGGGGATCAGCGAGTCGACCGCGGCGGACAGTCCGTGAGCGCCCGCGGCGCGGACCACGACGCCGAGGCCGAGGACGAACACGAGGAACGCCGGCTCGGCGGCGGCGAGGAGCTCCCTCGGCGCCGGCCGCTGGTGGAGCGCGAGCGCGGTCGCGCCGGCGGCCGCGATCCAGACGGGGGCGACTCCGACCAGCGAGCTGACGGCGAACCCGGCGAGCGTCGCTCCGAGCGTGCAGACGGCGAACCGCGGCACCTGCGCCGGTCGCTCGGCGACCGCCGCCGGCGCGGTCTGGCGCTGCAGGTCGGCGGCGAACATCCGGCTGACCACGACCCACTCGACGCCGAGCGCGGCCAGCCAGGGCACCAGCATGAGGCCTCCGAAGCGCGTGAACGACAGACCGCTGGCCTGAAAGGCGAGCAGATTGGTGAGGTTCGACACCGGCAGCAGCAGCGACGCCGTGTTCGCCAGGTGCGAGCACGCATACACGTGCGGGCGCGGATTGGTCGGCAGGCTCGCCGCCGTCACGAACACGATCGGAGTGAGGAGCACGACGGTCGCGTCGAGGCTGAGCACCGCGGTCGTCCCGGCGCCCGTGAGGAACACCATCGCGAGAAGCCGCCGGGCGCGCCCGCGCGATCCCCATGCCATGACCGCCCCCAGCGCCTCGAACAGCCCGGCACGGCGGCAGCCGTCGGCGAGCAGCAGCAGCGCGGCCAGGAAGCCGACCGTCGGCGCCAGGCCGTTCAGCGCGCTCCCGGCAGCGAGCGGGGCGAGCATGCCGAGCAGCACGAGAAGAAGCCCACCGCCGGCGGCCACGAGCCAGTCCGGCGCCCATCGCGGGCGGATGATCGCCGCGGCCAGGCATGCCGCGAGCACGAGGAGGGATGCGGTCTCACTCACGGTCGTTGCCGATCGCCGGTCGCGCCGCCGGCCGCCCGGCTCACCCTCGGGGCCCCGGACGATGCGGCGGCGCGGGCGGCCCGGGTGATCGTTGCGGGGGATGGCGGCGGCGAGCGGGCGAGCCCGCCGGCTGCGGCGGGGGCGGCGGAAGCTCCGGTGCCGGCCGGCGCGGCCGCCGATATCCGAGCGCGGCCTGGACGCTCGACGGTCGCCACGCCGCGCCGCCGCGCGGCGTCGGCACCCCCTCGGCGTTGAGCGCGTCGGCGATCGCCTGCAGGCTGAGGCCCCGCTCCCGGAGCTTCGTGATCCGCTCCGCCAGCTCAGGCGCCCCCCGTGCGAGCCCCGGTCGGCCGCGTCCTCGCCGGCCGGGCCCGGGGCGGCGCTCCCAGCCGGCGATCTCGCGCAATGTGGCGGCCAGGCGGCGCCCCGACGCGGACCCCGTGTCGAGCGCGACGTCGAGTGCCACGAGGTCCGCGCCGGCGGCCTGGAGCCAGTCCAGGACGGCCACGAGCTCGCGCAGCGAGCCGGCGACGCTGCGAAGCGTCGGCACGACGATCGCGCGTGCCCGTCCGCCGGCGACCCGGCGCAGCACCCCTGCGAGCTCGGCCCGCTCCTCGCCGCTGTCGTCGTGGACGACGGCCACGATGTCGAACCGGCGGCCGCCCGGGGCGGCCGCCGGCCGGTCCGCGGCGTCGTCATCTCCGACGGGGTGGATGTAGAGGATCGCCGGGCGGGAGTCCACCCGGCGCACTATACGCTAATTATTTGCGTATGAACGGTGGGGCGGCGCGGTTCGCGCCTCAGCCGAGCCCGACCGGAGATCGCCGGGCCTGGCGGCGTTCGGCCACGACCGCCCGGATCTCGTTCCAATCCACGTCTCGGAAGTTGTGCATCGGGCAGTACTTGGGCCCGCACATCGAGCAGAACTCCGCGGTCTTGAAGTAGTCGTCGGCGAGCGTCTCGTCATGCATCGCCCGCGCGGTGTCGGGGTCGAGCGCCAACTCGAACTGCCGGCGCCAGTCGAATGCGAAGCGGGCCTGCGAGAGCTCGCGGTCCCAGCGGGCGGCGCGGCGGCTGCCCCGGGCGAGATCGGCGGCGTGGGCGGCGATCCGGTAGGCGATCAGTCCCTGCTTGACGTCCTCGGGGCCGGGCAGCCCGAGGTGCTCCTTGGGCGTCACGTAGCACAGCATCGAGGTGCCGTGCCAGCCGACGATCGCCGCGCCGATCGCGCTGGTGATGTGGTCGTAGCCGGGGGCGATGTCGGTCACGAGCGGGCCCAGCGTGTAAAACGGCGCCTCGTGGCACACCTCCTGCTGGCGGCGGACGTTCGCCTGGAGCTGATCCATCGGCACATGGCCCGGGCCCTCGATCATCACCTGCACCTCGCGCCGCCACGCGCGCTCGGTCAGCCGGCCGAGCGTGTCGAGCTCGGCGAACTGAGCGGCGTCGGAGGCATCCGCGATCGAACCCGGCCGCAGGCCGTCGCCCAGCGAGATCGATACGTCGTGGGCCCGGCAGATCTCCAGGATCGCGTCGAAGCGCTCGTACAGCGGGTTCTCACGCAGGTGGTGGACCATCCAGCGGGCGAGGATCCCGCCGCCGCGGGAGACGATTCCGGTCACCCGGTGCTCGCACAGCGGCAGATGCTCAAGCCGCACGCCGGCGTGAATCGTCATGTAGTCGACGCCCTGACGCGCCTGGTGCTCGATTGTGTCGAGCAGCAGCTCGGCAGTCAGATCCTCGATCCGCCCCGCACGTTCGAGCGCCTGATAGATGGGCACCGTCCCGATCGGCACCGTCGCGGCGGCGAGGATCGCCTCGCGGGTCTCATCGATCCGCTTGCCGGTCGACAGATCCATGACCGTGTCGGCGCCCCACCGCTCGGAGATCGTCAGCTTCTCGACCTCCTCCTCCACGGAGGAGGTCGTCGGCGAGGATCCGATGTTCGCGTTCACCTTGACGCTCGCCCTCAGGCCGATCGCCATCGGATCGAGCGCCGCGTGGTGCACGTTGGCGGGGATGATCATCCGCCCCCTCGCGACCTCCTCGCGCACCCGCTCGGCGCTCAGCCGCTCGCGCTCGGCGACTCGGCTCATCTCGGGCGACACGACGCCCCTCCGGGCGAGATGCATCTGCGTGCGGCACTCGGCGTCGGACGGGAACGTGCTGCGATGAGGCATGGCTTCCTCCCTTCGCTGGTCTGAACCAGATCAGGTTCGGCGGGTGGTGGCGCTAGGAAGCGCCATCTCAGCCCCTCACGCAGGGACCCCCCGGGATGTGCGGATGATGTGCCACGACGCTATCACGCAGCGGTCTCGCGTTTGAGGGGCCACGCCCCGGAAGCGCCGGTCCGCGATCCGCTCGCCGTGCGCTCCCGAGCGGTGGCATCGAGGTCCCGCCGCGGACGCGGCGCGACGCGCCTGGGCGGGAGGCGCGGGACGAGGCCGCTGAGCCCGGCTCACGTGTGCGACGGGTGGCTCAGGACGCGAGCTCCTGGAGCACCTGGGCGCTGCGGGACATGCCGAGGCGCGTCGCCCCGGCGGCGATCATCGAGAGCGCCTGGGCGGCGGTGCGGATCCCACCCGAGGCCTTGACGCCGACGCCGGCGCCGGCGACGTTTGCGGCCATCCGCGCGACCGCCGCCTCGCTCGCGCCGCCGGCCGGGTGAAAGCCGGTCGAGGTCTTCACGAAGTTCGCGCCCGCCTGCACGGCCGCGGCGCAGGCGGCGTCGATCTGCGCCTCGCTCAGCACCGCCGACTCGATGATGACCTTGAGCACGACGGGCTCCGGCGCGACCGCGCGCACGGCCGCGATCTCCTCGCCGACCATCGCCCAGTCGCCGACGGCCGCGTACCCGAGGTCGATCACCATGTCGAGCTCGGTCGCGCCGTCGGCGAGCGCACGGGCGGCCTCGTCGGCCTTGACCGCCGCCAGGTGCGCGCCCGACGGGAAGCCGACGACCGCGGCAAGACGCACCGGCGAACCGGCGAGCGCGCGGGCGGCGGCGGGCACGCGCGCGGTCGACACGCACGCCGCGCACACGCCGAGCTCGACCGCCTCCGCGCAGAGCGCGGTGACGTCGCGGTCGCTCGCCTCGGGCGCAAGCAGCGTGTGGTCGATCATCGCCGCGACATCCGCGCGGCTCGGGGGCCGGCTCATCGTCCGATCAGCTCCTCGGTCTCGCGTTCAAGTGACCGCAGCATCGCGTCAGCGCGCGCTCTCGCCGCGTCGGCGCCGCCGGGGGCGACCGGGAGCACGACCTGCAGATACAGCTTCAGCTTCGGCTCGGTGCCGCTCGGGCGCACCGCGAGCCGCACGTCCTCGCCGGCGTGCACGATCACTCCGGTCGATGGTGGCAGGCCGAGCGAGCCGACGGCGCCGTCGGGCGCGCGGCGCGTGCCCGTCGAGAGGTCGTCGACGGCCGTGACCGCGCGGCCGGCGAGCTCTCGCGGGGGCACGGCGAGCAGGCGGTCGATCGCCTCGCCCGCGTCGATCCCGCCGTCGTCCGGGTCGTCGCCGTCGGAATCGCCGTCTGCGCCGCCGCCCACACCGTCGAGCGCGAGCGCGCGCTCGGCCGTTGCGTGCAGCCCGAAGCGCTCGGCGAGCGCGTCGAGGCGCGCCCGCACGCTCGAGCCCTCCGCGCGCGCCCGAGCGGCGATCGCCGCCATCGCGAGCGCCGCCGAGATCCCGTCCTTGTCGCGGACGCGGTCGGTGACGCCGTAGCCGAGCGCCTGCTCGTAGCCGAACAGGAACGCCGCGCCGGAGGCACGGGCGTGCATGATCCACTTGAAGCCGGTGAGCGTGCGCGCGAACCGGGCCCCGGCCGCCGCCGCCTGGCGCTCGAGCAGCGTGCTCGAGACGACCGTCGTGACGAGCAGCCTGTGCTCGGGGCCCGGCGCTCCGCCGAGAAGCTCGTCGGCGAGGAGCGCGCCGACCTCGTCGCCGGTGAGCATCCGCCAGCCGCCCGGGGCGCCCTCCCACGGGACCGCGACCGCGAGCCGGTCGGCGTCCGGATCGTTGGCGAGCACGAGGTCGGCGCCGGCGGCGCGCGCGTCGCGGAGCGCGAGGTCGATCACCCCCGGCTCCTCGGGGTTCGGCCTGCGCGCGGTCGGGAACTCGGGGTCGGGCGCCCGCTGCTCGGCGACGATCCGCGGCGCGGGGAACCCCGCCGCGGCGAACGCGCGCTCGAGCGTCGCCGCGCCGACGCCGTGCACCGGCGTGTAGACGACGTTCACGTCGCGCTCCGCGGACACGTGCGCGAGCGCGGCCGGCACGACCTCCTCGACGTAGCCGGCGATCGCCGCCTGCGCCGCGAGCGTCTCCGGCGTCCCGGTCACGATCTCGTCGTCGCCGCCGACCGCGTCGATCAGCGCCGAGATCTGCTCGTCGTCGGGCGGGATGATCTGGACGGCGTCCGAGCCGTAGACCTTGTAGCCGTTGTCGGTGGCGGGGTTGTGGCTCGCCGTGACCATGACGGCCGCCTCGGCGCCGACGGTGAGCGCGCGATGGGCGAGCACCGGCGTCGGCACGGCGCCGTCGATGAGCAGACCGCGCAGGCCGGCGCCGGCGAACACCGCCGCGGCGTCACGCGCGAACCGCTCGGAGCAGCGGCGCGCGTCGTGGCCGACGAGCACCGTCCCCGCGGCGGCGCGGCGTCGCACGAACTCGGCCAGTCCGGCGCTCGCGCGGCGCACGGTCTCGCGGTTCATGCGGTCGGGTCCGGGCCCCATCGGCGCTCGGATCCCGGCGGTGCCGAAGCGCAGGCTCAGGTCGCCTCCCCCGGAGCGCGTGTGCCGCCCGGCAGGAGTGCCGACAGAAATACCGGCGCCGTCATCGCGCCTGCGCCTCGATCGCGTGGTGGATGAGCGGCGGCGGCTGCACCGCCGCCTCGCCGATCGTGAGCGCCGCGCGGACCGCGCCCGCGCCCCGCTCGGCGTCCGCGGCGCCGCGCGCGAGGACGCGGGCGAGCGGCTCGCCGCGGTGCACCTCGTCACCGACCGTGACGAGGAGCTCGATCCCGACCGCCGGGTCGATCGTGTCCTCGAGGCGCTCCCGGCCGGCGCCGAGCGCCGCGGCGGCGCGACCGATCGCCACCGGGTCGACGGCCCGCAGGTGGCCGTCGCGGTCGGCCGCGACCGTCCGCTCGACGGCGGGTTGGGGCAGCAGCGAGAGGTCCTCGGCCACCCGCGGGTCGCCGCCCTGAGCATCGACGAACGCCTGGAAGCGCTCGAGCCCCGCCCCGCTCGACAGCGCCTCGGCGGCGCGGGCGCGACCCTCGTCGGCGTCGCCGGCGATCCCGGTGAGCGCCGCCAGGCGGCCGGTGAGCTCGAGGCAGAGATCGGCGAACCGCCCGGCCCGCTCGCCGCGCAGCACCTCGACGGCCTCGACGATCTCGACCGCGTTGCCGACGAGCGCGCCGAGCGGCCGGCTCATGTCGGTGATGAGCGCCGCCGTCCGCCGCCCCGCTTCGTTGCCGATGCGCACGCAGAGCTCCGCGAGGCGGCGGGCGTCGTCGGGGTCGGTCATGAACGCGCCGGCGCCCGTCTTGACGTCGAGCAGGATGTGGGCGGCGCCGCCCGCGAGCTTCTTCGACATGACCGAGGAGGCGATGAGCGCCGGCTCGTCGACGGTCGCGGTGACGTCGCGCAGCGCGTACATGCGCCGGTCGGCGGGCACCAGGTCGGCGGTCTGCGCGCCCACGGCGACGCCGATTCGCTCCACCTGGGCGAGCAGCTCGGCGATCGAGAGCGCGACCCGCATCCCCGGGATCGCCTCGAGCTTGTCGAGCGTCCCGCCGGTGTGCCCGAGCCCGCGGCCCGACAGCTTCAGCACCTGCATGCCGAGCGCGGCGGCGAGCGGCCCGACGACGAGCGTCGTCCCGTCGGCGACACCGCCTGTCGAGTGCTTGTCGACGGTCGGTCCGCGCAGATCCGAGAGGTCGATCCGGTCGCCGGAGTCGAGCATCGCCTCCGTGAGGGTCATGGCCTCACGGTCGTCGAAGCCGCGCAGCCGCCCCGCCATCAGGAACGCGGCCATCTGGTAGTCGGGGACGTCCGCGCGGGCGTAGCCGAGCACGAGCTCACGCAGCGCGTCGTCATCGATTCGCTGCCCGTCCCGCTTGGCTGCGATCACGTCCACGACCGGCACGCCTGCACCCTACCCGCCCTCGCGTCCACCTGAGCATCCGGCGCCCGCGGGCGCGGCGCCGCGCCGGGGCTACCGGCGCGGCCGCCGGCGGCTCGCCTCCCAGAGCGAGCCGCAGATCCCGGTCGCGAACAGGACGACGACGAGCAGCGCGGCGACATCGAGCCACGAGACGCCGTTGCGGGCGATGTCGCGCACCGTGGCTGCGGCGATCGCCGCAGCGAGCGCGAGCGTGACGAGGAGCAGCGCGACGCGGACCACGGTCTGGACGCTCGGGGCGGTCGGGTCCGTCCGCTCGGATCGGTCAGGCGAGCCCGACGGGCGCGCTGGCGGACGTGATCCGCCACGGTTGGCGCTCATCGCCGGAGAGGCTGAGCGTCCAGCGCTCGGTGAAGCTCTGCGTGCGCGTGCGGCTGCCGGCGACGACCGCGGCGGTGTCGCGGTTCTCGAGGTACCGGCGGCCCGAGATGTCGACCTCGATCGTCATCGTCGGCGGCTCGGCGGAGGCATCGAGGCCGACGATCCGGATGCGGCGCACGACCGGTCCGCGCACGACCATGCGCAGCGAACCGCTCGTGTCGCCGGCGTACAGGAGCTCGCGCTTGGCGCGCGTGGTCGCGATCGCGTCGAGCGCCTCGTCGGGCCCGTCGATTGCGGTCGCCCAGGCGTCGACGGCGCGGCGCGCGGCGACCTCGAGGATGTCCGGCGCGAAGCGGCCGTCGGCGAGGCTGAGGTCGTTGGCCGCGGCCTGCGCGTCGTTCTCGTAGGACACCGAGACGAGCTCGGCGGGGCTCGTGCCCGCGGGGGCGGCGTCGGCGACGGCGCCCTCCACGAGCGCGGCGTCGCGCAGCCCACGCTCGTCGGCCCACGGCGTGGCGACGATCTGCTCCTCGAGCGCGTGGTCGCCCTCGCGATTCTGCTCGATCGAGATCAGCTTCCAGCGGCCGCCCCGGCGGCCGAGGCTCCAGAACTCGCGCACCCGGGTCGTCTCCCCGAGCCGGCCGTTGCGCTTGAGGTGCCGGCCGAAGCGGTCGACGACGTAATCCTTCATGCGCGCGTCGATCCGCACCACGACGCGGTCGGTGGCCTCGTCGCCGCGGTGCGTGAGCCCGACGAGCTCGACCGTCGGCTCGCCCAGCACCTGCACGTGGTTGCGCCAGCCGCGGCGCTCGAAATCGTCGAGGCGACGCTCCCACTCGCTCATGAGGTCGCGGCCGACGAGCGCGTGCAGCCGTCCGCGGTCACCCGCGTCCCACGCGGCCTGGATGTCCTTGAACAGCCGGACGGCCGCGGCCCGCACCTCGTCGGCGGCCCACGCGGGGTCCGACTCCGCGGCCTCGGCGGCGGCGAGCTCGACGCGCCGCTCCCGCTGGGAGGGCCTGTGGCGCCGCCGGCCCCCGCGCTGTGCCGCGCGCTCCTGCCAGTCGTCGCTGAGGCGCGGCATGATGCGGGTGTAGAACAGCCAGGCGAGCGCGATCGCGATGAGCACGAGCGCCCCGAGGCCGTGGCCGAGGAGCGCGATGTGGAACAGCAGGTCGAAGATCAGGTAGAGCGCGAAGCCGCTCCCGTGGCCGCCGCCGCCCCCGCCGCCGCTGAAGCCGCTCGAGCCGCCGCCCGCGGAGGCGAGCGCGTCGGGGGCGAGCAGCAGCGCGAGTCCGCCGGCGGCGAGCAGGGCGTACAGGGCTCGCCGGCGGCGCGGAGTCATGCGGAGAGCGCCTCCGCGAGCGGCCCGACGCCGGGCTCGTCCTGGGCGATGTGCTGATCGGCGTGGTAGCTCGAGCGCACGAGGGGGCCGGCCGCGACGTGCTCGAAGCCGAGCTCGTAGGCGGCCCTCTCGAGCGCGGCGAACTCGTCGGGGTGCCAGTAGCGCACGATCGGCAGGTGGCGCTCGGTCGGGCGCAGGTACTGGCCGACGGTGAGCACCTGGACGTCGCTCTCGCGCAACTGCCCGAGCGCGTCGACCATCTCCTCGAACGACTCGCCGAGGCCGACCATCAGCCCCGACTTCGTCGTCACCTCGTCACCGCCGAGCTCCTTGGCATTGCGCAGGACCCGCGTCGAGCGCTCCCAGGTCGAGCCGCGGCGGGCGACGGGGTACAGCCGCGGCACGACCTCGACGTTGTGGTTGAAGACGTCGGGGCGCTCGGCGATCACCTTCGCCAGCGGCATCTCGGCCCCGCGGAAGTCCGGGGTGAGCACCTCGACCTTGCAGCGTGGCGCCTGACGGCGGATCTGGCGGATGACGCCGACGAACGCGGAGGCGCCGTAGTCGGGCAGGTCGTCGCGGTCGACGCTCGTGATCACCGCATGGCGCAGCCCCATGCGCGCGACGCTCCGGGCGACGCGCGCGGGCTCGAGCGGATCGTTCCATGTCGGCTTGCCGGTCTGCACGTTGCAGAACCCACAGCGCCGGGTGCACGTGTCGCCGAGGATCATGAACGTCGCCGTGCCACGCTGCCAGCACTCGCCGATGTTCGGACAGGCCGCCTCCTGGCAGACCGTGTGCAGGTTCTCCGCCTCGATCAGCTGCTGCAGCTCGCGGTAGCGGGGTCCGCCGGGCGCCGGCACCTTGAACCATGGCGGCTTGCGTCCGCGGAACGGCTCGACGTCCGGCCCGATCACGGTGAGCACGTCCATGCCGCCGGGGTTGGCCCGCGACCTCGTCCGATGCTCGCGTTCTGCCATGAGTACAGGGTACCGAGGCGAGCCGCGTACGATCCGGTGCCTCAGGGCGACGTTTTCGTACACATCTCGCCCACGGAGGTCGCTGTCCGTCGGGCGCCGGCGGTGGGCGGCGGATGGGCGGTCGCCGACGGGAGCGGCCGGCTGGGCCCTCACCGACGCGGCGGATCGCCGATCCAGAAGCGGGGGCCGGGGCCGCGGGCCCCGGCGCGGTCGCCCGGATTGGAGAGCGCACAGCGGTCGAGCGACAGGCAGCCGCAGCCGATGCACTCGGTGAGGCCGGAGCGCAGGCGCTCGAGCTCCGCGATGCGCTCGTCGATCCGTGCGGTCCATGCGCTCGAGAGGCGCGACCAGTCCCGCCGGCCGGGGGCGCGGTCCGCGGGCAGCTTCTCGAGCTCGGCGGCGATCTCGTCGAGCGTGAGCCCGATCCGCTGCGCGAACACGATGAAGGCGATCCGGCGCAGGACGGACCGGGGGTAGCAGCGGTGCCCCGCGCCCTCGCGGGTCGAGCTGATCAGGCCGCGGTCCTCGTAGAAGCGCAGCGCCGAGGAGGCGACGCCGCTGCGCCGCGACACCTCGCCGATCTTCAGAAGCTCGGTCACGAAACGGAGCGAATCACATCCGGCGCTTGACTTCAAGTTCACTTGAACTTGTAGGCTCGCTCAGCCATTCACGTACAGGCCATCCGAGGAGCCGAAGATGTCAGCGCCAGAAGCAGCCGCCACACAAGCCCGACCCGCGAGCGAGCGCATCACCGACGAGGTCGGCTCGTCGCCGGGCGTCCGGACCGGATGGGGTCGCCGCGGAGAGTTCTCCTTCCGGGTCGGCAGTCACGAGATCGGCCATCTCCACGGTGACCGCGCCGCCCCCTTCTTCCTCCCGCAGGGGCTCTGGGCTGAGCTTGTTCAGCAGGGCCGGATCGGGCCACACCCCGTGTTTCCCGGCAAGCGGGGTCCGGCAACCCGTGCGATTGCGGGCGAGAAGGACATCGCCGACGTGATCGCGCTCATGCGCCTGAACGACGACCGCGTCCCCGCCGGGGACGCGGTCGGCCCTCGTCGCGAGGCGCCGGCCGCCACCTCGCCGGACAGCGCCGCGAGTCCGCGGGCCGGCACCCGAGGCGGTGAACGGCGATGAGTGCCGGGGCGACCGCGATCGTCACCGGCGCCTCCCGGGGTCTCGGGCGCGCGCTCGCGCGAGCGCTCGCCGAGCGTGGCTGGTCGCTCGTCGTCGACGCGCGCGGCCGCGCCGACCTGGAGCGCGCCGCCGACGAGCTCGCCGAGCTCACCGACGTCCGGGCGCTCGCCGGCGACGTCGCCGATCCCGCCCACCGCTCCGCGCTCATCGCCGCGGCCGGCGAGCGGATCGACCTGCTCGTCAACAACGCGAGCATCCTCGGCCCAAGCCCGCTGCCGGCGATCGCCGACTATCCGCCGGGCGAGCTGGCGGCCGTGCTCGAAGTCAACCTGCTTGCGCCGCTTGCGCTCATCCAGCTTGCACTCCCGCGGCTGGCGGGCGGTGTGATCGTCAATGTCACCTCCGACGCGGGCGTCGAGCCCTATCCCGGCTGGGGCGGCTACGGATCCGCGAAGGCGGCGCTCGAGCAGCTCACCGCCGTGCTCGCCGTCGAGCGTCCGGACCTGCGCGTCTATGCCGTCGACCCCGGCGACATGCGCACGCGCATGCACCAGGAGGCGTTCCCCGGCGAGGACATCTCCGACCGCCCGCCGCCCGAGGAGAGCGTTCCAGGAATCATCGCGCTCATCGAGCAGGCGTGCCCGAGCGGCCGCTACCGCGCGCGTGAGCTGGGCGACGCGGGGTCGGATGCCGCTCGCCGCGGCGTCGCGGAAGCCGGAGGGATACGGTGAGCGCGCTCGCGTTCGAGCTGGCGCCCGCCCTGGAGGCGAGCGAGCCCCCGGAGGCCCGCGGGCTGGCCCGCGACGACGTGCGGCTGATGGTCGCCAGCCGCTCGGCCGAGGAGATCGTCCACACGCGCTTTCGCGAGCTGCCGGCCCACCTCGCCCCCGGTGACCTGCTCGTCGTCAACGTCTCGCGGACGCTCCCGGCCGCCGTTCCGGTCACCCGCGAGGGCGGCGCGATCGAGCTGCGGTTCGCGACCCGCGCCCCGGACGATCCGGACGGCGACCGGCACGTCGTCGAGCTCCGCTCCGCGGACGGCGAGGCGCTGTTCGGCGAGGCCGGGGCGGGCGAGCTGATCCGCCTCCCCGGCGGGGCGCGCCTGGAGCTCATCGGGCCGTACGCCGGGAGCGAGCGGCTGTGGCTGGCGCGGGCGGAGCTCGGGGAGCCGCTCGTGCGGTACCTGCGCCGGCATGGACGGCCGATCCGCTACGGCTATGTGTGGGGCCGCTGGCCGCTGTCCGCGTACCAGACGGCGTTCGCGTCGGTTCCGGGGAGTGCCGAGATGCCGAGCGCGGCGCGGCCGTTCACGCCGCGGCTGATCGCGCGTCTCGTGTCCCGAGGGGTGCTCTTCGCCCCGCTCGTGCTCCACACCGGCGTCTCCTCGCCCGAGCGCCACGAGCCGCCGTACCCCGAGCAGTACGAGGTGCCGCCGTCGACGGCGCGGCTCGTCAACGCGGTCCGCGACTGGGGCGGTCGCGTGATCGCGGTCGGCACGACCGCCGTGCGGGCGCTCGAGACCGTCGCCGCGCCCGACGGGCGAACCCGGCCGGGGGCGGGCTGGACGGAGCTCGTCGTCGCCCCGGAGAGACGGGTGCGCGCGGTCGACGGGATGCTCACCGGCTGGCATGAGCCGCGCGCCTCCCACCTGCAGATGCTCGAGGCGCTCGCCGGCGAGGAGCTCCTCAGGCGGTGTTACGCGAGTGCGGTCGAGCAGCGCTACCTGTGGCACGAGTTCGGCGACAGCCACCTGATCCTGCCGTGACTCGCCCGCGGCCGGTCCCGGATGTGATCGCGTTCATGGTTCTCAAGGCCTGCCCGGCCCGGCCGACTTCAAAAGCGTGACCGCGTCCATGGTTCTCAAGGCCTGCCCGGCCCGGCCGACTTCAAAAGCGTGACCGCGAACTCAACCCTCATCGCCCCCACCGAGAACCGTCTGCGCTTCGGGCAGATCGCCGAGCAATACGACCGGATCCGTCCCGGTTATCCGGAGGAGCTGATCGACGCCGTGTTCGACTACGGCAACCCGGACCCGTTCCTGCCGGCGCTCGACGTCGGCGCGGGCACCGGTCAGGCGACGCTTCAGTTCGCCGCACGCGGACAGCGGGTCATCGCGCTGGAGCCGAGCCGGGACATGGTTGAGATCGCGAACGCGAAGTTCGCGGCCGCGGGGATCGACGCGACGGCCGTCGTCGGCGAGTTCGAAACGGCGGCGCTCGAGGAGAACGGCTTCGCGCTCATCTACGCGGCGACGGCCTGGCACTGGCTGAACCCGGAGACGTGCTTCGAGGTCGCCGCTCGCGCGGTCGCGCCCGGCGGCACGCTCGCCGTGCTCTCGACCTGGCCGCTGTGGCGGCGCACCGCGCTCCGCGGCGCGCTGGACGACGTCTACGTGCGCAGCGGCGCTCCGCTCGCCGCGATGGGCCCGATGTGCCCGGTCGAACCCGACCCGGGCGCGCTCGCGCGCGAGTGGATGCGCGAGACGAGCGCGACCGGGGCGTTCGGCGACCAGCAGGGCAAGCTCGCCCACTGGTCGGTCACGTACACCGCGCAGGCCTATGTCGATCTGCTCGGCACCTACGGCGATCACATCGGGCTCGAGCCCGACGTCCGCGAGCGGCTGTTCGACGGCGTGCGGCAAGCGATCGAGGCGGCCGGCGGGAGCATCGAGCTGCCATACGCGACGCTCCTGCTACTCGCGCGCTCCCGGTAGCCGGTCAGAGACCTGCCGCGGCCCGGCGGGGCGCCGGGCCCGCTCGAGGCACGCCGGAGCCGCCGCTCAGGCGCGCAGGCACACGATCGCGATCAGGTACTCGGCGCGGAGCGCGTCGGCCCCCGGGGTCTGGTGGGCCCGGGCGAGCTGCGTGAGCTCGGCGCGGAGGGGCTCCCAGGCGGCGCGCGCCCGCAGCGCCGCCCGTGCCCGCACGAGCGGTCCGTAGGCGTCGGCCATGTAGTCGACCCACTCATCGGGCGACCGCGCCGGCATGTCGACGTGCTCGCGCTCGAAGCCGATCGCGGCGACGCCCTCGCCGAGCAGCGCGCGCACCCGCTCCTCCGGCCCCCAGTCGAGCGGCGAGCGCGGCGCCGCGCTCGCACCGGTCGCCCGGGCGACGGTGGCGAGGACCCGTCCGATGAAACCGGTCGGCGTCCACGCGATCAGGCCGCCGGGCCGGCAGACGCGGACGAGCTCGCGCGGACGGCGTAAACGTGTGGGTGGCGGCCGGCGTGGCAGGGCGCGGGCTCGTCCCGGGGCGGCCGTCGCGCTCAGGTCGGCAGCCGCTCCGGCCGGCAGCCGCTCCGGCCGGCACCCGCTCCGGCCGGCACCCGCTCAGGCCGGCAGCCGCTCCGGCCGGCAGCCGCTGAGGCCGGCAGCCGTTCAGGCCGGCACCGGCACCGCGGCAAGCGCCCGTTCCAGGCGCGCGCGGGACACGAGTCGCTGGCGGCGGCCGAGCGCCTCGGTGACGCAGAACGCGGCGCGCCGGCGAAAGCAGCGCATCGCGTCGGCGCCGGCGTCGCCGAGCTCGGCCGCGATCGAGGTCATGCGCACGCCGGGCAGGCCGCAGGCGACGACCCAGCTGAACGGCTCCAGGTCGTTGTCGACGTTGACCGCGAACCCGTGGGTGGTGACGCCGCGGGCGACGTGGACGCCGATCGAGGCGATCTTGCGCTCCTGCACCCACACGCCGGTGTAGTCGGGTCCGTCCTGCGGGCGGGCCCGCGCCTCGATGCCCGTCTGCGCGAGCGCCTCGACGAGCCCGCGCTCGAGCGTGCGCACGTACTCGACGACGTCCGCGACGGCGACGATCGGGTAGCCGACGAGCTGGCCCGGGCCGTGGTAGGTGACCTTGCCGCCTCGGTTGACCTCGACGATCTCGATCCCCTGCGCCCGGTACCACGCCTCTCCCATCGACAGCTCGCCGGGGGCCGAGCGCCGCCCGCGCGTGTAGACCCGCGGGTGCTCCAGCAGCAGCATGACGTCGGGCACGGCCCCGGCCTGGCGCGCGTCGCGGATCCGCTCCTGGAGCGCAAGCGCCTCGGTGTACTCGACCTCTCCGAGCTGGACGACCCACAGTTCCGGACGCATGTCCATGAGGGTAGAGGCAGCTGGATGGTTGATTCCGCGGCCGCGTGGGGGCCGGGGGATTCGGGGATCGAGCCGGTCAAGGACGCGGGCACCGACGGCGAAGCCGTTGGTCCGAAGGTGTGGCTCTGCCACATCGAGTGTCCGAGGACGCCGATCCGGCGAAGCATCATCCGGATCCATCCGGCACGCGGGGTCGTGGAATCAACCGTCTGAGTCTCATGCCCGGCGCCGCGGCCCGCGGGCGAACGGTGGGGACGACCGGCAGGAGGCCTGACCCTCACGGGTACTGGCCGCGGCGCACCTTGACGGGCAGCAGTCCGCGCAGGATCTTGCCCTCGGTCGAGAGGTAGAAGTTGCGCCGGTCGAACCGCGGCGTGCGGCTGAAGATGAGGAACACGTACTTGAACCCCTCGGCGAACGCGTAGGCCGGCATCAGGTCGCCGAGCGTCATCGGCCGGGTCGTGACGTCGGTGATGATCGTGTAGCCGTCGACGACGCTCGCGTTGGCCTTCATGTTCTGCAGCCACTGCAGAGCGGTCCGGGCGTAGTGATCGTCGCCGGTCTGCAGGTAGAGGTCGAAGGCGGCGTTCGGGTACTCGGGCCGGAACTCGTTCGACTTGCCGAGGACCTGGCCGGTGCTGTAGTCCCACTCGTCGGGGATCACCTCGTAGGCGTCGAGCGCCGCGGTGAACGTGTCGTAGTAGGCACGGGCGAGGCCGAGCTCACCGGCGTGCCCGAGCACCTCGGGCCAGAACGCGGTGAGCTCCGACACCTGGCGGCTGACGGTCGCGCCCGTCAGGTAGTCGACCTGGCGGTACTGAACGTGGCCGTCGTAGGTCTCGAGCTCGGCGCGGCGCATCGCCCGATCCGTCTCCCGGAACCAGCGCAGGTCCTCCCGGTCGGAGAACATCGCCCAACCGCCCCACAGGTACTCGTAGAACGAGTCGACCGGCGGGTTCGGGGCCTGGTCGGTCGAGTCGACGAACGTCCCGCTCTCGACGTCGATCGTCGTTGCGAGCAACCCGAGCTTCGAGCGCAGGCGGATCGCGGCGCGCTGGGCGCGCTTGGCGAGGTGGAAGTACTTCGGGTCGCCGGTGAGCTGGGAGAGGACGCCGAACTCGAGGATGTTCGTGCCCACCTCGGCGAGCGGCGGCTGGCTGCCCGACACCGCGCCGGTGTGCAGGTTGACGTACTGATAGGGCATCCCGCTGGGGGACCGGGTGAAGGCGGGCAGCAGCCGGTCGGCGATGTCGACGCACTGGCTCAGCAGGTAACGGTCGCCGGTCGCCAGGTAGCCGGCCTCAAGTCCGCCGACGAGGCGGATGATCGCCTCGAACACGTGGAAGTCGCCGTCGATGTCGAAGTCGAGGTTGTGGTGGATCCAGCGCACTCCGTCGGCGAGCTGGTCGTCCAGCCCCATCACGTAGAGCGTGTCGAGCGCCTCGATGATCGACAGGCCGACGGAGTGGCCGGGCACGAAGAACGCCTGGCCGGTCTTGGAGAGCGGCAGGAACAGGTCCTGGCCGTAGGCGTACCGCGCGTAGCCGTCGTAGGCGTGCAGGAACTCGTCGACGACGAACTGCGCGACCTCGGGGTCGCCGGGACCGAGCGACCAGGGCGCGGGCGGTCCGTTGACCTGGCGGGGCGCGGGCGGGTACACGCCGCGTCCCTGGTGGCGCTGGGCGGCGTTCCGGGCCGCGAGCGCCTGCCCGGGGAAGGTGGCGAGCGCCGCCGCGCCGCCGGCGCTGAGCGCCGTTCCGAGGAACGCCCGGCGGGAGATCGACCGGCCGGCGGCTGGGCGCGCGGCCGGCAGCCGTTCGGCTGCGCGTTGGGGGATCCGCGTCGGATTGGTCTGGAACTGCTCGGTCGGACGGTCCATCGAGGCCTCCTCGCTCTCGCTGCCTGACAACGTTGTCGGTTGCCCGTGGGGAGGCAAGTTCAAACCGGCCGCCCTGTCGGGCAGCACGCCGGCTTGTCGAAGACGACCGAGTGCTCAGCGAGCGTCAGCGTCCGTTCGGCGAGGGCTCCGCCGCTTGCGGTCCGACCGTGGCCGCTCGTTCGCCGGCGGAACACCGCCGATGAAGGAGGTGCAGAGGGGCAGCAGGCCGAGGCGCTCATAGAAGCGGATCGCATGCGCTTCCCAAGCGGCCGCAGCCTGGGGATCTCGTCACGCCCGCCGCGCCGGAGGCTGACCGTGGTCGGCTCGCTCATGCGCGGCGTCAGCTGCCGACGTTGGCGAACGGCCGGTAGCTCCGGCAGGGCTCGCCGCGGAGCGCCGCGCAGTCCGCCGGCAGCGCCGTCGGCACGCCGATCCCGGGGACGACCGGGAGCGTGAGGCGCGAGGGCATCGTGCCGGAGTAGCCGATCGTCACCCGTGCGTTGCCGCGCGCGGTCGGATCGCCGAACGACCACAGCGGCTGGTTGCCGCCGATCGAGCCGACGATCACCCGGATCCGGGATCCGGCGCGGTACGCGTGGCCCTCGTCGTAGAGCGGGATCGTGACGTGCGTCCAGCGGTCGGGCGACAGCGGGCGCAGCTGCGAGCGGCGCAGCGAGAGGCTCGCCTGCAGCGGCGTCGAGTTCGGGGCGAGGGCGCTGTCGTCGCCGCGCAGATAGCCGTTCTGGACGTAGACCTCGCGGCCGTCGGGACGCACCTCGGTGATCGTCGCCTGCAGGTCGACGGCCGGCTTGGTCGATTTCACCCACAGGCTCACCGTGCCGGCGCCGACGACGACCGTGTTCTGCGAGAGCGGCGGGGTCACGTAGGCGACGGCCTGGCCGGAGCGGGGGGAGACCCAGTCGTAGCGGGGGTGCAGGCCCCACAGGCCGCCGGCGCCGGAGTTGCGACCATGCCAGTCGGTGACGCGGCCCTCGGCGGCGCGGTAGGTGAACGTGTCCGTGCCGCTCGCGCCCGGCACGGTGCTGAGCGCCCCGCCCGGCGCGAGGTACCAGGAGCCCGCGACGGTGCCCGGCAGCGGGAAGCCTGGCGCGGCTGCGGTGAACGCGGGGAGCGGGAGCCCCGGCGTCTCGCCCGGCGCCGCGCCGTTGTCGAAGCCGATCGTCACCTCCGGCGTCGCGTCGAAGGCGCGCAGCGCGGCGCGGTGGCTCGGCGCGGTCTCCACCGGATCGGAAGGCAGGGTCGAGAGCGCCGCGCCGCGGATGCCGAAGATCCGCCGAAGGAGCGTCGGGCCGAGGAGCGGCATCGCCGCGGCGAGCCCGGCGTGGAGCGTCCGGTTGCCGTCATCGATGGGGAGCACGGGTCGTCGGTGGGCGACGAAGAGCTCGTAGAAGTCCGCGAGCCGCACGAGCGTCTCGGGATCGAGCGAGTCGCCGTGCGTCCCGTTCTCAAACAAGAACCACTTGCGTCGCGCGCCCGTGAAGTGCTCCGCGAGATCGGGGCAGTGGCCGCCGGTCTCCTCGTCGGTGAACTGGCAGGCGAGAAGCGTCGCCGCGCGGATGCGATGCACGAACGTGATCGGATCGAGCGGGTTGTCGAACGCCGGTTGGAAGAAGCGGTGCGTGTCGATCTCGCGCGTCAGGTTGACGGCCTCGCCGTGTAGCGCCTGGTCGGCGCGGCAGGTCCGATCGCCGGCGCGGATGCGCCTGAGCGCGTACGCCTGGTCGGCGGTGCGGGAGAAGGGGCGCGCGTCGAGCACCCGCTGCCTCGCCCACGTGCCGGCAAAGCCGGTGTTGAGATCGCCGCCGGGGTAGAGCGTCGTGAGCGTCGAGTCGATCGGGGAGAGCGGCGCGATCGCCTCCAGCGCCGGCGGGTCGGTGGCGGCGGTGAAGAGCTGACTGATGCCGCCGTAGGAGATCCCGAGCATGCCCACGCGATGGGCGAGCACCCACGGCTGGTGAGCGATGGTCTGCACGACGTCGTAGCCGTCGAGGCTCTCGTCGCGGTCGAAGTAGTCGAACGCGCCGCCCGAGCAGCCGGTGCCCCGCATCGACACGTCGACGACCGCGAACCCGAGCAGGTTGGCGAGGTCGGCGATGCCGTTCACCGGGCCCGCCGGGTTGGCATAGCCGTAGCCCGAGTACTCGATCAGCGTCGGATACGGCCGCCGCGTGCGGACGAGTGACGCGTCCGGCGGCAGGCGTCCGATGAGCAGCGAGGACGCGGGTACCGGATGGGGGAGGCGGACGTCGATCGCGAGCCTCGTGCCGTCACGGACCGTGAGGTAGCCGTAGCCGCCGCGGATCCGCTGGCGGTAGAGATGCGTCGAGGGCGGCGGGGGGCGATCGGTGAGCACGTCGAGCGGCGCCGACCGCTAGCCGCCGCTCGCGATCCGGTCCCCGCGGCCGGGCGCGATGTGGCGGAACAGGACACCACCCTGGGCGTCGGCTCGCGTGGTCTGGAGCGTTTGACCGTTCGAGGCGAGCAGCGTTGCCCGGGCGCGCGGGCGCAGGCCGACGGCGTACGCCTGCTCGGCGCCGCCCCGGGCGGTGGGCGACGTGTGCGCCGCGGCCTGTCCCGAGCCGGTCGCCGCAAGCGCGATCGCCGTCATCGCAACGCCAGCCCCCAGTCGCGCCAATCGCGCACCTCTCATCCCGGCGGACAGGCTACTCCAGATCCTCTCGGCCGTCCGGCTGGCGGTCCCGCCTGGCGGACGGGAACGATCGACACATCATCCGTTCCGCGGAGGCTGCCGTGTCGATTGAGCCCGTCACTGGGAACGATTGACACAGCGAGGGCAGACGGGGTTTGATGCGTCGATCGGTCCCCCGCGCGGGTGTCGCGGGCGGTCGGCAGCGGCGCGCGGCCCCGGGCGACGGCGGGTCGGCCGGCGGTCGGCAGCGGCGCGCGGCCCCGGGCGACGGCGGGTCGGCCGGCGGTCGGCAGCGGCGCGCGGCCCCGGGCGACGGCGGGTCGGCCGGCGGTCGGCAGCGGCGCGCGG
>Ga0209061_1000994_pt1 | contig 54394 bp, 49 predicted proteins | sample Coa_R1_10_FD_187157 | JGI IMG/M metagenome (GOLD analysis project Ga0209061, IMG submission 187157) | Surface soil microbial communities from Centralia Pennsylvania, which are recovering from an underground coalmine fire - Coalmine... | ecosystem: Environmental > Terrestrial > Soil >... | reverse complement strand
AACTCTACGTCTACCCTGACTAACTGAGCGTTCTCAGCTGCGATTAGCCGGAAAAGGAAAGGGCCTCAAGTCGCTTTTGAAGTGGCTGGAGGCCCTTTTTATGTGTGAAGAAGTGCCAAGGGGCGGAATCGAACCGCCGACACCAGCATTTTCAGTGCTGTGCTCTACCAACTGAGCTACCTTGGCATGTTGTGACCTGGCTTGTTGGCTGTATTCAGTTGTCCTTACGGTAGGTGTACTATAGCATGTCCTGCCGATTCCGTCAATACCCTGTCACCACCTTTTTGAGCTGATTTCCCCATCTTTTTTCTCCGCAATTTGTTCTTTCAAGGCCGCCCGTTTGCCTTAACCTCTTTATCATGAAAGTGTGCCTCTATAGTTGAGATATCTTAACCAGTTTTAGCCTGATAGTCCTATGTGTCAGGGTGTTTCAAGGGGAACGTTGAGTATGGATGCGCTAATATGACATGCATAGACATTTATTTTAAATACAGGTGAATACAGTGAATGCAGTGCATACAGGCACTGTGAAACATGACCTTCACCATTTCGTTGGCTCGCAGTTGAAATGTAAAGGAGATGCTAACGTACCTATGAGGACAAACCAACGCATCTGGCAGTATTTGCAGCAGCACCGGGTGGCAAGCATTGTGGTGGCGCACGTGTTAGTGGTGAGCGTACTTGGACTGCTGGTAGTGGGCGACTTGCTGGGCGGGAATATTTTCGGAGCCTTTGCCCAATCCCCCTGCTCTACTGGGGACCAGACCTACGTGGTGGTAAGCGGAGATACGTTGGGAGCTATCGCCAGTCGTTACGGCACGACCTGGCAGAAACTTGCCAGCTACAACCACATTGCGAACCCCAACTTGATCTACCTTAATCAGAAGATCTGCATTCCGGGGAGCCACTCCACAAGCAGTAACAACAACGACCCGGCGCCGGTGAAAGGTACCGGCAACTACTTTCCTTATGGTCAGTGCACCTGGTGGGCGAACCAGCGCTACTACCAGTTACACGGCGTCTATGTCCCGTGGACGACCAATTCGGATGCCTGGGAGTGGACGGCCCGCGCCTACAACTTCCACTGGCACGTCTCCTCTACGCCCACTGTGGGCGCGATTGTCGACCTGCAGCCGTGGGTGCAGGGTGCTTACGGACTGGGCCACGTGGCAGTTGTAGAGCGAGTGCTGAGCAATGGAGACGTTATCGCCAGCAACATGAACTGGGGCATCGACTACTGGGAAGTGGTCGACGTAGAATTCTCCCCTGGCCCCGGCGTCACTTTCATTACGTATTAACTTTCATTACGTATGAATAGACATACGGTCATGGCATTCTTCGCTCTCGCTCAGAATGCCATTAGCTGTCAGGATGGACCTGTTGCACAGTGAGAAGCGGGTTTTCCAGGTCCGGCGTGAGGATGGGATGGGTAATAAACCAGGCCTGGCAGTCAAATGGTGGCTCTCCTGGCTCCGGGCGGGCGTGGACGTACCGTCCATCAGGCTGGAGGATGCTTGTGTTAACGGTATCCTCCAGTGCGCGCTCCAGCACCTCCGTACGCAGGGCGCTGCGCAGCGTGGGGTCTTCGACGGGAAAAAGTGCCTCTACTCGCTTATCGAGGTTGCGTTCCATCAGGTCGGCGCTGCCGAGATAAACCTCCTCTTCTCCCCCGTTACCAAAGTAGTAGATGCGGCTATGTTCCAGAAAACGCCCGACGATGCTCTTCACATAGATATTTTCGCTCACCCCGGCTATGCCGGGGCGCAGGCAGCATATGCCGCGCACGATCAGGTCGATGCGCACACCGGCTTCAGAGGCGCGATAGAGCAGTGAAATCATCTCCGGGTCGGTAAGCGCGTTGAATTTGAAGATGAGGCGCCCGTTACCATGCTCCTGCTGGATGCGAATCTCGCGTTCGATCAGTTCGCTAAAGCAGCGGCGCAGGGTGACGGGGGCGACGAGAAGCTTGCGAAAGCAGTCCTGGCGCGAGTAACCGGTGAGCATATTGAAAAGCTCGGAGACATCCGCGCCGAAGTCAGGGCGGCAGGTGAGCAGGCAAAGGTCTTCATAAATGCGCGCCGTAGTCGCATTATAGTTGCCAGTACCCAGGTGGACGTAGCGGCGCAGCCCATCGTCCTCGCGGCGCACCGCCATCGCCACCTTCGCGTGCGTCTTCAGACCAATCAGGCCATAGACGACGTGGACGCCCGCGTTTTCCAGCGCACGCGCCCATTCAATATTGTTCTCTTCGTCGAAACGCGCCTTCAGTTCCACCAGCACCGCCACCTGCTTGCCGTTTTCCACCGCCTCCATCAGGGCATCGACAATGGGCGCGTTGGTTCCCACCCGGTAGAGAGTCTGTTTGATTGCCAGCACCTGCGGATCGCGGGCAGCAGCTCGCACAAAGTCTACGATGGAGGTAAAACTGTCGTAGGGGTGGTGCAGCACAATATCGTGTCGGCGAATAGCAGCAAAGACATCCTGCCCGCGCCGCAGGGATGGCGGCATATAGGGTATGAAGGGTGGGTACTTGAGGTCAGGTCGGTTAACATGATACAGATCCATCACGTCGCCAATGCCGAGCGGGCCATCGATAATCGTCAGATCATCCGGCGTAATCTCCAGGTTATCGAGCAGCAAGCTGCGAATGCGTGGCGGCATCGAGGGATTGATGGCAAGATCAACGACGGAGCCGAAGCGGCGCCCGCGCAATCCCTTTTGAACCTCCTCAATGATCAGATCTCCCGCCTCGTCCTCCTGCAATTCGATGTCGGCGTCGCGCAGGACGCGGAACGGATACGATTCCCAGACATCAAAGCCGGGGAAGAGCTGGCTCAAATGGGCCGCAATGACCTGCTCGATCCAGACAAAGGCATACACGTCAGAAGAATCCGCGACAGGCACGGGAAGCAGGCGTGGCAGCAGCGGGGGCACCTTCACGCGCGCAAAACGCTCACCATGCTCCGGGTCCTTGATCACCACCGCGAGATTCAGGCTGCGATTAGAGATGAGTGGAAACGGATGGCCGGGGTCAACCGCGAGGGGTGTGAGCACGGGAAAAATCTCACGCTCGAAGTATTCCAGCATGGCAGCGCGCTGTTTCTCGTCCAGTTGCTCGTAGTCCAGAACATAGATATGCTGCTGCGCCAGCAAAGGCTGAAGGGTCTGCCGCCAGTACCGGTGCGTCTGCTCCATAAGCGGGGCTAAACGTTCGCGCACCGCCATCAACTGCTGCTCCGCCGTTAAGCCATCAGGGCTGAGCGTCATTACATGCGCGGCGACCTGATCTTTGAGACCGGCCACCCGAATCATGAAGAACTCATCGAGGTTGGTGCCAAAAATGGAGAGAAATTTGATCCGTTCCAGTAAAGGGATATGCCCGTTCTCCGCCTCTTCAAAGACGCGTCGGTTGAACTCAATCCAGCTCAGTTCGCGATTTATATAAAGATCTGGCCGCTTGATCTCCTGGGGAGCGGCGGCTGTCAATTTCTGGTACATAACAAACTCTCTCCAGCACCTCTAGATGGTGTAGTAATCGCATTGTACCACCCCCCGCGTATAAGCGCAAACCAGCTTTCTGGAATAGAGGACAGCATTGAACAAAAAAGAGAGAGCCGCTTTATGCGAAGCGACCCTCTCTTTCCTTGCAAAGAGTCAGGTAGAGCTTACTCTTTCTGTGCCGGGCAGGGGTTGTAGGAGAGTACCTGCCGGAAGTCGTCATACTTTGTGACAGGATGTCCGCCGGTGCCGGTGTAGGTCAGGTTCAGCAGGGTACCGTACTGCTGGTTCTGATGGAAGTCACTCATCGAACCGGGAATGTGGTTGCCGATCTGCCACACGCAGCCAGCGCTGGTCATCGTGTCGCTGAAGAAGGGATAGAAGACAGCGGCATCGCCATCGTCGGTGATCGGAATCAAAGTGCAGCCAGCACCTGTGTTGCGGTCGCAGTTATTGTACGGGCTGAAGCCGTTGTCCTCGATGCGGGGCAAATCCGCCTCGAAAGCCATGCGGCTGTACTCTACATTGTAGTTACTGCCCGTCAAGGGACTGGTATAGCGAACAGGCGTTGGATGCATGTTGTAGTTGCCATCAGGCCAGAGATTCTGATAGGAGGAGCCATCAAAGCCGATGTTGGTACCGAGGCAGCCGGAAACCTGAACAAGCGAGGAATCCGAGGCCGGGAAGCAGCCGACATCATCTCCATCAGCAGGTTCGAGGTCGCCCTGAGTGCCTTCTTTGCCTACACAAGTGCCGGTCGAGGGATCAACCTTACTGCAAGCCTGGAAATGGCCGATCTCATCAGAGAAGGCGATGTTGTAGGAGTGGGCCGCCCACGTCACACGGGTCATCTCAGAAGAGGTGCTGTACATGGGATGGAAGTTGTAAGGAATATTGTTGCAGGTGGAGCCGGTAGGATCCCACTGTACCTGACCGAAGCCGTTGGCGGCGCTGGCCGTCATGGAGCCGCTCTGGCCGGTGGTCTGATCGTTAAGCACGATTTGCAAGCCGTTGGCGGTATCATGCATCGTGATGGTGATCTCGTCACCGGAGTTCATGAACAGGTCTTTCGACGGATTGGGAGTGTAGGTCGCCAGAGTGGATTGTACCGGATTGGCGGGTGCCTGAGACTTGCCGCTCTTGGTGATGAAGGCGAAGTTCACCGGCTCGATGCCAACGAGGGACTGGCAGGCAGAGTTGTTGAACTGCCCGGTCACGGGATTCTCCTGGAAGCTGTCGATGTTGAGAGCGGCGCACCACTTTGTGGGGTCGCAGCTATTGCCAGCAGGCCATTCGACCCAGCCGGGCGGATAGAACTGCATCTCCATGAAGGCTGTTCCGTGGTGCCTGTAGGTGTGGGAGGGGTCAGAGATGTTACTGTCGCTGTCCGGCGTGCAGTTCTGGTCCACCTCAGGATAGGACTGCGTATCGCACAGCGCCATCCCGAACCAGAAGGCCGGATGGAGTTCGAAGTTGTACGAACGGCCAGGAACGACTGTCGAAGAAGGATCTTTCGGCAGCCACAGGGTGTACCTCATCTGATTACCGGAGCCGGGGACGTTGGAATAGAAGAGCGTGGAGGGTTCGTCATGTCCGACGTAGTACCCGAACACACTGGGGTCAGACACCTCAGTGCAGAAGTTCTGCCCATTGTTGCTCGCACAGTTAAGCGAGTAATGGGTAGAGGAAGCCGGGGATGCGGCCTTTGTGGGAGTTGCCCCTTTGAGCGCGCCCGAGACGGCAAAAGCGGTCACGATGGCGGCCAGGGCCACAAAGGAGAAGGCGATGCTCACCTTTGAGCGAGTAAAGCGCATAATTGGCCTCACTTTCAAATAGTTTCTGGTTGAGCACAAACAATGTACAGCTTGTGGTTGACCGTACTCGTCAATCCCCTTTGAGTAGAAGGCCAACCAGCCGAGGACATATACAGAGGTATTATAGAAGGTTATCAATTGTTTTTCGACCATTCCACGTTAAGGAATGGTTGAGAAACGGTTACGGTTTACCTGTTGGTATTAACAGAGCTTTACCGGCGCCCGGTAAGCACATCTTTTCAGGAAATAAAGAGACGCTGTTTGCTGTTTTTGAATAGAGAGGGAAGTTGATCGCGAAGAGATAAGTGTAAGTGGCATCTACTGTCGGCGCTCTTATTAAGAGAGAAAAGAGGATATGAGATAGCCGAATCGTCCCGTCGTGGGGCAATTCATCTTGACAGCGAGTCGCTCCCTGATGTATCATCACACAGGTGAGAATGTTTTCCCTTTTATCCTTATATTACGGGCGGTTGCTGAAATTGGTAGACAGGACGGACTTAGGATCCGTTGGTGATGAACCGTGAGAGTTCGAGTCTCTCACCGCCCACCGGTTCCGTTGTTTGTTCGTACACAGCGTACAGCGCCTGCTAGAAGGCAATTCGCGGGAGTGGCTCAGCGGTAGAGCATCTCCTTGCCAAGGAGAAGGTCGCGGGTTCGATCCCCGTCTCCCGCTCCAGGTTTACCTGAGCAACGACCCGGATGCGCTCCGGCCCCGTTGCGCTTCTCAAGTCGCGCCAATGCTGTCTGTATGACAGGAGACAGCGAATAAAGCAAAAGAACAAACACAAGAGTATCAAGCAAAAAAAAGAGATAAGAAACGCCTGTTTGGAGGAAATGTGAAGGTTACGGTTGAAAAGTTGCCAGGCAGTGAAGCCCTCCTGGAAGTCGATTTTACCTGGGACGAACTGGAAAAAGCGTCTGATAAAGCGTACCGCAAACTGGTACAGCAGGTGAATATACCGGGCTTTCGTCGCGGCAAAGCCCCACGCACGCTGCTGGAACGCCGCATTGGCAAAGAAGCTATCTACCAGGAAGCCATCGATGATCTTATTACAGAGACATATCGCAATACCGTGAAAGAACACGAGCTTACCCCCCTTGCGCAGCCTGAACTCGAAGCGCCGGTATTTGAGATGGGTCAGCCCTATCATTTCACCCTCAAAGTACCCGTCATCACGCCAGTTGAACTGGGCGATTACCGCTCGCTACACTTCGAGCGCGAAGAGGCCACCGTTACCTCGGAAGAGGTCGAGAACCAGCTCGAAGCCCTGCGCAATCAGCGCGCCAAGTGGCACGAAGTCGAACGACCGGCGGCCATCGGCGACCGCATCCTCACCGATTTGAAGCTGATGGTTGGTGATAAAGTTATCTCCGACCTGAAAGATAACACGTTTGAACTGACGGATGACCGCAGCGGTCTCTTTACCGGTATGGACGAGCAGATCGTCGGCATGTCGGCGGGTGAGACAAAAGAGTTTACCACCACTCTGCCGGTCGATTATGCCAAAGAAGACCTGGCCGGGAAAGAGGCGCATTACAGTGTAACCCTGCACAAGGTCGAGCAGAAAGAACTGCCCGAACTTGAGGACACGCTGGCTACTGAGGTCAGTAATGGTGAGTACGAGACGCTGGAAGACCTGCGCAAGGCGATCAGCGACGAAATTCTCGCCACCAAGCAGCGACGCATTCGTGATGAACTGCGTGAGAAGGCGTTACAGGCCGTGATCGAGCAGTCCACCATCACCATCCATCCGCTGCTGATCCAGGAAGAAGTGGAAGAGATGATGCACCAGTTCTCCCACATGCTGGAGGATCAGCGGATGTCGATGGAGCAGTACCTGATGCTGTTGCGCAAGACCCCGGAAGAGTACAAGAAAGAGCTTGAGCCGGAAGCGGAGCGGCGCGTCAAACGCGAACTCGTGCTTGATGCCCTGGCGAAAAGAGAGGAGATCAGCGTCTCGCCTGAAGAGATTGAGGCGCTGTTACGCGCCTACGCGCAGGCCGGGCAGCCCCTGCGAGGAACGGAAGCGCAGATCCGGGCGCTGATGGCCAGCTATCTCCGTGAGAAAGCGCTGACGCGTCTGGTAGAATTGACGGCTGGCCCCGATCCCGAGGCGGAACCTGAAGCGGAGGCAACGGATGAAGAGGCCAGCATAGCCAATGCCCTGGCGGCAGCCGAGCTTGGCGCACAGTTAGCAGCAGAGGCGGAAACCACCGCACCCGCGAGCGGGGAAGCACCAAAACCGGTCGGTGAGACCGGTGAGGGCGCGGCGACAGCAACGGCTACGCCTGCTGGACCAGCCGCACGCGCTGCTTCGGTTGAGACGAATCCAGAAACAGCCCAAAGCGTAGAGGAATAAGAACCATCAGGTGTGGCTCGCTTCGCCAGTCACATGTAAGGGAAAGGTGACGAACGTGGCAAACTCGAAAAATACACGTATGTCTTATCGCTGCTCATTTTGTGGGAAAAGCCAGGACGCCGTGCAGCGATTGATCGCGGGTCCCGGCGGTGTCTACATCTGCGACGAATGTATCGATCTCTGTCGTGAGATCATAGAAGAGGAGCAGGCGACAATTTCCAGGCCGCGCCTGCCAGCAGGAAAGATACCGGCCCCTAAGAAAATTTATGAACAGTTGAGTCAATACGTTATCGGACAAGAGCGAGCCAAGAAGACGCTGGCCGTCGCCGTCTATAACCACTACAAGCGTGTTGGCGTGGGCATGCAGGTCGATGACGTGGAGCTGGGCAAAAGCAATATCTTGCTGATCGGACCAACCGGCTGCGGCAAAACCCTGCTGGCGCAGACGCTGGCGAAAATTCTGGATGTTCCTTTCTGTATCGCCGATGCCACCGCTCTGACAGAGGCAGGCTACGTCGGTGAGGATGTCGAAAACATCCTCCTGCGACTCATCCAGGCCGCCGATTTCGACGTGGCCCGGGCCGAACGCGGCATCGTCTATATCGACGAAATTGATAAAATCGCCCGCAAATCGGATAATCCATCCATCACCCGCGACGTATCGGGCGAGGGTGTCCAGCAGGCGCTGCTCAAGATTATCGAGGGTACGGTAGCAAACGTGCCGCCGCAGGGCGGACGCAAACACCCGCACCAGGATTTCATCCAGATCAACACCTCCAATATTCTCTTCATCTGCGGCGGAGCCTTTGAGGGGCTGGACAAGATCGTGGAACAGCGGCTCGGCAGCCACAAGACGATGGGATTCCGCGGCAATAAAGTTGCTAAGGAGAAGGAGGAGGGCGAGGAGAATGTCTTAACAAAGCTCATCCCCGACGACCTGCTGAAGTACGGTCTGATACCCGAGTTTGTGGGACGCCTGCCCGTTACCGTCTCCCTTGACAGCCTGGATAAAGAAGCTCTGGTGCGCATCCTGACGGAGCCGAAAAACGCCATCATCAAGCAGTATCAGAAATTTTTGCAGCTTGACCGCGTGGAACTTATCTTCACCAACGACGCGCTTGATGCCGCTGCCGAAGGCGCGCTCAAGCAGCGCACCGGCGCGCGCGGCCTGCGTAGCATCGTTGAAGATGTGCTGCTAGACGTGATGTACGAAATCCCCTCTCGCGCTGATGTGAAAAAAGTCGTCATCAACGCCGATGTCATAAACGACCGGAATAAACCGTTATTGATTACTCGTACCGGTACGACCGACCAGGCAACCGCTTATGATGAGTCTGCTTAAGCAGACTCATCAGTTTTTATACGTCACAGATGAGTTATCATGAGTACTGGAAAGGCCACAGGCGGAAAACCCATGAGTACACAGGAACACCAGGACAGTGCGCAGGAGATCGATGAGACGTATCCCCTGGTGGCGCTCAAAAGCATGGTGATCTTTCCGCGCACCCGCATGACGCTGGCAATTGCCCGTGAAAAGTCGGTGCGTGCTATCGAAGAGGCGATGATGCGGCCCGATCGTTCGCTTGTCGCCGCCGCGCAGCGCGATCCAGAAATTGATGACCCTCAGCCCAAAGACATTTACCCCACTGGTGCGCTTGTCGAAGTCACGACCATCCACCGCCAGCCGGATGGCGCGCTGCAAGTCCTGCTCAGCGGCCTGCGCCGCGTGCGCATTGACGATTTTGTAGAGACAGAGCCGTTTATGCATGTCAGCGTCACCCCGCTGCCTGAGACGCAACCTCGCGGGCCGCAGGCTGACGCGCTGGTGCGCCACGCCACCCACCTTTTCGAGCGTTATGCGCAACTCAATCGCCGCTTCACCGTCGAGGACATCAACTCCATTATTGCGCTCAAGATGCCCGCGCGCCTTTCCGATATGCTGGCCGCGCACCTCGTTACCGATAGCTTGCAGCAGCAAGACCTGCTGGAAACCCTCGACCCGCTCGACCGCCTGGAAAAAATCTGCGTGATTATGGGCAACGAGATCGAAATCCTCGAACTCGAATCCACCATCCGCAGTCGCGTGCGCTCGCAATTTGATCGCACCCAGAAAGAGGTGTACCTGCGTGAGCAATTGCGGGCCATTCAGGAAGAACTGGGCATGGAGAGGCCGAGCGAGGCAGACGAGCTGCGGGCAAAGCTGAAGGAGAAAGAGTTGCCGCCAGAGGTTATCACAAAGATGCGCAAAGAAATCGACCGCCTGGAACGCACGCCGCCGCAATCAGCCGAGGTGACGGTGCTGCGCTCCTATATCGATTGGGTGCTGGCCCTTCCCTGGACAGAACGCACGGAAGATACCTTCGACATCGAAATGACACGCCGCATTCTCGACGAAGAGCACTATGGACTCGAAAACATCAAAGAGCGCATCATCGAGTTCCTGGCGGTGCGCCAGTTGCGGCTGCGATTCGCTGGCCTGTATGGCCGCCCCAGCGAGAGCCAGGGCCAGATTCTCTGCTTTATCGGCCCACCGGGCGTAGGCAAGACATCGCTGGCCCGCTCAATCGCGCACGCGCTGAGCCGGAAATTTGCCCGCATCTCCCTGGGCGGCGTCCACGACGAGGCCGAGATTCGCGGTCATCGCCGCACGTATGTCGGCGCGCTGCCAGGGCGTATCATTCAGGCTATGAAAACCGTCGGTGTGCGCAACCCGGTCTTCCTGCTCGACGAGATCGACAAGCTTTCCGCCGAATATCACGGCGACCCGGCTGCCGCTCTGCTGGAGGTGCTAGACCCGGAACAGAACAACGCCTTTGAAGATCACTACCTGGAAATTCCCTATGATCTTTCCGAGGTCTTCTTCATCTGCACCGGCAATGTCAAGTACCAGATACCGCGCGTGCTGGCCGACCGTATGGATATCATCGAGCTGCCCGGCTACATGCTCGACGAAAAGGTGCAAATCGCGCAGCGCCACCTGCTGCCCAGAGTGCTGGCCGACCACGGTCTGACAGCCGAGCAACTGAAGATTCCACCATCCGTTATGCAACACGTCGTAACCGATTATACACGCGAACCGGGCGTGCGCAACCTGGATCGCCAGCTTGCCGCCATCTGCCGTAAGGTGGCGCGGCGCATCATCGAAAAACCCAACAGCCGTATCCGCCTGACTACCAACAGCCTCGAACAATACCTGGGAACGGCGCGCTATACGCCGGAGGTGCCGAATCAGCAGGCACAGGTCGGAGTCGCCACCGGCCTCGCCGTCACGGAAAACGGCGGCATTCTGCTGCCCGTAGAAGTTGTCACCATGACCGGAAAAGGCGAAGTGCTCGTCACCGGCCAACTGGGCGACGTGATGCGCGAATCGGCGATGGCCGCCCATTCCTACATTCGCTCACGGGCCGAGCAGCTTGAGGTTGACGCCGAATTCCAGGAGATCACGGACCTGCACATTCATATGCCGGATAACGCTATTCCCAAAGATGGCCCATCCGCCGGCATCACTATCGCCACGGCGCTGATTTCCGCGCTGACCGGTCGCCCTGTGCGCGGTGATATTGCCATGACCGGCGAAATCACGCTACGCGGGCGCGTACTGGGCGTCGGTGGCCTGCGCGAAAAGGTCCTGGCCGCTCACCAGGCCAACATTCGCCACATCATCGTCCCGGCAGAGAACCGCAAAGATCTGGCGGAAATCCCGCAAAAGATTCGCCAGCAAATTCACTTTACGCTCGTAGAAAATATGGATCAGGTAGTCGAGACGGCCCTGTTCGCGGCGCCGGACGAGAAAGAGGAGGAGCACAAAGAACCCCGCCCCCTGCACTTCGACGAGCGCACGGCGGCTGCTCCTGCCAATCATCACCGTACCAGCACAGAAGGAAGCGAAACCGACGAACAAAGGCAAGACGAAGAGGAAGACCCACTCATCATACCTCCAACTGAGCGCATCGCCGGCGATTCTTATCCGCGTGCGCACGCCCGCCGCCGCAAGCATTCCTGAAAGCAGCACATTGTGAACTACATAACAAAAAAAACAAATTGTGAGCTACGCAACACATTGTTTGCTACAATTAGTAGCCTGCTTCGTTATTCTTGATAAGGGGCTAGTGAAACTGTCCCGTAGAAATACGGATGCCAGTAGTACGAATTGAGGAGTTCACAGCCACAACCTTTCCGTGTATACTACGTATACTCTTTGTAAGGGACAGTCTGTATATGGAACAAGCTTCTAAGCGAGGAAATAGATAGACCGATAACGAACAAAGAGTGAAACTTTCCAGGATCGCTAAGATCGTCTGGCGACCAGGGCAGGTATGTAACCTGATGGTCTCATTCTTTTCTTGGAGAAAGGCAAGTGCAATTATGAGTTGGAATCCGAACCAGGGGCAAGACCCCAATCAGCCCAGCCAGTATGGTGGCTACAACCCGCAGTCCAATCCAAACCCGGGTGATCCCTACAGCGGCCAGTATGGGCAGCAAAGTGGCAGCGGTTACCAGTACGATCCCAATGCTTACCAGCAGAGCGGCTATCAGCAGCCGCAGTATGACCCCAACGCCTATCAGCAGCAGCAGCAGCAGCAGCAGTACGGCTACCAGGCCCCCTATGGCGCGCAGAGCGGTGCTGCAGCAGCAGCAGGGGCGCTTGGCCCCACCTCGATGGGTATGTCGGCTAATGTCGCCGCAGGCTTGAGCTATCTGCTCGGCTGGATTACTGGCGTGATCTTCTTCTTTATGGAGAAGACGAACAACTTCGTGCGCTTCAACGCCATGCAGTCAATTCTCTTCTTTGGCGGACTCAGTGTGCTGGATATCATCCTGAGAATCGTATCAGGCTTCAGTCCTGGTTTCCTGGGCTTGATCTTCGCCTGCGTGCTCGGTCTCATCAACCTTGCCGGCTTTGTCGGCTGGCTTGTACTGATGATCAATGGCTTTCAGGGGAAGTACTTCAAGCTTCCTATCGTTGGTGACTACGCAGAACGCTACGTCAACACAGGCAAATTCCAATAACTGCTCTTTTTAAAGGAGCATTTCGTCTGGAAAAGCGAGGGAGCAATAAGGTATGCCGGTCATTTGCTGGTATACCTTATTGCTCCCTCGCTTTTCCCATTGCCTTCTCTCACATTTCGTGCTACATTTTAACCATGTCTAACGAAATACAGGCAGAGAGAGGATATAAATGGCTCAACTTGAAACCGCCACATTTGCCGGGGGCTGCTTCTGGTGTACCGAAGCAATCTTTGACCGGCTCAAAGGGGTCACCTCCGTCGTACCGGGCTACGCGGCCTCACAGGTGGAAAACCCTTCTTACGAAGAAGTCTGTACAGGGAGAACTGGAGCCGCAGAGGCCATCAGGGTAACCTACGACCCGACAATTATCCCCTATGAGACCCTGCTGGACATTTTCTGGCATACACACGACCCGACAACCTTGAACCGTCAGGGCAACGATATCGGCACGCAATATCGCTCGGCCATCTTCTATGAGAACGAGCAGCAAAAAGAGGCCGCCGTGGCTTCGAAAAAGGCGCTGGAGCAATCAGGCGCATATAGCAAGCCGATCGTGACGGAAATCACGCCTTTTACCAACTTCTACCCGGCAGAGGACTACCACAGAGACTATTACGACCGCAATCGCTCGCAGCCCTATTGCATGTTTGTCATCAACCCGAAGGTGCAAAAGCTGCTTAAAGAGTACCGCAAAGAACTCAAGGAGGGAGTGGCACACTGATGCCCATGCCCGCCCTCCTCTCTTATGAACGATGTTGGATTGATACGCGGGCTGGATATTGTGGCTCGAAGGCACCGCAGCGTGGATCATAATTGTGAAAGAGAAGAGCTACAGGGAAACTACCACAAGAGACCGCTGCGTAAGCAGCGGTCTCTCCTTGAAAAGAATCAGCCGACCCGGAACAATGCTCAGCCCCCCCGGCGAACATGCTGAACACTCTGGCAAGCGGCAACCCGGTCTTGATTATATCGGGGCTGAGTTCTTTCATATTCTCCCCAAGGGTCAGGAAGGGAGTGCTCTGGCATGCGATCTGTACTGGAAGGCGCGTATACACAGAACTATACCATACACGATAGCAAACGCCCCCAGCAGCCACACAACGGCCAACATAGCCAGGAAAGGATGCCGGATGAAAATAGCACCCACGATTATTGCAAGAATACCCCCCAGAACCAGCGGCCAGTGCAGACCCAGGCCCCCTGGAAGTGTGATGGCAGCAATGAACTCGAAGAGGCCAATCACGATGGCCCAGATGCCGATGAAGGTGAAGAGCACGGGAGCCGACCTCGCGGGCCAGAAAAAGACCAGCAGGCCAAGAATGACGCCAGCGATGCCACTGATCAGCGGCAGCCACCAGTGTGAAGAAGCCTCCCGATCGCGTAGGGATCCGACCACTGTCATTATACCGTTGACAAGCGCATACGCGCCGAAAAGGTAGACGAGGAAGAGAAGAGTATGGCCGGGCCAGATAAGAGCAAGAATCCCGAAAATGAACGAAACGATGCCACGGATCAGCAGCACCGGCCAGTAATTGACAACAGATTGTTGAAGTGCTGATAGTTTCATGACATACCTCCTGCCAAGGAACAATTAGCCCGTGTAGCTGAGCTATCTATCTGAAAAAAAAGATCAGGAAACCATGTGTCTCAATCAGCAGTGACGTTTCCTGAGTAGAAGTGTAGTCGACGATATGCCGGAAAGCTATTACCCACAGGGTATAGAAAGGGTATAGATAGGACAGCATCATACTCAGGCCACCACCCTTAACGATGCTCATAATGTCTTCATGACGCTCTCTTCTTATACTGTAGCAGTGAAGGTGTTTTCTTTTCCCCGCGTCTATAAGGAGTTTGCAACGATGACAGTCTTCATCGTCCTTAAGTTTCCAATTGAGGAAGGAGCCGAGAGGATGCTCCCTGTGCTGCAAAAGCTCCAGAGGCAGCGTTTGATTCAGGTTGAAGATGGGATGATCCTCACCTGGCCACAGGGATGCAGGAAGCCCAGGATCAGGCAGATCAATCATCTGACCGGGCGTAGTGTACTGAGTGTGGCATTCTGGGGATTGCTCGTCGGTTTGCTGTTCGCAGCCCTCTTCTTCGGTGTGACAACAGGTACCGCTATCGATACCCTCGCCGGACATTTTGCCCGCTATGGCCTTGACGAGCGCTTTATCAACGGGGTGCGCAATCAGATCACAGAGGGAACCTCGGCCCTGTTTCTGATGACGACCGGGGCTGTGATGGATAAAGTGGTGACCTCCATCAAGGGCATGCCGTTCGAGATCATCTCGACCAGTCTGACTTCAGAGCAAGAGGCCCTGCTGCGCGAAGCTTTCGGGGAAGAGAATCGTGTGTGGTGATAAGGAGCCAGCAACCATGACAACATTCAGCATCCTCGAATTTCCCAGGACCGAGGGGGCAGTGTACATGCTGCGGACGCTGCAAAAGTTGCAAGAGCAGCACATAATACAGATTGAAGATGGAGCTATTCTCATCTGGCCGCTGGGTTCCAGGAAGCCCAGAATCAAACAACTCAGGCACTTGAGCGGAGTCGATACACTGAGCGGGGCATTCTGGGGATTGCTCGTCGGTTTGCTGTTCGCGGTTCCCTTTTTCGGCATGGCAACGGGCACTGTTATCGGTACGCTCGCCGGACATTTCGCCCGCTATGGCCTTGACGAGCACTTTATCAACGGGGTGCGCAATCAGATCACGGAAGGAACCTCGGCCCTGTTTCTGATGACGACCGGGGCTGTGATGGATAAAGTGGTGACCTCCATCAAGGGCATGCCGTTCGAGATCATCTCGACCAGTCTGACTTTAGAGCAAGAGGCCCTGCTGCGCGAAGCTTTCGGGGAAAGTTCCAGAGCAGAGATCCCGACCGACTGGCGGGAGGAATACGCCTATACGCTGGGCTTACAGGCCTACATCTATGGCTTTCCCTGGGCATTTCTCTCGCAACTGCGCTGGCAATGGGCAACCCAGCCTGTCGACCCGGGCAAGACTCCATACGCCGCCATCAACCACTTCTGGCATGCGCGGGCGCTGATGGACGCGACGTACCAGACTGGCAGATACCCCGATAATGACACGATGTTCTCGGTCGCCTGGGTAAACGTGCGAGAGGAGCCGGTCATCCTCTCGCATCCCGACATGGGAGAACGCTACTTCACTTTCCAGTTGGCCTCGCTGGACTCGGACAACTTCGCCTATGTGGGCACGCGCAGCACCGGCCAGTGCGCCGGACACTATGCCATCGTCGGCCCCGGCTGGCAGGGCCGCTTACCCCCTGACGTGCAGGTCTTGCAACCTTCACGCACCCCGACCGTGCTCATCTTCGGGCGTACAATGGTTGATGGTCCCCAGGATCTGACCAACGTGCAGGCGTTGCAGAAGCACTACCGATTGACCCCGCTCAGGCTGTGGAACCGGCCAGGGACTCCGGTACCGGAGGAGCATACCTTCTGGCCGCCGTTTGATGCCGCGACTGATCCGCTGGCAGTGTGGAAAACGATGAATCGGGCTATGACAGAGGAACCGCCGGAGGCCCGGCATGATGTCCTGCTCAAGCTATTCGCCACTATTGGCGTTGGCCCCAACCAGCACGTGGAACTCATGGACGCAAGCACCCAACGCGGTCTGGCACGTGCGGCTGCAACCGGTTCGCAGTTCAACGAAGCAGTTTTCAACCAGGGAGGCTCCGGAAAACGCGTGAACGGCTGGCGCTACCCTCCGCCGACAATAGGACGGGCGGGCTTGCACGACGACTTCGTCACACGCGCAGCCTTGCAGTGCGCGGCCATCATTGCCCCTGATCCGCAAGAAGCGGTTCACTTCGTCTTAGAGAGAGACAGCGACGACCAGCCACTCAGCGGGATGCGGCACTATTGCCTCCGTTTTACGCCGTATGGACTGCCCAAAGTGAGCGCCTTCTGGTCGATCACCATGTACAGTGCAGATCACAACCTTGTAGAGAACCCGATCGATCGCTATTCGATTGGGTCCCGCACTTCGGAGGTGGTACATGATCCTGACGGCGGGCTTACCCTCTTCATCCAGAACGAACCACCGGAAGACGACCGGGTGTTGAACTGGCTGCCCGCGCCCAGAGGGCAGTTCAATCTCATCCTGCGCACCTATCTGCCCGCGCGTGAGATCGTGGAGCAGACGTGGCAGCCCCCGGCGCTGGAGCCGTTGCCTCGGGTCACTTCACAGAGACAGAAGAAAGCGATCATAGCGCGCAAAGAGACAAACCATTTTTCTGAAAAGTGATGTAGTAGAGAGAAGTATCAGGAGGAGAGGGTCATGCTCACCCAACTCGAATCTGTCTTTGATACATTACCAGAGAGCATCATTGTCTGTGATCGTGCAGGCAAGATATTACGGATCAATGCTGCCGCCCGGAAGCTCTTTGAAGTGACCGACGAATCCCTTTACAGGGGGAAAAACTGCCGCCAGTTGCTTCATGACTACGCTATAGATATAGATAGCAGGCAACAACCGGTAATCTCACTTGAGCCATGGCTCTTGAGCCTCGTTCAGGATGAGGAGATGGAGCACAGTCTGCAAGAAGAAATCATCGTTTTCAATGTTCCTTCCGGGCGGCGGGTGTACGCCACCATATACTGCTTACCCGCGCTTGACAGGCAGAAGCAAGCTGTAGCAACGCTCTATGTCTTCCATGATATCACTCATCGCTATCTGAAAGCTCTTCATCTTCAACGGGTTCACCAGGCACAATTGAGACTAAAAGATGCCATCACATGCATTCCTGACGATATTGATTTCGTCTTCTCGGAAGAGATATTCCTCCTGTCGCCCCCAGTGCTCTACGTTACTCAGCAGCTTGTCGATCTGGTCTGCCAGATCCTGAAGAGTCAGAACGTTTGCCTGCTGGCCCTCGGGTCTCAAGCAGGTTATCTCTATTACGCTGTGGGGAGTGGCTTCACCGCAGAGCAAGAACAGTACCATCGTGAGGTGAGCGGGAGCTTCCTGCCCTCAGATTTTGTTGGTGACACAGTGCTTGCCCGCCTTGCCGCCAATCAGGCGGTAGTCCTTCCCGGCGATCACATACATCTGCCACCCGGCTTCAAGAATGACATGAGCATGAACAATTTCCTGCTGGTTCCTATGATACTTGAGGATCAGATGTCTGGAATTCTTGGGATAACCAGGGCCGGTCTGAGCAGCGAGTACAGTCCGGGGGAGATCGAATTTGTGAAAACTGTCGCACAGGAGACCTTACTTGTCATTGCATGCCTGCGCTATGCGCATGAAAGGTCTGAATCGTGGGCCAGACTGTCTGCGCAACAAGAATTGCATCGCCTCATCGATGAGTTCCTGAATCTTGCCAGCCACGAACTGAAGACATCGCTGACCGTGATCAAAGGTAATATTCAACTGGCGCAGCGCCGTTTAGCAATGCTGAAGCGCCAGCTAGCAGAGCAGCCCAGGCACGCGGGCGAGAACATCGAGCGGATGCAGGATGACCTGGCATATGCTGAAGGGGGCACACATCTTCAGGAACGATTGATCAAAGATATCCTCGATGCTGAGCATATCCAGTCCAATACACTCGAGCTGCACTTGAGACGCTGCGACCTTGCCGCGCTACTCAAGCAGACTGTTGCTGAACAGCAACGGGAAGCGCGCGGGCGCGCGATCGTTCTGGATATTGCGCCTGAGGAGGCAGTTGTACCTGTTCACGCGGACGCGGAACGGATCAAGCGGGTCATCAACGGCTACCTGACGAACGCCCTCAACTATTCGCCGATCGCTAAGCCTGTGACCGTGCGGTTGACGGTCGAGCATGCACTGGCTCGCGTTTCGGTCCATGATGAAGGGCCGGGTATTCCATTGGAAGAGCAAGGACCTATATGGGAACGCTTCTGCTTTGTTAAAAAGATAGCAGCGCGCCAGTGGGATGATCAGGGTTTTGGCCTGGGCTTATACCTTTGCAAGGCGTTCATCGAGCGCCATCATGGCAGCGTTGGGGTTCAGAGCGAGCCGGGTCATGGCGCAACTTTCTGGTTTACCCTGCCAGTTGCAGCATCTGCGCAGGGTGAATAGTACATCTTATTCCATTTATACCGCCGCTCATAAGTACATTCTGGATCAAACTCTCCTCTCCTTACTCACGGTTAATCTGTCCTGTAGGGCAGGTCAGGGTCAAACGCGCCATCTATTCTACAGAGGAGGATGAGGTAACCAGGCCCAGACGCATGGCGCGCAGAACTGCCTGCGTGCGGCTTTGTACCCCCAGTTTGGAAAAGATATGGCTGATATGCACCTTGACGGTGGCCTGCGTGATCTGAAGCACCTGCATGATCTCTTTATTTGAAGAACCGAGCGCCAGCAATTGCAACACCTCCTGCTCGCGCTCGGTGAGAGGTTCGTGGTGGCCTGCAAGTGGCATCTGATTGGCGAGCATCTCGCTGACCCGTGGAGAGAGGTGCACCCGCCCCTGCACGACGTTCTGGATTGCGGCTCTTACCTCATTGGCCTGCGTATCTTTGAACAGGTAGCCACTGGCCCCTGCTTGCAACGCCTGCGTAACTGAGGTAGGACTGAGTATTCCCGTCAGCACCACCACCTCGGTTTCCGGTAGATCACGGCGCAAACTCGCTGTAGCGCTGATCCCATCCAGATCAGGCAGGCTCAGGTCCATCAAGACGACGTCCGGGCGCAATCTCCGTGCCAGGCTGATCGCTTCCCTTCCTGTTTCTGCCTCCCCCAGCACGCGGAATGCCGGGTCTTGCTCAATCACCCGGCGCAGCCCCTCGCGGAAAATAGGATGGTCATCAACAATGAGCACGCCAACTACCATTTTCACACACCTCCCCACTAGCGGAACTTTCCCTCAAAAGTATGCTCAATATTATTTATTCTGTCAAGGGTTTGTGCAGAAACATCCCTACGATAACCTCCACGTCAAAGCAGCAAGAAGATGGCTTACGAGCCTGACCCACCACAGTTCGTAAATCATCTTCTCAAGCAAGATCAGCGCCTCATCAAACGGCAATGGAAGCAAGAAGTGGGATTCTTTGTTCGCTGGAGACCGAATAGCGATCCCTGCGAGGTAACGAGGGGATGCACATGAGCATGTAAGGACAGGTTACTCCTCTCTCCGCAAGGTAACGAGAGGAGTAGTTATGACCTCTATTTCATCGTATTCAAACCAGACAGGATCATCAATCAGCGCTCCCTGTAAAGCGACCAGATAATAACAACACGGATCGTCAGAATCAGTGGATATTGTAGTGGTGGCACGTATTGTCCCTTTCAGGCCTCTAAAGGGGCTGTAGCAGGTTATACGAACCTGGCTGCCAACAGGAAAGATGTTTACCCCATGCTGATGACCCTCCTCTGTGAAAATATACCCTGGCTGTTTTGAAATACTGTCTGCTTCTATGTATAGGTTATCATCAGAAAAAGTATAATACACTCTGTCGTCAAAGTATATAATACTTTAGGCTAATATTTGGAGCCAGAGCTCCGGCGAGTACGGGATGCCTTCAAAAAAGCCTTTTTACTGCTGCTGGGTTTCATCGGTTCGTCCATGAACTTAAACAATATATAGTATATCTACATTCGGCTGAGGCTTTATCTTTTCTTTCTATCTACTACTAAAGACTAAACCAGAAATACGCCCCATAGTCAATGATTTCAACAGCATAGTCTTCTATACTAGAAAAGGCTGAGATCAGGTCGTTGTCTGGGTTAGATAGAGGAAAGGGATATGTTATGGGTTTATTACGTCTCTCTACGCTCGGTACCCCGGAAATCTTTCACAATGGAAGTCGCCTCACCTTTTCCCTGCGCAAGGCGCAGGCTTTGCTGATCTACCTGGCGGTAGAAGGTGGCATGCAGCCGCGCAGCAAGCTCGCCGCCTTCCTGTGGCCCGACAGCGAACCCCATGATGCGCGCAATGCCCTGCGCAATGCCCTGGCGCTGTTGCGCAACCTGCTTGATGACAGCGCTACTTCGCCTGATTCGCACTGCCATCTTCTCTGCGTGCCTGACCTGGTCAGCCTGAACGTGCATGCTCCACTGGAGCTGGACCTGGATCTGGTTCAGGAAGCTTACCAACAAGCGCAGGGACTTCCTCCATTTCCTTCAGAGGAGCAACGCGCTCTTCTGATTGCCCAGTGGCAGCACGTTCTCTCCCTGGTACGCGGACCTTTCCTCGACGGCTTCTGGCTGCGTGATGAAACTCTTTTTGACAAATGGGTCCAGTCGCAGCAGCATCAGTGGCAGGTGCGTTTACAACTGCTCTTTGACCGGCTTTCGTCCTGGCATGAGGCTGCCCTGGAGCACGAGCAGGCCAGCGCTATCCTCACGCGCTGGCTCGCGCTCGATCCTTTGCAGGAGGAGGCCTACCGCCGCCTTATACGCCTGCACCTGACGCGAGGCGATACCAGCGCCGCCTGGCAGGTCTATGCGACATGCCGGGAGCGCCTGGCCGAGGAGCTGCAGGTCAAGCCTTCCCCACAGACTGTCGCGCTGGCCGAGCGCATCCGCGCGGCACAGGCTCATCGTGCAGGGGGTTCTCAACCCGCTACCAGTCGCGCCATCCATACGGCGCAGGGCCAGCGGCCCGGCGAGCTGGCCGCTCCGCTCGTTGGACGAGCCGCCTCGCTCAGCCAGCTTGCCAGTTGCTTTCAGCAGGCGCAGCAGGGGCTGCCGCAAGCGGTACTTGTCGTTGGCGAGATGGGGATCGGTAAGACACGGCTGGCCGGTGAGTTCGCGGCCTGGGCGCGTGCTCAGGGAGCCGATGTGTTGAGCGGACATGCCTTTGAAAGCGGGGTATGTCTGCCCTATCAGCCACTGGTGGAGGCGGTGCAGGTGCGACTGGAGGAGGAAAACGCTCCGGAGGATTTGCTGGACGATCTGTGGCTGGCCGAACTGGGGCGCTTCCTGCTGGACCTGCGCGCGCGCTATCCCGATCTGCCGCTTCCCGGCGAGGATACGCTGACTACCAATAGCCGTTTCTTTGAAGCGGTAGCTCGTCTCTTCGATGCTCTGGGGCGGCGAGCGCCACTGGTTCTGCTGCTGGATGATCTGCACTGGGCTGATGATGCTTCCCTCGATCTGCTGCGCTATCTGGGACACTGCTGGAAAAGGCGGGGCACGCCTGTTCTGCTGCTGTGTGCGATGCGCGGCGAGGAGCTGGCCCTCAGTCCGCGACTTAGCGCGCGGTTCTTCGACCTGGGGCGAGAGCTGCCCCTCACGCGCGTGACGTTGGGGAGGTTGAGCCAGGCCGAGACCTGCCAGGTTCTTGAGGCGGTTGTCGGGCAAGGGGAAGCCAGCGCTGGCCGAACAGGGGAGCAGGGGAAGGATGATGTGATCTGGCTGCTTCCTTCAGAGGCGGGGCCTCAGTCCGCTTCTGCCTGGAAGCCGCTGTTGAGCAGGCTGGGTGACTTCCTGTTTGAGTTGACGCGAGGGCAGCCTTTTTACCTCCTGGAGATGCTTAAGCTGCTGCGCGAGCGGCAGTTGTTGGTTCCTCGACCGGGGCCTGGCGGCTCGTGGCGGCTCGTCCCGGACGTCGAGAAGGTTACGGCGCTCCTGCAGGGGCAGTTCCAAGGCGAGTTGTTACCTGCCCCGGTGCGCGCGGCGATTCTGGCACGACTGGCGAGGCTTACACCGATGGCGCGCCAACTGGTGCTGGCAAGCGCGGCGTTGGATCATCGGGCAAGCGCTCAGCGGCTGTGGCAGGTAGCCCAGTTGGAGACGCAGGCGGGTATGCAGGCGCTGGAGGAGGCCGTCGCAAGCGGGATACTGCGCGAGGAGCATGGCAGAGGAGACTGCGCGGGAAGTTACTATTGCGCCGATGAGCTGATCCGCGATGTGATCTCTACGGAGCTGGGCGAGGCGCGGCGGTACGTCTTGCGGCAGCGCGCTAACATGTTGCCGCGCGCGGAGGTGGTAGCGATAACCGGGCTGGTGGGCGAGCCAACCGTCAATTGAGTAGCTATGAGAAAGACCTGTTATGTATCAATCAGATGCGAGCTTCAATGGCGGGCGGCGCCATCTGTCCGGGGAAGATGCCGGGTCAGTTGTCGTCGGGTCCCTCGAACGGTACGACCGGCGAGAACAGCATATTTCAGCCAATGTCAGTACTCGCGGCCCCTTGATACGCTCCAAACTCTCCCGGCCACGCGTCAGTGGCGATGTGATGCCCCGGCCTCGCCTCGAGGAGCGTTTGAACGCCGGGCTGAGTAGCAAGGTGACCTTGCTTTCCGCCCCTGCTGGATCTGGTAAGACGACGCTGCTGGTCGAGTGGTTGAAGACATGCAGCAGCCGCCGTGGCGCGTGGCTCTCTCTGGATGAAAACGACGATGAGCCCGGTGCCTTCATGCACTATCTCGTTGCCGCGCTTCAGACGGTCTTTTCCGGGGCATGCAAGGCGACAGCCCGCCTTCTTAAGGCGCGAGAGTTTCCTCAAGCAGAGCGCGTGGCAATTCAGCTTACCAACGATCTCGCCGATCTGCCTGAAGATGTGATCCTGGTGCTGGATAATTATCATGCCATTCATCAGAGCGCGATCCACGCGCTGCTCGATCTGGTGGTCAGGTATATGCCTCCTCAGGCGCATCTGGTGCTGGCCGCGCGCTGCACGCCGCCTCTTCCCCTGGCTATGTGGCGCGCTCAGGGGCAACTCAACGAGCTTTACGGCTCTAACTTGCGCTTTACGCGTGAGGAGATGGAAGCCTTTCTCACGGGTGTCCTGGGAGATGAACTGGCCCGCGAGGCGGCGGAGACGCTTGAGAGACAGACGGAAGGCTGGATTGCTCCGCTGCGGCTGGCCGCGCTCTCGCTGCGCGGCGAGCGCGCCGATCATGCAGCGTTCGTGGAACGCCTTCGCGGTGGCCCCGATTCTTCTATGAGCAGCTATCTTCTGGAAGATTTTCTGGCCCGGTATCCTCAAGCTATCCAGCAGTGTTTTTTACGAGTGTCGATTCTGGATCAGTTTTGTGCTGGCCTGTGCGGAGCGATGATTGCCGATGATGATACTCACCATACCGGGCAGGCATACCTGGATGGGTTGGAGCGCTCGAACGTGCTCATTGTATCACTCGATGAGCGACAGGGTTGGTACCGTTTTCATCCGCTGCTCAAGCTTTTCCTGGAACACCGCTTGCGGGAGTGCATCAGCCAGGAGGAGCTTGCCATTCTCCACAGACGGGCAAGCGCGTGGTATGGCGCGCGGGGATACGTAGAAGAGGGGCTTGCGCACGCGCTTGCCGCCGGGGACGCGGCGCAGGCGGCGCGTCTGGTAGAGGCGCAATTGCTCAGGGTGATAGAGCGGGAGCAGTGGGCAGAGCTAGAGCGCTGGTTACACCTGTTCCCGGAGGAACAAATCCAGGGCAGCCCCGTTCTGCTGGTCGCCAGCGCGTGGCTGCTGGAAGTCCGAGGGCAGATGGAGGATATTCCGCGTTTGTTGGCTGCCGCCGAGCAGCTCGCAGGAACCGGGAGTCGTAGCGCGACGGATGCTGACGATGCACCGTTCCGGGTCGCGGCGACGCTGATCGCTCTTCTGAGAAGTCTGTTCCAGTACGGGACAGGGCAGACGCAGGCAAGCCTGGAGAGCGCTCGCGCCGCCTTGAAATGGATGGCGGCAGGGGCAGGGGCGGGGGAGCGGTATCTGGCGAATCTCGCGCTCTATTGCCAGGCTCTCTCAAGCCAGCTTGCCGGGCATGAAGACGTTGCTCACTGTGAGCTGAATAGAGCTTTGAGAGAACAGCCTGCGCATCGCGGTGGCACGGCCCGCCTGCTTTTTGCGCGGGCATTGCTGTATCTGCACGCGGGCAAGCTGCGACAGGTGGAACAAACCTCACAACATTTCCTGCGGCTCGCGCAGGAGGCAGATTTGCCGGTAAGCCAATCCTGGGCGCACTGGTTGCTGGGATATGTGCAGTACGAATGGAACCGACTGGATGCAGCGGCGTCTCACTTCTCAAGCGTGATCGCCAACAGGCAGTACGCTCATCACTGGCCGCTGCGGGAGGCGATGTATGGCCTGGCCCTGGTGTATCAGGCTCGAGGGTTGCCTGATCAGGCGAAAGAGATAATGAATGCTTTGCTGGAAGCGCTGCAGAGGCAGAACACCGTTTGCGCCCTCTCAGAAGCTTATTCCTTTCAGGGACACCTGGCGCTGTTACAGAACGAGACGGAGTCAGCGGAGCAATGGGTTGAGATGGCCGGTGCATGGCCGGTGCGAGGGCCGATGGCTTCATTTGAGGTTCCGGCCATCACAAGAGCCTGGATGCTCTTTGCCAGGGGCGATGAAGGGAGTGTTGGAGAAGGGCACGAGCTGCTCTCTGAACTTTTGTGCCACGTCGAAGCCATTCACAACACACGCAAGACGATTGAGGTGTTAGCGCTGCAAGCGCTGGCTTACGACCAGCGGGGATGTTTGACGCAAGCTCTGGATGCGCTTGAACGCAGTGTCGCACTGGGGCACGCAGGCGGCTTCACGCGCACCTTTGCCGATCTGCCGGGGCTGGGCAGATTGCTGCGAGAGTTGAGGAGACGCGGAAAGGCCAGGCAGGCAGGCGAGAGGAAGTTCGATGCCTATCTCCAATGTCTCCTGCTGGCGATGGACGCGATGGGTTCGCCAGCCGCAGCCGATGGAAAGGAGGAGTTGATGCGGCAAAGAGGCCTTGAACCATTAACCGACCGCGAATTGCACATCCTGCGCTTGCTGGCGAGGGATTTTACGAATAAGGAGATTGCACGCGAGCTGGTGATCGCTGCCGGAACGGTCAAGGTGCATACGATCAACGTGTATCGCAAGCTCAGTGTGAATAATCGCCGTGAGGCTGTCGCGCTCTCCAGATCGCTCGGACTCCTGCCCGCTACGAACTCATGACGCTGCTGCTGTTCCAGAAACGCTACCCGTTCTATCATACATGCTATTGCTCTCTCCCCTCCTCTCCCCAAAGCCGCGAGACAGGTATCTCAAGTCGGGAAGGTGGTTTCCGGGCATGTAAGGATGAGAACTCGTTATACTTGGGGTAGTTATTCTTTCCTTTTTGTAACCGATAAGAAGACACATGAGCAAAATCGATAATACGCAACCTATACCACTGATTGAGACTCAGGGAGACTTCGCCTTCCCGGCGGATTTTCTCTGGGGCGCCGCGACTGCCGCCTATCAGATCGAGGGCGCAGCGCGCGAGGATGGGCGCGGCCTATCCATATGGGACTGGTTCTCCGCCGTTCCAGAAAAAGTTCTGGGGGGAGATAACGGGGATGTTGCCACTGACCATTATCACCGCATGCCGGAAGACGTGGCGCTGATGGCCGAATTGGGCCTGAATGCCTATCGCTTCTCCGTCGCATGGCCGCGCATCCTTCCCCAGGGAACGGGAGACATCAACGAATGCGGCCTGGATTTTTATGATCGTTTAGTAGATACACTGCTGGCCCGGGGGATTACGCCGTTTGTGACTCTGTATCATTGGGATCTCCCGCTGGCGCTGCATCTGAAAGACGGCTGGCTCAATCGAGATACAGCATTCGCTTTCGCTGACTATGCCGAAGGAGTGGCACGGCGGCTGGGAGATCGTGTCGACTACTGGACCACGTTGAACGAGCCGTGGTGCTCTGCCTACCTCGGCTATGAGATAGGCGTCCATGCTCCGGGCATGCACAGTAAGCAGGCAGCCTGCATCGCTGCTCATCATCTCTTGCTCGCGCACGGTCTGGCGCTCCCCCGTCTCCGGGCGCATACCCGCAAGTCCGCACGGTTGGGGATTACGCTGAATCTGACACCTATCTATGCGGCGAATGACGACCCTGAGACGTTACGTGTGGTAGAGTGGGTCGATAAAATGAGCAATCGCTGGTTTCTCGATCCGATCTTTCGCGGGAGCTATCCCGAAGGTCTCTTCATCGATCCAGGCGTCACCCCTCCGCCCGTACAGGACGGTGATCTCACCATCATCGCAACGCCCATCGACTTCCTGGGGGTCAACAACTACTCGCGCGCGCTCATTCGCGCTCGTGCGAAAGACAACGGGGCTGGTGACAGTAAGACGATGAGCTATGAACATGTCGGAGCAGCACCAGGCTCCCAGTATACAGCGATGGGGTGGGAGGTCTACCCGCAGGCGTTAACCGATGTGCTGGTACGAGTCCACCGTGACTACGCTCCCCGCGCCATTATAGTAACGGAAAATGGCGCGGCCTTTACCGATCGCTGGGACGGCAGCGATTACGTCAGCGACCCGCAGCGCCTGCGCTATATCAGCGAGCACCTCCAGTCCCTGAGCAGAGCACGGGCACAGGGGGTACCGGTACAGGGCTACTTTGTCTGGTCGCTGCTGGATAACTTCGAGTGGGCAGAAGGCTACAGCAAACGCTTCGGCATTGTCTATGTCGACTACCCCACTCAGCGCCGCATCATCAAAGACAGCGGACGCTGGTACGCAGCCTTTATCGCCGCGCAACGCAGGCAATGGAGACTGTGAACTCACTCATTGTTCGTCTCTTTTCTCTCGACTCGACTCGACTCGACGCAAAAGGCCGCTGAGCTTGCGAAAACAGGAGGGGTGGCGCAATAGATACCATATCCGGTCTAAAGCGCTGTCCCTCCTCTTCGAATCGAATCGAATCGAAAACAGGTTCACTGTGTGGTATGATACGAAAGAATGGAACGCAATCCCTCTCCCAAAGCGTTTCTAGAGGAGACGTGAGTGAGCAGGCAGAAGAAAGAAAAGAGCAGACGGTGAAGCAGGTTGATCGAAACAACGGGGAGATTCCCATAGGTCCGTATGGCTACCCAACAGGCGATCTGGCGGCATTGAGGGAAAAAGCGTTAGCAGTCACCGAACGTTTGAACATCTTTTATGGCGTCGCTGCATGGTCGACGAAAGACCCCTTGAGCATGCTGGTGGAGATTATGCTCTCGCACCGCACACGGGACGAGCAGACCCTGGCCGCCTACGATAATCTCTTAAAGCGCTTTGGCTCCTGGGAAGGCGTGCGTGACGCGCCGGTGGAGGAGGTGCAGGAAGCTATCAAGAACGTCAACTGGCCGGAGGTCAAAGCGCCGCGCCTGCAAGGGATGCTGCGCCGCGTCACAGAAGAGCGCGGCGAGTTGAACCTGAACTTCCTGCGCGAGATCCCCGTCGAGGAGGGCGCTGCCTGGTTGGATCGCCTGGAAGGCGTGGGACCGAAGACACGCTCCGCCGTCCTGCTCTTTAGCGCTGGCAAACCCATCTTACCGGTGGATACGCACGTCCACCGTGTCAGCGGGCGCCTGGGCCTCATCGGCAAGAAGGTCTCGCCGGAAGTTGCCCACGACCTGCTGTTGAAACTGCTGCCACCCGACGCGCAGGTCATCCACGATTTCCACAAAGACCTGCTGCGCCACGGCCAGCGTATCTGCGTCTACGGCGTCCCCCACTGCTGGGAATGTCCCATCACGGACCTGTGCGATTACTATCACACGGAAGTCAGACCCAAAGAGAAGGCAACACCGGCACAAGCGCTACCTCTGGAAGAGTAATACCTGTCATTCTTCGCCGCGCTCAGCTCAGAAAGAGTTTTCTCTTTCGTTTCCAGAAGTAGGAGGAATGCATGAGCACCAATAAAGAGAACGAAGAGACCCTCCGTGAGATGGCATCCCGTCTCCAGCAATTGGAACAGGAACTGGAAGCCCAGCGGAGGCAGAAAGAGTACGAACGGGAGGAGAAAGAAAGAGCGGAACGGATAGCTAGAGCCTATGCATGGATATGGGCAGCTATAGCCTTTACTATCACCCTGATCCTATCGATCATCTTTTCTGTGCCGCCCCCGACCCCGTTTATCCTGGGGATCAGTGCGCTGTTTTTCTGGATAGTAGGATTAAGCCTGTTCAAGGAATAAATATTGGCTTCCGGGCGTGATCTGTGCTCTGGTAATCATTGTGGTGCTTATCAAAAGCACCGCAGGGAATGGCACAGTAGATTGGCCCGATCATCTGTCTGCTGTAGCTACCAGCAGACAGATGGGTATAACGCTGTCACTGTCTATCCAGACGTGTCAGCGTCACGTTCCGTAGAAAAAGAGCCAGCCGCATCATACCTCTCAAGTTTTACCAAAAAAGGGCAGGAGAATTGTCTCTCACGATGCACTGTGCTATACTTGCCTGGAAACGTAGAAGGGAGACAGAGAAAAATAATATGACACAGCAAGATACTTCACATATGCAAAATCCTTTTATTGTGGGCGAACGCATCTACCTGCGCCCGCTCGAGCCAGCGCAGGACAACCACCTCTATTCCACATGGATGAACGACGAAGAGATTCGCCGTTATTTCTCAATCTATCCCAGCAGCGACTTTCGCGGCAAGGAGCGCATCGAGCAGTTGTACCGCGACGGCAAGCATATCATCTTCGGCGTCGCGCTCAATAGCGATAACCGGCTGATCGGCCTGGTTGGATTGAAGGATATTAATAACGTCAACCAGACAGCCGAGTTTTATGTGATTATCGGCGACCGCTCGGCCTGGGGCAAGGGCTACGGCACCGAGGCCACGAAGCTGATGATCCGCTATGGCTTCATGGAACTCAACCTGAACCGCATCCAGACGCAGGACATGGAAGACAATATCGGCGGCTGGCGCGCGGATGAGAAGGCCGGTTTCAAATACGAGGGCACGCTGCGCGAGGTCATCCTGCGCTTCGGCAAATATCAGAACGTGCGCGTCTACAGCCTGCTGCGCAGCGAATACTTAGAGAGTTTGCAGTAAATGACCATCGCTGTTTCGGATTCTGTCAGCCGCGAGCAGTGGGATAACTTCCTGATAAGCCAGCCGCGAGGCCACCTGCTGCAATCCTACGAGTGGGGCGAGTTGAACAAGTACCTCGGCGGGCGCACCTACCGGCTGAGCGCGCTGGAGAATGGGCGCATGGTCGGAGCTATGCAGCTTTCGGTTGCGCCGGTTCCCATTCCGGTCTCCATTCCCGGCCTGCGCCCGACATGGCTCTACAGTTCGCGTGGTCCCACTGTCGAGTCGCCCGATTCGCCCGCGCTGCCCGCGCTGCTCGAAAGCGCGCACGCCCTCGCCCACAGGGAGCACGCGGTCGTGCTGCGCCTCGAACCCAACATCGCCGACGATGACCCGAACATGGATGCATGGCTCGCCGCCTATCGCGGCCTGGGCTTCCAGACCAACCCCATCGCCATTCATGGGCGGCGCAGTTGGGTGCTCGATATCCGGCCCGATGCCGAACAACTGCTCGCCAACTTCAAGATGACGTGGCGGCAGAACGTGCGCGTCTCCGAACGCAAGGGCGTCATTGTGCGCGAGGCCGAGAACGACACCGATTTCGACGCCTACTACCAGCTTCTGGAAATCACCAGCGAGCGCGACGCCTTCTTCATTCACAGCAAGGACTATCACAAAGAAATCCTGCGCACCTTCGCCGCGAAGGGCGACGCCGTGCTCTATCTCGCCGAACACGAGGGTGAGCCGCTGGCCGCCAAAATGCTGATCCGTTTCGGCGACTGGTGCTGGGACATGTTCGGAGCCTCGTCCAACAACAAACGCAATCTGAAGGCCACCTACCTGCTGCAATTTCGCTGCTTCCAGTGGGCAAAGACGAAGGGATGCAGCTACTTCGATTTCCGCACCATCCCGGAAGTGCTGGAGCCGGGCGAAGAGATGTGGGGCGTCTACGAATACAAAAAGGGCTTCGGCGGTTTCTCCCGCCTGAACATCCCCACGCAGGATTACGTCTACCGCCCGCTGATCTACAGCGCCTGGCGCAAATCCGTTGAGATGCGCCGCGCCCGCCGTCACGAAGAACGCAAAAAAGTCGAACTGGAACGTGCCGAACGCGGCAAACAGACTTCTTAACTGACTGGAACGGGTCCCGCGAAACCCGTAGGGGGACCTGCTATGAGGAAGGGGTTACGTTAATATGGAGGCGCGTATTATCACGGACTGCCAGCAGTGGAACAATTTCGTGGAGCAGTCGGTGTGTTGCAACATCACACAATCATATGAATGGGGCGAGCTGGCCCCGCACCTGGGCGCGGAAGCGATGCGCGTGGGCGTCGTTGACGACGAGGGCAGACTCTGCGCCGCTATGCTCGTCCTCATTGCGCCCGTTGCCGTGCTGCGCCGCCCCTATTTCTATGCGCCACGAGGACCTGTCATCGACAACCCCGACTCTCCCGCCTTGAACGTCCTGCTCAACTACGTGCGGACCGAGGCGCACAAACGCGGCGCGTTCATGCTCAAGGTCGAGCCGAGCGTGCCGGATGGCAATGAGCAGTGGCTGGTCGCGCTCAAACGGCGCGGCTTCCACCCCAACCCCTACTCCAGCCACGTCCGCCATGAATGGGTGCTCGATATCCGGCCCGACGAGAAAGAACTGCTCGCGGCCATGAAGGAGAAGTGGCGCTACAATATACGGCTGGCCGCCCGCAAAGGCGTCACCATCAGGCACGGTGACGGGCAGGCCGACATGGATACCTTCTATCGCCTCTATGAGACAACCAGCGAACGCGACCAGTTCTTCATCCACAACAAGTCTCACTACGAGGATGTTATGCGCCTTTACAGCGAGGGCGACCGCGCCGCGCTGCTGCTGGCCGAATATCAGGGGCAGGCCATCGCGGGCATCATCGTGCTGCGCTTCGGACGCTGGAGCTGGTACATGTACGGTGCCTCCTCCAACGAGCAGCGCAACCTGATGCCCAACCACCTTTTGCAGTGGAACGGCATGCAGTGGGCGAAGGCGCGCGGCTGCTGGTACTACAACTTTCGCGGCATCCCCGACATCCTCGAAGAGGGACAGGAACTCTGGGGCGTCTACGTCTTTAAACGCGGCTTCGGCGGCTACGCCATGCGCTCCCTTGAGACGCATGACCTCGTCTACCAGCCCCTCGTCTACAACGCCTATCGCCGCCTGCTCGACATCAAACGCTGGCGCGACGAGCGACGACGCGAGAAAGCCTTCGCCAGCACACATTAATATTCCTTAAGAACTTCGAGGTTAAGCATTATTATCCTATGTTCAGGCTTGTCTGTGCCGCGCAGTCATGCTACACTAATAACAGTGCTAAACTACAAAGAAACAAAAGTTTCTTTGTTTCGTATGATAAAGCAAGGAAACAGAGCAGCTTACTGCATACATTTCGATGACAGGAGGCGGCACCTCCTTCTCAACTCGGTGATATAATCAGTTTCACATGCTGAAACAATGAGCGGAAGGAGGCACCGGGAACGAGTGGCAAAACAAATATTAGTCGTTGACGATAAAAGCGAACTGCTGCACCTGATGCGCAGGGTGCTGGAAGATGAACAATATCATGTCTCCATCCTGCAAGAGGGGAAAGAGGCATTTGCGCAGGTGAAAAGCCAGTTACCTGACCTGCTCATTCTTGATTTGCGACTGGGCGATATTTCTGGTCAGGACGTTCTGAAACAGTTGAAAGATGACCGTGTGACCAGCGATATTCCCGTTATCGTATATACTGCCGCCGTGCTCGAAGCCGAAGAGGTCGCAAGGCTCATCACCAACTATCCCGGACACTACCGGGGGGTGTACGTTGTCCAGAAACCTTTTGAGCTGGATAACCTGCTCGACCTGGTACAGCAAGTCCTCAACGAGCCTGTGCGCTAGCCCTCTATGCTATAATAGTAACATCAGCTATACAGGTCTTTTTGCTGAAATGCAGGCGTTTGACCCTCGCTTATTTCATCTGTGCTGCGGACAGTACAGAAGATACGACAGAGATTAGACAGAAAGGATGGTGTCAAGGGATGAAATTTGTCTTCGGGCTTCTTCTGGGCTTTGCGCTGGGAGTGCTGGCCGGTCTGCTCCTCGCGCCACAGTCAGGCGATGCGACACTGGCTCAACTCAGCGAACAGGGCGTCACGTTGTTTAATCGCACCAGCACGCTTGGCGATGAACTGAAGGCACGCGCCACCGAGGCGGTGACGCAAGGCCGCCAGATCTATGATCGTACCAAAGACGAGCTGACCCAGCGTTACAATCAGACCAGGAGCCAGTTCTAACCCATACCTCTTTCCCCAGGAGCAGGTGCAGGCTGATCGCCAGCCTGCACCTGCTCTTGCTGTATTACCGCTCGTACTGCTTAATGAGCCGCTCCACCATATTACCAATATCATGCAGAAGCTGGTGCTCGTAGTCCAGCAAACGAGCCTGGGCCAGGTCAAAGTCACGATTCGCCGGGTCGCGCCTCGCGTTTGCCTCAAACTGCTGTGCCATCAGCCGCTTTTTGTTGCCCTGTGTGCGCAAATCGGCGGCAAACTCGTGCAAATCTTGCAGCAGGGCATTCAATTTCTCTTCACTACTCGGCATACTGAAATTTTCTCCTCTTACTTATCGCTCGTTTTCTGTGTGCCGGTGGGCCTATCCGCGCCAGAGGTGGGCGGCGGGAGAATTTGCAGCGCATCGGCGAAGCGGTTGAAAAAGTTGAACAGGCCGATGACGGTGGTTAGCTCGACCAACTGGTCATCATCGAAATGGAGCTGCAATTCATCCCACAGGTTCTCATCCACATCACCGCCGCTCGTCGTCACGATCTCCGCGTAGCGCAACGCGACCAGCTCGCGTTCGCTGAACAGGTGACGATGTGTATCAATGTGATAGAGCGCGTCCAGCAACTCTTCACTTACTCCCATCTGCCTCGCCAGGGCAGTATGCGCGGCCATTCAGTAGAAACAATTATTGACCTGCGAGACCCGAATGGCCAGCAGCTCCTTCAACTCTGGCTCAACTGTTCCCTCACGCATCGTCGCCTGCAACAGGGCCAGGCTCTGGCGGGCGATTTCCGGGCGATGCTCCATCACCCGGAACAATAACTCCATCATAGACGCGCCGGGCATAGCGCTCACATCTATCCGCACGTGCTCAACAGGTGGAATCCGTGGCATATCCTCATCTCACTCTCAAGTATATTTTTGCTCCTATCCCATTCTAGCGGAGATGAGCGGGATACGCAAGCGCACCACAAACAGAGGGATCACAAATTGCCACTTCTCCGCAATTTATTCGTACTCTTTTTAAGAGGAAACTGGATAAGCGTGCATATACTTTTGTCGTAAAAACCGAGAGACGTAAGCATCCTATAAGAGGAAGAGTAAGCACATCATGAGCCAGCAGCATACGATAAATCAACCAGAAAATCACCTGGAACAGGCCATGCCATCGCATCGCCGTTTTGCCAGGTCTTACGAACGCATAAGCAACAGCGAGTGGGAACAGCGCTACATGAAACCGCTGCGCGAGAAGTTGATAACGCGGGCCAACGGCCTCGTCCTCGAAGTGGGCGCGGGCAACGGCCTCAACTTCGCCACCTACGACCCGGCCCATGTCGAACACGTCGAGGCCATTGACCCCAACCCCACCATGCTCGGCTACGCCCGCGAGCGCGTCAAAACCGCCCGCGTCCCCATCACGCTCACTCAGGCCACAGCCGAGGCCCTGCCCTTTGCCGACGCCACCTTCGACACCATCGTTGCCACCCTCGTCTTCTGCTCCGTCACCGACCCTCTCAAGGGCCTGCAAGAAATCAAGCGCGTCCTCAAGCCAGGAGGCAAACTGCTCATACTAGAACATGTCCGTTCCCACAATCGCCTCATCGTCATCGCGCAGAACATCATCACCCCTTTCACCATCCGCTTCGTCGGTAACTGCCATTGGAACCGCGACACCGCGCAAACGGTGCGCGCCGCCGGTTTCCACATCGACACCGAACAAGGCCACAGGTTGCCCATAGCAGGCAGTTTCTTGATGCCGCTCATTCTGGTGGAAGCCACAAATTCTCCTTAAGAGCAGAACGTATAGTGTTGCCCACCACGGCTTCAAAGAACAGAAGTTTGCAGAATAAAAACCTGACCATTGATCACGAGGTGCAAGTATCCTGTGTGCTGCTCTGTAACCACTGCATGTTGTCCTGGCCCGCCTCACCCCGCGTCCCAGGCCGACCACAAAGGATCATCAAGAGTGATTGATACCGCTGACACGCCCGGCCTGGAGAGTGGGGTCATTATAGGTGGCAACGCTGACGCTCTCAGCATGGGGAGACGGCATGAGTGGTGTGTGGTGTACGCCGCTAAAGACATGGAGAAACACTGGAAGACCAGAAGGCAAAAGATTGAATACAGCCCATAACTCTGATATAATGTGGGAAGACGACAGTAGAACATCGGTTTCATATTCTGTCTCTTGCGTTTGAGAGAGATATGGGAGGGGACATGACGACTGAGCGGCTGGTCTCGCCACAGTTGAGCGAGGAAGAACAGATTATCGAGGGCAGCTTGCGCCCGCGCAGGCTGGCGGAATATATCGGACAGGAGAAGATCAAGGAGAATCTGAGCATTCTGCTGGAGGCGGCGCGGCGACGCAAAGAGACGGCTATCGATCACGTGCTGCTCTATGGCCCGCCGGGACTGGGCAAGACAACGCTCTGCAACATCATCGCCGCCGAGATGGGGGTGAGCCTGAAAACGACCTCTGGCCCCGCCATCGAGCACGCGGGCGACCTGGCCTCCATCCTCACCGCTCTGCAACCAGGCGAGGTGCTCTTCATCGACGAGATTCATCGCCTGGCGCGTGCCGTGGAGGAGCGGCTGTACTCGGCAATGGAAGATTTCGCGCTCGACGTGATGATCGGCAAGGGACCGGGCGCACGCGCCCTGCGCATCTCGCTACCGCCCTTCACCGTCGTGGGAGCCACGACGCGCGTCGGCTCCATGACCGCTCCCCTGCGCGACCGCTTCGGGGCCATCTACCGCATGGAATACTACGATACCGAGGCGCTCAAACAGATCCTTATCCGCTCGGCGCGTATCCTGAAGGCTCCCGCCGACGAGGAAGGCATCGCGGAGATCGCGGGCCGCGCCCGTGGCACACCACGTATCGTCAACCGCCTGCTCAAGCGCGTGCGCGACTACGCTCAGGTCAAGGCCGACGGCGTGATTACCCGACTCGTGGCGAAGGCAGCGCTGGACGCTCTGGAAATCGACGAACTGGGCCTCGACCAGACCGACCGCAATCTGCTGCTTGCCATCATCCAGAAGTTCGGTGGCGGTCCCGTCGGTCTGGAAACGCTGGCTGCCAGTACCAGCGAAGACCCAGAGACCATCGAGGATGTCTACGAACCCTACCTGCTGCAACTCGGCTTCATCGCCCGCACACCCCGTGGTCGCGTCGCTACGCGCCTCGCCTACCAGCATCTCGGCATCCTGCCCCCAAATGAAGGTGATAGCACCGGCAACAGCGCGTCCGGCCCCGGCCTGTGGAACACAACCGGCAAATAAACTACGCCTCCAACCGCATAATCGCATATCTAATCCATAGGGTCTTCACTGCATGAACTGCCTTGCAGTGATACAATAAAGAAAACACTGAGGAGGGAGACACAGGCTATGCGAGCGGACCGGTTGCTTTCTATTTTGCTGCTGTTGCAGGTGCATCGGCGTATGACGGCGCGAGAGCTGGCACGGCGGTTGGAGGTGTCTGAGCGCACCATCCATCGCGATATGGAGGCGTTGAGCATGTCAGGGATTCCGGTCGTGGCGGAACGCGGCACAGGTGGCGGCTGGGGGCTGCTCGAAGAGTACCGCACGAACCTGACGGGGCTGACGGAGGCGGAGATACAGGCGCTCTTTCTCACCAAACCCTCGCGCCTGCTCTCCGATCTAGGCCTGCAAAAAGCCTCGGAGGCCGCGCTCATCAAGCTGCTGGCGGCCCTCCCGGCCATGCACCGGCGCGACGCCGAATATGCACGCCAGCGCATCTATGTCGACACGGCTGGCTGGCACAGCACGGAAGAGCGCGTTCCCTATCTACCCCTGCTTCAGGAGGCCATCTGGCAGGAGCGCAAGCTGCACCTCACCTACGAACGCAGCGACGCCACCGTCGAGAGACTGGTTGACCCGCTTGGGCTGGTCGCTAAGGGAAATATCTGGTACCTGGTAGCGGCGGTGGAGGGACAGGTGCGCAGCTACCGCGTCTCGCGCATCCACGCGGCCACGCTCCTCGAGCAACCCTGCGCACGTCCCGCCGACTTCGACCTCGCCGCCTACTGGCACCAGTCCTCCAGCGAGTTCCAGGCCAATATCCCGCGCTACACCGTCGCCGCCCGCATCACGCAGACTGGCCTCTCACGCGCCATTCACGCCGGTCGTTTTATCGAGGTAGAGCCGCTTGAGGAAACTGGTGAACCTGACGCGGAGGGGTGGATCACCGCGCGGCTACGCTTTCAGATCAAAGACGAGGTCTGTGGCTACCTGCTCAGCTTCGGCCCCGAAATCGAGGTGCTCGACCCACCAGAGGCCCGCGAGCAAATCATCCAACTGGCGGAGAGCGTGCTGGCGTTTTATAAGCAAGAGGCAAAATAAGCGACAGGAAGCCGGGCAGTTTGCCCGGCCTCCTGTCGCTTATTGTTCTTAATTGGTCGCCCTCAGCTCCTGCAAAGCTGCCAGGCGTTCGCGGGCAATGGGGCTGTCAGGGTTGACTCTGGCGAGGTTGCGGTAGACGCGGCTGGCCTGCTCGTACTCGCCGACGCCTTGATAGGTCTGACCGAGCAGGTCGTAGGCTTCGAAATTGTTGCGATCAATAGCGATAAGCTGTTGCAGCGCGGCCACCGACTCCTTGACCTGATTGGTATCGAAGTAGTGGTGGGCGATGATGGACTGGTATTGCGCCGCCTCGCGGGTGTTACCAAGCTGCATGCAGTAGCTGACCATCTCGCGCAGCAACTCCATCGAGTTGGGCATCAGATCAAAGGCGCGGCGCAGATTTGCCAGCGCCTCTTCGGTGTCACCGGTTTCGGCATAGATATTCCCGATCTGCTGCAAGGCTTCCCCGGCCTCTTCCTTGCGATCGTGGCGCAGGTAAATGTCGGCCAGCAGGCGCAGTTCCGCGATAGCCTCTTCGAGCAGGCCGCGATTGATATAGATGTCGGCCAGTTCGCGGTGCGCGCGGGGGTCCTGCGGAGCCATGCGCACCATCTCCTTCAAGACGGTCAGCGCGTTGTCGCCCTGCCGCCGCTCACGATAATGCTTCACCAGATCGATGTACTCTTGCAAGGCGGCATCGAGGTCGGTCTGGCGCGTCGAAATATCGGCTATGGCAGAAGAGACCTCGTCCTGGAAGGTGGTGGACTGCCTGATCTGGCGCAGGATTGACTCGGCCTGCTCGTGCTTCCCGGTTCGCTCATAGGCTTTCGCCAGCAGTTTCGAGATTTCCACTTCGGGGGCCTGATGCGCTTCGCCCTCTTCGCGCGGGCGGGCCGCCCAGACGGCAGGATCGATCGTTCCTTTCGAGCGACGCACACCTTGCAGCGCCTGCTCCAGCTGCAAAATGGCCGCTTCCGGCTTGCCCTGAGCGAGCAGGCAGTGGGCAGTGCTCACGCGAGCGAGAGGCTCAACGGCGCTGTCACGCAGAGAGAGCAGGTAGGCATCGATGGCCTTATCAAAAGCTCCGGCCTGCTGGTGAACCTGTCCAAGCGCGTAGTGGACATCGGCATTGTTTGGATAGATCTCCGCTGCCGAAGTGTACTCGCGCACCACCATATCGTAATTGCGCAGCCCCTCGCCGCGTAGCTGCCAGCGAATGCGCGTGAGCACTTCCAGCGTCGTGGCGCGAGCGGAACCGAGGGTGGTAATCATAGCGACGTGCCAGCGCACCAGCGCGGTGATGTTACGCGGGTCTACCTGCAAGACGCGCTGATATTCGGCCACTGCCTGTTGCACGCGTCCCAGCTTTTGCAGAGCCAGCGCGTAGTTCAGCCGCGTCGACACGCTCGTCGGACTTTCTTGCAGCGCCTGCTCCAGTTCGGTCAGAGCGCGATCCATGTAGCCCAGGCGCAGGTAGGATTCCGCCGCCAGTGTGCGCTCGCGCAGCAGATCCTCCTTGTCACCCTGCGTGGCAAGCAGGTTGATCAGGCGCATGCGATAGGTCAGGTTGTTCGGCTCCAATTGCAGGATGCGGCGATAGGTGGCAATGGCGTCATCGATGCGCCCGTTGACAACATAGGTGTCGACGAGGATGGCATACTTGGTGACAGCCTGTTCCACTTTGCCCTGGCGCACATAAATCTCGCATAGCACCTGATGGACATCCAGATATTGTGGGGCCATATCGATCACGCGCAGGCACTCCTCGATGGCAGGAGTCAGCAGGCCGTGATTGATATAGTTCTGGATGTCGTGCATGGACTGCACGACCTGCAGGCGCACGTTCTCCGGGAGGTTGGCCGTACTCGCCACCACCGCATCGGCCACCTGCTGCAAAATCTCATCCTTCGCAGAGCTACCCGCGATCTGGCTCAGCAAATCTTCCGCCGAGCTTCTCGCGCTTCTGGTCTGTGAAGGCGCCGGGGCCGATACTGGCGAAGGCGGGTATTGCAGAATTGGCGACTGCTCCGGCGGCGTTTCCAGAATCACAGGGGGGACAGCAGTAACCAGTTCGACGGGCGCGGATGCCACCGGGGCAGACTGGACTGCCGGTTCAGGCGCAGGTTGGACTGGCTGCGCAGGTTGTACAGGTTGGACTGGCTGCGCAGGAGCAGCGTTCTGCGCTGGTGAGTTTTCCGGGGGAATAATGCGCGTGGCATTGCCCGGCTTCGCATCTTCCAGCAGCCACGAAGGAGCAGCCGACGCAGGATGCGGCACTGGCTCAACGGTACGTGTTTGCGCGTCCTGAACGGGCTGTCCTGCCGCTGCGTTCCCGTTCGTGGCCGCGCCTGGAAGCGGCTGTACAGTCGTCGGCTGGTCAACAACCGCCTGCGGCATCATCATCGTTGGCTGGGCGGGTATAGATGCCTGCGCGGCGGGCTGCTGGGTTTTTGGAGCCTGCGACGGCGCGGGTTGAGGCTGCGCGGATTTGTTCGCCAATTGGGTCTTGTCGGCGTCGCTGAGAATACCAGTAAGCCAGTCGGGCAGTTCGCCGACAGGACTGTTGGATGCCGGAGTCATATTGTTTGCTGGCGCAGGCAACTGTGTGGAAGCGGGGGGAGGCACATTCGCGTTTGGCATCGCCCCTACGTTGAACGCCATCGTCGCGGCATCGGGAATAGTTGGCATCGGCGGCTGTTGTGCCTGTGGTATCTGCTGCGGCTGTTGTTGCGGCGGTGGTGTTACCGGGCGTGGCGGCATAGGCGAGTTCTGCATCTGCTGGAGCATGAACTCAACCTGAGCAACCTTGTCGCTCCAGCCACGACTGCGCAAGAAGCCGAGCAGGGCATGGTAGACGGTTATGGCCTGCTCCTGCTCGCCCAGCAAACGATGCGCTTCTGCCGCTTCCTGGCACAACTGCACCAGTTGATCAGATTCCTCAACCGTCAGGGCATCCAGATTGACGCGATCAACCGCCTCGTCAAAGTGCGTGGTCGCGGCATGCAGGTCGCCCCTGGCCCGGTAGCACTGACCGAGCGCGTAGAAGCAGGAGAGAGCGTAATCAGGGTCATTGAGCAGCATCTGGAACTGCCTGATAGCATCATCCCAGCGCTGCTGCTCCTGATAGAGCCAACCCAGGAAATAGCGGGCATCCGGGCGATCAAAGCCGCTGGCCAGAATCTGCTCGCAGAGGTCGATAGCATCGGGAAAACGTCCCTGGGTCTGATACGTTTGTGCCTGCCGTAGAACGCCAGTGACCTGGCTGGCAGTGATGCGTCCGCGAGGAGACCCCATTCCTCCCGCGGCGGCAGGGGATGGGCCATTCATCCCGCCGAAATTACCCGCGCTAGCCATATTACCCATGATGCCAGTATTACCTCCGCTTGTATTTCCCGTTGTCGTCACATCGACTACGGGACTATCTGTATTCATTAATCCGTTTGATGGGACGTCGGGCACAGGTCCGGCGGCCATACCCGCTGCTAGATGAGCAGCTCCTGCCTCCGCCGGGAGCGTCCCGGACGGCTTTTTCCCCTGCATAATCAGAGAGAGGAGCTGCTGAGCCTTTCTATTGTGGGCGTCAGCACGCAAAACTTCTTCGCATTGCGCTCGCGCCGCCGCCAGATCCTGACGCATCAGATATCCCTGCGCTGCCGCCAGGCGCTCTTGCAGCATCATTGCAATATCTTTTTTTCCTGTATAATATGCGGCAAGCCGTTCATGCGGCTCAGGCGCAGTTGGTGCCAGTTGCACAGCCTTCTGCCATGCCGCCTCCGCCCTCGCGCCCTGACCCGCCTGTGAATAAAGATCCGCTAAATGAAGATAGGACTTAAATGCATCTTCACGCCTGTTAAGAATACCGTATAGCTCGGCGGTCTTGCTCAATGCAATGACATTGCCAGGGTCGCGCTGCAGCGTATATTCATACTCATTGAGCGCCTTCTGCCACTGCCTGGTTTGCATATAACAGAATCCCAGGCCACCACGTGCCATTGCATCGTCCGGGAACTCCGCCAGTGCTCGCTGATACTCTTTCGCCGCCTCTTCCCACTCGCTGTCCCACCGAAGGCGATCAGCCGCGTTCATTGCAGCGCTAAAGACTTGTCTGTTCCCAGGCATGAAAGGTTCACTTCCTTCACGTAAAGAGCCATGAGGCATATTTCCTTGCCTCTCATCGGAAAGACTGGAACTTCCACCCCTGCGATGTTTCATCCCAGTCAAAACAAGGTTACTACAAATCCGTGCAATTCATGCCTGAGTCAGCTTTTTCTGGTACTAAAGTACCCTTGACTCTCGTTCGGGCAAGCTAGCCTCGATAGTTAATGAACTGCAACGCGACCGGGTAGTCCTTTTGTTTGAGTGTAGCAATCACCGACTGCAGTTCATCGCGGCTCCTGGCTGCCACGCGCACCGCGTCGCCCTGAATCTGCGGCTTCGCCTTCGGGTGCGTATCGCGAATAAGCTTGCTAATCTCTTTCGCCAGCTCCGGCGAGATGCCCTGCTGCAACTCGATAGTCTGGCGCACGCGCCCACCCGACGCGGGCTCCTCTTTGCCCACTTTAAAAATCTTCAGTGAGAGGCCGCGCCGCACCGCTTTGCTCTCAAGGATGTCGCGCACGCTCTTGAGCGACATCGAACTCGCGGTGGTGATGATGATGCTATCCTTGTTATGGACGATCTCTGTCTTTGTATCTTTCAAGTCGAAGCGCGTCTGCACCTCGCGCCGCGTCTGATCAAGCGCGTTGACCAGTTCCTGCTCATTGAATTGTGATACTACATCGAATGAACAATCGCCTGCCATAAGAACCTCTTTCTTTAGTACTGATTGGCTATAACTTTCTTTATATATTACATACAACATACTGGCATAACAAGAAAGATACACAAGCCAGACATACTTCAGACAACTCCTGAGTTACCTTTACGCCATTTTAACGCATTTAGCTACTCTTTTCCAGTTTATCCCCCAAATTGGCTGATAGCTTGCCCTCACTCCACCTCAGGCCAAGCGCAAGGGGTAGCCCTACTCTATATGTGTCTGTTCCCGGCCTGGATAATTGATAGCTTACTTGTCATATCTCTTCTGCCTGTGCTATCTTTTGAACAGACCTTTCAGCATGCAAAGAAAAACAGTGAGAGAAATCAGAAAGGGTGTTTGAACAGATGGCCTTCGCGCATAGAAAGCTGTATGGTATAACCATCCTGCCTAAGCAGCTTCTCGCCCACGGTCTCACTATGCCCTTTTTCAGGGACATTCCTCTGCCAGGCAAGTAAGCAAGCAGCGAAAAGGAGCGGGCCGTGGGCGAGAAGCAAGAACGCTCACGGCCTTTATCGTTTCTGAATATAGCTGAAAAGGAGTAACACGCATGGCAGAAATTTCAGACACAGCATTCTTCGACTACCTCATGGCCGAATACAACCAGCCTTTCAACGGCTGGGACTTTTCCTACCTCGCGGAAAGGATGACCGACATCCATACCCGGAAAATGTGGGACTACGCCGCTTCTGCAGCCGCCGCAATGAAGCAGGCACGTTCCATGCTCGACATGCGCACAGGAGGCGGCGAGCGACTGGCGCAGCTCCTCGCTCTCCAACCCGTGCCGAAGGTATACGCCACCGAGGGCTACCCGCCCAATGTGCAGGTAGCGCGAGAGCGTCTTGAGTCGCTCGGCGTCACCGTCTACGCCGTACAGGGCGAACACCTCCCCTTCGCCAACGATGAGCTCGACCTTGTCGTCAACCGGCACGGCAGCTATGACCCTGACGAAGTGCGACGTGTGCTCAAGCCCGGCCACCTCTTCATTACTCAGCAAGTCGGCGACCAGACCAACCTGCGCCTGTACGAACTGCTGGATAGCCGAGGGAAAGAGCAAATTGTTCATCCAGGCGCGCCAGCACCTGCCGCCTGGAACCTCGCTGTTGCGACACAGCAACTGCAACGGTTCGGCTGGCAGATTGTCGAACAACAGGAAGCCTTCTACATCACTCGCTACCACGACGTTGGAGCCATCGTCTACTACCTCAAGGCCATTCCCTGGGCAGTCACGGATTTCTCAGTCGAAAAATACTTCGACAAACTCGTCGAAATTCACCAGCTCATCCAGCAGCACGGCCCCATTGACGTTCCCTTCCACTCGTTTTTTATCGTAGCAAGGAAGTGAGAATCAATCATAACCACGTGTCCCAGGACACCCGCAAGGGGTATCCCTACTATATACGGGCGTTCGTCCGCGTTGTGAACGAACGTGGTCATGACGGTGAGGCAGGGGCAGACTATATAATAATAGTCTGCCCCTGTGACAGTCTCCCAGACTGTCAGCTTGCGGTCGGCCTGCGGGGCGGTGTCAGCCCGGATGGGGCGGTGGATGGGATAGCATGCCTATGATATGATAGAGATGGAATTTGCCAGTTGAATGTGGGAGAAGAGTGGAACGTATTATGCCAGCAACCATATTTGATAGCAAGCCGCTGGTGAGGCGGATGAAAGAGGAATCGCGGGCGAAGGCCGAGGAGTTTCGCCGACTGCACCAGCGCCCGGCGCGGCTGGCGCAGATCATCGTGGGACATGACGACGCGGCGGAGGTCTATAGCCGCCAGGTAGTGCGCTCGTGCCGTGAGATTGGCCTGGACTGCGCCACGCTGGCCTATCCGTTTGAAACGCGGGAGGAGGAACTGCGAGCGGAGGTGGCGCGACTCAACGATGATGTCCATACCGATGGCGTCGTGCTGCTGCTGCCCCTGCCAGCGCGCATTCGGCAGCGCGTCGTCACCGATGTGCTGCGCCCGGAGAAGGATGTGGACGGCCTCGGTTCGCGTAACGCCGGACATCTGCTGCTCGGCTTCCCCAGCTTCATCCCCTCCACCGCCGATGTTGTGCAGACCGTGCTCAAAGAGGAGGGCATTCCCACGGCAGGCCGCAACGCCGTCATCGTCGGGCGCAGCAATATCGGCGGCAAGCCCATCGCCCTCGTACTTATGCGCCAGGACGCCACTGTCACTATCACCCACTCGCATACAGAAAACCTGCCGGAGATTACGCGCAGCGCCGACATCCTTGTCGTCAGCGCCGGGCGCCCCGGCCTGATTACGGCGGATATGGTCAAGCCGGGCGCGGTCGTCTTCGATGCCGGTATCTCAGAGGTCAACGGCAAGGTTGTGGGCGACGTGGATTTTGAGAGCGTCAAAAAGGTGGCCTCCTTCCTCACGCCCGTCCCCGGCGGCCTCGGCCCGCTCACCCATCTGATGCTCATTCGCCATACACTGGTCGGTCCACAATAACAGGACAAGAGAGGCCATGAACCGTACTGATCGCTTATTAGCCATCGTGCTGGAATTGCAAGGCAGAGGCTGGCAGCGCGCCGAGGATCTCGCCCGGACATTCGAGACGAGCAAGCGCACCATCTACCGCGACATTCAGGCGCTGGGCGAGGCCGGTGTTCCCCTGCTCTCCACGCCCGGTCGCGGCTACTCGCTGATGGAGGGCTACTTCCTACCTCCGCTCAGCTTCACCACCGACGAGGCTACCATGCTCCTGCTCGGCAGCGACTTCATGGCGCAAAACTTCGACACTCAGTACCGCTCTGCCGCGCAAGCGGCCAGCCGCAAGATCGAGGGCGTGCTGCCGGAGAAGTTGCGCGACGAGGTACGCTACCTGCAAGACAGCATCCGTTTCATTGCCTCCACACAAAAAGGTAATCCCGAAGAACCACAGATGCTGCAACAACTGCGCCGCGCCATCATCGAACGGATAACAGTGCGCTTCCGCTACCACACACGCCACATACAGCCACAGAACGGCCTGGATGGGCAAGGCCAACCAGAGCAGGCAGAGCAAGCCGAACGACCTGGGAAAGAGAAACCGCCGGGCCAGCGCGAAGCCGACCCTTACGGCCTCGTTCACTTCAGCAGCGGCTGGCATCTCATCGCCTACTGTCACCTGCGCAAGGACATGCGCAACTTCCGTCTCGACCGTATGGAACAGCTCGAACTGCTCGCCAGAACCTTTCAACGGCCCGGCGACTTCAAAATGCGGCCCCCATCCAGAGAACAGGAGGCACGCTCCCTCACCGTACTCGCTCTTTTCGATCCCTCCATAGCGCGCTGGGTGCGCGAAGCCCGCTCTTTCTACGTCACCCACGAGGAAGAGACCCCCGATGGCTTGCTTGTCACCCTGCAGGTGCGGCAGGAAAGCGAAATCCTCTCCTGGCTCCTGAGCTGGGGACGCCATGTACATGTCCTCGAACCCGACTCTCTTCGCCAACGTATTGTCGAGGAGGCACAGGGAATGCTACGCAACCATCAACCGTAGGCGCTCATTCAAAGCCATTGGCATTCCTCATTTTTTCTTCTATAGTCATCTATATGGATTTCTTAAAAACGTTTTGTTCCATCTATGTAGATGGCCCTGGGAACGCTCTCATCTCTGCTGACTAAACCGGAGCAGGCCGGATTGATTGCACCGGCAGACCCGGCAGAGGTCCTATTTCCCTCTGACCGTCCCTCGCGTGTTTTTGCGCTTACCCCGGCTGGGGGGGAGCGATTTTACCGGCTCATGATGGATACCACCTCGAATCAAGGGACCTATCAGCGGTTCTTTCGCATCAAAGCCCTGCACCTGGAGTATATTCCGCCAGCCGATCAACTCTCCCTGGTAGATCATTACATCAGCTACTGTCAGATGGGTTTGCGCTACCAGCAAGCCGAGGCACAGGATTTTGCCACCAATCCAGTCAAACAGCGATCTGTCAGCAACTTCTATAATGCTGTCGCTCTGGATTTAATGGATCTGGTCAGCCAGCAGTGGCAACTCGAACTGGCCTGGGCGCAACGACTGCGCAAACAGGTCGTCGCCCGGAGACGTGAAGACCAGGACGCAACAAAACGAAAGGGAAGCAACGAATACGTCCACTCATCCAACCCTTCCCAGTTGGCTCAAGTTTGCCAATCGCCTGATTGTTGCCTTCAACCGCATGTTGATCCAGAAACGCTGGCAGCGGAGGCTCCGCGCTGTCCCGTGTTTCGTCTCGACAGTCTGCCCCAACAGGATCAGAGCAGCAGCATGGCGTCGCCGAAGCTGAAGAAACGGTAGCGTTCGCGAATGGCCTCCTGATAGGCTTTCTCGATCAGAGGCTTGCTGGCGAAGGCGCTGACGAGCAACAGCAGGGTGGAGCGTGGCAGGTGGAAGTTGGTAATCATAGCGTCCACCACCTGGAAATGATAGCCCGGCGTAATGAAGAGGCGTGTATTGCCGTGATACGGCTCGATTTTGCCGCCCAGCGCGCTCGCCACACCCTCCAGTGTGCGCACCGAGGTTGTTCCCACGGCGATGACGCGCCCGCCAGCCTGGCGCGTCTCGTTAATCAGCTCAGCCGTTGGCGCGTCGAGATCGATCTCCTCGCTGTGCATCTTGTGCTGGCTCACATCCTCAACCTCGACGGGCCGGAAGGTATCCAGCCCCACGTGTAGTGTCACAAAGCCCACGCGTACCCCCTGCTGCCGCAGTGAATCCAGCAACTGCGGCGTAAAGTGCAGACCCGCCGTGGGAGCCGCAGCCGAGCCGCTGATGCGCGCATAGACCGTCTGGTAGCGTTCCGGGTCGGCCAGCGTCTCGTGAATATACGGCGGCAGCGGCATGCGCCCAATCTGCTCAATACGCTCGCGCACGCTCACCCCTGGCAAAAACGGCATTTGCGCTTCGCTTCCCTCTGTCGCGCCGGTCGCACGGGGCAGCGAGAGCCGCAGTACGCGCCCACCGGCCTCCGTGCGCTCTAGAATCTCGCCTTCCAGCAGTGGACCTGAGCCGCTCTCCTCACCAAAGAGGAGAAGCGCTCGTTCGCGCAGGCGGCGTCCCGGTCGTACCAGCGCCTCCCACGTGTCCAGGCCCAGATCGGGCCGCTCAGAGAGTAGCAGCACCTCGACTGCCCCGCCTGTCTCAGCGCGCCGACCCAGCAAACGCGCCGGAATCACCCGGCTCTGGTTGGCAATCAGCAAATCGCCGGGCCGCAAAAACTCACCAATATCGCGGAAGTGCCGGTGCGTCAACTTCCCCGTCGTCCGCTCCACCACCAGAAGCCGCGACGAATCGCGAGGCTCAACCGGCGTCTGCGCAATCAACTCCTCTGGCAACTCATAATCAAAATCACTCATCCGCAAAGACACGTGTTCTGGCATATCTCAAAAACCCTTTAACAAAGCACAATGATAGCTAAGACAAAAAAACGCTCTTTAGCAAATCGATTATACACCTGCCGGTACTTATCGGCAAACTTAGCTCCTCGGTCCCTCGGTCGCCAGAGCCTTTTTCAGCACAACCTCAACACCAGGTGTGTCGAGCAGCTTTCCTTTAGTTTTCCTTCCCCTCATAAAACGCGGCAATTCCCTTAGCAAACTGGATGACGCTCTGGCGCAGTGCGGGTGGGGAGAGGACTTCGACGGCGGTGCCGAGGCCGAGAACACGAGTGCGGGCAGCTTCGAAGGACTCGAAGGAGAGGGTGAGTGGAATCCAGCCTGCGGAGTCGGGTGGGTTGGCCTGCTCGATGAGGGTGGTGATACCTTCGCCGAAGATGAAGGGGAGTTCGGCGATGATTTCGGGGGAGAAGCGCAGGGTGGCCCGGTAGCGCAGCCAGCTCGACTCGAACTGGCGGCAGGCTTCAGTCCAGTAGGAGGCGAGGTCGAAGCTTTCGGGGCGCTGGAAGTAGTCGCCAGTCGGCTCGGCCTCGAGGATGCGCGAGACGCGGAAGATGCGCATCTCGCCGTTGGACAAAGCAGCCACGAGATACCAGATCATGGCTTTGGCGACAAGCCCCAGTGGCTCGATGATGCGTTCGGAGATATCGCGCTCGTTTTTACGATAGACCAGGCGCAGCCTCATATCCTGCCAGATGGCTTCAAGAATGGTTTGCAGATGCGGTAGCGTCTCCTCGGAATGGCTCCATGCGGCGGCATCGAGGTGGATGCGCTGGCGCGCCCGTTCGATGTTGCGCCTGTGCGTGGGCGGCAGCGCGGCCAGCAGCTTAAGCAGCGCGGCCTCCAGTGCCTTGCCCATTCCTAGATCGGCGAGAGGGCCGGGTGAACCGGACATGAAAAGTGTGCGTACCTCCGTCTCGGTCAGCCCGGTCAGCCCGGTGCGGTAGCCCTCGGCCAGAATGCAGCCGCCTCCCGGCCCGCGCTCAGTATAGACGGGAACGCCAGCCGTACCCAGCGCTTCCAGGTCGCGGTAGATAGTGCGTTCCGAGACTTCCAGCCGTTCCGCCAGTTCCCTGGCTGTGATATGTCCCCGTGTTTGCAGCAGCATCATGATCGAAAGCAGCCGGTCTGCACGCATATATTACCCCTCCAGAATGCCTGTCAAAACTGAATATATCTGCCTTCATAAGCATACCACAAATCATGACAGAGGGTGTCAGGTTCTCGCTTCTCGCTTTCCGCTTCTCCTTCAGCAACACAGGCGGTTTCAGATGAGAAGGCCCCATCTGAAAACCCCGGTTGACAGTGCTTCTGACAGTTATCAAGCCTTCTTAAGGCTTCTTAAAGAACTCTTCCATCTTTTCTACAGCTTCCTGCTGCATAGAAGGAAGCACATGAGAATACACGTTCGCGGTCATATCCAGGGTGCTATGCCCCAGAATCTCCTGGATAACCTTGAGGTCTACTCCCATCTTGCGCAGAAGTGTCGAGGCGCTATGCCGCAAATCGTGAATATGCATCGGAAGCAGCCCTGCCCGCTGCAGGATCCGGTAAAAGCGCTGGCGGACGTTGGCTGGCCATAAGTAGGCTCCCTTGTCGGTACAAAACACGAGGTCATGTTGTTGCCATGCTGAACCAGCTTTCAAGCGCGCTTCTGCTTGACGCTCCCGGTGGGCATGCAGCATCTCACAAACAGGTTGTGGCAGCAGAATGAGCCGCTCACTGCTCGCTGTCTTGGGATCACCCACGACATAGTGATACCGTTCATCTTGTGTTAAGGTGAAGTGAATGGCCAGTGTTCTCTGGGTCAGGTTGATGTCTTGCCAGCGTAAGGCTAACAGCTCTCCGTGACGCATGCCCAGCACTAACGCTAGCACGATAAAGGGTTCCATCATGGTCCCCTGCACTTCCTGCAGGAGTCGTTGCGCTTGCTCAAAGGTCAATGGTTGCACCTTGCGTCTTTCTTCAGAGGGGAGCGATACGCCGACACAGGGATTGATGGCGATCAAGCGTTCCTTGACCGCATAAGCCAGCGCCTGGTGTAAGACCTTGTTCATGGTGATGACCGAACTGGGCGACTGCCCCTCGTCGAGTTTGCGGTTATAGAATTGCTGAATGGTGCGCAACGTGATTTTGTGAAGAGGAAGATCTCCTAGAGCCGGGAGAATATGCTTCTCCATCGCAGAGCGATAGCGCACATACGTACTGGCCCGCACTTTGCGCTTCTTGACCTGTTCTAACCAGTAGGTCAGATGATCGGCCAGCTTTTGTTTGGGTCCGCTTGCCAGCAGGCCGCGCTTCTGTTCATAGAGCATCTCGGTGAGTGCCTCATCGGCCTCAGCCTGTGTGTAGAAGTAGCGTTGTTGGGGCTTGCCATTCTCCAGGATGATTTGAGCTACCCATTCTTTGCCGCCTTTGCGGTCAGGGCGGCGGAAGACGGAACCGGAGCCGCGTCGGCGCGGCTTGCCTTTGCGCGTGCTGCCCTTCCTGGACTGTTTCTTTTCGTCAGTCATGACATTTCCCTTTCTGGATAAAAAAGGAGTGCTCATTCAAAGCAAAGAATGAGCACTTGCGCACGGGTATATCAATTCATGGGGGTATGGCGTTCCTGCTGTTTAAGCCACAGGTTGAGTGACTCGACCGAAAAGCGCAGGGCTGCCTTGCGGCCTCGACCTAACTTGATGTAGGGCAAACCACCCTCTCGCATGAGGCACCAGAGCGATGTTCGGCCAACACCAAGCATCGTCATCGCCTGTCTGGCTGTGAGTAACGGTGTCATCGCTTGCGCATTGCGATCAGGAGGGGATAAAACACGCTTTGCGGTTCGTGGCATACATCTTCTTCCTTTCACCGATGAGTTCAATGAATGCATCTTGCGGCCTAAAGGGTATTTCTACGAACAGAAGGGAGTCATTTCACATATCAGCAAACAACAATCGTTATTGACCAGGGAGGTGACGATTAGTGCATTCTCTTGATTTTTTGTTCCACTGAGTGGAAAATGACCTGTTTTTTTGTCAGGGTGCAGAATCAAACCTGCAAACCTGCAAAGGCATCATCACCTATCTGGCTCATGATGATGGGTTGGGGACCACTCCTTGCTCGTGGCGCGCCCGGTAGTCGGCGATCAGGGCTTCCGCCCGCGCAATCTCGGCATTGACGGCATGCCAGTCGATGCCTTGCCCCTCTGCCTCTGGTTGCAGGTTTGCAGGTTTCGCAGGTTTGTTTTCCTCCTCTTCAGAAAAATTTCTGGCAGGCATCTGCCCACTCCCCTCCCCTCCCAGGTGCTCTGAAGGGGTAATAGAAGAGCTTTGCATTGATTCCTCCTTTAAGGGGTCATCCGTGGAGGTTTTCTGCACACCTGCAACCTTCCAGTAGACGGCTCCGCTGCGGCGATCTACGCGTACTTTGACGAGGTGCAGGCCGCTCTCGTCAAACTGGCTCTCGACACGCGCCGAGAGCGCCTTACCCAGGCGGCGCTTGAAATTGCCCCGGTCGATGGGAGTCAATTCGTCAGGCAGGGCGTTGTAGAGGTCTACGTCCACAACGGGGTTGAGTAAGGTGGCGGCTTGCAGATCCTTCTCGACTTCAGCAGCCAGCACCTCGCGCTCTCCATAGTGCTTGTACCAGGCGTGCAGAAAGGCTGCCCACTGCGCTGCATCATCGTCGGCCTGCTCATAAAGGGCCTCCAGATTGCCCAGGAAGCCTTCACAGCCGATATAGGCCAGGATGCCACCAATGGTGTCTACCCATTGCTGGAAGCTACCCACTTTGGGAACCTCGGCTCTGGGTTTACCCGCCGCATACCAGGCTCGTGCCAGGGTGAGCAGGGCGGCGATCAGTTCGCCCCGGTGCTCAGGCACCCAGGTCTCCAGATCGTGCTTGAAGCCGCCGCGTGTCCAGGGCGTGGGACTGTGGGCGTCGAGGCGAATCCAGTAGCAGCGCCGTGGCATGTCCCCACCTAACTGGATGTTGTTGCCCGTCGCCATCCAGGTGGCGCGCTGGGCGTAGCGCGCCATTTTGCTCTGGCCTAAGATGCGCTCCTCCACAAAGTGCGAGGTCAGCGCCAAGTCCAGAGCCGCCGATTGCAGCTTGACGCCTGCTTTGATGTTGTCGATCACGATGATGGTTGGGCCGTTGGCAAGGGTGGCGGCAATGCGCTTGCGCCACTCATCATCGTCGTAGGGGGCAGCCATCAGCGAGGCTTTGCGCCCGGTAGCAATCAAGGCAACGGTTTCAGCCAGCAGGGTTTTGCCACTGCCAGGGCGGGTGGCATCGATGAGGGCCAGGGGGACATGACCACCGATAGCTTGCCGGATGATGGGCGTCAGCAGCAGGGCATAGGTGTTCAAACGGCTGGCAAAGTCCTGGTAGGGAAACTCTCCGATAGCTTCCTCAAGCAGAGCCTGCGCGGCGTAGACCTCCTCCCATTCTGGCTCTTTGGGAATGGGTGGTATCACCAGCGAAGGAGAAGGCAGGTAGAGCAGGCGGGTGGCTGCGTCATAGCCTGGGGTATCGAGAATGGTCCCATCAGGGCGCAAGACGGGAAATTCGACGATGGCTTCTAAAGGAGGGAAAGGCCATTGCCCGCGCTCAAGCAGGTCTTTGACGACGGCATCCGGGGGCGGGATATGCTGCACTTGGCCGCTGACGGGGGTGATCTTGACGAAGTTCATACAGCGGGCCAGCAGGCCCTTGAGAGCCGTTTCGCTGATCGAGACGATCAGCGGCGTTCCGCCTTCGCTGCCCACGATGCGTACCAGTTGGCCATGGCGTACATAGATGTCAGCTTTCGCCTTCGCCAGGTGCTGTAACGTTTCCTCGGCGATGTCGCGCCAGGGGCGCTGCGTCGTCACCAGCACCCCCGGCAACCCATCGGCTTGCAGGTAGGTTGCCAGTATGTGAGCCTGCCGCTCTCTGGCCTGAGCGTGTTTGTCGGTCATAGCTCACCCCAGAGCGTGGCCTGCTGGCATTCGGTATGCATCGAGACGTTGAAGTCGGTCAGGCCCCGGTTGTGGGTGTACTGCCGGATCCAGGCCTGAGCGAGCTTTCGCGTGTTCTCAACCGCCGTCTCTCGTCCCTTGCCGTGGTTGCTGCCCCCGCAGATGCACTCGCAGTTCGGATGAACTGCTTCATAGCATTTCGCGTTACAGCACCCGACTAACCCGCTTGAGGTGTAGACCGCCAGTAAGGTGGTCATGGCACATCCCTCCTTCCTTGCTTCCAAGACAGAGAACGTCCCCCGCCTCTCTGGCAAGAAGCGGTCGGGGACCTAAACGTTTTCCAAAGGCGAGGAACAATCGTCACGTCCCTGGTCAATGGCGATTGTTCCTCAACATGATGTGGGGGAGGCGAGGTGCAGCGCTTCGCGGATGATCTGCTCGCTCATGATACATGCTCCTCTTCTGCTTGCCTGATTTTCCAGGCAAAACTGGTCTGCCTGCCAATCCCCTCTTTGTAGACCGCAACACGCCCCTTATCTGGAATCGTGGCCGCGCCCGTTATTCCGTCAACGGTTGAGATTGGGACCTTGTAGTAGCCGCCGTCCCAGGCTTCGACCAAATCAGTGATGCGTTTCTTTTTCGCCTTCATGACTGGCGTCGTCACCAGCATGGGCATCGATGGCGGCATCGACGAAACCGTAGAAGGCGGCGCTGATGTAGTGGCCACGTGGGTCGCGCCCCGGTTCGCTGAAAACGTGGCATTGCTGAAGTCCGAACACCGTCATTCGCCAGGCTGGTGACGTTTGCTTTCACGTACCTGCTTTGCGCGTTGGCGTTCCATCTGTGCCTCAACGACTATCAGGTTTTCCGCATAGTGCCTGACCCTCACCACAGCAGCGGCCAGATCGGCATCGCTGGCGCTCTCGACAAAAGCGCGCCAGTATTCCACGCCTGCTCCAACAGCGAGCAGATGATCTGCCGGAATGAAACGGCGATAGCCAATTTGCTCGCCGATATCATAGAATTGCCACTCCAACTTCTCTCGGTCGGAGAGATCAACGATCTGGCGATAGCGCGTGACCTCCTGCTCCAGTTCCTGTTGCTCGCGCACGATCGCCGTAGCGATACGTTCAACCAGTTCATGATTGCCCACGGCTTCCAGGCGCTCAAGCAGGTCAAGGGTTTGCTCGCTGAAGGTTGGGTAGGCCGCACGTAAGCGAGCGCGCCGCTGCTCTGCTAGCTTGCGCGCCTCCCGGTCCAGATAGGCCCGCTGCTTACAGCTATCCGAGCAGTACACCCGGCGACGGTGGCCTGCTGTCAATGCGATGGAGTCGCTACAGACCGGGCAACGTGCTTGAGGCTCGCAATCGTCACGCGCCTGGTCGGTGACGATTGTGGGAGAACACCGTCTCTGTTCACTCACCTCTGCTCACCGGTTTCCTTCCTCGAACCTCAGGTGTCCAGCAAGCAAGGCACGGACCGCAAAAGCCGCTACGGTCTGTGCGTCAGCGCCGGAGGCTTGTGCTATCCGGTGCAACCGCTGCTGTTCCTCCTGGGTCAGGGCAATACGCAATTGAACGGGTTTTGAACGGCGCTGGCGACTGGCGGCTTTGCGGCATTTATCTGAGCAGTAGCAACGCAGTCGCCCAGTAATCGTCGGCCCATCGGAGGTGGGGTGAACATGACGACTGTGAATCGGTGTTTGACACACTTGGCATCGTTGAGCAATAGGTTGCATCTCTTTCCCTCTTTCCCTCTTTCACCAGAACCCCTATCGTGACGAAACAGGGTGTCACAATAGGGGTTCTGCTTACCAGCACACAGGTGGCCTGTGTCCTATTTTCTGAGCAATGTCATGCCATACGCCGCCGGGTAACGCTCATCTTGTGGTAAAGCCAGCGCCCGGCTCTGAATGTCTTTCAGAACGGCGATAGTAGCAGCATAGAAACGCTGGTCGCGGCGCTCTCCAATCGTGCTCATAGCGCTTACTCCTGGTTCTCTTCATATTCGTCTTCAAAGTCGATCCGGTAGATAATCGCCGCCGGTATCTGGTCAATGCCAACTATATACAGTCTCGCATGTACCCATAGGCCCTCTGCTGGCCCGTCGTCTGGGTAAACCGTTTCACCAAACCATGCGCTATCATAGTCGAGTATGGCCGGGAGTGTCGCCTGTTCCGGGTCCTGGCGTATGCGCTCTAGTAGCTCTGCTGG
>Ga0209061_1000992_pt1 | contig 54423 bp, 29 predicted proteins | sample Coa_R1_10_FD_187157 | JGI IMG/M metagenome (GOLD analysis project Ga0209061, IMG submission 187157) | Surface soil microbial communities from Centralia Pennsylvania, which are recovering from an underground coalmine fire - Coalmine... | ecosystem: Environmental > Terrestrial > Soil >... | reverse complement strand
AGGTAAAGCCGAGGACACACGGCTTTCTTGGCTCTTTGGGAAGCTGGCTCGCGAAGCTAGGCAAGGAGACGGGATCGGAGATCAAGATCAGCGGCCACTCCACCTTTACCTTGCGCGATGACAACATCCGTGGAGGCAACCAGGCCAGCAGCGCGTTCTATAGCGATGAATACTTCGGCCGTGGAGGCGGAGGGTTCTACAACGATACCGACATCACCATTGATGCCACCTTGTTCCACGCCTTGCACTATCAGACCCATATCAGCAACTATCTCTACCAAAGCCCCGACCAAAACCGCGTTCAAATAGACTATAAAACGCCCTCTCTACACCTACTTGCGGGCGACATCAACGCCGGCATTCACGGCAACTCGCTCATAGAGTTCAATCGCTATCTTAACGGCGTGGAGATCACCAACAACTGGTCACGCCTATGGCACACCACCGCCCTTTTCTCGCATAACAAGGCCACCCCCAAAACCCTCGTGATACAGGGCAACAACTCCTCCGGCCCCTACTATGTGTATACCGGTCAGATCGTGCAGGGCAGCGTGCAGGTGCGGGTAGATAACAAGCCGATGCAGCTTGGCAAGGACTACACGCTCGACACCGATACAGGAGAGTTGCAGTTTCTCAACGGATTGATCATTCCCAGCTCCTCCACCATTGCCGTCTCCTATGAGACCCTCGACTACGGTCAGAGTAGCGGCTCTATCTACGGCTTTCGCATGGAGTACACTCCGCATGGCAGCGACCATGTCGGCTTTACCTATCTCGCCCAAGTGGCTCCCGGCAGCACCACCCTCGCTCAGCGCACCCAACAGTTCTACGGGAATCCTACCCCGCTTTCACCTTACGTACTGGACTATCCCATAGACACCTCCAAGCCGATCATCGTTAAGGTGAACGGCGTGCCGCAGGTGCAGGGGGTAGATTTCACGATAGACCCGGTCTATCGCAACCAGATTCACCTAGTAGCCGGCGTGCCCACCAGCGAAGTGGTCACCATTCAATATACTCCTCTCAATACCAACCCTATCCCCAGCAACCAAACGGTGCTCGGCCTCGATGGCAGCTTGGGGCTGGGCCGCCTCGGCAGTCTCACGTTGGAGACCGCTATGTCCGGCCTGACCCTCTCCGGGCATGGCGTTCAAGGAAAGGCCGTACAGTTGCGTGCCAGCCTAACCCCACTTCGCTCGCTCCATACCGACATCACGGTGCGCGATATCGGCTCAACCTTCTCGGCCATCGCAAGCCCCGGCTTTAATAGGAACGAAAAGTCCATCGAGATCGCATCGGACTATACGCCTTCAAGCCGGTTGCACATGAACTTCGACTGGCAAACTGCCAAACAGCCTTCCTACACCTCTGCGCTCTATCAACCCGGCTATTCGGCTATCCTACCCTCCGGCAACGATAACTATAACCAGTTCACCGGCAATATCAACTATAACTTCGCACGAAACGGCACGCTAAGCCTAAGCCACAGCACCATGAGCACCCTCTTCGCGCAGGGTGGAAGCAGCTCTAACCGCACCGATAGCCTTCAAATGAACTACACGCTGGGCACATTGGGCTTTCAGTTGGGTGTCTCTTCCAACGCAAATCAATCGCAATCGCTCTATTCGCTTGTGTCCGCCACCTCTTCCGGCAACAGCGGGCAGAGCACCACAAACCAGCAGAGCACCACCAACCAGTTGATTAACAGCAGCACCAATGTGCTTTCGGAGAACTTGGGAATCAACTGGAACCCCAATCGCTGGTTCCACCTAAACACGAGCCTTACCAACAGCCAGGTAAGCAACCAGGGTCTCTTTGTGGGCAACTCGGTGGCGCGAAATGCGCAGATCAATGCCACCTTCAACCTCCACCACGGCATCTCCCTGCAATATGGCTACTCCCTTTCCGATACGGGCAGCACCAACACTGCAACGACAACCTCCTCTACCGGCTCCTCCTCTAGCTCTTCTTCCGGCACGGCTACCGGCGTTACCGCCGGGGGGACAACCGTATCGCGCGGGTTGCTGGCCCTTCTGGTACCGGCCCGCATCCTTATGGCAAACGCCCTTATGCGCGACATCACCACAGGGGGGGGCAGCACGACACCCACACTCGGTTCCGGTCTTACAACGGGTCTCCCCATCACCAGCTACTTGGGAGGCGGCTATAATAGCAACCTAGGAAGCTTGGGCAACTATAGCGGCATTCTTACCGGGGGCACCCTTTCGGCCTACAACGGCATCGCAAGCCTGAACGGAACCAGCAGCACCCATCATCTCACCCTGTCCTACAACCCCAATGACCGTTTCCACTCCTCCATCTCTTTTCTCACCTCCTCCAGCATCGGAAGCTACCTCTACAACAGCAATCGCACCGACACGCAGTTGCAACTTGGTTGGAACCTGCGAGGTGGGCTGCAAGTCAACCTCAACTACGACATGCAGAATATCGGTTACACCGGTGGGCTTGGCAACTCCAGCATCAATACCCTCGCGCTCGATGTGGCGGGACGGCTGTTTCGCAAACTCAACTTTCGGCTTGACGCCCTCCTGCTTTCGAATAAAAGTTTCTTGAACGCTTCCTCCCTCACGACTACCACATCCGGCTCCGGCAACACCACGAATAATCTCACCAATACCAGCTCCAACACCGTTTCCTATCTGCTGCATTTGGACTATCCGCTCAACGCGAAAATCGGCCTCTTCTTCGACTACTCCGACTCGCTTACGGCAGGCTATCTAGGCAACAACCAGCTGAACATGCGCTTTGGGCTGGACTACTACATCGCACGCCCGATGAAGTTCTCGTTAGGTTGGCAAATCTTGAACACCACCAACTCCGATCCCTCTTTGTCCAGCTACAACTACCACGTCAGCTCTCTCATCGCCCAACTCGGCTTCGAGTTTTAGCGCTTAACGCGGTTCTTGAAGGCTCTTTGGGAACTTGTTGGGTCTCCAGCACAATCGCCCCACGCGGCCCCAGCTGAAGCTGCAAGAGATTGCCATTCCACACGGCCCTCGCGCGATTGGTGGCAAGGAGCGTATGGAGTGCGACGGGTGATGAGGGGTGTGGCCCCTGAGACACTTCGCTTAGAGGGAGGGTTTGCTGAAGGCTTCGGTCGCTGCGATTAAACAGCACAAGGACACGGCTCCGCTGCCAGGTGCGTTCAAATCCGAACAAGCCGCTGTTGTCATCCGCGACGATCGTGCGATAGTCGCCATAGCGCAGGGCGGGAGTGTTGCGGCGAAGGGCAATGGCCTGTTTAAAAAACTGAAGGATGGTGCGGTTCCACTTTTGCGGGTTCCACTCCATGCAACGTCGGTCGTCGGGGTCTTTACCGCCCTCCATGCCGATCTCATCCCCATAGTAGACACAAGGCGTTCCGGGGTAGGTCATCTGGAAAAGGACGGCTTGGCGTTCTTTGGGCCAATTGTCTTGGCAGAGCGTGCGCAGTCGCACGGTGTCGTGGCTGCCGAGCAGGTTAAACAGAACGGCATCGGCGGCAGGAGGATAGGAATCGCGGATTTGGGCAAGCTGTTGGTCGAAGCGAGAGGGCGTGCTGGTGTCGAACACAAAGAAGTCGAGCACGGCGGCACGCCATGGATAGTCCATCACGCTATCGAACTCATCTCCTTGAAGCCAGGCGTGCGCATCGCCCCAAATTTCGCCCACAAGATAGGCGTTGGGGTTAACGCTTTTTACCGCTTTGCGAAAGGCTTGCCAGAAGGAGGGCACCACCTGGTCTGCGGCATCCAGACGCCAACCATCTATGTGGGCTTCGCGTATCCAATAGGTGCCAACATGAAGAAAGTAGTCGCGTGTGGCCGGGTTCTCTTGGTTCAGCTTGGGCAGCCAAGGCACACCGAACCAACCCTCATAGGTACGCTGTCCTTCGGCGACCACAATGGGGAACTTGTAGATGAAATACCAGTTGCGGTAAGGGGAGCGCGGGCCTTCCTCTCGAAGGCTTTTGAAGGCGAAAAAGTCTATGCCGGTGTGGTTGAACACCCCATCGAGGATCACATGCCAACCCATGGCGTGTACCCTATCCACAAGCTTGCGGAGCAGCGCGTTGGTGCCGAACCTCGGGTCAACATGGTAGTAGTCGGTTGTGTCGTACCCATGGTTGCTACGCGCGGTGAACAGGGGGTTGAAGTAGAGGGCATTAATGCCTAAACTCTTGAGGTAGTCAAGGTGCTGTAGAACGCCTTGCAGGTCTCCGCCCATACGGTTGGTTCCGGTGGGCTTCGTGCCCCACGGCTGCACATCGGGGCCATCGTTGGAGGGATCGCCGTTGGCAAAACGGTCGGGGAAAATCTGGTAGAAAACGGCATCACGAGGCCATTGAGGCGTTACCAAAAGGGGGTAGGCTGTGGGTTCCAAAGTAAACCAGCGGGGAGGGGTATTGGTTGCTGCAAGGCGGCCGGAGGCATCGTAGCGTAACTCGGTAGGGCCGTCCTTTAAGAGAAAGGCGTAGTGTGTGGGTTGAAGCGAGGGAATATCCACACTCCCTCTCCACCGATCGTAGAGGGGGTCTTTGAGCACGATCTGCATGGGATAGGAGGCCGTACCGCCGTTGGCCTTCTGGATAAGGACGAAGCACTGGGCGACATCGTTATGGCGGGTACGAAGCGCGAACGCGAAACGGCGCTCTCCAAGTCGAGTGATGTCGGAGCGATCGGGATGGTGCAGAACGGCGGAAGGGGTGATGATGCCGTCGCCTATGCGAGCTGGGTACCGATCGTAGTCTTCAGGTTCTACGACCAGCAAGGAGTTGATGTTGGAGTTGCCATCGTCTACACCGGGGGCATTGGGGTCGTTCACCCAGGTGTTGCCGTTGATCACGAAGCGGTAGTAGTAGACTCCGGGCGGAATGGGGTAGGTGCCGACCCACGTTTTGCCGTCGGGCTGAAGTTTCAGCGGGTAGGAAGACTTATTCCAATCGTTGAAGGTGCCAGCCACGCACACGGTTTGAGCCGGTTGGGTTGGGACGTAACGGAAAGTGATGGTGCGTGTAAAGGGTACTTTGGCAGAGGACATAGCTTGTGTTGTCGTTTGAGGACGATGCAGGGCTTTTACCGGCAGGAGACCGGCTTGCACGAACATCAAACCGAGCGTTGCCCATAAAGCGATCACGATGAAGCGGCGTTGCGAAGCCCATTGCTTGTACATGGAGATATTGTACCAAAGAGGAGGCAACATTGCGGTTGCCCGTCTATCGGCTAAGCATCCCCCTATGACTGACGTCGGCAACGGCACCAAGTGGCAACTGTTGCACCTGTTGATCGATCTTTTGCCAATGTCTCAGCAGCCATTCTGCTTGCCCCCAAATACCGAGTTTAGAGAACGTTTTTGGCAGGAAAATTGCCCTTACCCTGTTCTGTCTAAGGGCTGTGCGCTCGGCTTCATTGTGGCGGATCGCATGGTCTAAGGTAACGACAACCCAGCCTTCATTGCCGGCATGACGAATCCAGGTTATATCCCTCTCACTCGGCGAAAATCTTTCGGTAAGATGCTGTGCTTCGACATCAAGCTCCCTAAGAATATTTACCAGACGAGGTGAAATGGGGTTATCAAAGAAATACATGGGTATTAGGCGGCTTGACGGCGTTCCTGTTCATAGGAGATCGCTGCATTCACTGCGGCCTCATCCATATTGTACCAGCGGGCGATATCCGTAGGGGGTGTACCATTTTGAAACATCTGGTAGAGTATGGCGGTTGGCACTCCTGATTTGTCTTCGATAGGTTTGCCGAAAGCACGATGAGGATCAATCACAATGGGGTTGTGCCGGCCTTTAGGCCAATATCTCAACGGCTCCAGGCCACCGTAATCTAGCTTAACAAAGAATTCACGAGCAATGCTTTCCAGCACCAGTTGCCCTTTGTTTATGTCCATCATGATCCTTGATCTCGACGGCTCTTCGCGCTCTTCTAAAAGTTTTTGGGATAATTCAACGAAGATGCGTTTTCCATCGGTAGCAAAACGTGGAAGAATAAAAGGTCTTTCTGTCTCAAACAGCTCCGACGCCCTCTTCATTGCAAGCCTGATTGTCTGTAAGGAAACACCGGCTTGTCTAAACAGACGAATGACGTTCAGCTCAAGCAGATCATGGAAGGTAAGAATTATCTCGCCGTTTAGCCTTAAAACACCATGACAAATCACCGGCGGTATTCTGCGTCGATCTGTGGAGTATATTGAATAGCCTTCGACCCATCTTCGGAGCTGGCTCGTTTTTAGTTGTAAAATATAGGCCGCTTCAGATAGGGTATAAAGTCCAATGCCGGTAAGGGTCTGTTCCATAGTTGGTCACTTTTTCATATGCTTCCATAGATATAATACCTTAAAACACTGCAAAGGCATCGTGTTTAGCTTAGCTCCTCTCCAAGTTCTCACTCTTATCTCATCCTTGTGTCCTCGCAGACAGCAGTGCAGCGGCCAGCGAGATAGGCGATGAAGGAAACGACACAGGCCGCTGAGGCGGTCAGCCCCCCCTGCCTGATAGAGGGAGGAGATGGGCATTGAAGAACCGATGATACGCCTGTCATTTCGAGCCGAAGGCGAGGTGAACACATGTCATTTCGAGCCGATGCCACCACTGTCATTTCGAGCCGAAGGCGAGAAATCTTGAGTTTCAATTCTCAGCAGTTCTGAGGGGGTAGGAGGTGGGGCTGCAGAGACTGCCAATCTCGCGGTTCTAGAGAAAGTCAGCAAAGCAAGCCGACCTTGTCCGCCCCCTATCCCTTCCTTTCCCCCTATTAGGGAGAAAGGGTGCTATGATGGTTAGTTTCCGAAGGGAAGTTATCATAGAAAAACTGCCAATGGGCTTGTTGGTCTCCCCTCTCCCTGATAGGGGGAGGGGCGGGGGGGTGGGGGCTTGTAGGGGTAGGCCTTGAAGAGCCGGTAAGATAGACGCCTGTCATTTCGAGCCGAAGGCACCTGTCCTTTCGTGCCGAAGGCGAGATGAACACATGTCATTTCGATCCGCAGGCGAGATGAACAACTGTCATTTCGAGCCGAAGGCGAGAAATCTTGAGTTTCCATTCCCACAAGCTCTGAGGGGGAGGGGTGGGACTGTAGAGACTGGTAGTTGGTAGAAACCGTCATGCACCCGGTTCTAGAGCCAATTCGCAGAGCACGCCGACTTTGTTCGCCCCCTATCCCGTCCTTTCCCCCGATTCGGGAGAAAGGGGGCTATGATGGTTAGTTTCCGAAGGGAAGGTTATCACAGGAAACCGCTAGTAAGCTTATTGGTCTCCCCTCTCCCTGATAGGGGGAGGGGCGGGGAGGTGGGGGCTTGAAGAGCCACAGACGAGATCAACACCTGTCATTTCGAGCCGAAGGCGAGAAATCTTAAGTTTCAATTCCCACCGGTTCTGAGGGGGTAGGAGGTGGGGCTGCAGAGACTGCCAATCTCGCGGTTCTAGAGAAAGTCAGCAAAGCAAGCCGACCTTGCTCGCCCCCTATCCCCTCCTTTCCCCCTATTAGGGAGAAAGGGGGTTATGATGGTTAGTTTCCGAAGGGAAGATTATCATAGAAAACCGCCGATGACCTTACTGGTTTCCCATCTCCCTAATAGGAAGTAGGGTTGTAGGGATAACCCTTGCGGGAAAAGGCGTAGTGCGCAGCACCGTCGCTCTTGAGGCTACCCCACTCCAAACGACATGCGAATGGATGGGTTCACCGAGAGATGGTCCATCGAAGGAAATTGAGAGTGAGGTTGGCAACCTGAAAGAATTCTCAGATAGCTTTAAGGTTCTTCTAAGAGGCGACCTCGTACAATAAATTAACGATTCTGCAAAGAAAGGAGTTTAAATATGGCGTCGTTGCGTTCAACCTTTGGGTTTGTGCTGGTACTTGGCCTGGCGATAATGCCTTCTACGGTCGCCCTAGCACAACAACATCCCTCTCACACAAAACATCCCGCTGCAGTGGCCAAAATAAGCGCGGCTCGGGCAAAACAGATCGCGCTTAAGCGCTATCACGGTCGTGTCGTCGGTAAGGTGGCCTTGGAGAATGAGGAGGGAATTTGGCAATACAGCGTGATGGTGCGCTCGGGCAAAACCCTGCGCGAGGTGATGGTGGATGCTAAAACGGGCAAAATAGACAACGTGGAGGTAACAACCGCCGAAAAAGAGCGGGCGGAAGCCAGGGCGGAAAAGGCGAAAGCCAACGGCCATCGCGCTCCAAAATCCCCCAAAAAGCCTTAATCCTCTACCCATAGAAAACCTCACCGATGGTGCTGTTGGGGCGATGCGGCCCATCGTCCGTGCGCGGGTCGTTGTCAACCGACCTATCGTGTAGGGGCGGGGTACCCCCGTCCCTACAAGGCACAAGCCGCCTGCATACGATCGGCGGTAGTTGACACGGTGTGCGGGCAGGAGTCTTCCCGCCTGCCTTTTTCTTCAATCGCCCTCCTTCACCCCTATTGACAGATCGGTGCGATCCCTCTATAATTACCTCCGTAGGCTCCGCTCGTTGAGAACGGAGTTATTAGTCAAAACAAGGAGTAAAGGGATGAAGCTTTGGTATGGCCTCGGAGCGGCTCTCCTCTGCTTTACGCTAGGAACCGTCGCCAGCAATGCAACACCACATGGAGCAAAACCTATGAAGCACCTTCTGGTTGTTACCGTAACTAAAGGCTTTCGACACGACAGCATCCCCGTGGCGGAGCAGGTGATCCAGATGTTGGGAGAGAAAACCCACGAGTGGGACACCGATTTTGTGCGCACCGATGAAGAGATGCAAGAGAAGATGACGCCGGAAGCCCTCAAAAAGTATGATGCGGTGGTGTTTGCCAATACCACCGGCGTGTTGCCTCTGCCCGATCCCCAAGGTTTCCTCGACTACATCAAAGACGGACACGGGTTCGTGGGGATGCATTCGGCCAGCGACACCTTTCACACGTGGCCCGGCCAGCAAGATGGGGTGTCAGAGTACATTCAGATGCTGGGCGGCGAATTTCTGACTCATCATGCGCAGAGTGTCGCCGATATCCACATTGAAGACACCCACTTCCCCGGCATTCGTGAGCTGATGGCGGAAGGGGAAAAGGCCGGCGGCGGGCCGAACACACCGGTTGAACAACTGCAGCAGGGCCATAGCGTGGTCTACGACCACACCTGGCTCGTCTTCGACGAGATGTACATTCTTAAGAACAACGATCGCACCAAGGTGCACGTCATCCTCTCGATGAATCACTACCCGAACGACGGCAGTCCCGATGCCGGTAAGCCAGGCGACCATCTCATCGCGTGGTGCAAGAGTTACGGCAAAGGGCGTGTCTTTTATACCGTGCTCGGCCACCGACAGGAGATGTGGCGCGATCCGCTCTATCAACAGCTGATTTTAGGCGGCATTCGCTTTGCCCTAGGGCTTGCCCACGCCAACACCAAACCTAGCCCTCCGCTCTCTACGGCAGGGAAATAACAGGATCGTTTGTATCTATGCGGAGGGCCTTTGGCCCTCCGCATCCCTTAGGAGGCAAGAGATATGACCACTACCGCCGCGACGTTCCAACCTACCACCTCGCGCGTGGAAGATATTGAGCTATATGCCGATGCGCTCGACCCACGGCAGGCGGCCGCTCTTTACCATACGCACGGCTGTTTCGTTGTTCGAGGGCTTATGAAGCCCTACCTGGCCGAGATACAGCGGGATATCGAAGCGGCCGCACAACAGGCCATTGCCCTGCTGGATCAGGCGGTGAAAGTGCCTGAGGGATGGGTAACGCCGGATGGAACGCTATTTCTGCCGGCTCCGCCGAACTTTCCGCGAGATAAGCAGATCATGGTTTTGGCGTTCAACTACACCACAAGTGCCGCCTTCTTCCGCAGCGCCTTCGATAGCCGCCTGCTCGATATTGTGGAGGCCATCTTAGGGCCCAACATCGAGCTGTTTATTAACGGGCAGTGTCTCTATAAAGAGCCGGTCGGTGGCCATCCTAAAAACCTGCATCAGGATTCGGCCTATTTCGAGCACCGTTACGAGGGGCCTGTTGCCTGTTTGAGCTATGTGGTGGATACCGACTTGGTTAACGGAGCCTTACATGTAGTGCCCGGCTCGCATCGGCTGGGCACGCTGCCCCATATAGACACCTTCTCCCATCTCGGCCTCGACCCACAGGACTGGCCATGGGAAAGCACGCTGCCCATTATCGGAGAGGCTGGCGATGCCATCTTCTTCCATGTGCGCACCATTCACGGCTCCCAGGAGAATCGCTCGAGCCGGCCACGCCCCGTGTTTATTCATCGCTATCGGGCAGCAGAAGACTACGTGGTGATAGGGGCGACAACGGTGGCGAACCGTCAAGAGGCCGAAAAGCGCATTGCAGAGGCACGCAAAGAGAACCAAAAGGGGCTTATGGTGCGCGGCTTTCGCACCTACAACCCCATGCGCGGTTGACCGCTGGCGGCAGCTCTGCTTAAAGGCGTTTCTGGAAAGGAGAGGAGCGGTTGGAGAAGTTCGTCCATCTGGTTTTCAACGCCCACATAGACCCCGTTTGGTTATGGCCCTGGCAGGCAGGCCTAGATGAGGTGCTGGCGACATGCCGCAGCGCCTGCGACCGGCTCGATGCCCATCCCGATCTGGTCTTTACACAAGGGGAGGCATGGGCATTCTACCAAATAGAGCAGATAGACCCCGAACTGTTTGAACGAATTCGCGCCTATGTACGGCAGGGACGTTGGGAGATCGCCGGAGGATGGTGGATTCAACCCGACTGCAACCTGCCGAGCTTCTGGGGATTTGAAAAGCAGATCGCCCTCGGCAAGCGTTACTTAGAGGAGCGGTTCGGCTTCTTTCCTCGGGTGGCCTACAACATCGACTCGTTTGGCCATGCCGCCACGTTGCCCAAGCTCCTACGACAATTCGGCCAGGACGCCTACGTTATGATGCGCCCTCAAGAGCATGAGATGCCGTTGCCCGCTCGTCTCTTTCGCTGGCGCGGGTTTGAGGATGGGCCGGAAGTGACGGTGTTTCGCATTGCGCGCGCCTACACAACGCGCGACATCACGCTAGAGCATGTACAGGCCGCGCTTTCCGAATTGCCCGAAGGCATAGAGCACACGATGTGCTTTGTGGGCCTGGGCGACCATGGCGGCGGCCCCACAGAACGTCAAATTGCCTGGTGTAGGGAGCACGCCACGGCCATTCCCGGCTGGCGCATGGTTTTTTCCTCCCCAAGCCGCTTCTTTGAGGCTATCTCCTCGCAACGCGAGCGCTTGCCGCTTGTAACCGGTGAACTTCAACACCATGCCATAGGCTGCTATAGCGTTTACAGGCCTATTAAAACCGCCGTAAGGAAAGCGGAACATCGGTTGCGCCAGGCGGAGCTGCTGCTAGGTGCGGAGGGCTTGGAGGGCGAGGCCTCAAAGGAGTGGTACGAGCGTGCTTGGCGCAGGGTCTGTTTTGCCCACTTCCACGACACTTTAGGGGGAACCTGCATTCCTTCCGCCTACCCGGCCATTCTCGAACAGGTTGGAGCGGCCATCGCCGACGCCGAAGAGGCGCTGCACATGCGGCTGCGGAAACTGCTTCAAACGTTCCCTGAGGATTCGTGCCAAAGAATCGTCGCGATGAACGCCTCCGATAGCCCCTTTGAGGGCTACCTGGAACACGAACCGTGGCTCGATTGGCAAACATGGCCCTCCAATGCGTCGCTGATAGATGAGGCGGGTCACCCGATCCCCTTTCAGCTTATGGAACCGGAAGCCTGTTCGTATGGACTTACCCGGCTTCTCTTCCGCACAAGCCTTCAGCCTTACGAGGTGCGAACCGTCGCGCGCATTGCCCCTGTTGCCTCTGCAACCTCGCCAGGGGTGACCATAGAGGGAGAGGCTATCCGTAACGATCGCGGCGTGGGCTGCGATGGAGAGCACCTGCAGTTCAACGGCTCTCTCGCCCTGCAGGCTCCCTATCTCGTATTCCTAGAAGACCCCACAGATACATGGTCACATGGAATCGATCGCTATGCGACACAGCCCATGGCTCAAGTCCAATGGAGCGCACCCATCCTCCTCGATCGCGGACCTCTGATGGGTTCTCTCCATAGGGAGGGACAGTTGGGGGCAAGCCCACTTCGCGCCGAATGGCGGGTTTACGCGGAGGAAGCGTTTGTGGAAATGCGCTTAAGCCTCTGTTGGATGGAGCCGAGAAAGGTGCTCAAGCTGGTTGTTCCGCTGCCTAAACCGGCGGTAAGGCGCTACGATGGCATCCCCGGAGGATGGCTCGAACGGGCGAATGACGGAGCAGAACGCCCGATCCGCGACGCCATGTTGATGGTTCTCGCAGACGGCTCCCAGGTGGGAGTGGTCTGCCCGGATGTTTTTGCCGCCGATGCCACCTCGGAGCTTATCCGACTAACCCTGCTGCGCAACGCCCTCATGGCACATCACGACCCCCATCCCGGCCGCTCCGTTCGGGTAGAGCTATCTGATAGGGGAACCCATCTGTTTCGGTTCCGCTTTTTCTACTGGGAGAACCGTCCCCCTGCTTCATTGCAGGAAAGCACACAACAACTCGACGCCCACGCTCTCATGCTCCATCGCCCTCCTCTCTTGGCCGACCTAACTCGGGGAATGCTTCGGGATGCGCGTTTTTAACCCCGATGGGTCGGTTGCAGGAGAAACCGAGAGGGCGTCGAATTAAAAAAGAGAAACCTGCGAAGAGGAGTGAGATGGTTTATGGCTTCGACGGAACCGGTGCGCATCGGGATCATGTCGTTTGCGCATCTTCATGCAGATAGTTACGCCCATTGCATTGTGTCTCGACCAGATACGGAGTTGGTTGGAATCGCCGATCACGATCCGGAACGGGCGCGTAGGAAAGCGGAGCAGTTCCAAACCGAAGTGTTTCCCGATTATGAGGCGCTTTTGGCCGATTCGCGTGTGCAGGCGGTTGTGATCTGCAGTGAGAACGCCCGACATCGCAAGCTAACCGAAATGGCCGCCGCTGCCGGCAAGCATGTGCTCTGTGAAAAGCCCATCGCGACCTCAATGGCCGATGGGGAGGCCATGATCGCCGCCTGTAAGGCGGCCGGGGTGCAGCTGATGATCTCCTTTCCCTGTCGCTACTCTCCGGTGATGCAGCGCCTGAAAGCTCGACTCGATCAGGGAGATGCCGGCACCATCCTGGCCTTTCGGGGCACCAATCGCGGGCGCAATCCTGGAGGGTGGTTCAACATCCTCTCCGAATCGGGCGGTGGGGCCACCATCGATCACACCGTGCACGTGGTAGACCTTATGCGTTGGCTTACCCGTTCGGAAGTCAAGCAGGTCTATGCCGAGATCGGCAACGGCATCGAACACAAGCCGTTTGACGATGTGAGCTTCCTCAGCCTTACATTCGAGAACGGAGTTTTTGCCACCCTCGACGCCTCCTGGTCGCGCCCTAAATGCTTTCCCACCTGGGGCGACGTCACCTTGGAGGTGGTTACCGACAAAGGCACCCTTTCGATGGATATGTTCAGCCAAAATCTCGTGCTCTATTCGGATCGCGACAAAAGCATCACCTGGCATAACTGGGGCGGCAACATGGATGACGGCCTCATCGGCGCTTTCGCCGAAGCCGTTCGCGAGAACAAGCCGGTTCCCATTACCGGTGAAGATGGCCTGCGTGCCGTTGAGGTGGCCTTTGCCGCCTACCGTTCCGCCGAGCGTGTGGCCCCTGTAACCTTGCCCCTCGAAGCCTCTTGAAGTGATTGCGCGGCCTTGCCCTAAAATCGAGAGTGGGGTCCCTTTAGCCCACTCTCGATTTTTCTGTCTGCCCCGAAAGGCGCGATAAGCTTCTCTACATGTCTGCGGAGCATGCGGTGAGGGTTGGAAACGGGCTTGCGCACGATCTCTAAAAACGGCATAGAGCCGGAGTAGAGGCGTTGCCCTGCCGCCTTACGGCCGGAAACCGTGAGGCTGACGCCGCAGTAGGCCGTTTTCATGGTGTTGATGTCGGCCTGTGAAAGCCCGGTGAGGTTATAGACGTTGGGGCTAACGCTCATCACATCGGTGTCGTTGGGGCTATGGCCTGCCAGCCCCAACGCATGGCCAAACTCATGTGCTGCCACCGGCGCGATGTTGGGCACGCCCGTGAGGTAGGTCATATTGAAGGTGATGGTGGCGCTTTGCATCTCGCCGCTCCCATTCACCGTATAATCGGTGATGGCGCCGTAGTTCGTAAGCCCCATATTCTCAAACTGCACGGTGATGTTGGCCTGTGAGGCGCTGCTAACCAGATTGAACTGCCCTACCGTGCCCAGCGCCTGCGACCACCAACTAAATCCGTTGATGGCTTGAGCAATGCGATCGGGCGTGGCCAGATTACTGCTTACGATGTAGACGTTCAGCGGGAAATGGGTCCAGTGGTACAGATGGTTTGGCTGGCCTGTAGCCGGGTCATCGGCCGCGGCGAAGTTGGGCAGATAGGTAGAATCGGTGCATCCGCCGCTGCTTGGCAGAATGGTGACACTGCCAGAGAGGGTGCTGCCGGTATGGTCACCGGGAAGCCCGATGGTGGCGCTGGAACTAAAGGGGATGGAGCCGGTGCCCCCGCTCCCACAACCGGCCAACAGAGCAAGCAGAAAGCAGAAACCCGCTATTTGCCCCCAAGAGATTTTCGTTGAACACATGGCAAACCTCCGAAAAATACCGGCTTGATTATCGGCTAGCGGCTGTGGGGGATTAGGGATAAATCGAGGAGGACATGCCAATTCAAAAGTAGAAATAACTTCTACCCCTACTAGCAAAGATATATTTTATATGGGAGCAGGAAAGGTATGTCTGTACTTTTCCATCGTTATCCGGAGACACGGCGGAAGTTTCTTTCGTATGTGCTCACCACCATGGCGGCTATCGGGTTGCCTTTGGGGAGTAAGGAGGAGGCTATCGCCGCAGAGCGATTGTCTCGCCTTGTATCAAATGATGCCGTTTCATTTGGCCTTATCGGTTTTGGAGGAACCGGTGGTATTGTTTTCCCAAACGACTTAAAGGCGGTGATTGACTTAAAACGCCATTTGGGGGCGAAAGGCGATGGCATTCACGATGATACAGAAGCTCTTCAAAAAGGCATTAATCTAAGTTGCGGGCACGATATAAATACGAGAGTACTTTACATCCCTAATGGAACTTACCGTATCACCAGAACGCTCACGGTCAACTTGCCGACGGATAGGTCAGGAATAGGGCCTTGGATTTATGGTCAATCGCGTGATGGAGCCGTCATCCGATTGGACAATGGGATAAATGTTGGGGCGGTTCTACAGACGCATCCGCGCGATAAAGACCCTGGTTCTGCCGATTGGTTTATGCGAACCCTTTGCAACTTGACCATTGACGTTGGCAACAATCCGAACACGGATGGCATCCGCTTCTTCTCAAATAACACGGGCATTATCAAAAATGTTAGGATAACCGGCCGGGGTCATATCGGTATCAACTCATTTATGGAACTCAACGGCCCTAACATTGTGGAGGACACAATCGTTGATGGTTTCGATATCGGAATAAGAAGTGAGTGGATGTGGGGACAGACTTTATCGAGGGTAACTATTCGAAATTGCAAAACAGGTTTGGAAGTTGAAGGTAATGCGGTTGCTGCTGAAGACTTGGTTATGGAAAATGTTACCTTACCGGTTCATAACAAACTGCCAAATAACTGGTTTTGGTGGTCGGGGGTTCTCGCGATCGTCGGTGGCCGCTTCGTCAATGGCGATCCAGACGGTCCGGCAATTTTGAATGAAGGCGTTCTTTATGCCCGTGACATCACGGTTAACGGTTTTAAGCTCGCAATAAAAAGTGCCACACAGGCAGGTGATGTGGTCGGGCCGAGGGTGTTTGAGTACGTTTCCCACGAAGTCAAAAGGCTCTTCAATACTTCTCCACCATACGCTATGAGGTTACCCATCAAGCGTGAACCGATGGTGCCTTGGGAAACGGACTTAAATAATTGGGTTTGTGCTAACGATTTTGGCGCCGTTGCCGGCGATAATAAAGATGACACGGTCGCTATTCAAAAAGCTATTGACTTTGCTGCATTGCATAAAAAAACAGTTGTCTATTTGCGCGGGGTCGGCGGGCCTGACCCTAATTGGTACACACTTAACGGTGAGGTGCATGTGCATGGCACCGTTAGACACATCATCGGCTTGGGGTTCGGTCGTGTTGTGGCTGGTGAGAAGGGAAAGTTAATTATTGACGATAACAGCGCACCCATCGTTAAATTTGAGAATATTCAAGCTTTCGGCCAACGGCCACCGATTATTGAAAATCGCTCGAAGCATCGAGTGCTCTGTCTGGAGAGTTGCGATTTAAAAGTTTTGGGGACAGGGAGAGGCGATATTTTCGTAACCAACTGCCCTTCACATATTGAAATGAGGAGTAAAGGGCAAAGCTTGTGGGCACGACAGCTGAACCCTGAAGGCGACAGCGATATCGGTTTAGTTATTAACGCAGGGGGTGATCTTTGGATTTTAGGGATGAAAAGTGAGGGACGAGGCGTGAGAGTCCGAACATGTGATGGTGGGCGAACGGAAGTGTTCGGCGTCTTCATGTACGGCTTCGGAACACCGCCTACTGACAACCGCCCCATTTTCGACATTGACAATGGCCAGATGTGTGTGATGGGAATTCGAGAAATTGCTTTCAATGCGCCCACATATAATGTTAAAGTGCGTGAACGACGTGGTAACGAGACACGCGAATTTCGCCTGAAACCTGGCGAGCACGGTTGGATAGGCTGGGCACTTTACAGCGGCTGGTCAAAAGGGAAGTTCTGACGCTTGTAACGCGTTTCTGCTGCCTGTGCAATTGGCCTAAAAGACCACGAACCGTTTCCCTAAGCGTTTACGGTGTAAATTAGCTTTTAGGAGATAAGAGAGCAAAATTGTATCTGCATAATCAAGTTGATATTCGGAAACAACTAATAAACGCTGCATATTGTTAGGACATACGTGCTGTGAGAGAGACTTCGACGACTAAGCAGGATATTGGAAAGTGATGGCGAATAATAGTAGAAAACTCTGTACCAAAAGGAGTATCTATGGTAACGCTGCAGCCGTGGCATAACGGTTTGCTGCAGGAGTTTCTGCTTACGGTGCCTGCCGACTTGGAGTGGGAAGAGGCACTTGCCCAGATCGAAGCACGGCTTGAGGAGGCCAAGCCCTCCATGTCGGTGCGGGGAGTGCAGATAACCATCGAGTTTGGCGTGCGCCAAGTGAGTTACGAGCCGCTGCACGATTTGGTGGCGCTTTTACGCGATCGCTACGGGGTGTTGGTTGTGGCCGTTGTCAGCACCGATATGCACACCCAAGAGGCCGCCCGTCGGCTAGCCCTCGGCGTCTATCTTATCGCTCCGGGCGCACCCCTCAGCGCCGAGGCGAACGAGGATGCCACAGGCAACAACGCGCTTTACTATGCGGGAACGGTGCGCTCCGGGCAGAGACTCACGCACCATGCGCACCTCATCGTCGCCGGCGATGTGAACCCTGGTGCGGAGGTTATTGCCGGTGGGGATATTGTGGTTTTAGGAACGTTGCGTGGTTTGGCCCATGCCGGCTGTTATGGCAACGAGGAGGCGCGCATTGTTGCGGGCAACATGCGCCCCCAACAGCTCCGCATTGCCGGCCAAATTGCCCGCGCTCCCGAAGAGGATACCCGCGCGGCAACAGCAAGCCGGCGCCCCGAAGTGGCACGCATTGTTGATGGCATCATTCAAGTCTCGCCCCTGTGAGAGACCACAGAACCGTCTTTCCGTGGGCATGGCGTGCATGCCACGTTTCCGGCAACCTTCCCTTTTGGTGCAGTAGGCTATTCGCTTCCCACCCGCTAATTGGCAACAGGGGCACCTAACGATGGTCACCTCAAGAGCGACAGTGCTGCGAGCTGAGCCTTTTCCCGCAAGGCCCCCACCCCCACTCCCCTCCCCCTCTTAGGGAGAGGGGAGACCAATAAGCTTACTCGCGGTTTCCTTTGGTAGGCTTTTCTTTGAAAAATTATCAAGATAGCCCCCTTTCTCCCTAATAGGGGGAAAGGAAGGGATAGGGGGCGAGCAAGACAGACTTGCTGTACAAACTATCTCTAGAACCGAAGCAATTGGCAGTCTCTGCAGCCCCACTCCCTTCCCCTCGGAACTGCTGGGTATTGAAATTCAAGATTTCTCGCCTTCGGCTCGAAATGACAGGTGTTCATCTTACCTTCGGCACGAAAGGACAGGTGCCTGCGGTTCGAGATGACAGCTGTTCATCTCGTCTCCGGCTCGGAAGGACAGTCGTGTCATCGGCTCTTCAAGGCCTACGCCCTTCCCCTCGGTGCGAATGAAATGCGAAGACCGCTTCGCTTCGAGGGGACATGGGGCGCTGCTACCCTCGCCCTCAAGGCCGACGGTGCTGCGCGTGGCATGGTGAGGAATCACCCCGTAATTGGTAGGGGCAGGCACAAGGCCTGCCCCTAAAACGAAAACAAAGAAGGAATCGTGCCCTCAAACGGTGTAGAGTTCTAACAGAAAGGTATTTACCTATAAGGAGCAATGTTATGGCGTTGAAAGTGGCCGTTATTGGGGCCGGAGGCATTGGCTCTCGGCACGGGCAGGTCTATCTGCGTCACCCCGATGCCGAGCTGTTGGGCTACTGCGATATAGATGCCGCTCGGGCCGATCGACTTGCTGCCCGCGATGGCGTGAAGAGCTGGCACAGCGTTCAAGAGATGCTGGCGGATGTGGGCGACAAGCTGCAGGCCGTATCGGTCTGCACCGCCGGCCCGGAGAACGGAGGGCATCACTACGAGCCGACCATGCAGTGTTTCGAGGCCGGCCTCCATGTGCTCTGCGAAAAGCCCATTAGCAACAACATCCATCATGCACGGGAAATGGTGGAGACGGCACGTAAAAAAGGACTCTACTTCGGTATTAATCTGAATCACCGATTCACACCGCCGGCAGCCAAGGCCAAAGAGTGGGTACAGAGCGGAAAATTGGGGCACCTCCTCCTCATGAATATGACCATGTGGATCGACAACCCCAATGAAAGCTCGCCGTGGTTCCACATTCGGGCACTTCACCCTCACTCGCTTGATATTATGCGCTACTACTGCGGGCCGGTGAAAAAAGTCCACGCCTTCTTCAATCGCGCACCCAAGCCCGATGGGCCGGGCGGCAAGCGGGTCTGTTGGTCAAACGTTCAGGTGAATCTGCTGTTCGAGAACGATGTGGTGGGACATCTTACCGGCTCTTACGATGCCAACCCCGCCCATAACCTGGAGCGATGTGAGGTGATGGGCACGGAGGGGCGCTTCGTTTTGGAAAATCTTTACGAGGAACTGACGTTCTATCCCCGTCGTAGCCCCGAACTAACGGTTATTCGTAACAGCATCATGGGCGGAATGACGGGGTTCGACCAGACCTTCGATAGGCGCATAGGGCGCTGGATAGAGCAGGTGAACGCGGGCGTCCCCCGTGATCAGATCGAGGCGAGCGGTGAGGACGGTTTGGCCGTGCAAGAGATCATCGAGGCGGCCATTCAAAGCTGGGAAAACAACTGCGTGGTAGACGTGGAGAGGGGATAACTCGTTCGTACGATGCGCGTTTTGACCTCCCAGCAGATGCGCGAATACGACCGCCACGTTATCGAGCAGGTGGGCCTTCCCGGCAACGTGCTTATGGAGAACGCCGGGGCCGCTGTTGCCAGGGTCATCGCGCAAACGTATGGAGCCTTAGCAGGCGCCCCTGTTGCGCTGTTTTGTGGGGGAGGCAATAACGGCGGCGACGGCTTTGTGGTGGCGCGGCGGCTGGCGCTTTTGGGGGCACGACCCACCGTCTACTTCTTCGGCAAAGAAGAGAGCCTGAAAGCGGATGCCGCCACGCACCTTCAGGTGCTGCGTCGCATGGGCCTGCCCGTGGTGGTTGGTGCCGACCCTCAACAGCTGACCCTCGATCCCCATACCGCACTGGCGGTAGATGCCCTGTTGGGTACCGGAAGTAAAGGCGCCCCTCGCGAACCGATTCGGGGGGCCATCATCGCCATGAACCGGCTTCGCTGCCCCATCTATGCGGTGGATATCCCCTCCGGCATCGACTCGGACACGGGCGCCGTGCCGGCAGAGGCCGTGCGCGCAACCCACACCGTTACCTTGGCCTGCCCCAAAATAGGGCTTTTCCTTTTCCCTGCCGCCGACTACGTGGGGCAACTTCATGTAAGCGACATCGGTTTCTGCTGGGACACGCTCGATCTGCCCTACCTCGGTAAACTCTTTTCACCTAAAGCCTCCTCCCTGGCCGCCACCCTATGCGGCCCCCGACACCCCAACGCCAACAAGGGCCACTTCGGACATGTGGGCGTGATCGCCGGCTCTCAAGGCATGGTGGGGGCGCCGGCACTGGTGGCAAGGGCGGCCCAGCGGGCCGGGGCCGGGCTGGTAACGGTGCTGGCACCGCGCTGCATTCAGTCGGTTCTGGCTGCTAAGCTCGACGAGCAGATGACGCTGCCGCTTGCCGATGCGGAGGGCGCTCTTACGGAAGAGGCGCTGCCCGACATCCTTCGCTTCGCGCAGAAAGCCACTCTCTTCTGCATTGGCCCCGGCCTTACCACACACTCCCAAACCGTCGCTTTGGTGCAACATCTGCTCGGCGTGCTTCACAAACCCATTGTGCTCGATGCCGATGGGTTAAACGCCCTCTCTCAAAACCCCGAGTGCTTGCGTGAACGCCCCGAAGAGGCCCCCCTCATTCTTACCCCGCATCCAGGAGAGGCGGCTCGACTTTTAGGAACAACAACGTCGGAGATAGAGTCCGACCGTGTAGGAGCGGTAAAGTTGCTGGCCTCTCGTTTTCACGCGATCGCGTTGCTAAAAGGGCGCTATACACTCGTTGCTACCCCTGATGGCACGCTGTTCGTAAATACTACGGGGAACCCTGGTATGGCTACAGGAGGGAGTGGCGATAGCCTAACGGGCATTTTAGGGGGTATATTAGCTCAAGCCCTTGCGCAAGAACGCAATAAAACCGATATAGGAGTTAGAATGGACGTTCTCGCCGAGGCGGTGGCGCTGGCCGCCTATCTGCATGGACTGGCAGGAGACCTCGCTTGCCGGACACTGGGAGAGGCGGCGCTAACGGCAGGGGATATCATCCAACATCTGCCCATGGCGCTTAACAAGCTCCTTGTGGAACCAAGTCCGTGTGTCGCGGAATCTTTCTAGGAGGCGTCGAAGTGGTTTTTAGCCCAGACCTCCCTCATCTATTATGCAGGCAGGAGGATAGGTTGAGAAGAGCAGAACGGAGGGGAAGTACGAAGGTTTGTTCTCGTGCAACCGTGACGGTGCTAGGGAGTTTGCTGTTTTGCTGCCTTGTGGCCTACGCCCAAAAGCCTACCGCTCCCGCCTCCTCGGTGTCTAAACCGGCAGCCTCCGCACAGCCTACCCTACAGATTCAACGGCAAGTGAGTGGAGACCTGCTCTATCGCTTTCTCGTCCCTCATGGCGCTCCCACAGCGCCGGTGCCCCTGCCAACCCCCACCGACGCCAACCAGGTTGTGGCCGTTACCTTGCCCGCAAACTTGCCCAAGAATGCCATTTTGGAGGTCATCAATCGCACCACGGGTAAAGTGGCTCATCTGCCGGTCAAAACCAATGGAGTTACCGCCCTCACGGACGCCGATTTTACCCTTGTGCAAACGGTGATGGTGCCGGTTCAAGTGGAGGGTAAAGGCGGCCTTACCGATGCGGTCGTTACCCTTACCAGCTCCGATGGAAAATACAAGGCGAGCTGGCTCCTGAAGGCTGCCGATAAAGGGGTTGCTCAATTCACAAATGTGCCTATGGGGGTGGCCCTTACCGTTACGGTAAAAAACGACGACGACCCTCCCATCAGCCAAACCCAAACGCTGCCAACCAACCCGCCGGCAGAGGGCTATCATTGGCCAACGATCACCGTCACTTGGCCGGACGCTCACAGCGTTCCCTTGCCTGCCGCTCCTGCTGCCCCGTCGGCCCCAACAACCCCTCCTCCGGGCGTTACCCCCACACCCCCGGCGCCACCCGCGTCGAACCCGCTGAGCGACCTTATTTCTACTCTCATCGGGCTTGCCGTTATTGGAGGGATAGGCTATGGGGTTGTTTGGGCGTATAAGCAGGGCCACCTGCGTCGCTTTTTTGAGGGAATCGGGATGCACATCCCCGAAGCCCAGTCTCAGCCGGACGTACAGCCCTTTAAAAAGCCGGAGCAACCCCCTCTTCCACCTATTACCGAAGGAACTGCCGACCCCTTCGCCGGGCCGGCCGGTATGGTAGGCTCTCCTATCGGCGTTGGAGGTGGTCCGCGCTTGGTGGGCACCATCGGGGTCTACGCGGGGCAGATGTTCGAGCTGCAAGGCGCGCAGGTGGACATCGGCCGTGACCCTTCCAACACGGTGGTGCTTTCGCAGGATAGCAACGTATCGCGACGTCATGCCAGCATTCAAGCCCAGGGTGGGCAGTTTGTCATCGTGGATAACGGCTCCTCCAACGGAACGTTTGTTAATGGGGTGCGCATTCCTCCGCAAACCCCCCATCCGCTACGCCCAGGCGATGAGGTTCAGGTGGGGATGACTCGCTTTCGTTTCGAGATATAGGGATACATGCCATGCGTTCACGTATCATCGTCTGTACGGTTGCCGGTTTGGTTGGCGGTTTGGCCGGAGCGCTTCTTCAAGAGGCCCTCGTTCACTATCAGGTGATGCGCACGATATTTGGCGACTGCTTGCCGGTTCCTCCCACTCCGGGGCAGGAAAGGCTGTTGGCCTTTTGCGTGGGCGGGCTTCCGGGCATGCTGCTGGGAACCGCCGATGGCGTTGTGGAAGGCAATTCCCGTAAACTCTTGCGCGGCGTGGTTGTGGGGCTGATAGGCGGTTTCCTGTTGGGCTACATCGGCATGATGTTTGGCAATAAGCTCTACAACCTGCTCGGCGGCTCGGCCAACATGAACTCCCACGCGGGCCTAGCCGGCTTCCTCCATGAGGTCATCGCTCGCGCGTTTGGGTGGTCGCTGCTTGGTGCAGGCATCGGCACCGGTGCCGGCATGGCCACCATGCACCTAAAGCGGATTGGGCGTGGAGCGTTGGGAGGCTTTCTGGGCGGGTTTATCGGCGGCTTCGTCTTCGACCTGGTGGCCGTAACGGCAGCGCCCCTCGAAGCCCCTCTTAAATCGGGCGCTTGCTACGAAGCGGGCGGGCTAAGCCGAATCATTGGCTTCACGGCCATCGCTACCTGCACCGGCCTTTTGGTGGGCATTGTGGAGGAGCTTTTGAAAGAGGCCTGGGTGCGCGTGCTGGTAGGCCGTAACGAAGGGCGCGACTTCTCTTTAGACAAACCGATAAACATTTTGGGACGCGACGAACGGTGCGATATCCCCCTTTACGGCGACCCAAGTGTGGGCATTCAGCATGCTGCCATCTGTAAAGAGGACAATCGGCACGTGTTGGTGGATGCCGGCACTCCCCCAGGCACGCTGGTGAACGGGCAGCCGGTGCCGCCGGGCGGCAAAGTGGTGTTGCGCGACGGGGACATGATTCAGATTGGAATGCATCGCATCCTCTTCCGAGAACGCGCCACTGCCTCCAAAGTGCGCCCGATAGGAGTGGAGACGCCGCGCAGCGCTGCCGGCAATCCGCTCTCGCCCATGCCCTCTCATCTATGCCCCTACTGTGGCGCGCCTAAAGATGCCGCCGGCAATTGTCGGTGTACGGTGGCGCCCTCAACCCCCATGCCTGTATCGGACCCGTTGGGAGGCATAGCGTACGGCGGCAGCACCGGCGTCGCAGCTCCGATGGCAGGAGTCGGAACCGCAGTGGGCCGCCTGGTGGGCATAGAGGGGCCTCTCGTCGGGCAGATCATCCCGCTCGAGAAGCCCAATATCACCATAGGACGTGAGGCCGATAGAGATATTGTGATCTCCAACGACCCCACCGTTTCGCGTACTCATGCCGAGTTGAGCTATATGAACGGAGTTTGGATGGTAAGAGATAATAACTCCTCCAACGGCACATTCGTCAATGGGGTGCGCATTAGCAGTCAGGTGCTGCACCCTGGAGACACCGTGCAGTTTGGCTCGAGTCGTTTTCGCTTCGAGTAGAGAAAGAGTGACACCGAAAACACGTTGCACCGGCTCTTAGAGCCGTGGGAAAAGAGGCAGGAACATGGAAGATCGCACACAGATCATAGGCGCATCACCCACGCAGATGGGCACCATGCCCACCCAAATGGGCATGGCGCAAACACAGATGGGAACCGCGCTCCAAACCCTTGAAGTGGAGTGCATGCCGGGCAATCGCTATGCCCTTGCCGGCGACATCTCCCGCGAGCACGCCCTCGTGGTGTTGAAGGCCACGGGGCAACAGCTGGGACGGCGGGCCCCCATCAACGTGTGTCTCTGCATTGACCGCTCCGGTAGCATGGAGGGGCCTCCGTTAGAGTATGTGAAAATGGCGTGCGACTATGTGGTAGACATGCTCGAGCCGAACGATATTCTCTCCATCGTCACCTTTGAGGAGCATGTAGATGTGCTGATGCCGGCTCGGCGCGTGGTGAATAAGGCGCTTATTAAGGAGCATATCCATCGCATCGAGCCTGGCAATACCACCAACCTGTATGATGGGTTAGTCGCCGCCTTTATGCAGATCGCTTCGGTACTGCCCCAAACACAGGGCTATGTTACGCGCGTGCTGCTGCTAACCGATGGCGACCCGACGGTGGGAATTAAAGACTACAGCACCATTGTGCAGCAGGTTGCGGAACAGCGTGCCAAGGGCATTACCGTTACGGCGCTGGGTTTCGGGCCGGAGTACAATGAGGAGCTTTTGGCAGGTATCGCCAAACGAAGTGGAGGCAACTACTACTACATTCAGCGTCCCGACCTCATTCCCGAGGTGTTTCGGCGCGAGCTGGAGACGGTGATGTCGGTGGTAGCCCGCAACGTTCAGGTGCGCCTCCAGCTGTCGCGATGGGTTCATGTCCGCCAAGTCTATGGGCTACAGCCCTCCTTCGGCCCGCGCACCATCGAGGTAACCGTGCCCGACATCGAGCGAGGCACCTCGCGCACGGTGTTGGCAGAGCTGGAGTTCGAACGTCATCCGGCCGGGGTTTTCCGCGTGGCGAAGGCCGTGGTCACCTACGATGACCTCCTTGCGAACCGGCCGGGACAGGCGAGCGCCGACTGCGTTTTTGAATTCACCAAAGATGCTGCGCTCTTGGCACAGGGCGTGAACCCCATTGTGCGCAATGAGATCGAAATAGCACAGGCCTCCCAGAATCTCCAACGCACCATTATGGGAATGCGCACGCAGCAGCTTACGGCCATGGGCGCCCTTTCCGAACTGCAACGCACCCGCACCATCCTGATGCAAACAGGCCAAATAGAGAAGGCCCAGCAGCTGGATGCGGCCATGCAGTCGCTTCAGCAAGGCAGTGGCGATGTGGAGAAAACCCTTATGGGCACCATTGTGGATATCGAACAGGGCAAACGGTAAGGAGGACACCAAACCATGAGCGATGAACCTACCCGCATGATGACTTCTCCGGCCGGGCCGGAGAAAACGCTGTTGGCCACACCGCAGGCCGACCCCCTACGCACACAGATGGGCGCTACAACCGTTTGCCCCGTGTGCCACACCACCACCCCCGTACTGGAGAACTATTGCTGCGAATGCGGCTTTCTGTTATCGGCGACCGTCTCGGAAAGCCTAGAGGTGGCGCCGGAAGAGACACCCCCTGCCGAGCTTGTGGAGCTTGAGACGGGGCGCCGCCATCGTTTGCGTGTTGGAGAGAACACGGTGGGGCGGCAGGGAACCGATGTGTTGCTTTTAGATGCCACGGTATCGCGAACCCATGCGCGCATTCGCGTGGAGAATGGGCAGGTGTTTGTGGAAGATCTCGGCAGCACCAACGGCACCAAAGTGGGCGATTTACGCCTCAGCCCCAACCAGCCGGTCGCCGCAACCGGCGGCACGCTGCTGCGTTTCGGCAATGTGCAGCTTCGGCTCGAAGTGCGTGGAGGCGAGGGGCAGGGCGTCGGCCTTGAGGGGGCCGAAAAGACGGTGGCCATAACATCCCCCTCCTCCGAGGCCACGCTGCTTGCCCCTGCGGCCCAGCCGGCAGAGGCTGCCCCGCCCGTGGCCTGGCTCAGAAAGCTGGAGGGGCCGGGCAATGAGTTGCCTGTGCCCGCCGGGGTTTCGCGCATCGGGCGGCGCCCAACGAACGAGTTGGTCGTTACCGGCGACGCCTACGTTTCCGGCTCACACGCAGAGATACGAGTCGAAAACGGAGAGGCGTGGCTTACCGATGTTGGCAGCACCAACGGCACCTTTGTCAACGGAACACGACTGATGCCCAATCAACCGCAGCTTTTAGAGAATGGGGATGAGGTGAAGATCGGGCAGACAAGTTATCGTTTTGAGTGGGCCGAGCCGTCTCAACCCGCAGAGGCTGCAGAGGATACGCCGGAGCCGCAGGAAGCGCAACCCAACGAGGGGAAGGGCATCGGCATTGAAGAAGCGGGCGACGCCGCTGAAGAAAGTAGATAACCGGCTGAAAAAATGAGAGATTATCGTTCTATTCTGGAGAGGTAAAAACCGTTACCGATGGATAAGCCCTACTCTGCATCACCGGCAGGCCAAGAGCCTACGGCGAAATTAGAGCGCGAGGTTCTGGTGCGAGGTTGGCGTTCTTACGGGCCGCGAACGCCGCGTTGTCTTCCCCTCATCAAGTTTGCGGCCCGCACCGATATGGGGCAGGTGCGCGAGAACAACGAGGATAAGTTCGATTTTTACGAGCCGGAAGAGCCGGCCATTCTTGCACAGCGTGGTTGCCTCTACGCGGTCGCCGATGGCATGGGGGGCGCTTTGGCCGGCCAAATCGCAAGTGAGCTTACCCTCAAGCGCCTGCTTTCGGCCTACTATGACCATCCGGCAGACGATCCGCGTACGGCCATGCGCGAGGCCATTTTGGAGGCGAACAACTACATCTACGCCTTAGCCCAGGCCATTCCCGAACGCAACGGCATGGGCAGCACCCTGGTAGCGGCCGTTTTCATTGAAGATAGCGTTTTTATTGTGCAGGTGGGCGATAGCCGTGCCTATCTGCTGCGTCAGGGACAGCTGCGGCAGGTAACGGTAGACCATTCCTGGGTAGAGGAACAGGTGCGGGCGGGCGTGCTCACCCGCGAAGAGGCCGAACTGTCTCCTTTCCGCAATGTCATTACACGCTCCATTGGCGCAACCCCAAACGTCCTGCCCGATTTCTATGAAGAGAGCGTGCAAGAGGGAGATATTTGGCTGCTCTGTTCCGACGGTCTCACCGGCCATGTGGAGGACTCGGAGATCGCGGCGATTATAGGGAGCCATGCGCCCTCCGAGGCCACCCGCCAGCTTGTTGAGCTGGCCAATGCCCGTGGGGGGCGCGACAACATCACGGTGTTTGTGCTTTCTGTCCGCGCTGTGGTGCCCTGTGAGGGGGAGAGTGCGGAGGGAAAGGGTGTCGGCCTTGAGGGGAAGGGCGTCGGCCTTGAGGAGATTCAGCGCTTTTATACATCCCCTCCGCAAACATCTCCAGAGTCGGCTCTAGGGGACGAGAACCTCGGTGGAACCCAAAAACCGACGGCACCCTTCTGGCGTCGTTTTCTGCTAGGTTCATGAACCACCAGCACGTAGGTGGTCATTCGTTGCGTGGGAGTAGGGCTGCAGAGACTGCCGGCTTCACGGTTCTAGAGCCAGTTAACAACGCAAGCCTCCCTTGTTCGCCCCCTATCCCGACCTTTCCCCCTATTAGGGAGAAAGGGGGCGGTTGTGTTGAGTTTCCGAAGGAAAGGTTATCACAGGAAACCGCTAGTAAGCTTATTGGTCTCCCCTCTCCCTGATAGGGGGAGGGGCGGGGGGGTGGGGGCTTGGAGTGCTGATGATACAACTGTCATTTCGAGCCGAAGGCGAGAAATCTTAAGTTTCACTTCCCAGCAGTTCTGAGGGATAGGAGTGAGGCTGACAATCTCACGGTTCTAGAGGCAGTTAACCAAGCAAGCCTGCCTTGTTCGCCCCCTATCCCGACCTTTCCCCCGATTCGGGAGAAAGGGGGCTATGATGGTTAGTTTCCGAAGGGAAGGTTATCACAGGAAACCGCCTGTAGGGGCACGGTGACCGTGCCCCTTTTGCTCATCTCCCCTCTCCCAAATTGGGGGAGGGGGAGGGCGTCGGGGCTTGAAGAGCCGGCAACACGACTGTCATTTCTCATGAGATAGACGCCTGTCATTTCGAGATAAACAACTGTCATTTCGAGCCGATACTACAACTGTCATTTCGAGCCGAAGGCGAGAAATCTTGAATTTCCATTCCCACCGGTTCTGAGGGGAAAGGCATTGGCCTTCAGAGCCGGGGGTAGGGCGTCACCAAAGAACCTAGTCCTCTCCAACAGCGCGAAGATAGGCCAGAAGCAGCCGCAGCAGTTCATCGGGGGCATGGCGATGCATGATCTCGTAGCCATGCGAGTTTTCCACAGGCAAACCCAGCGTCACCGGCCGCGCCACAAGGCCGTTGGCTGCGCAGCAGGAGGCATCGCTGCCGCCGCGTGACAGATACTGCCAATGGGGCTGCTGCCCCAGGGTTTGGCAACAGGCTGCGAGCAGTTGGCCATCCACGGCCTCCATGGCGGCATAGCTATCCCGAACCCAGAGGGTTGGCTGGGCGTTGATGGGAAAGTTGGCCTCTGGCGTTTTGGGGCCGATCTCAAGCGCAATGCAGATGTCTGTAGGCTGGCGTTGAAGATAAAAGCGCGCGCCTTCTCCGCCCACCTCCTCCGAGGTGGTGGCCAAAAACGTGAGCGGGCCGGATTGCGGTAAGGGCTGCTGCGCAAGCGCTTCCAAAGCCAAAAGCCACACGGCGAGGTCGGCACGGTCGTCCAAAAAATAGGCGGCGATGTGGTTTCCGAACTCCGTGACCACGCGACACGAGGGGGCTAAAACGGCGCGTAGCCCCGGCCGCACGCCCAGTGCCTCTAGCTCGGAGGGGGAAAGGCCGGTAAAGAGGCAGACCTTCTCCCACTCTAAGGGGCCTTTGCGCGCTTGGTGGGCAGGGCTGGCCTCGTGTTCGGTATGTACCGATCCGAAAGAGAGAATCGTCGGCAGTGGCCCTTGAGGCGTTAGCACCTGAATGGGAACCTCGCCCCATTTCCACGGATAGATGCCCCCGCACGGCGCCACCTTTAGAGTGCCATCCTCCTCAATGCGAGTTACCATCAGCGCGATCTCGTCCATGTGGGCGGTAACCACCACCGAGGGCCTCTGCGGATCGCCGGGCAGTTTTACCACCAGGTTGCCCTTGGAGTCGGTTTGGGGATGATAGCCGAAGCGGGCAAGACGCTCTGTTAAGAACTGGCGCACATGCTCTTCTTGCCCCGGAGGGCCGGGAAGGGCGACCAGCTCGCGAATAAGCGATAGCGCTTGGGTATCGGGCATGGTTTAAAAGCTCCTCACAAGGTACTCTCCGCAGCGATAGGCTAAGGCCATAATGGTGAGCACGGGGTTGAAGCCACCATTGGTGACATGCAGCGAGGCATCTATGATGAAGAGATTATCGAAATCATGCACGCGCCCCCACGGGTCGGTAACGGAGGTTTTCGGGTCGTGCCCCATGCGACAGGTGCCGGCCTGGTGTTGGCCGGCGCTGAGATGATAGCCCGGTGGGTCGCCCCACACCTTTATGGCCCCGCTGGCCAGCAGCCACTCTTTAGCGCGTCCCCACATGTAATGGGCGGTGCGCACCGTTTCGGTATGGGCAACTCCCTCAAGGCGCGCTACCGGCAGGCCATAACGGTCGCGCACATCGGGGTCGAGAGTCACCCGACAGTTGGGGTTCGGGATCTCATGCACAGGGCCCATCACGTGGAGGGTGCGCCGATAGTTCTCTCGCATCCAGCGCTTGTTCTCCAGCCCGCGGCGAGGGAGGTCGGGTGGCAGGGCGCTTTTCCAAAAGATGATGGGCAGCTTAATGAACTCGTTGGCCAACATGCCGCCTCCGATGATGCCGGGGTTATGATGGTTAAATTGGCAGGTGGCGATGCACACCCCGGGGCCGATGCCGTCGTAGACCGGCTCCTCCATAAGCCCCAGCGCTCCCGGATAGTAGTGCCCTTGCAGATTACGCCCTACCAGGTCGTAGCGGTTGCCGAGGCCGTTTGGGTGGTGAGGCGAGGCGGAGAGCAGAAGCAGCCGGGCCGACTCAATGGCGCCGGCCGATACCACAACGCGCTTGGCGGTGGCCGTGTGGCGCTCCAGCCGCCCGTTCTCCTCCAGGATGTAAGAGACGCCCGTCACGTTGCCGCGTCCGTCTGTCTCGATGCGTTCGGCCACGGCGTGGGTTTTTAGGGTGCAAAGGCCGGTGGCCAAGGCGCGAGGCAGGAGGGTGTTGTGCGTGCCGTTTTTTGAATCGGAGGGACAGCCGAACCCAACGCAGTGTTGGCACTGCACGCAGGCCGGCCTTCCGTTGTAGGGCACGCTGTTGATGAGCAGCGGCGGGATGCAGGTTTTCCACCCTAGGGCTTGCGCCCCACGCGCCAAAACCTGGCCGGAACGGGTAAGCGGCATCGGCGGCATGGGGTAGCTTTTTCGGCGTGGCACCGGAGGGGCCAGAGTTCCCGAATCGCCACAGACGCCCAACTCCCATTCGGCGCGCTCGTAGTAAGGTTCCAGGTCGCTGTAGGAGAGAGGCCAGTCGGCCAGCGAGCTGCCTTCGGGCACGCCGTAGAGGCTGGCCATGCGAAAATCCTCCTCCATAAAGCGCCACGCTTGGGCGCCGTAAACGCGCGTTCCCCCGCCCACGCAGGCCGCATTGTTTTGATAGCCTCCCTCATAGGGTCGAACCAAGTAGCGTTCTCCAAACAGCCCTGTCGCTACCCGCGGGTGGCCATCGCCGTCGGGCCCGGCGTTATGGCCGTATTGCGAAAGCCGTTGGTTGCGCAGGTGGTCGCGCCCGATCTGTTCTGTGGCAAGGTTAGGCCCTCGCTCCAGCAGCAGCACCTGTTTACCGGCCTCGGCCAGCAGACAGGCCACGATGCCACCTGCCGCTCCCGCACCGATCACTATCGCATCGTAATCTGGCATAGCTGTTTCCTCATTAATAAATTCGCGCCTTCACCGTCTAGCTCCTGCTTGCAGGCGGGTAGGAATGTGCTTTGAAGTGCCGATGATACGCTCGTCATTTCGAGATAAACACCTGTCATTCCGAGATACACAACTGTCATTTCGAGCCGAAGGCGAGAAATCTTGAATTTCAATACCCAGCAGTTCCGAGGGGAAGGGAGTGGGGCTGCAGAGACTGCCAATTGCTTCGGTTCTAGAGATAGTTTGTACAGCAAGCCTCTCATGTTCGCCCCCTATCCCTTCCTTTCCCCCGATTCGGGAGAAAGGGGGCTATCTTGCTAATTTTTCAAAGAAAAGTCTACCAAAGGAAACCGCGAGTAAGCTTACTGGTCTCCCCTCTCCCAAAGTGGGGGAGGGGAGTGGGGGGTGGGGGCTTGAAGAACTGGCGATACGCCTGTCCTTTCGTGCCGCAGGCGAGATCAACAACTGTCATTTCGAGCCGATACTACAACTGTCATTTCGAGCCGAAGGCGAGAAATCTTGGGTTTCCATTCCCATCAGTTCCGAGCGGAAGGGGTAGGGGCTGCCAATCTCGCGGTTCTAGAGCAAGTCAGCAAAGCAAGCCTCTCATGTTCGCCCCCTATCCCTTCCTTTCCCCCGATTCGGGAGAAAGGGGGCTATCTTGCCAGTTTTTCAAAAGACAGCTTATCAAAGGAAACCGCCAATGAACTTGCTGGTCTCCCCTCTCCCAAAGTGGGGGAGGGGAGTGGGGGTGGGGGCTTGAAGAGCCGGCGATACGCCTGTCCTTTCGTGCCGCAGGCGAGATCAACAACTGTCATTTCGAGCCGATACTACAACTGTCATTTCGAGCCGAAGGCGAGAAATCTTGAATTTCCATTCCCATCAGTTCCGAGCGGAAGGGGTAGGGGCTGCCAATCTCGCGGTTCTAGAGCAAGTCAGCAAAGCAAGCCTCTCATGTTCGCCCCCTATCCCGACCTTTCCCCCGATTCGGGAGGTGCTAGCGCACGGCACAGCAGCGGCCAGAGAAAGAGGCAAGTAAGTCAATCTTTCTGGCCGCAAAGGCGCCGTCCGCGAGGACGCCCACCGCGAGGTGCCCCTCCCACAAAAAAACTGCCTCCCTTCATCTTGGATGAAGGAAGGCAGCATAGACACAACTACACACCAAACATCAAACTACGGTACGGTTACACGGAAACTTCCCCCAAAACTACCCCCGCCATAGCTCCCGTGCACCTGCAACAAACCCAAACCGGAGACTGCCGTAGACGGAAACACCAGCGTCGCCGATACACTCCCCCCGGCAGAGAGCGTGCCTAATGACATCGGCAACGAACTGCTCGTGTTGAACTTCTGCCTCGTGCTGTCCGTTAGAACCGAGGAACTCACCGTCAAGTTGGTAGCCGTCGCCCCTCCGGTGTTGGTTATTGTGAAGGTAACCACCACGTTGTTGTTGCTGTCTCGAGCGATGGAACTGACTTGCAGGTGGATTTGCACCGTCCCGATGAGCAAGACAAGGGGTGGGGTGGTGTTGTGGATGTTGGGGTCTTGTACCTGCACGGTGGCAACTCCCGGTGTGGTGAGGAGGTTAGGGGGGATAGTGGCCTGGATTTGGGTGCCATCGGAGGAGACGGAGGTAGGAGTGAGGGAGGTGGTACCGTTCCAGAGGAGGGTATCGTTTTGTGCGAAGCCGTTTCCGAGGAGGGTGAGGGTGAGGTTGTTGGAGCCTGCGGGTGCGTTGTTTGGGTTGAGGAAGAGGGCTTGTGGGCCGATACGAAAGACGACGCCATTCCCATTGGCGCCTCCTCCTGCAGCTGTCCCATACAAATCTCCATCGCTACCCTGAATGATATTGTTGAAACCGGCGCCGTCGGAGTTGTCTCCATTGTTGTCCTTTGCCGAAAAGGTATGGAGCACCTGGAAGTTGGAGCCGTCGGGGTTGACCCTAAACAGCACGCCCTGTCCATTGGCGCCTCCTCCATTGGTCGTCCCATACAAAGCGCCATCCATGCCCTGACTGACACCGGCAAAGGGTAAGGCGCCGTCGGAGTTGTCTCTATGATTGTCTAGTGCCGAGAAGTTATGGAGCACCTGAAAGTTGGAGCCGTTTATGTTGAGCTTGAATACGACGCCATTCCCATTGGCACCTCCGAGTTCGGTCGTCCCATACAAAGCGCCATCCATGCCCTGACTGACACCGGCAAAGGGTAAGGCGCCGTCGGAGTTGGCGAAATTGCTGTCTACTGCCGAGAAGGTATGGATCACCTGGTAGTTGGAGCCATCGGGGTTGACCTTGAACACTACGCCAGTCGCATTGGCGCCTCCACCTACAGTCGTCCCATAGAACGCTCCATCCCTGCCTTGAATGATTTCGTTGGCCAGGGCGCCGTCGGAGTTTTCGCCACGGTTGTTTTCTGCCGAGAACGCATGGAGCACCTGGAAGTTGGAGCCATCTGTGTTGACCTTGAACACCATGCCACTATTACTGGCGTCTCCATGTCTAGTCCCATACAAATCTCCGTCACTGCCCTGAATGATATTATTGAAACCGACGCCTCCACTGCTATTATTGAAGTCATGGAGCACCTGGAAGTTGGAGCCGTCGGGGTTGACCTTGTACACCACGCCAAACCCATTGGCGCCTCCTATTCCAGTTATCCCGTACAGAGCGCCATCCCTGCCCTGAGTAACACTACCGGGTTCGGCGCCATCGGAGTTTATGCTGGGAAAGACTACTGCCGAGAAGTTATGGATCACCTGGAAGTTGGAGCCATCAGGGTTGACCCTAAACACCACGCCTAACCCATTGGCGCCTCCTCTTTCGGCCGTCCCATACAACGCTCCATCCCTGCCTTGAATGACATTGGCACTGGGCTGGACGCCGTCCGAGTTGATTAGAAAGGCGTGTAATGCCGAGAAGGTATGCACCAACACGACCGGTTCTACATCCTGGGCCTGTGCCCCCACAAAACCGCTTCCATACACCATCACGCCACACAACAAACCTACACGCCACACAGAACCGAGACCTCCGCGTAACCGCAGACGCCATAACATCCCTATCCCGCCCAACAACAACAAAATCCACATACTCCCTGCCTCCGGAGTCGTCGCATGACCCCCTACCGTCACACTGAACGGCTGGCTCACCGAACCCGCAACCCCACCATCCATGAAGTCTAGCTCGTATGTCCCCGTATACATCGTCCCAGAAACCGCGTTGGAGGGCACCGTCACATCAAACAAGTCCCCCGTCCAACTCGAACCAACCGTGCCGGCAGGGGTCAACGACGGTGGGGCGTTGAGGAAGTTATCGGTGAAGTCGTTGGCATTGGGGTCGGAGTAGGTGGTGTTGTCTCCGGTGAGGTCAATGGAGTTGTTGGGGTCGGTGTTGGTGAGGGTAGCAAAGAAGGAGAAGTTGCTCCCCGGTGCCACCGTAGGGTTGGGGGTTTGGAGGGTGAAGTTGAGTTGGGCGCTGGCCGTTTGCAGGCCGGCAAGCAAGCACCCTCCTACCAACAAGACGAGCAGCCTGAGCAAGAGAGTGCTCCCGAAGGTGGAGGGAGCAGACTTTGTATGCCGGCATCGGGGAGGGATGCTGTTTTCTCTCCGCTTGATCGGCAGGTTCTGTAGCCTTACACTGTGTTGGTGCTTCATGAGGAAGCCTCCTTTTTGGAAGTTGTAGAAAGGCGGAAAGTGCCTTTCCAGTTCCCATTATAACCGCCGATCATTAGCCCATCATTAGCTCAATCATTAGCTCAAGTTGGAAAATGAGATTAGATGGGAGTTTATTTGTGGGAAGTGTGTTTAAATCGGTCATAATTTTTTTGCGGGGAAGGGTCTCGGCGCTCATGTCACCTCGAAGCGAAGCGGAGAGGTCTTCTTATTTCATTCGCACTGGAGGGGAAAGGCGTAGGCCTTGAAGGGCTGGTGACACGACTGTCGTTTGTCGTTTCGAGCCGAAGGCGAGATAAACACCTGTCATTTCGAGCCGATACTACAACTGTCATTTCGAGCCGAAGGCGAGAAATCTTGCGTTTCCATCCCCACCCGTTCTAAGGGAAAGGGGTGGGCTGCAGAATGCCGATGCCCAAGCCCCCTTCTCATCCCCCCGCACGCGGGGGGAAGCTAACCCTCCCTCCCCCTGTAGGGGGAGGGGGAGGGCGTCGGCCTTGAGGGTTGGGGAGGGGCTGTAGAAACTGCCGGCTTCACGGTTCTAGAGGCAATTTGTGAAGTAAGCTGGCCTCGTTCGCCCCCTATCCCCGCCTTTCCCCCGATTCGGGAGAAAGGGGGCGGTTATGGTTAGTTTCCGAAGGGAAAGTTATCAAAGGAAACCGCGAGTAAGCTTATTGGTCTCCCCTCTCCCTGATAAGGGGCAGGGGTAGGGGGTAGGGGCTTGAAGAGCTGGCGATACGACTGTCGTTTGTCGTTTCGAGCCGAAGACGAGATAAACACCTGTCATTTCGAGCCGATACTACAACTGTCATTTCGAGCCGAAGGCGAGAAATCTTGCGTTTCCATCCCCAGCGGTGCTAAGGGATAGGAGTGGGGCTGTAGAGACTGCCAATTGCTTCGGTTCTAGAGATAGTTTGTACAGCAAGTCTGTCTTGCTCGCCCCCTATCCCCTCCTTTCCCCCGATTCGGGAGGTGCTAGCGCACGGCGATGCAGCGGCCAGGAAGATAAGCGATTAAGACAACCTTCCAGGCCGCTGAGTTGCCCACCGCGAGGTGCCCCTCTCCCAAATTGGGGGAGGGGCGGGGGGGTGGGGGCTGGAGAAGCAGACAGCAACGCAGCGGCCAGAGAGACAGACAGTGAAGAAAGCGCTTCTGGCCGCTGTGACGCCCACCGCGAGGTGCCCCTCTCCCCAATGGGGAGAGGGGGAGGGCGCCCTGCCCCAGAAAATCGCAAGATTTGCTGGGGACCCCAGTGTCGGCCTTGAGGGGCGGGGGGTGTCGGCCTTGAGCGCAGCACCGTCGCTCTTAAAGAAGCCGGTTAGCCCGGAAACCATCGTGTCTGAGGCGGAGATCAACCAACCTCCAGGCTGGGACGTCGCACGCCCGTCGTGTGGAAAGCCACATACTTGAGCACGTTGATCAGAGGAATGATCTTTTCCCAGTCGCACTCGCCCATGAGAGCGATCTGAATCCAGTTACGACGCTGGAGATATTCGCTGTTGTAGTTAAGTAGAAAGCCTTTTTCTTCCACACGACAACCTAGCTCCACAGACGAAATGTCCGGTGGCAGTACCACCGTTACCACCGCAGGAGCAGCCACGGAATCGGGGGCGAGGAGCTGAAACCCTGCTTCGCGTAGACGCCGGCGCAATTCGGCCCCCATTTTGGCTATCTGGGCAAACCGCCGTTCCCACTCGGCGTCCCAAATGGCCGCGCGCAGGGCGTATAGGAGGTTCGAGTTGAAAGTAAATGGGACGCCGTTTTGTACGGCGTAGTAACCAAGGTCGAGATATCGCGGCAGACTATCGGGTGCAGGGCGTAATTCGTGGTGATGGAACACCATGCACAAGCCTGGGTAGCTGCCCATGCCCTTGCCACTGGTTCCTGTAGCGAGGTACACCCCGTTCAAGTCTACATACACCGTACCTAAGGAGCTGATGCAGTCCATGCACAGTTTCAGACCTAGCTTGGCACACAAAGCTTTCAAAGCCTCCAAGTCGTTGAGAACGCCTGTGGAGGTCTCACAATGGACAGCCCAGACCCATATTAGGCTGGAGGTGTTTTCGATTCGGTGCCGAACCGCGCTGAGATTGAAGGGTGCGCCCCAGGGCGCCTCGTATACCTCGAAATCGAGCCCCCATCGCCGGGCATGGTCTACCAAGCGGGTTCCAAATTCGCCATTGTTCAACACGAGGCCGCGGCCACCTTCCAGAAACAGTTGCCCGCCGACGGCGTCATTGGCTAACGTGCCGGAGCCCATCAGAATCTGGCATTCCGCTGCTCTGGTTAATCCACACAGACGCTCCTTCGTGGTGTAAAAATCGTTTATGAAAACCGGGCTGCGATGTGACGTGGGTAACTGCTCAAAAGCACGGCGCACCTCGGGACGAACCGCCACCGGACCCGGCAGGAAATTCACCGGTGGAGTATGGAACGAGCGGGTCGGAGCACCACGCAGAAACTCGCCGGCCCGCGCCTCGAATGTTTCCAGAGAAATATACATGGGCTGGAACAAAGCCTCGCCCGAGCCTACCAACGGCCCGAAAGGGACGAAACCGAGGTGCTGATAGAGCTTCTGCTGTCGGGTAGTGCCGGAGATGATGGCCAGATCGTAGCTCTTTTCGATGCCATGCTGCCAGAGGAGCGCCAGCAAACCGGTCAGGATTTGGCCACCGCGCATCCCGCGATATTTCTTCTCGATGGCTAGCAGGCGCACCTCGCAGATATGCCTGCCCGGAGGCAGGTAACTGTCCAGATTGGGCAGCTTCTGGTCAAGGGAGAACGGGCGTTTGCCCCGCACTGCCAGCATCCCAACGAGTTCCCGATCACACAGGCAAATGAGATAGGTGTTCTCGCTGTGAAACTTATCCACCAATCTTTGGGAGGGCGAACGCTCGTGTTGAGGAATCTCCTCAACGAAAGTCTTGTAGTTGAGCCTATGAATGGCTTCGAACTCCCAATCCTCAGAAGCGAATTTGAAAACCAGAGACTGGCGTTCTTTCATAGACACACCTCGTGCTTGTCGAAATTACTAAATCAGCTACTGTGTGCTGAAGTAGCTGATCTCTATCTGCCTAGGAGACACCCGTGTAAGACACTATAAGTTGATGGCTAAGCCCTAGCCCGAATACAGCAGGCTAGATTCGCGTCAAGGCCAATGCCCTTCCCCTCAGCAAAAGCGCTGCCTACCAACAAGACGCATAGAGGAAAAACCGACTGAGAACAACGATTCGCCTTCTCTACACAATCACGAACAAGCCCGATGCAACCGGCGTTTGCTGGGCTACCACAAGTACAGCACACCCAACAGACTGGCCATACTGCCGACGGCGTTGGCTGCCTGAAGCATCTTAAGTAAGAGGGCTTATTTTGCCGAAGGCATAAGCTTCCCATGTATCGTAAGCCTCATACAAACAGTATAGCCCATAAGAACAAATTAAAAAATGAGGTGCTTCCGGCGACTAAAGCTGGCGGTTTCCACGCACACATTTTGCAAGTTACGGCGGAAAGACCTTGCCCTTTGTGGCTATGGATGAGGGCCGCGTTCCACCTGCGTAAAGTTTGTCTCAGGAAGTATGGAGAGCCTAAACGCCGGAAGAGGGACAGAGAAGGAGGGATGCAAGCCCCTATATTAATAGGCCTCTTAGATACGCAAGCAGGGAAATGCGTGGCGACGGCGAATAGTATCAAAAAAACACCCCCGTTTGGAGATGAACCTATGTCCCTGGCAAAAAGAACGTTGGGCCGTACCGGCCTACAGGTTACGGTGTTGGGCTATGGAGCCATGGAGATACGCGGCCCGCGCATCTGGGGCGGGCGCCCCGTGACCGAACAGCAGGCCGAGACCATCTTAAATGCCGTCCTCGATGAGGGCATCAACTTCATTGATACCGCAAACGACTACGGGCGCAGTGAGGAGTTCATCGGCAAATACCTCTCTAAACGGCGCAGCGAGTTCTACATCGCCACCAAGTGCGGCTGTAAAGTAACTTATCGCGATGAGAACACCGACGATACGCCCCATGAGTGGACCCGTGAAAACCTGTTTCGAGGCCTACACGAAAGCCTTCAACGCCTTAAAACCGACTACATAGACATCATGCAGCTGCATAACCCCACCGTGGAGCAGTGCCAGCAGGGCGACCTTGTCAGCGTTTTAAAAGAGATGCAGCAGCAGGGCAAAGTGCGCTGGATCGGGTGCTCCTCCACGTTGCCCCACATTCTCACCTACATGGAGTGGAACGTTTTTGACGTTTTTCAGATTCCCTACTCGGCTTTAGAGCGTGCCCATGAGAATGTCATTACGGAGGCCGCGCAAAAGGGGGCCGGCATCATCGATCGCGGGGGGGTGGCGCGCGGAGAGCCTGGCGCCGGTTTGGGCAACCCCGACCGATGGAAAATCTTCGAGGCCGCCAAACTCGACGAGCTGCGCGCGGAAGGCGAATCGCGAACGGCCTTTCTGCTTCGGTTTCTGCTGGCGCACCCCCATATCCACACCACCATCGTCGGAACCCTCAACCCAGACCATCTGCGAGAGAACGTGGCCGTTGCCGAAAAAGGCCCCCTGCCGCCCGATGTCTACGAGGAGGCCAAACGGCGCCTCGACGCCGTGGGCGAGCGGCCCAAGTGGCCGTAGGAGGGAAGAGCGATGACAAACGATGCAGCGCCCCTCTTTAACGCGCTTCAGTGGCAAACCCTCTGCGCCTTGGCCGATACGGTTATTCCTGCCGACGACTACCCAAGCGCCACCGAGGCCGGGGTGGATCACTACCTAAGAAGAATCTTCTCCACCGATCTCAAGGGGCAGCTGGCCACCTATCGGCTCTGCCTCGATCTGCTGAATGAGGAGGCCGACATGCTTCATGGGGCCTCCTTCCCCAACCTTTCAGCCGAACAACGCGAGGATGTCCTCACGCGCCTCGAAAGGGGCCGGCACGCTCTCACCTGGCCCCTTCACCCCGCCCATTTCCTTCATCGCCTCTATCACCTCGTGGCCGAAGGCTACTACAGCGACCCAGGCAACGGAGGCAACCGCGAGGCCATCTCCTGGAAAATGATCGGCTTTGAAGTGACGGCCTAGTTCTCCCAACCGCTTGGAAGGAATCGTTCAAAAAAAGAAGGATTTTCGGCAAACAGGCACAAATTTATACAACACTTTTTTTCGTAGCACGAGGGCGCCGATGAACATCTTTGAACTGCACCAACAGGTTATCGAAGACTACCGCAGCTTTATCCACTCCTACGTCAACATCGCGGATCAGCGTATTCGGGATTTCGTGGATAAGCAACTTCTGGAAGAGAACCACCTGTGGCCCGACTACCTCCTGCAGTTGAGTCCCTCCTATGCGCGCGGGCACTCGGTAAAAGAGTTGGTGCAACAAGGCATCCTCCATCCAGAGATGGCCGCCATCTTTTGCCGCTCGGATGGTCAACCCTTCTCTCTCTACCGGCACCAAGAGGAGGCCGTTCGTAAAGCCCTCAACCGGGAAAGCTTTGTGGTTACTAGTGGCACCGGTTCCGGTAAAAGCCTTACCTACTTCCTGCCCATCTTTCACCATCTCCTCACAAACCCCACGTCGGAGGGGGTTGTCGCCCTCGTGGTCTACCCGATGAACGCCCTGGTCAACTCGCAGTACAACGCCCTTAAAGAGTTTGAAGAGCAGTATCAGAAGCGCTACGGAACCCGCTTTCCCGTTCACTTCGCGAAATACACCGGAGAAACCGGCGCCGCCGAGCGCGACAAACTACGCCACGAACCACCCCAAATTCTTCTCACAAACTATGTAATGGCCGAACTGATGCTGCTGCGTCCCGAAGACGAAAAGTTTTTCAACAGAGACCGCAAAGCCCTCAAGTTTCTCGTGTTTGATGAACTGCACACCTATCGAGGACGACGCGGTGCCGACGTAGCCCTGCTCATCCGCCGCCTTCGGGAACGCGGTGCCGAAAACGATCTGCTCTACATCGGGACTTCTGCAACGATGGTCGCCCATCCCGACGTCTCCCGGCAGGAACGCCGTCAAACGGTGGCCGACTTCGCTACCCGATTCTTCGGCTACCCCTTCACGGCCGAACAGGTCATCGAAGAGACGCTGGAGCGAATCACCCTCGGCGACCAGCCTACCGCCGACGAGCTAAAGCAAGCGGTACAGAACCCACTGCCTACCGACATCGAGGCCCTGCGTCGCCACCCCCTTGCCCGTTGGGCCGAGTTCTTCTTTGGAGTCGCGCCGGAAGAGCCTGATCCGGATAGGCCGGAAGAGACAACGACCGGCTACCGATTGCGGCGTCAAACGCCGCGCACCCTCACCGAAGGTGCCAAGCAGCTTGCCGAGTGCACCGGAGAGACCGAGGCCATTTGCCGCGAAAAGCTTCAGGAGCTGTTTGTTCTCGGCAGCTCACACCAATCGCCGGCATCGAGGCTCTTCGCCTTTAAACTGCATCAGTTCATCAGCCAAAGCAGCCCCGTTTTGGCCACCATCGGGCCGCCCGACAAGCGCGCCCTCTCTCTCGTGGGCATCTATCAGGATAGGCTAAAACGCCTCTACTTTCCCCTGCGCTTCTGCCGTCACTGCGGCCAAGAGTACTATCAGGTCTATCGAATCGACAATCGGGTTTTCCCCGACATAGATTTTGACGATACCGACCCGCAGACCGGCTATCTCATGTTAGCCCGCCCCGGTGAGGAGGACTGGAAAGTTGACTATATTCCGGAAGAGTGGTACGACGCAAACGGCAAGCTGAGACCCACTTGGAAAAAGCGTGTTCCTACCCCCGTGTGGGTGTCTGCGGACGGCTCGATCTACCCGAGCGAAGAGCCGGACACCGTGAAAATGTGGTGGCAATCCCAGCGCTTTACGCTCTGTTTGAACTGCGGTGAGTTCTATACCTATCGCGAGAAAGAGTACAGCAAGCTCGCCATTCTTTCGAGTGAGGGACGCTCCAGCGCCACCACCGTGCTCGCCACCTCCCTGTTGCGTCGTGCGCGCGCCAGCGCTCTCATGCAAGATAAGCTGTTGACCTTCACCGACAGCCGACAAGATGCCTCCCTGCAAGCAGGCCATTTTAACGATTTTGTGCACCTCGCCGTGCTGCGTGCTGCCTTGGTTCAGGCGCTTAAGCAGTACCAAACCCTCACTTTCGATACGGTGGCCTCCCGTGTTTTAGAATGTAGTGGGCTAACCCTACGCGACGTCGCCAAAAATGCCAACCTGGTCGCAACTTCCGATCAGGGCCGCGACGCCTGGCGCACCTTCCAAGACCTCACCGAATATCGTCTCTATGAAGACCTGCGCCGGGGCTGGCGCGTGCTGCAGCCAAACCTCGAACAGCTCGGCCTCTTGCAAATAAACTACAAAGGTCTCGAATCTCTTGCAAACCAAACCGATATCTGGCCTTCGCACCTGGCCATTGCCGGTAAAACCCCCGAAGAGCGCCTCGAAGTGCTTCGCATTCTCCTCGACCACTTTCGCCGTAAGCGTGCCATCTGCGTGAAGGTATTTGAGGAGAATTTTCAGCAGCAGCTACGCCGCAGGGCAGACCAGCAACTTAACGAGTTCTGGGGCCTAGACCCTGACATCAACGAGCTGCGACCGGGGACATCCCTCGTCCTCGATCCGAAAACGGCAACTGTCGCCTTTAGGAGCGGCTCGCTCTCCGCCTTCAGCCGTTTTGGCCGCTTTCTCCAACGCCAATGGAGGCTAACCCCTCAAGAGTACCAAAAGCATATCCGGGCCGTGGTAGAGGTGCTCCTCAACTACGGCTTCCTCAGAAAAAAGGATTCGGAAGCCCTTCAGCTAGATGCCAGCGCGCTGCTGTGGCAACTTGCCGATGGCACCCCGCCCCCTCCCGACCCGCTCTACTCTCGAAGAGGTACCCGCGGCTACGTCGCACGCGACCCCAAAGCAAACACCTACTTCCAACAGTTCTATAGCGAGGCCGGCTCCTTCCTGGCCGCGCTGGAGGCACGAGAACACACCGCGCAGGTGGTGCAAAAAGGAGAACGGGAGCTGCGCGAACGCCGCTTCCGATGGGACCGCGACCGCGCCGATCTCGACCCTCAACTCGGACGACGCCTGCCCTATCTGGTCTGCTCCCCTACCATGGAGCTGGGCATTGATATTGCCGACCTCGATATGGTGCACATGCGCAATGTGCCTCCCACGCCCGCCAACTACGCCCAGCGCAGCGGGCGCGCAAGCCGACAAGGCCAGCCCGGCCTCATCGTTACCTTCGCCTCCTGGAACTCCCCGCACGACCAGTACTTCTTCCATCATCGCGATCAGATGGTCTCCGGAAGCGTGCGCCCACCAACCCTCGACCTCACCAACGAAACCCTGGTGCGCGCCCATCTGCACGCCATGTGGCTCGCCCATGTGCGCCTCTCCTTAGGCGATTCCATCGAACAGGTGATTGATACCGAGCAGAGTGGGTTGCCTTTGCGAGAGAACGTTCAGGCGCAAATTCACCTCGGGCCTCAAATGCGAGGCCTGCTGCTTCGGCAAATGCAGGCCGTCCTGCAGTTCGATGAAAACCTCCTCAATCAAACCACCTGGTACAACACAGATTGGCTGGAACAGGTCATTCAGCAGGCGCCCCAAGAGTTCGATAAGGCCTTCGACCGATGGCGCGAACTCTATCAGATAGCCGACGATCAGTTGCGTAGAGCGACAGAATCCCTCTGTAAAGCGCGCAACCGCGATGACCGCAGCGAAGCGGAAAGAAAACAACAGGAGGCGCTTCGCCAACGCGACCTGTTGCTGCAGCAAGGGGTCAGTAACGAAGAGAGTGACTTCTACCCCTATCGGTACCTGGCTACCGAGGGGTTTTTGGCCGGCTATAACTTCCCAAGATTGCCCATCCGTGTTTGGGTGCCGCGCGGCGAAGGAGAGTTTATTGCACGCCCACGCGCACTGGCCATTACCGAGCTGGCACCCGGCAACATCCTCTACCATGAAGGCGGCAAATGGGAGATAACCGCCCTCCATGTGCCGCTAAACGGACTGGCCAGCCGAAGACAAACGCAGCGATTTTGTAGGCGATGCGCCTACTTCTGCGAAACCGATAAAGACCGGTGCCCCAGCTGCGACGCCCTGTTTGATGGTGGCAATAGCCGAGTTATCTCCTTCCTGGAAATGCCCAACGTGAAAAGTCGCCGTATAGACCGCATCACCTCGGAAGAAGAACAGCGCTACGGCCGAGGCTATCGCAACGATATCTATTACCAGTTCGCACCCGAATACCACGCCGACAGCCAAACCGCCTCTGATCGCACCGTGCGCTTGCAGCAGGCCGACGTGGTCGTCGCTTCCGAAGACTACTTTCAACTGCTCTACGCCCCCACGGCCGCCGTCCTTAACCTCAATCGCGGCCCCCGTAAACAGACTACCGAGGGCTTCCGCATCAATTTGAGGACGGGAGAGTTTAAGCAGGAAGACCCCGAAAGCCCCACCATATCGGAAGAAACCGATGTTCAACGCCTTCATCTGGCAGTGAAAGATACCATGAACATTCTGCTTATTCGCCCCAAAACGCCTCTTGAGCTGCCGAAAATGGTAACCCTGCTCTACGCCCTAAAGGCAGGAATAGAACAGGCCTTCCAACTGGAAGAGTCGGAGCTGGACGCTCATCTCATTGGAGGGTCACAATCCCCCCACCTGCTCTTCATCGAAACCTCTGAGGGCGGCAGCGGCGTGCTGCAAAACCTCATCACCCAAAACGACGCCTTCGCCGAAGTCGCCCGCCAGGCCAGCCTCCGATGTCACTTCTCCGAAGAACAGGAAGACCTCAAGCCCGATTGTGTTGCTGCCTGCTACGAGTGCCTCCTAAGCTTCTATAACCAACGGTATGCCAGCAGATTAGACCGCCATCTTGTTCGCGAACTGCTGCACTCTCTGAAGCAGGCCCAGGTGCTTCCGCGCTTTCATCGGCGAGACTACGCCGCCCATTTTCAATATCTCTATAACCTTACCGACTCCCGCTCCGATCTGGAAAGGCGGTTCCTAAAGGCCCTCCAAGCCGGCAACCATCGCCTACCGGATAAGGCGCAGGAGACTATTCCCGCCGTGCCGTGCACCGCCGACTTCTTCTACCAGCCCAATATCTGCATCTTTTGCGACGGCAGCGTGCACGACCAGCCCCAAAACCGCGCCAACGACCAAGCCATTCGCAATCAACTTCTTGAAATGGGCTATCGCGTTATCGTGATTCGTTACGACGAACCGCTCGAAACCCAGATAGACCGTTACCCCGACGTGTTCGGGAAACGTCGCTAAACAAACGGCTTCTCTTTCCGGAAAAGGAGGTTACTTATGCAGCCTGGCTCCATTGTTCAGTGCCGCCAACGGGAATGGGTGCTGCTTCCCGCCGATAACGAGGATGTCTATCTGCTACGTCCACTTACCGGCACGATAGACGATGCGGTGGCGGTGCATAAAGCGCTGTCGGAGCGTGTGGCCTCTCGGCTGGCGCACGAGCGTGTGAGGCCTGCGCGATTCCCCGTGCCAACAAGTAAAGACCTCAACCCAAACGCCAACGCCACCAACTCCTGGCTTCTCTATCAGGCCGCACGACTGCTTCTGCGCGAGGGTGCCACCCCCTTCCGCTCCTTAGGGCGCATCTCCGTTCGCCCCCGCAACTACCAGTTTGTTCCTCTGCTGATGGCCCTAAGGCTGAAACCGGTGCGCATGCTCATCGCCGACGACGTGGGTGTAGGAAAAACCATCGAGGCCATCCTCATCGCCCGCGAGCTGTTTGACCGCGGCGAAATTCGGCGAATTTGCGTGCTCTGCCCGCCTTATCTCTGCGATCAGTGGCAAAAAGAGTTGGAGGAAAAGTTTAACCTCGATGCTGTGGTGGTTCGCTCCGGAACGTTGGGCCGGCTCGAAAGCCGCCTCCCCACCGAACGACTTATCTACGAGTACTACCCCATTCAGGTGATCAGCATAGACTTTATTAAACAGCGGCAATATTGCGACCAGTTCGTGCAGCACAGCCCCGAATTCATTATTGTGGATGAGGCCCACGGGGCTGCCCAGTCCACCAGCACAAACCAACAGCAGCGTCACGAGCTGTTGAAAAAACTGGCGCAAAAACCCAACCAACACCTCATCCTGCTGACGGCGACCCCCCATAGCGGCATCGCCGAAGCGTTTCGCTCGCTGCTAAGCCTGCTGAACCCCGCCTTCAGCGATTACGATGTCGCCAACCTCACCGGCCCACAGCGCATTGAGTTGGCCAAACACCTTGTGCAGCGCACACGAAAAGATATAGAACAGACGTGGAACGAGACGCATAGCTTCCCCACACGCCTTCGCGAGGAGACCGCTTACCAGCTATCACCCGAATATAGAACCCTTTTTGAAAAGACCTATGCCTTCTGCAAAGAGTTGGTTCAAACCGGCGCCACCATGGCCCAACACAAACAGCGCGTGCGCTACTGGGGCGCCTTGGCCCTGCTGCGCTGCGTGATGTCCAGCCCTCAAGCGGCCATCGCTACCATCGAACAGCGCCTTAATAACCCCACCCAGCTGCCGGAAGACGATGCCCTCCTTCCCCAAGCCTATGAGGTCTATATCTACGAATCGAGCGATGATGTAACCAACGACGAACAGCCCACCCCGCCCGTTGAGGCCACCGAGCAGACCTTAGCCGATTCGGAGCGCCGAAAACTGCTGGAACTGAAACGGCTCGCCCAAGCGCTTCACCGCGACCTTAACAAAGACACCAAGCTTCATAAGTGCCTTAACATTGTGGAACAGTTGCTGAGACAGGGCTATGCCCCCATCATCTGGTGCCGATATGTGGCCACGGCGGAATATGTGGCCGAGATGTTGCAGCAAGCGCTGGCCAAAACCCTCCCCACCGCGCACGTGCTCTGCATTACCGGCCGCCAAAACGATGAGGAGCGCCGTGCCCTGATTGACGATGTGGTGGTAGAAAAACCCCACCTCCTTGTGGCAACCGATTGCCTTTCGGAAGGCATCAACCTGCAGGAAAAGTATAACGCGGTGCTGCACTACGACCTTCCCTGGAACCCAAACCGCCTCGAACAACGGGAAGGCCGCGTAGACCGTTATGGCCAGCCTTCGCAAACCGTGAAGGCCATCTCCTACTACGGCCAAGATAACCCCATTGATGGCGTGGTGCTGGAGGTGCTGCTGCGCAAGGCCGATGAAATCTACCGCACTCTCGGCACCCATGTGCCTGTGCCTATGGAGACCGAAACCGTGATGGAGGCTGTGCTTAAAGCGCTTTTCATGCGCAGCTCCCCCGCCTCCTCCCAGCTCACGCTTGACCTCGACCTTTTGGCCAGCGTGCCTCAGGTAGGTTATCTTCAAAAGGCTTGGCAGGAACGCGCCGACAACGAAAGAGTGTCGCGCACACGTTTTGCCCAACATGCGCTTCGGCCTGAGGAGGTTGAACGGGAGTTACAGGCTGCCGATGCCGTTTTGGGCGACCCCGACACCGTGCGAAAGTTTGTGCTAAATGCCGCCCAACAGCTGGGGCTGCCGATACAGCCCGTGCCCAACACAGACATCTATCGTATTCCCCTTGGCGCCGCCGAGGAAACGCATGTGCCTAAAACCGTGCGCGATGTTATTCGGGCTTTCCAGGCCAACCATGCCAAAGAGGACACCTGGCGCATCAGCTTCGTTTCGCCCACGCCTAAAGGCGCGGAGTATGTGGGGCGTAACCACCCGCTTGTGACCGAGATGGCGCGCTATCTGTTTGAACGGGCCATCTCCTCCTCAAGCGCCTCGCCGGCAGGGCGCATAGGGGTTATTCGTACTGATGCGGTAGACCGCCTCACTACCCTTCTCCTACTGCGCGTGCGCTACCTCATGAAAGTTCCCCAAGGCCCCGAACAGCTGGCCGAAGAGGTGCGGGTGATGGGCTATACCGGTGCTATCCAGCGCGAAGGCATTGGGCTGCAGTGGCTAACGACCGAACAGGCTCTGCAGTTGCTGGAACAGGCACAACCGAAGGCAAACATTTCGCTGGAGGAGAAAAAAGAGCTGGCGGACTTCGTGCTAGAGACCATACCCGCGGTTTTACAGGCGCTGCAACCCCAACTGCAGCAGCGTGCCGAGGAGCTAACGGCAGCGCACAAGCGCATTCGTCAACCGCTCGATCTGCCGGTTCGTGGGTTAGCCCTCACCCCCCAACAACCGCCCGATCTGCTAGGGCTGTTTATTCTTCAGCCCTATGTGGCGCATTAAGCCAATCTTTCAGGGAGAAAGGGGGCTAGACAGCAGGTTTTCAAAAGAAAGGTTATCACAGAAAACCACCAATGAACTTGCCGTTCTCCGCTCTCCCAAATTGGGGGAGGGGGGTGGGGGCTTGTAGGGATGGGCTTGCAGAGCTGGCGAGATAAACAACTGTCATTTCGAGCCAAAGGCGAGAAATCTTGAATTTCCATTCCCACCGGTTCTGATGGGTAGGAGTGGGTAGGGCTGACAATCTCGCGGCTCTAGAGGCAGTTAACCAAGCAAGCCTGCCTTGTTCACCCCCTATCCCGGCCTTTCCCCCGATTCGGGAGAAAGGGGGCGGTTGTGGTTAGTTTCCGAAGGGAAGGTTATCATAGAAAACTGCTAGTAAGCTTACTGGTCTCCCCTCTCCCTGTAGGGGGAGGGGTAGGGGGTGGGGCTTGAAGAGCCGGCGATACGCCTGTCCTTTCGATCCGAAGACGAGATCAACAACTGTCATTTCGAGCCGATGCTACACCTGTCCTTTCGATCCGAAGACGAGATCAACAACTGTCATTTCGAGCCGATGCTACACCTGTCATTTCGAGCCGAAGGCGAGAAATCTTAAGTTTCCATTCCTACCGGTTCTGAGAGATGGGGCTGTAGAGACTGCCGACGCCACAGCCCCCCTCTCATCCCCCCGCACGCGGGGGGAAGCTAGCCCTCCTGCGCCCTGTAGGGGGAGGGGAAGGGCGCCCTGCCCCAGAAAATCGCAAGATTTTCTGGGGACCCCAGCGTCGGCCTTGAGGGGATTGAAGGTGGGGCTGCTGACCCGCAAAACAACAACACGTAGGTAAAGGAGGTTCCAACTGTGACAATCGCACCGAAAAAAACGCATCTCGATGAGCAACAGGTAAGCGCCGGAAAACAGGTCAGTGCGGTGCGCCTCGAAGGAGGTCTCTTTAACCCAGACCTCCTCGAACAGATTCGCCAAGAGACCCTAAAGGGGCAGCAGCCCGCCGACTTCGGCCTGCCTCCAAACAGGCGCATCACCGATGAGGCCTCCCGAATCTATGCGGATGCCACGACCTATTGGAAGGTCTTTAAAAAACGTCTTGACGACCTTCCCCCCGACGACCCGGCAACTAGCCTCACCCGCAATAACTGGATGATTCCCTTCCTGCAACTGCTAGGATACGAACTTGTGTATACCCCGCAAGCCCGCCAAATAGATGGAGAGAGCTTCGCCATCTCGCACGAAACCCAGCACCACACGCCGGTGCACATTGTAGGGGCCGGCCAACCCCTCGATGCCAAGCCCTCGCGCGGAGGTCGCTCGCCCCATGCCCTCGTGCAAGAGTACCTTAACCATAGCGAGGCCTTGTGGGGCCTGGTTACCAACGGACGCCGCCTGCGCCTGCTGCGCAACATCTCCGCCGTGCAACGCCAAGCCTACCTGGAATTCGACCTCCAAGCCATCTTCGAGGAAGAGCGCTTCAGCGATTTTCTGCTGCTCTATCGCCTTATGCACTTCAGTCGCCTGCCCCAACAGTCAGATGCCCCCACCAAATGCCTTCTGGAAACCTACTACCAGACAAGCCTGGAACAGGGTGGGCGTGTGCGCGAAAAGCTGCGCACAGGCGTGGAACAGTGCCTCCTTAAGCTGACCAATGGCATGCTGAGGCAGCCGCAAAGCCAGGCCCTGCGGGCGAAACTTCAGCAGCAAAGCCTTACCCCAAACGAACTTTATCGCGACCTGCTGCGCCTCGTCTACCGATTCCTCTTTCTGCTGGTGGCCGAAGACCGAGGGCTTGTTAGCGACCTGCCGCTCTATCGTCGGCACTACGGCATGGCGCGATTTCGCCGCCTGGTGGATAGGCCCACCGCCTACACGGAAGATACCGACCTGTGGTGCTCCCTGCAAGCGCTTTGGATCGCCTTCACCGATCAGCAGCTTGCCGCCATGCTGGGCGCGCCCCCCCTGAACGGCGGCCTGTTTCAAGAGCTTGAAATCGACTCGGCCTGCATCTCCAATCGAGACCTGCTCGAGGCCCTGTGGCACCTGATCTACTATGAGGACGACCAAACACACACCGTCTACCGCGTCAACTACGGCGCCCTGGATGTGGAAGAGCTTGGCTCGGTTTACGAAAGCCTGCTCGACCTGCATCCCGAAATCTCCTCCGGCGACCCACCGGAGTTCTCTTTCAGCCAAGGGCAAGAACGCAAGTCTACCGGCTCTTACTACACCCCGCATGTGCTGGTGCAAGAGCTGGTGCGCTCCGCTCTGGAACCGGTGCTAAAAGACCGCCTCCAACGCGCCGACACGCCCCAGCAAAAAGAGCAGGCCCTGCTGAACCTGCGTGTTGTAGACCCCGCGTGCGGTTCGGGCCACTTTCTGCTGGCCGCCGCGCGCTTCCTCGGCAAAGAGCTGGCACGCATCCGAACCGGCGAGCAGGAGCCAAACCCCGAAGCCCAACACCGGGCCGTGCGCGATGTTATTGCACGCTGCATCTACGGGGTAGATAAAAACCCACTGGCCGTTGACCTGTGCCGCGTCGCCCTCTGGCTCGAATCGCTTACCGGCAAAAACCCCCTAAACTTCCTCGATCATCATATCCGCTGCGGCGATTCGCTGGTGGGCGTGTTCGACCTCGACGTGCTGAAAGAGGGCATCCCCGATGAGGCCTTCGAGCGCGCCAAGAACGACGTTCCTTCCGACGACCCCATCGTGGTGAAGTCGCTGAAAAGCCAGAACCGATCGGCCCGAAAAGGGCAGTTCACCCTGCCTTTTCATAGCGACCCCACGCCCCTAGCGGTCTCCGCCCTCGCCCAACAGGCCGGCCGGCTCACCCAGATGCAGGAAGATACGCTGGAGCAGGTTCATGCAAAGGAGGATAGCTTCCATCAGCTTCACAGCAGCGCGGCATGGCTCTACCTGCAGGAGGCCTGCAACCTCTACACCGCCGCCTTCTTCCAAACGCTTAACCGCGAAAACCCGGCCCCCATCACTACCGAAAGCCTCAATCGCCACCTCCAACACCAACCCGTTGACGGCCGTGTGGTGGGGCTGGCAAGGGAGCTGGCCCAAAAACACAGCTTTTTCCACTGGCCGCTCGAATTTCCGGACGTAATGCAGGAACATGGCGGCTTCGATGTGGTGCTGGGCAACCCGCCTTGGGAGCGCATTAAACTGCAGGATGAGGAGTTCTTTGCCGGCCGCGCCCCCGAAATCGCCAACGCCCAAAATGCCGCCCGGCGAAAGCCGATGATCCAGAGCCTGGCCACACAAAACCCCGCGCTCTATAGGGAATACGGCCAAGCCCTGCACGATGCCGATGTCTACGGCCGTTGGCTGCGCAGCTCCGGCCGTTTCCCCCTCACGGCCACCGGCGACATTAACCTCTACGCCCTCTTCGCCGAGCTGGCCACGGCGCTCGTGCACCCTCAAGGCCGCGCCGGCCTCATTGTGCCCACCAACATTGCAACTGACGCCACCTATCAAAACTTTTTCAAAACTATGGTGGGTCAACGGCAGCTCGTGAGCCTTCTGGATTTTGAGAACAAAGGCCTATTCCCCGGTGTTCACGATAGTTATAAGTTCAGCCTGCTTACCCTCGCCGGCCCCAACGTCGCCAAAAGCTCCACCTTCGCCTTCTTTTGCCACAGCGTGGAGGAGGCGCGCGACCCGGAAAAGCGCCTTCGCCTTACCCCCGCCGATATAGAAAGGCTGAACCCCAACACGCGCACCTGCCCCGTTTTGCGCACTGCCCGTGACGCCGAGCTGTTGAAGGCCCTCTACCGGCGTGTGCCGGTTCTATGGCGCGAAAAGCCCCTCGAATCCAACCCCTGGCAGCTGGATATCATGAGCATGTTTCATATGTCCAACGACTCGCATCTCTTCCTCTCCCAGGCCGAGCCGCAGGCCCTGCCGCTCTACGAGGCCAAGTTGTTCCATCAGTTCGACCATCGCTGGGCCACCTACACTGCGCAGGACGAGATGGAGAAGGACAAGAGGGATACGAGGGACGTAATGGATGCGGAAAAGGCCGACCCGGGCTTTCGCATCGTGCCGCGCTACCATGTGCCGCAGCACGAGGTGAAGGCCAAGCTGGACGCGCACGGCTGGAGCCGGCGCTGGCTGCTGGCGGTGAGAAATGTAACCAATACCACGAACGAGCGAACGGTGATCGCAGGCCTGCTTCCCTATGCGGGGGTAGGCAATAATACGCATGTTTTTCTGCTCGGCGAAACCGGCCTACAGCCCGCCGGCTTCGCCACGGCTTTGGGGCACCGTCCGTGGCCCGCGGCGCAACGCGCGGCCTGGCTGCTGGCCACGCTTAACAGCTTCGTGCTGGACTACATCGCGCGGTGCAAGGTGGGAGGAAGCAATTTAAGCCATTTTTACATTAAGCAGCTTGCCGTGCCTTCGCCCGAAACCTTTCTCGGCTCTACGCCTTTTTATGAGGGCCGTGGGCGCGAGCCGCTGAGGCGCTCTTGGGGCGACTGGGTGGCGGAGCGCGTGCTGGAGCTGGTCTATACCACCTACGATCTTGCCCCCTTTGCCGAAGACCTTTTGGGGCGTGAGCCGGAAGGGCCTTTCCCTTGGGACGAGGAGCGGCGGTTCGAGATTCGGTGCGAACTGGATGCCGCTTTCTTCCATCTCTATCTGCCCTGTGAAAGGGACGGTGGGTGGAGGTGGGCGCCGGAGGGGCAGGACGGCGCTGTTTCGGATGAAGAGGTGGAGGCGTTGCAAAAGCACTTTCCCACCCCGCGAGATGCCGTGGCCTACATTCTCGATCAGTTCCCCATCGTCCGAACAAAGGATGAGAAGCGTTACGGCCACTATCGCACCAAAGAGCGCATTCTTGACTATTACGACGCGATGCGTACGACGATGGCATGGTAGGGGCAGGCGTTGTGCCTACAGCCCCACCCCCTCTAGGGGTGGGAGGGCTGGCTTCCCCCCGCGTGCGGGGGGATGAGGGGGGCTTTGGCCGTCGGCAGTCTCATCAGCCCCTCCCCTCGACCTCAGAACCGGTGGGAATGGAAATTCAAGATTTCTCGCCTTCGGCTCGAAATGACAGTTGTTCATCTCGTCTGTGGCTCTTCAAGCCCCCACCCCCACTCCCCTCCCCCTATCAGGGAGAGGGGCACCTCGCGGTGGGCAACTCAAGGCCGACGCCCTTCCCCTCAGCGGCCAGCCCAGTTTCCGTAATCGTCTCTTTTCTCTGGCCGCTGCATCGCCGTGCGCTAGCACCTCCCGAATCGGGGGAAAGGAGGGGATAGGGGGCGAGCAAGATAAGCTTGCTATGCAATTTGCCTCTAGAACCGAAGCAATGGCAGTTTCTACAGCCTCACCCCAACCCTCTCCCTGTAGGGAGAGGGGAGACCAGTAAGCTAGCGATACAATAAAACTTTAATCTTCTTCCTCTTTTCCAAACTTGAGCCTCGCCACAGCAGCCTCGCTGATTTGGCGGATCACTTCGTGCGGATACTTTAATACAAACTCGTTTGAATAGCGTATAAGGTGATAGCCCAAGGCCTGTAGGTAGCGTGTTCGTGCGTGATCGCGCTCCCGCTGATGTGCATGAATACCTCCATCTAGCTCGATGATCAGTTTGATGCGAGGTGCACAAAAGTCAGCAATGTATCTCCCTATGGGGTGCTGACGCCGAAAATAGAGGCCTTGAACGCGACGACCACGCAACAGGTTCCAAAGTTGCCGTTCCGCAGGCGTCAACTCCTTACGTAACTGCTTGGCAACTTGTTGTATCTGTGGGCTAACTTGCCGGACTCGTTTGAAGTTAGTAGGTTTCATCATTAATTCTAATTCATAAATAGAACATGTTTCTCACATTTTCCTCCCCTCTTAGTAGGGAGAAAGGAAGGGATAGGGGGCGCACAAGGCTGGCTTGCTGGTAAGCCCCCACCCCCCGCCCCTCCCCCAATTTGGGAGAGGGGAGACCAATAAGCTTACTCGCGGTTTCCTTTGATAGGCTGTCTTTTGAAAAACTGGCAAGATAGCCCCCTTTCTCCCTAATAGGGGGAAAGGCCGGGATAGGGGGCGAGCAAAGTCGGCTTACTCCCACGAATTGGCTCTAGAACCGTGAGATTATCAGCCCTCACCCCTACAAGCCCCCACCCCCCGACCCTCCCCCAATTTGGGAGAGGGGAGACCAGTAAGTTCATTGGCGGTTTTCTGTGATAGGCTGTTTGCTGGAAACTAACCACAATCGCCCCCTTTCTCCCGAATCGGGGGAAAGGCCGGGATAGGGGGCGAGTAATGTCGGCTTGCTTTGTTAACAGCCTCTAGAACCGTGAGCTTGTCAGCCCTCACCCCACCCCTCAGAACCGGTGGGAATGGAAACTTAAGATTTCTCGCCTTCGGCTCGAAATGACAGGTGTGTATCTCGTCTTCGGCTCGAAAGGATAGGCGTATCGCCGGCTCTTCAAGCCCTCACCCCACCCC
>Ga0209061_1000991_pt1 | contig 54432 bp, 56 predicted proteins | sample Coa_R1_10_FD_187157 | JGI IMG/M metagenome (GOLD analysis project Ga0209061, IMG submission 187157) | Surface soil microbial communities from Centralia Pennsylvania, which are recovering from an underground coalmine fire - Coalmine... | ecosystem: Environmental > Terrestrial > Soil >... | reverse complement strand
CCGACCGCGCCGCCACGTGGAACACCGCCGGGGTCAGCTCCCCGGCGATCTTGTACATGTTCGGGATCATCAGCAGCAGGCCCTGCGAGGCGGTGAACGTGGTGGTCAGCGACCCGCCCTGCAGCGCCCCGTGCAGCGCGCCGGCCGCGCCGCCCTCGCTTTGCATCTCCACCACGGTCGGCACGCCGCCCCAGATGTTGCGGCGGCCCTGGCTGGACCACTCGTCGGCCAGCTCGGCCATCGGCGACGACGGCGTGATCGGGTAGATGCAGCACACCTCGTTCAGCCGGTAGGCGGCCGAGACCGCCGCCTCGTTCCCGTCGATCGTTACCCTCATCGCCGCCTACTCCTCCGGGACCATCTCGATGGCGTGCACCGGGCATTGCTCGTAGCAGGCGGCGCAGCCGGTGCAGCGGTCGTAGTCGAACCGGTAACGGTGCCCGCGGCCCAGCTTGATGACCGCGTCCTCCGGGCAGGCGCCGATGCAGCCGTCGCACTCGAAGCAGTTCCCGCACGACAGGCAGCGCGCTGCCTCGTACCGCGCCTCCTGCTCCGCCAGCCCCCCGGTCACCTCGGCGAAGTCCGCGACCCGCGACGCCGCCGGCCGTTCGGGCAACACAGCCGCGGCGGCATCGGCGAAGTACCACGGGTGCAGCAGCCCGAACCCGGCCAGCTCGTGCTTGGCCGGCGGGGCGTACCGGGCGCCGCGCAGCCAGGCGTCGATGTGCCGGGCGGCCTTCTTGCCGTGCCCGGTCCCGACCGTGACCGTCCGCTCGGCCGGCACCATGTCCCCGCCGGCGAACACCCCCGGGCAGCCGGTCATCATGTCCGGGCCGACGATCACGGTGCCGTCCGGCTTGAACTCCACCCCGGGCACCGCGCGCAGGAACCGGGTGTCGGCGTCCTGGCCGAGCGCGAGGATCAGCGTGTCGGCGGACAGCCGCTCGTAGCGCCCGGTAGGCCGCGGGTAGCCGTGCTCGTCGAGTTCCATGGCCTCGACGGTCAGCTCCGGCCCGTCGAACGCGGTGATCGTGCGCAGCCAGTTGATCATGATCCCCTCGCGCTCGGCGGCGGCTGCCTCCTCCTCGTGCGCGGGCATCCGCTCCCGGGTGCGCCGGTACACGATCAGCCCGTCGCCGGCGCCGAGCCGCCTGGCGGTGCGCGCGGCGTCCATCGCGGTGTTCCCGCCGCCGTACACCGCCACCCGGCGGCCGAGCACCGGCCGCCCGCCGGCGGCGACCTCGCGCAGGAACGGCACCGCGTCGATGATCCGGCCGGCCTCGCGCGCCGGGATGTCCACGTGCCGGGACAGGTGCGCGCCGACCGCGACGAAGGCGGCGTCGAACCCGGCCCGCTCCGCGTCCAGGTCGGTCACCACGTGCCCGCAGCTGATCCGCACGCCCATGGCCTCGATCCGGCCGATCTCGGCGGCCAGCACGTCGCGGGGCAGCCGGTAGGCGGGGATGCCGTACCGCATCATCCCGCCCGGCTGCTCGCCCGCGTCCCTGATCTCCACCTGGTGCCCGAGCCGGGCGAGGTGGTAGGCGGCGGACAGCCCGCTGGGGCCCGCGCCGATGATCAGCACCCGCTTCCCGCTGGGCTGCGCAGTCATGCCGAACGGCCAGTGGTTCCTGGTCGCCTGGTCGCCCAGGAACCGCTCCACGGCGTGCACGGACACCGGGCTGTCCAGCTCCCGCCTGTTGCAGACGTCCTCGCACGGGTGGTAGCACACCCGCCCGTGGATCGCCGGGAACGGATTGTCCTCGGTCAGCAGCCGCCACGCCCGCTGGTAATCCCCGTCGCGGGCGGCGGCCAGCCAGGCCTGGATGTTCTCCCCGGCCGGGCACCCGGCGTTGCACGGCGGCAGCAGGTCCACGTACACCGGCCTGCGGGTGCGGGCCGGCCCGGTCAGGCCAGCCCCCTGCACCAGGTCCGGCAGCGGCGTCAGGTCATGCATGGGACCAAACTGCACCCTGCTCGTCGCCGTCAGGTAGGGGCCAAGGTCCCGATCCAGTCGGCCCGGCGGTGCTCAGTCCGGGTGGACGACCCCGACCGGGCAGGGCGAGTGATGCAGCAGCGCCTGGGCCACCGAGCCGAGGCTCATCCCGTCGATGCCGCCGCGGCCGCGGCTGCCGACCACGATCATCTGGGCCTCGTGGGCGGCGGCCAGCAGCGCCGACCGCGGCGGCCCGGCGACGACCTGCCGGAACACCGTGATGTCCGGGTGCTCTTTCTCCTGCCGGTCCATCTCGTGGCCGAACTGCTCTTCGATGCGGTGCATCTCGCCGAGCCTGCCCGCCGAGTCGGCCAGCGCGCACACCGCCACGACGGGGACGTCGCGCAGCGCCGCCTCCTCGAAGGCGAACGCGATCACGCCCGCCGATGCCGGCGAGCCGTCGAGGCCCGCCACCACCGGGCCCGGGGGCTGGTTGACCGGCCGCCACGTCCCGCGGACGATCACCACCCGCCCGTGCCCGTGCACGGCCACCTGCCAGGGAACCGATCCCAGCAGCATGCCGGGCAGCCGACCGTGGCCGTGCGACCCGAGCACGATCATCTCGGCGGCCTTGCTGCGCTCGCACAGCGCCCGGGCGGCCGGCTGGCCGGTCACCTCCGCGCGGATCCGGGCGGGGCCGACCACCGACTCGGCGTACTGCAGCCCCCGGGCCAGGGTGAGCTCGCCCCGCCGCCTGGCCAGCCCGATCAGGTCGGGCAGCGCCGGCTCACCGGGCGGCGCGAGGTCGGAGGCCAGCAACACGGTGAGCATGGTCCCGCGGGCCCAGGCTTCCCTGGCCGCCCAGCGCAGCGCGTCACCGCCGCCGGGCGACCCGTCGTACCCCGCCACGATCCCGTAGTCCGTCCCTGCCATGGCAGCCTCCTCGGCGAAGGCGACTCGGTTCCTGTCAGTAATCTCGCCGCCGTCAGCTCCCGCAGGTAGGGCACAAGGTCCCGGGGTCCCGCCCCGAGGTCCCTGCCCGGGAATCGCCGGCCCCGCCCGCGCTCCGCGATGGTGCCGGCTGCCCCGCCAGCAGGGCTTCGGCGGGGTCGAGGCGCCCGGCTCCCGTCCGGGAGGGGGTCACGAAGCCGCCCGCGCCCCGCGGCGCGGCACCCAGCGGAACCGGTGGCCGCGGGCCGCGCCGGCGGTCAGCGACCCCGCAAGCGCGGTGGCCGATGGCTCGGGTACGACAACGACCGGGCAGTCCGCGCGCCGCGCGCAGGCACGCGCCACCGAGCCGGGCGCGAGCCGGCGCAGCCGTCCGCGGCGCCGGGATCCGAGCACCAGCAGGTCGCCGCCCCAGGCGAGGCTGGCGAGCTCCGCGGCCGGCCGCCCGGAGATGACCTGCTGCTCGATGGCCACGTCGCCGGGCATCGAGCCGACCGCCTCGGCGATGGCCGCCCGGATCAGCGCGTTCCCGTGCGCCACGCGGTCGGCGTACGGGTCGCGGGACGTGCCGGGGCCCGCTTGGCCGTAAGCCGCGGTCGCGGGGGCGGCCGGCGGGCGGAACACGTGGACGAGCAGCAGGCGCGCCCCGCGGCGACGGGCCTCCCCGACCGCCCAGGCCAGCGCCCACCAGCTCGCCCGCGAGCGGCTGATGCCCACGATCAGGCGCGGCACCCGGCCGGTTCCGCCGTTCACGTCGTGGCTGCTCCCGCACCCCGGGGCGCGTCCTTCGCCGTCCTGCTCACGTCCTCATGGTCAGCACCGCGGCCCGCGGTGCGGTAGGGCCGTTGTTCCTCATGCCGACGGCCCTTCGGTCGGTCCCGGACGCCGGGCGGGTTTCTTCCTGGCGGTCAGCCGGAATCCGGTGGCCGACACGCTGCCGTCGGCCAGGTGCTCGCGCTCGATGCGGCACAGCTCGGCGAGCACCCGGGGGTTGTCCCGCCCGGCGAGCAGGTGGCGGGCGAGATAGGGCACCCGGTGCATGCTGACGTCACCGAACCGCGCAGACACCGCGCCGATCATCGCGTCCCCGCGATTGCACAGCGTTCCGTCCCGCACGTGCTGCGACCGCCACCGGCAGGCCAGGTCATCGCCATCGGCCAGGGGCTCGGTCACTCCCGTGGCGGCCAGGATCGCGGCCATGTCGTAGAACCACCTGATCGTCGCATCGTCGGCCCAGTCCCATGCGAGTTCGTCAAGGATCAGCCTGCCGCCTGGGCGCACGAGACGGGCGACGCGGTCCATCACCGCGGCGAGCGGATGCATGTGGTGCAGGGACAGCAGCATCACCACCGCGTCGAACGGCCTGTCGTCGTAGCAGGCCAGATCGCCCTGGATGGCCGGGACTCCCGCCGCGCGCGCCGCGGCGACCGCGGCGGGGTCCGCGTCGATGGCGGTGACCCGGTACCCGAGCCCGGCAAGCCAGGCGGACACGGCGCCGTCACCGCACCCGGCGTCGAGGACCCGCGCGGGCGGCGGCGGCAGGGCGGCGGCCAGCCAGCCGTGGCCGGGACCCTGCGACCCGCCGGGCTCGGCCGGCGCGCGGTCCCAGCCGGTATCGGGACCCGGTTCCCCGGCCGGGGCGGGCTCGCGGCTGGTGCGGAGCCGGGCACGCCCCGCCTCATCGCACATGGCCATCACGTGCTCCTTGGTTGTCGCTGACGTTCAGCATCCTGGCGGCTGCTCGGCACGATGGGAGAGCCTGCTGGCTGCCACCCAAGGCACCTGGGCGACCGCCCGGCAGGGCCGGAAGTCCCGGGCCGGGGCGCCGTTCGTCCCGGCCGGGCGCGCCGTTCCCGGGCCATCTTCGGCCCTGGCCGGGGGGCCGTTGCGGCAGGGTCTGGAGATGGGAGGAGATGCATGGCATGGCGGGCCGGATCGTGGTGGGCGGAGACGGTTCTCCGGAGTCGGGGGTTGCCCTGGGCTGGTAGAGGCGGCTCACGCGGAGTCGGCGAAGACCTCATTCAGATGACCGCACCGTCGCGGAGGGTCCCCGGCGCGGAACCGGAACGCCGGGCCGGCCGGGATGGTCCGCCCGTGCCGGACCACGGCGGCCACCGTGTCGCCGGGGGGCAGGCGCAGGTCGGCGACGGTCTTGCCGCGGGCCGCCGGCGCGGTGGTGATGGTCGTCTCGACCAGGGCCAGGCCGGCGCCGGCCAGGTCGGCGAGAATGACGGTCTGCGCCGGCCCGGTCGCCTCCTCGATCAGGGTGACCAGGGCGGAGGCGGCGGAGATGGCGGCGTCCACCCCCCAGGACGCGCCGAACAGCCAGCGGCTGGCGTCGTCGCGGACGGTGGCGACGACCCCGTGCAACGCGCCGGCGGCCTCGAGCCGGCGGGGCGCGCAGGCGGTGCCGGTGACCACCTGCAGGCCCCCGGTTACGCCGACGCCGGTGCGGGCTGGCGATGACCCGGCCGTGCACGTCGCAACCGGCGGCCAGGGTGTTGTACACGGTCCCGTAGCGGCGCAGGTTGCGGTGCAGCAGGTCGATGCGCCGCTGCGGCTCCCCGGTGGCCAGCCGCGTCTCGTAGCTGATCTCGGTGAGCCTCGGCGGGGCGTCCTGGCGGCGGGCGGTCACGTCCACCTCGGCCCGCTCGTACCGGAAGGACAGGAACTGCCCGGCCCGGGCGAGGTTCTTCAGCAGGCAGGCGGCGAACGCGGCCGCGAGCAGTTCGGCCGGGCCGGGCAGCCCGGGCGCTGATCGGGGCCGCATGCGGCCACGGAGGGCACGCCAGCCGGACGGCTTCCCAGGCGGCGATCAGCGCCGGGAAGAATCCCGCTTCCTCGTGCACCTCCCACGCCTGGCCGCTGGACAGCACCTGGACCACGAACCCCACGCCCAGGGAATCGTCGAGGCGGTGGGTGGCGAAGTGGGCAGGCCCGCCGGCCAGCTAGCGCCGCATCAGGTTGCGTTTGCCCTGTCAGCTGCCGCTCCGCCCCGGACGCGCCAGCGGCGCCAGGGCCCGGGCCGCCCCTGCGGGAACTCCGTGATCACAGGCATCAATCAGCTCAGGTATGCGACTCAGCAGCCTGAAGATCGCGGAAGATCGAGCCTAAGTGGAAATAATGGGCAGCTATAGGGTACCGGATCTTCCGCGAAGGCCGGAACTTCCGCGATGATCGCATAGCGCCCGCATCGTGCGGCTCGAACACCGCATCGATGTCGCGGGTCGCTCGCCGCGCGTCGTGCGCCAGGGCCATGGCCGCGCCGTCGAAGACGTAGACGTCAGCGACCAGGCCGCGCCGCGCCAGCCGGCCGCCCAGCCGCCGGAACGCCTGCTCGATCGCCTCCCGGTCAAGAAGCGGATCACTGGCGCTCACGCGACCTCCAGCTCCTGGGCCGCGACATACACCCCGCGGCGCCGGCACGCGGCAGGCGCGTGCACGACGGCATCGACCCGTGCCGCCGCCGTGTTGAACGGGAACCAGAACCGGCGCAAGGAGCGGGACGCGGCCCACGGCGGCGCCGCCCGGCCGTCCCGCGCAGACAGATGCTCAGCCAGCGCCGCCAGCAACACATCCCAGTGCTCATCGCCCGTGCCGGCGGGCTCCTCCGCCAGCAGCCCGGGCCGCGCCCGCACCGGCTCCCACCGGTACTCCTCCAGGAACTCAGCGATCAGCCGCCACCGCCGTGACTCATCGACATCCGCCAGCAAGCCCGCAAGAACAGCCAGGGTCAGCGGCCGGTAGGTGTCACCACGATCATCCACACCCACGACGCTGGTACACCCCAGCCCGGCCGGCCGACGAACATCATCATCGTCCGCGACGGCCTGCGCCTGGTGCTGACCGCGCGGGCAAGGCCACGACACAGCGGTTGTCAGCGGGCTGATCAGCGATCGAAGCGCCGGTACCGCAGATGATCACTCGCCGGCGTGCCCCAGCTTGCGCGGCCTCATGGTCAGCCCGGCTCATCCGCCATCAGCACCGCCGCCCCCCCGGATCCGGTCGTGGGCGAGGCCGGACAGCGCCTGGTCCGCCACCGCCAGGGTGGCCTCGGCGCGGCTGAACACGTACACGCTCGCGCCCTCGTGAATAGCGATCTGGGCGGCGAGATGAGCGGAGCCAGCGAACCCGTAAATGCCGAGGTTGCCGTAGGCGGGGAGGCGGCTGCGCCGGAGCGCGCGGTACCCGATGGTCCCGGCGCACAGCAGTGGGGCAGCCTCACCGTCAGCGAACTCTCCTGGGAGGTGGTAGGCGTGGTTCTGGTCCGCCGCGGCGTGCACCACCCCGAGCAGGAACGCGGTCAGCAGCGCCACCCCGGCCGGCAGCCCATGCTGCGGGCTCCGCACGTTGACCGCCAGCACCCCGGTCACCGCGCGGCTCCTTCCCTCGCGCTGCCTGCTGCCGTGCCCGCCGCCGCGGCGGCGCGCGGCGGCCTGCCCTCGCCCGGCCCGGACGGGCCGGGGTCTCCCGCTGGCTGGCTCACGTTCCCAAGTGTGACGGCGGCCGCCGAGGTGACGGCAGGGGCTTTCGTCACCGGCGCGCGGGGCTTCGGCCTGCCGCCCTCCGGCGGCTCGCCCTCGGATGCCGGGGACCGGGCCCGGCGGTGCCCCGCCTGCGGCCCAGGAAGAGCAGGCCGGCCGGAAACCGCCCCCGGAACACGAGCCGGGACCTTTGCCCCTAGCGGAGGTGGGCGGATGCCCCGATGCTTTCGGCAAGAGCGGGGAGCGGATACGAGAGGTGATCCGGATGCATGCTGAGGTTGGCGACGAGATCGTCGCCAGGGGCCGCCACGTCGGCGACGAGGATCGCAAGGGCGTGATCGTCGAGATGCACGGGGAGGGCGGGGCGCCGCCGTACCTCGTCCGGTGGGAGGATGGCCATCAGAGCGTCTTCATGCCGTCGTCGGACAGCCTGGTGGCGCATCATCCTCTGCCCAGGACCGCCGGCTGAGCGGTGCGCCGCATGACGCGGCCGGCTGCGCCGGCGCGTTCGTCCGGTCCCGCCAGGGCGTCCAGGTGGCCGGCCTGATTCCTGCCGGGCTGCCCGCCCCGGCCCGGCCGCGCGGATCGGCCGGGACCGGCTGTTCCTCACCCTGCCCCGCCGTCGCCGCCTGCCGGCAGTGGGCCGCCGAGCGGGACCAGCGCCCGGGATCCCGCAGATCCGCCTGAGCGGAGCACCGGGTGCCGCTACCAGATGTGCGGAACGAGCACGTACGTCGCCACGCTCAGCACGTTTCCCGCGCTCAGCCCGACGCCGATCATCGCCGGCCACTGGCCGGCATACGACGGGTGGCGCAGCGGGCGGTAGGACCAGGACGCGGCCCGCGGAGGACGGCCCCAAGGTGGCGGCCGCATCTGGCCCACTGGGGCATTGACGCAAAGCGGCGGCCAGTGCAGAGATCCTGAAAATGAAGTTCGATTAAACTAGCGTTATGCGGCTTGGTTATGGTATATTGTTCGCATCCTCTCTTCCAGGTTCTTCTCGGAATCCGCGGAACCTGCCCTTCCGGGATCATCGGCTCGGGAATCTCTGCCTCCCGCAGTTCCCCTTCGCAACGGACGGTGTGAGCATGGCCAAGGACCCGTTCTCCGGTCGTCTTCCGGGCTCCGGCCGGGAAGACGACGGCGAGCAGCCTGGTGGCTGCGGGCCGTGGCCTGCGGACTGGTGGGATGGCGGCGGGGAGGCGCTGGACGCGCTGGTGGCGGAGGCGGATGCGGGCCGGTGCGAGGTCCCGTTCGGCGGGGAGGATGCCGGGGATCTTGGCCCGGAGGCGTTCGCGCCGGGCGGGCTGGCTGAGGGCATGGGCCCGGGGCCGGTGCTGGCGGGGCTGGTGCATGCGGCGGCGGGGGCGGACGGTGCCGGGCTGGATGCCTTGTCGGAGGATCAGCTGCTGGCGGTGGTCGCGGCGGCGCGGCGGCTGGAGGCGCGGGCGGTGTGGGCGCAGCTGGCGGCGATGGCCGTGTTCGCGGCGCGGCGCCGGGCGGGCCCGGGTGCCGGGGGAGGCGGGGGAGGCGGCCGGGTTCGGCCTGCTCGACCCGGGCGCGGCCCGGGACCTGGTGGCCGCGGCAGCGCGGGACCCGCGGACCCGGTGGTGCGTGACCGCGCTGCGCGGTGACGGGACCGCCGCGGCGCACGGCTGCGCCGGGCCGGCACCGCCCGCCGCCGCCGGGGCTGCGGGCGGCGGAGTTCCTGGCCGGCCTCGCGATCAAGTTCAAGCCGGTGATCCGCGGCCCGTGCGACCACGGCCAGGCCGAGCCCGGGTACCGGCCCGGCCGGAACCTGGCGCACCTGATCCGGGCGCGCACCGCCCGCTGCCCGGCGCCGGGCTGCGGCCTGCCCGCGGCCCGCTGCGACCTGGACCACACGGTCGCCTGGCAGGACGGCGGCCGCACCTGCCCTGCAATCTCGCGCCGTTGTGCCGTCATCACCATCGCCTCAAGCAGGCCGAAGGCTGGTCCCTGACCCAGCCGGAGCCGGGCGTCATGATCTGGCGGACCCCGGCCGGACGAACCTACGTGACCACACCCACCGCCTACCCGGTCTAGACCGCAGATGGTGCCGGCAAGTGACCGAAGTCCCTTCGGTCGGGACATCCGGCACTGACCCGGGACCCGGAGCTGGGCGGATCCTGATGCTGCCGGCTCGGATGCAGGGAGGACGATCATGGCCCGCACGGACATCCACCTCGACGAGACGCTGCGGCACCTGGGCGCCGCGTATTACGACTCGCTGCACGGCAGGGCGTCGCGCGCCGACGTGACGCGCGCTGTCGAGGCGGTAGAGGAGCACCTCAGGGCCCGGCAGCGGCAGGCTCCGGGCGGGGTCACCGCCCCGCCCGGAGTGCGGCGCGGCGAGCGCGGCGAGGGTGGCCGGCGTGCGGCACGCCCTACCCGGCACGTGCCAAGAGTCAGGGACGTCATGACGAAAAAGGTCGTGACGGTGGACCGGCTCACCACCTACAGCGAGATCGTCCGGCTGCTCACCGAGCACCGGATCAGCGGCGTGCCGGTGCTGACCATGGGGCGCCGCGTGGCGGGCGTGGTGTCCGAGGCCGACCTGGTGGCGGCAGAGGACGCCGATGCGCGTCAGGCCCGGATCGCGGCCGAGGCACGCACCGGGCGGCGCCCGCAGTGGGGGAGGCCGCACCGCCCGAACCTCACCGTCGGCGGGCTGATGACCTCGCCCGCGCTCACCATCAACCCGGACGCGACCATCCCCCGGGCGGCCCGCGAGATGCACACTCATCACGTGCGGCGGCTGCCGGTCGTCGATGAGGACGGCAAGCTGGTGGGCATCGTCAGCCGCCGTGATCTGCTGCGCGTCTTTCTCCGCCCAGATGCCGAGGTAGCCGACGACGTCCGCGACCTGCTCGATGACCTGCTGCCGTCTGATCCGGCTAGCGTCACCGCGACCGTCCACAACGGCGTGGTGGTCCTGACCGGCGACCCGCGGGCACCGGAGGACCGGCAGCTGATCCCGGTCGCGGTCCGGCTGATCTGGGACGTCGACGGGGTCATCGACGTCGACAACCGGCTCGGCCAGCAGGCGGGCGCCGGTTCCGGCGAGTCGCTCGCGCGCCCGGCCATCGACGACACCCAGGCGGCAGGCCCGGAAGCCAACGACGACTCCGGGGCGGCGGAGGGTTAGCGTCCCGCCGCGCGCGGGCATGTCCCTAATAGCTCTAACCCCGGCGGGGCCGGCGGCTGCTGGCCGGCCAGGGCCAGCGGCCTGCGCCGCCGTCCCGCGGCCTCAGGCCCGGCCACCGGCTCGCCGGGTTCGACGACGACCACCGGGCAGTGCGCCAGCCGCAGGCAGGTGCGCGCAACCGGGCCCAGCGCCGCCGGCGGCTGCCCCGGCTCGCGGTTGGCCCGCCACGTGCCGAGCACGAGCATCTCGGCTCCTGGCGTCCGGTCGAGCAGCGCCCGGGCGGGCGGCTCGCGGACCAGCTCACCGATCAGCCGTCCCGGCGGGAGACGGTGCCGCACGGTCGCCGCCGCGTCGGCGAGCACCGCCTCGCCGCGGGCATCGCAGTCGGCCTGCCGCGGCCGCGAGGACGGCGGGGCGTACGGGGCGCGCAGCCTGTAGTAAGGGTCGCACGCGTGGACGAGATGGATGGTCGCGTGCCGCAGCCGCGCCTCCCTGACCGCCCAGCGGACGGCCGCGTCCGCGGCGGCCGAGCCGTCCACGCCCACCACGATCCGTCGCGACGGCAGCGTACGCGTCATGGCCGGTGTCCTCCTGCCACTCGATCGTTCGGCATCATCCTGGCCGCCGCCAGCCCGGTTCGTTAGGGGCGTTGGTCCCTTCCGGCGGGCAATCGGGTCGGCAACGGTGACCTTCGTCCCCGGCGCGATCATCGGCCTCGGGGCGGCGGGCCTGCTGCTGTGGGCCGACGTCCTCGGCGGCCTGTGGCTGATGCTGATCGGCTGGTTCCTCATCGGCGCCGCCGGCGCGGAGCGGCGGCTGAGCGCGGCTTCGTCCGCGCTGGACGGCGTGCGGGTCGCGGACGTCATGATGCCCGACCCGCAGGTCGCGCCCGGCTGGATGACGGTCCAGGACTTCGTCGGCCACATGCCGCTGTGGTCGTGGCAGGACGCGTTCCCGGTCGCGGACGTCAACGGCACCCTGGCCGGCGTCGTGATCGCGGGCCGGCTCGCCGGCATCCCCGCTCGCGACCGCGCGCGGCTGCGGCTGGACCGGGTGGCGCTCGCGGTCCCGGGATCCTACCTGGCCGCGCCGGAGGACCCGGCCGGGCCGCTGCCGGCCCGCCCCCCGCTGGGGGGCGAGGTGCTGGCGGTCGTGCTCGCGGGCGGCCGAGTCGTGGGCATCGTGACCGTCACCGACATCCGCCAGGCCACGCGCTGGCGCAACCTGACTACCGCGCACCCTGTGCCGGCCGCAAGACCGGGGCCGCCGGGACCTTTGGTCCGCTACGGCGGGCAATCCGCCCCTGACCACGGCCGAAGCGATCCGGGGATGGAACCATGAAGCCGAGATTCCTCAGCAAGGGTGCCGGCGGGGGAGCGCCGGAATCCGGCAACCCGCCGCCCGGCTCGCCGCCGCCGCTCGCCGGCGGTGCAGACCGGGCGTGCTGCTGCCCGGCCTACCCTGTGGTTCAGGCCATCATGCCGGCCGCGCCCGAGCGTCCGCATCCGGTGGACCTGCTGCTGTGCGGCCACCACTACCGGGTTTCCCGGCAGGCCCTGGCCGCGGCGGGCGCGACGGTGACGTACCTGCCGGGCAAGGCGGACGCGGCCGAGGCGGCGCTCCTGGACAACCGCCGCCGGGATAGCGTCCTGCCGGCCGGCCGGTGACCTGCTGCCGCGGCCGCAGGGTCAACGGCTTCCCTTGCCTGGCTCATCACGCTGACACACCCGGGTGGAGCGCGGCGCCGCGCCAAGGCCGGCCTTTTCCTGGTTCCGCTGTCGATTGCGGCGGGATGCCACCGTAGCAGGGTAGGCCAGTTCATCGGGAGGCACGATGAAGTACGCGCTGCTGATCTACTCCGCGCCGGGGAGCAGCCCGCTGCCGGACGCCGAACTGCGCGAGGCGTGGATCGGGTACACCAGGGCGGTGCAGCAGGCCGGCATCCTGCTCGGCGCCGAGCAGCTCGCCGGGACCGGCACCGCGACCAGCGTCCGGGTCCGCGGCGGGGAGCGGCTGCTCACCGACGGGCCGTTCGCCGAGACCAAGGAGCACCTGCTCGGCTTCTTCCTGATCGACGTGCCGGACCTGGACGCCGCGCTGGACTGGGCGGCGAGGATGCCGAACGCGGCGTTCGGCACGGCCGAGGTGCGCGCGGTCCGGACCGGCATGCCCTGGCAGGCCGTGCTCGGCCGATAATGGCGCTGATGGGCACCGACACAGATACGGTCGCGGGCGCCCTGGAGCACGCGTACCAGGAGGAATGGTCCGCGGTGGTCGCGGCGCTGGCCCGGCGGCTCGGCGACCTGCAGGCCGCCGAGGACGCCGCGGCCGAGGCGTTCGCGGCCGCGGCGCGGGCGTGGCCGCGGGACGGGACGCCGCCCAACCCCGGCGGCTGGCTGATGACGACCGCGTGGCGCAGGGCGCTCGACCAGCTGCGGGGCAACCGGGCGGTCCCGGTCGACCCGCAGCGGTTCCCGGACACCGACGGCGCCGCCGGGTCCGCCCCGCGTCCGGCGACGGTGGGCGGCGACGACCGGCTCGGGCTCGTGTTCGCCTGCTGCCACCCGGCGCTGGCGCTCGAGGTCCGGGTGGCGCTGACGCTCCGCTACGTCGCGGGGCTGACCACCCGGCAGATCGCCGCCGCGTTCGTGCTGCCGGAGGCCACCCTCGCCCAGCGGCTGGTGCGGGCCAAGCGGAAGATCTCCGAGGCCGGGATCCGGTTCGAGGTGCCGGGCGCGGATGCCCGGGAGGCGCGGCTCGACGGCGTGCGCGCCGTCATCTACCTGGTCTTCAACGAGGGCTACGCGGCCAGCGGCGGCGACACGCTGATCCACGCCGACCTGTGCGAGGAGGCGATCTGGCTGGGCCGGCTGCTGCACCGGCTGCTGCCGGACGACACCGAAACCGCGGGGCTGCTCGCGCTGATGCTGCTGCACCACTCGCGGGCCGCGGCGCGGCAGGACCCCGGCGGCGGCGCGGTGCTGCTGGCGGACCAGGACCGGGCCCGCTGGGACGCGGCGCTGATCGCCGAGGGGACCGCGATCCTGGACGCCGCGGTGGCCCGGCGCCGCCCGGGGCCGTACCAGATCGAGGCGGCGATCGCGGCGCTGCACGCGGCCGCCGACAGCGTCGAGGCGACCGACTGGGCGCAGATCGCCGCGCTGTACGGCGCGCTGGCGCGGCTGCGCCCGTCCCCGGTGGTGGAGGTCAACCGGGCGGTGGCGGCCGGCATGGCCGACGGCGCGGCGGCCGGGCTGGCGATCCTGGCGCCGGTGCTTGCCTCCGGCGCGCTGACCGGGTACGCGCCGCTGCACGCGGCGCACGCCGACCTGCTGGAGCGAGCGGGGCGGGCGGACGAGGCGGCCGCGGCCTGGGCGCGCGCCGAGCGGGCCATGGGCAACGCGGCGCTGCAGCGTGAGCTGCAGCGCCGGAGGGCCGCCGCCGCCGGGAGCGAGTGAGCGTTATCGGCAGCCGGATAGCCGGCGGCCGTTCGGGAAAAAAAATCCGCGGGGCTGTCGAGACGAGCGGCGGCGCGCCGTAGCAACGGTGAGAGCTTCAGCACCGGACCAGAAGGGCGGCTTCCATGACCGCTGACAGCCGCGGCCGGCCGGCGGTGAGTTTGCTGCTGACGTCGGTCGCCTTCTTCATGGTCGCGCTGGACGCGCTGGTGGTCATCACCGCGCTGCCCGCGATCCACGCGCAGTTCGGCGGCAGCATGGCCACCCTGGAGTGGGCGGTCAACGCCTACGGCCTGGCCTTCGCCGCCGGCATCATCACCGCGTCCGCGCTCGGCGACCGGCTCGGGCGGCGCCGGGTCTACGTCGCGGGCCTGATCTTGTTCAGCGCCGCCTCCGCGGCCTGCGCGCTGGCGCCGACGGCGGCCACGCTGATCGCCACCCGCGCCGTGCAGGGCGCCGGCGCGGCGGTCGTCACGCCGCTCAGCCTGACGATCCTGACCAGCGCCTTCCCGGCGGCCAGGCGAGGCGCCGTGGTCGGCATCTGGGGCGGCATTGCCGGGCTGGCCGTGGCGGGCGGCCCGCTGGCCGGCGGCGCCGTGGTGCAGGGACTGTCCTGGCACTGGATCTTCTGGGTCAACGTGCCGATCGGGTTCGCCGCGGCGATCGCGTCCGCGCGGCTGCTTGCGGAAAGCCGCGGCCCGGCGCGGCGGCTGGACCTGCCGGCGCTGCCGCTGATCGCCGGCGCGGCGCTGGCGGTCACCTGGGGCCTGGTGCGGGCCGGCGGGTCCGGCTGGGCTGACCGGTACGCCGTCGCCCTGCTGGCCGGCGGCGCGGCGCTGCTGGCCGGGTTCGTGCTGCGCGAGCGGGCGGCGGCCGACCCGATGGTGCCGCCGCGCCTGTTCCGCAGCCGGACGTTCGCCGCGGCCAACGCCGCCGCGTTCCTGCAGTCGGGCGCGATCTTCTCCGCCGCGTTCCTGACCACCGAGTACTTCCAGCTCGGGCTGGGCTACGGGCCGCTGGCCACCGGGCTGCGGCTGCTGCCGTGGACCGCGACGCCGATGGCGGTGGCGCCGCTGGCGGGGGCGCTCGCCGACCGGATCGGCACCCGGCCGCTGCTGGTCACCGGGCTGGCGCTGCAGGCGGGCGGGCTGGCCTGGTTCGCGGCGATCGCATCGGCGGCCGGCGGCTACGGCCGGTTCGTGGCGCCGCTGATCATCGCCGGGGCGGGCGTCTCGATGTCGATCCCCACGGTCGCCGCGGCGGCGCTCGGCGCGGTCCCGCCGGCCGAGGTGGGCACCGCCTCCGGCGTGAACAACACCATGCAGCGGTTCGGCGGGGCGTTCGGGGTCGCGATCGTGACCGCGGTGTTCACCGGGCACGGCTCGCTCAGCTCCGCGGCGGGCGTGGTCGCCGGGTACCGGCCGGCGCTGGCGGTCTCGGCGGCGCTGTCGCTGGCCGGCTCGGCCGCCGCCGTCGCCGTGGGCCGCCGCCGCGCGGCTCAGGATCCCCGCTGGCCGCGCGCGGTCGGCGTCAGCACCTCGCCGACCGCCTCCACCAGGAGCGTCATCTCGTAGGACACCAGGTCCGTGTCGCATTCCGGCGCGGCAAGGACGGCCAGGCTCGATCCGTCGCTGACCGCCATGATCAGCAGCAGGCCCCCCTCCATCTCCACCAGTGCCCGGGTGGCCTGGCCCGCCTCGAAGATCCGCGCAGCGCCCTGGATCAGGCTGACCAGTCCGCAGGTGATGGCCGCAAGCTGTCCGGCGAAGCTGCCGGGGATGCCCTCCGACAGCGCCAGCGGCACGCCGTCCGCGGATACCACGACCGCGTGCGCGACGTCCGCGACTCGGGCGGTGAAGTCGGTGACCAGCCAGTTCAGGTCCTGGCGGCGTGCGTGACTCAACGATCGGCTCCCTGTCCCGTGCGCGGCGCCTGGCCCTTGGCGCGGCGAGCCCCGCGCTGGAAGCCGCTCAGGCGGCTGCGGGCCAGTTCGGCTGACGGCCTCGGCCGCTGCGGTCCGGGCGCCTGCGCCTGGCGACCGGCCGCCGGACGGTCCGCGTCGTCGGCCGCGTGGCGGCCGCCCACAGACCCGGGAATGAGGTTCGCCTGCGGGACGCGCATGGGCAGCCCGGCGGCGGTAAGGTCGCCGCGGACCGGGTCGGCGATGATCTGTGCGGCGCGCCGGTTCTCCGCCCACGCGTCGGTCGCGGCCAGCCCGCCGCCCGCCGCGGGGAGGCCGCCCGCGGTGCCCGCCGCGGGGAGGCCGCCCGCGGTGCCCGCCGCGGACCAGCGGCGGCTGCGGAACCACCCACCCATGTCCGGTTCCCCCCTCATTGCCGAGCCGGCCGCCCGCACCTCGTGCGTGCCGCCGGCCCCGTCCGCGTCCCTGACCGCACCGGGCTGATCGTTCCCGCCCGCGCCATCCGCGGCCCAGCCGGCGGCGGGGCCGTACCGGCCGGCCGCCGCCCCGGGCCGGAAGCCGGCCTCGACGGCGAGCGATCGCGGCCGCGCGCCGTACGGCCGGCTTCCCCGCTCGGTGATGGTATCCGGCAGCCACACCAGGGCGGTCAGGCCCTCCGGGGATCCCGCGCGCAGCCGCACCCGCACCCCGTGCCGCTCGGCCAGGCGCGCGACCGCGAACAGCCCCATGTGCCGGGACACCGATTCGTCGATCACCGGCGGATCATCCAGCCGGCGGTTGATCTCCGCCAGCCGGGCATCGGAGATGCCGACGCCGCCGTCGCGGATCTCGATCAGCACGCCTCCGCTGGTCAGTTCCTGGGCTGACACGCGGACCTGGGTGTCCTTGGGGGAGTAGATCGTGGCGTTCTCGATGATCTCGGCGAGCAGGTGCACCACGTCCGATGCCGCCTGCCCGGAGACCATGACCCCGGGCTGGACGCTGAGGGCCACCCTGGCGTACTGCTCGATCTCCGAGACCGCGGCCCGCGCCACGTCCGCGAGCGGCACGGGCTCGCTCCACTTGCGCGCGCTCTCGTGCCCGGCGAGCAGGAGCAGGTTCTCGGAGTTCCGGCGCATCCGGGTGACGAGGTGGTCCATGCCGAACAGGCTGGACAGCCGGTCCGGGTCTTCCTCGTTCTGCTCCAGGGAGTCGATCATGCGCGCCAGCCGCTCGATCAGCGACTGGCTGCGCCGGGACAGGTTGACGAACATCGCGTTGAAGCTCCTGCGCAGCACCGCCTCGTTGCCGGCCAGCCGCACCGCCTCCGAGTGCACCTGGTCGAAGGCGCGGGCGACCTGGCCGATCTCGTCGGCGGACAGCACGTCGATCGGCGCCACCTCCAGGCTGGGGGCGGGATCCTGGGCCTCGCTCAGCTGCCGGACCCGTTCCGGCAGCTGCACGGTCGCGATCTCGAGGGCCCCGGACCGCAGCCGGCGCAGCGGCTGGACCAGGGACCTGGCGACGGCCACGGTTGCGACCAGGACGAGGAGCAGGATGCCCGCGGTCAGCACGGCGAACAGCAGCGCGGACCGCTCCGCGCCGCTGTGCAGCACCTGGCTGCGCGCGACGATGGACCTGGCCACCTGCAGCTCCACGGCCTGCATCGCGTCGACCGTGGCGGACATCGCCGAGTACCACTGCTGCGGCGCGGCTTGCGGGCTGATGTTCAGGGCGCTCGTGTCCAGGCTGCCGACGCTGAGGATGTATTCCTCGATGAGCTCAGCCTTGTTCACCAGCGGCCCCGCCACCGCGTTGCGGTAGGCGTCCTGCTCGGCGGGCGTGGCCGTCGTGTCGAATGCCGCCAGGTCGGCCGCCTGCTCCGACACCGCGGTGGTCAGCGCCTGCTGCTCGTCGTCGGCGAACAGCTGCTGGGTAAGCGCGTTGAACAGCAGCGCACGCTGCTGGGCGGCCTGGTCCTTCGCCATCGACAGCGAGCTGAGCGTCTGCACGTCATTGGCGAGGCCGGAGTCGGCGGTGCCCTGGGCGATCTGCTGGTTCAGCGCGAACATGTCGCCGATCGGGGTCGAGTAGGCGGCGATGACCGCCAGCGCGGACTGGCTGGACTGGGCGATGTTGCGCAGCTCGCCCAGGTGGGTGGTCACCGAGACCACGGTGGCGACCCTGGCCTGGATGTTCGCCGGGAACGAACCCCCGATGCCGGCCGCCAGCGCGTGCACCCTGGCGGCCGCCGCGTCCGTCGCGCCGTACCAGCGCTGCAGGGCCGCGGCGGCGGCCCTGGGACTGGCGGCGGGGAGCACCCCGGCCGTCTCGTCGCGTTCGTCCTGCAGCGCCTGCACCAGGCCGGTGACCTGCTGCCCCAGCTTGGCCAGCTGTGACACCCGCGCGAACTGGGCGGCGCTGTCGGCCGCCGCCGCCACCCGCAGGCCGCCGAAGACCACGCCCATGACCAGCGCCAGCACGATCACCGCGAGCAGGCGCCACGACACCGGCCAGTCCCGCAAGCTCAGCGCCCGCCGGCCCCGGGGATGGGAAACCGGCAATTCCCCGGCATGCTGGCTGGCGTTGCCGACGCGCCGCCTGGCGCTCCCGAGCCCATGGCTTCCCACTGCTGACGTCCTTGCTGGTTACGCGCTTGCTTGCCAACCGCCTTACTGCGACGGAACTGACGCGACCGCGCACCCCCCGGGTCCAGCGGCCTCCTGCAGCAGTGCGTGCTGCGGAAACGATAGTGCGATGCCGGATGAAATATCCGGCAAACGGCGATGTGACGCCTTAGTAGTTTCGTGCGGCCGGTTTCGTGCGGCCGGTTTCGTGCGGTCAGCCGGACCAGGCCGGCTTGGTGGCGAGGATCGGCACCGAGCCGGCGGCGTCGGCCGGCAGCACTTGCTCGAAGTTGCCCCGCTGCCACTGGAAGACGAAGGCGGCGGCGGCGCCGTTCTCGCCCAGGGCGTCGAACCGCACCGGACCCTGGACGCTGGTCAGCGTGACGCCGCTGTGCAGGTAGCTGATGATCTTCGCGTTGTCGGTGCCGCCGGTGGCGGTGACCGCCTGCGCCATCACCTGGCCGACCGAGTAGGCCTCGGCTACGTCGGCGTTGATGCCGGACGCGTTGCCGCCGTACTGCGCGATGTACTCCTTGACCATCTGCTGGCTCGCCGCGTTGGGGTAGCCCGGGTACCACGCGTCGGGCACCATCATCCCGTCCGCGTTGCCGGTGCCGACCGTGGAGGTGAACGCCGCGCCCTGGTCCGGGCCCGCCGCGGCGATGAACATCTTCGGCGTGTAGTGCTGCTGCTCGAACACCTGCATGAAGGCCGCGACGGTCGGCACGTCGGCGGAGCCGAGCACCACAAGCTGCGCGCCCGTGGCCGCCACCTGCAGCGCCGGCGACCTGTAGTCCTGCACCTCCTCCGGGAAGACGTTCGAGTACACCGTCTGGATGCCGAGCTTCTCCAGCAGCGTCTGGGCGAGCTGAACCGGCGCGTCGGCGGCCGGGTCCTGCGCCATCGGGTAGGCGGCCGTCTTGGGCCGCCGGCCCGGCGGCAGCTTGGCGATCCAGTCCACGAACGGCACCAGCGAGTCGGCGATCGGCAGGCTCACGTCGAACACGTTGTGGTCGGCCTGGTTGGACGGGGTGTCGAAAACCGACGGCGCGCCGCCGGCGCCCTCGACGAACGCCATGCCGAACCGCGCGGCGACCGACGACGCCGGCTCGGTGAGCAGCGAGGAGAACGGCCCGAAGGCCAGGTCGACGTGGTCCGAGCCGAACAGCTTCTGGTAGTCGGTCACCACCTGGTTCTCCGAGCTGCCGTCGTTCAGGATGATCAGCTTCACCTTCCGGCCCAGCAGGCCGCCGCGGGCGTTCACGTCCCTGGCCCACAGCTCGTATCCCTTCTCGAACGCCAGGCCGTCGGCCGAGAACTGGCCGGTCTCGGGCAGCGACGCGCCGATCGTGATCGGGCCTGCGGACCGGCCCGGCGAGGCGGTGCCGCCGTTCGCCCCGCCGCTGCTGGCGGTGCAGGCGGCGAGGATGCTGGCCGAGAGCACCGCGCCGGCGCCGGCAGCGATCGCTCTGCGCGCCGCGCACCAGACGGGAGATCTCATGCCCGGTTCCTCCTTGCCACGTCCGGGATCCGCCCGGTTCGAGCCGCCGGGGACGTCCGCGTGCCCACCGCGTCCTGCGCGCAGGCTCGCATGACGCTCACTGCCGACGGTTATACCTGGCGGAAGACCGTCCTGCCCGGCGAATACCGGAAACCTCAGCCGCCGGAGGATCCGCGGGCCCCCGCGTCGGGGCGCATGCCGGCCAGCAGCCACCGCAGCGCCCGGGCGAGCAGGTCGGGCGGGACCGCGGCGGGATCGATGCGGCGCTGCCGGGCCAGGCCGAGGAACAGGGCCAGGACGACCCGGGTGACCGCCTCCGGCGGGATTCCCGGGTCGGCCCCGTGCCGCTCGACGACGCGGGCGACCAGCGGCGCGACCGCCTCGATCAGCTCGTCGGTTTTCGCGGCGACCACCTGCATCGCCGCGGGGTTGCGCACCGCGTAAAGCCAGAATTCCGCCTGCAGCGCGGCCGATTCCGCGCTGCGGTCGGCGACCTTCTCCAGCCTCCGGGACAGCGCCGCGAAGACGTCCGCGCCGTCGGCCTCGTCCTGGGCGAGCATCGCCTGCGCCGCGTCGGCCTGCCGGGCGATGCCGCGCGATCGCCTGCTCGACAGCAGCTCGAGGAACAGCTGTTCCTTGCCGTCGAAGTTGGAGTACAGCGCCCCGGTCGAGTAGCCGGCCGACTCGGCGATCTCCTCCACCGACGCCCCGGCATAGCCCTTGCGGGCGAACACGCGCGCGGCGGCGTCGAGCAACCGCTCGCGGGTCCGCTCCCTGCCCTCGGACCGCGTCAGCCGCCGCGGGCTCGCCTGGTCGTCAGCCACCTCGCCGATTCCAGTCGGACGTCAGTTGCTATTTAAATAATAAATGCTATCTCAGTGGCCAGCGCGTGGGGAGAACCGGCGGCCGCCGGTCACTCGCGTTCCCGGCTGCGGATCCGGCCCCGCCGCCGGTCCCGGCCCGCCTGCCTGGGGACTCGGGTTCGCCGGCCGGGGGTGAAAATCCGTCAGCTGACCGATGTCTCGTGCTGAAACTTGCACCAGCATTTTTCATGCAACAGGCATCGAAGATGCCGCCCCGGCCCCCCTGGGGGGCGGCCCGCTAAGGAACCCGATGAGCACCATCGCGCCGATCCGCCCGGCCCAACTGCACCTGCGCCGCGTCCGGCTGACCGCCGGGCCGGCCGCCGCCGCCGAAGCCCGCCGCCAGGTCCGGGCGGCGATCCGCGCCTGGGACCTGCCGGCCGACCCGGACACCGCGGCGCTGCTCACCAGCGAACTGGTCACCAATGCCATCAGGCACGAACCGGGCCGGACCGTCACGCTCGCCGTTACCTGCACCGATGACAAGCTGCGCGTCGAGGTCCACGACACGTCACGGTTCTTGCCGGTGCTGGCGGACTGCCCGGCCGACGCGGAGGCCGGGCGGGGCCTGCTGCTGGTGGCCGCCCTGTCCGCCGAGTGGGGCTGCTACCGCACGCCCGCGGGCAAGGCGGTGTACTTCACGCTCGCGTTCCGGCCCGGCCCCGCCGGCGGCGTCCGTCCCGGCCCCGCCGGCGGCGTCCGGCATGGCCCCGCCGGCGGCGTCCGGCATGGCCCGCAGCCGGTTCGCACCCGGGGGCGGTGAGTCATGACTCCTCGGCCGCCTCACCGCCCCCGCGGGACGCGCCCGCGCGTCCCGCGGCCGATCGCCTCGACGCCATCGTGCGCAGGGCAGACTCACGGGCGATGTCCGTCCGCGAGTGGACGCCGAGCTTCTTCAGGATGTGGGAGACGTGGGTCGCGACGGTCCGGCGGGACAGCAGCAGCCTGGCGGCGATCTCCGGGTTGGACAATCCGTCCTCCACGAACGCGGCGATCTTGATCTCGGTCGGCGTGAGGCTGTCCCAGCCGCTTTGCGCCCGCCTGTGCCTGGCGTGCGGCCCGCGCCGGATGCCGTGCGCGCGGAACGTCGCCTGCAGCCGGGCCACGTCCGCCGCGGCGCCAAGGCAGGCGTAGCCCTCCGCGGCCCGGGTGAAGGCGGCCCGCGCCTGGCCGCGGTCGCCGGCGTGGACGAACTGGGCCGCGGCCGCCTCCAGCGCCCTCGCCTCCTGCAGCGGCCTGCCCGCGCCCTCATAGCGCTCCGCGGCCGCGAGCAGCATGGAGGCGTCATGGTTCAGCAGGCCGCGGCAGTACAGCGCGTTGCCCTGCCGGTGCGGGATCTCCGATCCGGCGGCGAGCTTGGCGGCCCGGCCCGCGAGGGCCCGTGCGGTGTCCCGGTCGCCGGTCTGGATGGCGAGACGGACGGCGTCGGCAAACAGGTCCTCGGTCTCCTCGATTTCCTCGGTATTGTCGCCGAACGCATCCGTCAGCGCGGCAAGCGCCTCCGTCAGCGCGCCGTCGTGCTCGCGGTCCAGGCTGCGGGCGAGCGCCAGCGCGGTGATGAGTCGGCGGCCGAGCCGCTTGGCGTGCGGGGCGGCGGCGGCGAGGTGGCGCCGCGCCGCGCCGGTCTCGCCGCGGTGGAAGCCGATCACCGCGGCGATGCCGAGATCGCAGCAGGCCACGGCGGGTTCCTTCAGGTCCTCGGGCAGCAGCGCCACCTCGGCCAGCGCCTCGTCCCATCGCCCGGTGTGGAACAGCAGCTGGCCCAGCGCGGCGTGCGCCTGGGCCAGCCGGAATGTGGTGCCGACCTGGTCCGCGAGGTGACGCGCCTGCGCGGCCGCGGCCAGCGCCTCCTGGTGCCGGTCCAGGTTGCCCAGCGTGACGGCCTTGTTGATCTGGAGCAGCAGCCACAGATCGGTCAGCGCCGGATCGGCCTCGGTCGCGGCCAGCGCCCGGTCGAACAGCGGCAGCGCGTCGGTCAAGCGTCCCCACGTCGAAGTGACGAGCGCCATCATGAGCAACGCCCAGCCCATGGCCCAGCCGTCGCCCGCCTCCGACGCCGCCGCCAGCGCGCGTGCGGCGGCGTGGCCTGCCTTGTCGAACACGCCGAGGTTGCTGTGCGCCCGCGCGGCGAGCACCAGCAGCCTGGCGCGGTGCCGGGCCGAGATCCCGGGCGACGCCAGCGCCTTGTCCAGCGTGGCCAGGGACTCCGCGGACTCGCCCGCCACCATCCGGCACTGCGCCAGCGTCCAGTGCAGGTCCACGAGCAGGTCGGGGTCGGCGGCATCCTCCAGCGCGCGGTTGGCCACCCGCTCGGCCGCTGACCTGTCGCCGACACGGTAGAGGGCGTCGGCGAGCCGGCTGGCCAGCCAGCCGTGCCGGGCCGAGCCGGCCGGGGTAGCGGCAACCGCCCGGGTGAGCAGTTCCGCCGCCACCCCGGGCGCCTGGCCGACCAGCAGGTCCGCGTTGCCGGCCAGCCAGTCCAGTATCCACTCGTCCATCGGCTCGGCCGGGCCGCCGGGTTCGCCGACCGCCCGCAGCAGCTGCCGTGCGACCCGGTCCGGCGGCGCGCCCGTCTCCGCGAGGGCGCGCCCCGCGTCGCGGTGCCAGGCGGCCCGCAACGGCTCCGGCATCTCGTCATACAACGCCGCCCGGATCAGCGGATGCCGGAACCCGAGGCCGTCGCGGGACCCGGCCAGCACGCCCGCGGCGCAGGCCTCGTCAACCGCGGGGATCAGATCCGTCACGCCGCGCCGCAGCACGGTCGCCACGTCGGTGACCGAGAAACTCATGCCGAGCAGGGCCGCCGCGCGCAGCACCTCGCGCACCGGGCCGTCGACAAAGCCGAGGCGGTCCGCTATCGCCGCCGACAGGGAGCCTGGCGCCGGTCCGCCCGCCAGCTCGGCGGCACCGGCCGCGGTGATGGTCAGGGCGCAGCCGCGGGTCAGCGCCGCGATGAGCTCGGTGATGTAGAGGGGGTTGCCCGCCGCCCCGTCGGCGAGCCGGAGCAGGTCGCCGCCGGGCCTGCCGCCGGCCAGGTCCGCCACCAGGTCGGCCACCGCCGCCCGAGGGAGGCCGCTAAGCCGGATCCGGCCGGCGTCGCCCACCGCTCGCCGCAGCGCCAGCAGGTCATCGCGTTGCGGCACCGGGCGCATCATCCCGATGAGCAACAGCGGCACCTGCCGCGCCGACCTTGCCAGCCGTCCCCACATGGTGACGCTGGCCCGGTCGGCCCATTGCAGGTCGTCGACGACGAGGATCGTCGGCTGCACCGCGCACTGCTCGGCGACGAGCGCGAGCAGTTGCTCCGCCAGCACGGTCGGCACGTCCGCGCCGCGGTCTGCGGCGGCCTCGCCGCGCAGCAGCCGGACGATGGCGTTCCGCCGCGGGTTCGCCGACGGCTCGCGCACCCGCAGCCCGTCGAGGAACGGCAGCAGCGGCAACTGCTGGCCCAGCTCGTCGCCGGCGCCCCAGAACACCTGGCAGCCGGCCTCCGGCGCCCCCGCCACCGCCGCCCGCACCAGCGCCGACTTGCCGATCCCCGGCTCGCCCTCGATGAGCATCGAGCCGCCCCGGCCCCGGGCCACGTCCCTTATCAGCCCGCTCAGCAGCGCCATCTCGCGATCGCGGCCGGCCAGGGCTCCGGCCGAGGTCACCGGGGGCATGAGCAAACCTTACTACCGGTAAATTTACCGGACAAGCAAGGCGATTTCGGACACCAATCCGCATCCAGGCGCCGCCGGGGCACCGCTGGCGGGCATCGCCGCGTCCTCGCGCCTTGCCGTGAAAGTTGCACCGAACCTTATGATGCATCAATTCATGGCATTTCCAGGTTAAGTGAGCACTGAATAATGCAGGCGAAATTTCAATGGAATATGGAGTGCAAATGTTTTTATTTGCGGAATTGTAGGCGACAAATTACGCTAAGTGTATGTAGTAGCCGAAGGCCAGCCATAGCCCGCATGGACCCGGATGCGCCGTGCGGGCCGGGATGGCCAGCCAGCAGGCTGCTGACCTGTGTAGACCCATGGAGGGATCATGCGCGTCAGGCGGACCATCATCGTTTCTGCGATCCTAGCACTTAGCGCGGCCGGGTCAATTCTGGCCGGCTCGGCGGCGCCCGTGGCGGCCGCTCAGGCCTCCAGCGCCCACGTGCTGGCAGCGGACTCTTCCGCGAGCCCTAGCACCTACTTTTGGGGATGAGCCAGACGGCGCATGACCAGCTGCCAGCTGCGGCTAAGCCGACCGCGGCTGGCGGATCATGTGATTACCGCAAGCCGCGGAAAATCGGGTCGCGCTGAAATCAGGGAGCCGTCCCCGCCCCATCAAGACCGGCGGGACGCGGCGGCGGCGTGGCGTGACCGCGGTCACCCCTGAATCGCCCGCGCCGAGATAACCGGCAGGGCCCGCCCCGTAATGGCCCTCGGCGGCCTGGCGGCCGAGGGCCATTACCGCTGCGTGGCGCCTCCGGTGCAGGCCGCCGGGCGGCCCCGGCTTCACCGCGGTATCGGGCGCCGGGCGACGCGGCTCGCCCGGGGTGCGAGGATGCCGGTTGCACCGGGCGAGCAGGCGGTGTACGAAGATTTCATAGATTATTTCTATGAAATGTGCCGCCGCCGTCGCGTCGGTCCGCGCGCGGCACCGAGGAGGACAGACGCCCGATGGTCGCGCCAGCAAGCCCGACCGTGCGGCGGCGCCGGCTCGCCGCCGAACTGCGCGCGATCAGGGAGAGCAGCGGCAAGAGCGGAGAGGCGGTCGCCGCGGCGCTGAGATGGTCGCCCTCCAAGATCAGCAGGTACGAGCGGGCCAGGACCGGCCTGCGGCCGCGGGAGGTGCAGCGGCTGCTCGACTACTACCAGGTCACCGGGCCCCGCCGCGCGCTCCTGCTCGAGCTCGCCGAGGACGCGGCCCGGAAGGGATGGTGGGAGGAATTCTCCGACAGCCTCTCCGAGGACTATCAGCAATTCATCGGCCTGGAGCATGAGGCGAGTTCCATCGCCATATGGCACGTCGACGTCGTGCCGGGCCTGCTGCAGACGGAGTCCTATGCCAGGCACATCATCAGCAGCTACAGCAGGGTGGAGCCGATCCCGCCGGGAATGGTCGGGCGGCTGGTCCGGGTCCGCATGCGGCGCCAGCAGGTGCTGGACCGCGAAGGGCTGCAGCTGTCGGTCGTGCTCGATGAATCGGTCCTGAGGCGCCGGATCGGCGACGACGCGGTGATGCGCGAGCAGCTGCAGCGCCTGGCGCGGGAGGCTGACCGGCCCAACCTGACGCTGCAGGTCCTTCCGCTTGACGCGCAGCACCCGGTCGTCGGGGAGTCCTTCGTGATATTCGGCTTCGGGGCGGACGGCGGCGCCATGCTGCAGGACGTGGTGAGCACCGAGCACATGCGGAGCGGCTTCACCGTGGAGGGGGAGAGGGAGACGTACCTGCACCGGCTCGCGTTCCGGGCGCTCACCGAGGCGTCGCTCGAGCCGGCGGCGTCCAGGGCGCTGCTGCTCGAAACGGCGCGGTCGCACTGGCCGGGCGCCGGGGCCCGCGGCGCGCTCGTGCCCGAATAGCGCGCGCCGCCTCGTCCCGCCCGCGTCGGCGGGCTCCTGCTGCCGGCCGGGCTCCCCGGTGCCAGGCAGCACCGGCTGGCCGCAAGACCAGGTGATCCCGAACGAGCGGTGCTGACTGCTCCCGGGCACCTGCACCGCGGCAGGCAGCCGCCGGCGGCGGTCGCTATGCCGTGACCGGCATGACCGCGATCGGCGTGGTGGTCGGCTGGCTGGTGCCGCCGGCCGGCTCGATGGTGATCCCGATGCTGTCCCCGGCGGTCACGCCGGCCGCGAGCACCGGCGCGGTGGATCCGGTGCGGCCCGCGGTCAGCAGCCCGGCCGAGCGGGCGTGGCCCGGGCTCATCACCCACAGCTGGTACACCCGGGAACCGGACAGCGACGGCATGCCGCGCGCGGTGATCACCGCCCGGTGCTCGCGCAGGGCCATCACGACGGTGACGGTGCCGCCCACGGTGGTGCGGGCCGTGACGAGGCGGGCGTCCGGCGCGGCCAGCACGGCCGCGACGGCGCCGTTGCGGGCGTCTGCCTGCTGGAGCTGGTGCCGGGTGAGCCCGGCGAGCACCACGAGGACGATGATCGCGGCGGCCATCGCCGTGAGCGCGGCGGAGATGACGGGGCGGTGCCGCGCGGCGCCGATGAGGCGGCGGGCCGGCTGCGCGCTGGCCGCGCCTGACCTGCGGCTGGGCGGGGCGGCCTGGCGGGTGCGGGCGGCCGCGGCGAGCACCCGCGCGCGCATCGCCGGCGGGGGAGCGATGGCGGTGGCCATGGCGAGCCTGGCCGCGGCCTCGCGCAGCCCGCGGGCTTCCTCCGCGCAGGCCGGGCAGCGGCGGGCGTGGCGCTCGAACGCGTCGGTCTCCGCGGCGGTGAGGGCGTCGACGGCGTAGGCGCCGGTCAGCAGGTGCAGCTCGTGCCCGGACGACATGCTCACCAGCTCACCTCCATGCAGTCGCGCATCCGGATGAGGCCGTCGCGGATGCGGGTCTTGACGGTGCCGAGCGCGACTCCGAGCAGCTGGGCGACCTGAGGGTAGGTATACCCGCCGTAATAGGCGAGCTTGACGGACTCGGCCTGCAGCTCCGTCAGGGTGCCGAGGCAGCGCCGGACGCGCTGCCTGTCCAGCGCGGCCTCCATGAGCTCGGCGACGTCGCCGCCGCTGACCGGCCCGGGAGCGAGCCTGCGCTCGCGGGCGGCGGCGGCGTTCTCCGACCGGACCCGGTCCACGGCCCGGCGGTGCGCGATCGTCATCGCCCACGACAGCGCGCTGCCCCGCGCGGGGTCGAACCGGGACGCGGTCCGCCACACCTCCAGCATGACCTCCTGGACGACCTCCTCCGACTGCGCGGGGTCGCGCAGCACCTTGCGGACCAGGCCGTAGACCGGCCCGGCGAGGGCGTCGTAGACGGCCTCGAACGCCGCCTGGTCCCCGCGCGCGACGCGGAAGAGCAGCCCGGCCAGGTCCTGGCCGCCGGCGTCCTCGCAGGCGCCCCCGTCGACGGGGCCGGGGCCCGGCTGCTGGCCGGCCGTCGGGTGGTTGTCCACGCCGGTGATTCGGGGCCGCCCGCCGCCCGGATTGGTCCCGGGAGCGCCGTGCAGCAGGTCGTGCAGCGCCCGGCGGACGCTCGCGGCCAGGCTCGGGCTGGTCACGGCGGTCGCCGGCGGCATGAGGCGCGGGCGCCGCGCGGCGGGGCGGCGGGCGGCGATGTCACGACCGCGGCGGCGCGTGGCAGACTTTCGTCATGGCAGCCGAGGCCGGGACGGCCGGGGGACGGGACCTGGACGGCGAAGCCGTGGGCAGGCCCCGCATCGGGGTATCCGCGTGCCTGCTCGGCGAGGAGGTGCGGTACAACGGCGGGCACAGCAGGGACAGGTTCCTCACCGCGGACCTGGCCCGCTACGTCGACTGGGTGCCGTTCTGCCCGGAGGTGCAGATCGGGCTCGGCGTCCCGCGGCAGACGCTGCGGCTGACCGACGCCGGCCGCCTGGTCAGCCGCGACCTCGCCGCCGACCACACCGACGCCATGGCCAGGCTCCCGCTGCCGGCCGGGCCGGCCGCACCGGACGGACTCGACGCCTACGTCTTCAAGGCCAGGTCGCCGAGCTGCGGCATCCACGGGATCCCCCGGTACGCGGCCAGCGGTCAGCCGGCCGACCGGAACGGCCGCGGGCTGTACGCCGACCGGGTGATCAGGGCCTTCCCGCTGCTGGCCGTCGAGGACGAGGGGCGCCTCAACGACGCCGGGCTGCGCGAGGCGTTCGTGGAGCGGGCCTTCGCCGCCGCCCGGCTGCGCAGGCTGCTGTCGGGGCCGTGGCGTCCCCGCGACCTCGTCGAGTTCCACGCCCGGCACAAGCTGCAGCTGCTGTCGCACGACCCGGCCCGCTACCGAGCCGCCGGCCGCACGATGGCCGCGGCGGGCTCCGCGCCGCGCGAGGCGACCGCGGCCCGCTACCGGGACCTGTTCCTGGCCGCGATGGCGCGGCGCGCGACTCGCGGCCGGAACGCCAGCGCGCTGCAGCACGCGTTCAGCAGGATCAGCAGCGGCATAGACCGGGCGCGGCGCGCCGACCTCGCCGAGCGGATCGAGGCGTACCGGCGCGGCGCCGACCCGCTGAGCGTGCCGGTCGCGCTGCTCGCCCACTACGCGAGCGGCGGCGGCCTGCCGTGGCTGGCGTCCCAGACCTATCTCGCCCCCTTCCCGGCGTCGCTGCGGCTGCGCCACAGCCTTCCCGGCTGACCCGGCCGGCCCGGCTGGCCCGGCCGGCCCGGCCGGCGGCCGGCACCGCCCTGCCAAGGCTACGCCGCCGCGCCGCAGGTCCGCGGCGGGGTCAGCGGCCGGGCCCGCGCCGGGGCGGCGCCGGGATGAATCCGCTGGTCCGGGCGGCGTACTCGGCGTAGCCTGGCCGGGACCGCGCCATCCGCTGCTCGGTGAGCCGCTGGCCCGTGCCCCTGGTGAGGATCAGCGTCATCAGCACCGGCGAGACGGCGGTGGCGAGCTGGACGGGCTGCGCGTAGCTGACGAGGAACAGGCCCCACCACATGCACGCGTCGCCGAAGTAGTTGGGGTGCCTGGTGTACCGCCACAGCCCTCGGTCCATGATCCGGCCGCGGTTGGCCGGGTCGGCGCGGAAGCGGCGCAGCTGCCAGTCGCCGACGGCCTCGAACCCGAACCCGAGCAGCCACACCGCCGCTCCCGCCGCGGTGACCGCTCCCGCCGGGGAGCGCTGCGCCATCCCCGCCGGGACGGGCAGGCAGGCGGCGAGCAGGATCAGCAGCTGGGGCAGGTAGACGGCGCGCAGCGCGTACCGGTTCCGGCTGCCCGGCGCCTTGCTGAGCAGGTCTCGGTAGCGCGGGTCCTCGCCGGCCCCGCGCGCCCGCGCGGCCACGTGGGCCGCCAGCCGGCCGCCCCAGGCGACCGTGACGGCAAGCAGCAGCAACCGGCGGGTGCCGTCGCCGTGCCCGAGGGAGCCGAGGTAGCTGGCCACCCCGGCGGCCGCGATGCCGGCGCCCCAGGCCACGTCCATGACGCTGTGCCTGCCCGACCTGGCGCCGATCACGAACGTGACGGCGACCAGCCCCGCAAGCGCGCACGCGGTGACGAGCAGCGCCTGGCCGAAGACCGCCGCGGTCGTCATGCCGGCCGTTCCGCGACGATCTGGTCCACGCCCATCCGGCGTTCCTCGAACGCCAGCGCCCCGCCGGCCAGGTACAGCCGCCACAGCCGCGCCCGCTCGTCCCCGAGCAGGGTCCTGGCCTCGCCGAACCGGCGTTCCAGGTTGCCGAGCCAGGCGCGGATGGTGCGCACGTAGTGCGGGCGCATCGACTCCGCGTGCACCACCTCAAGGCCCGCCTGCTCCAGCAGGCCGATCGTCTCGCCGACCGGCCGCATGTGCATGTCGGCGGCGATGTAGGACTCGATGAACGCGCCGCCGCCCGGCGCCCTGCCCCGGCGGGACATCTGCTGGATGAGCACCCGGCCGCCCGGGCGCAGCAGGCGGTGCAGCTGCGCGCAGAACTCCGGGTACCTGGCGGCGCCCACGTGCTCGCCCATCTCGACCGACGCCACGGCGTCGTAGCGGCCGCCGTCGGCGTCCCGGTAGTGTGCCACCCGCACCCGGGCCCGGCCGGCCAGGCCGGCCTCGCTGATCCTGCGGGCGACGTGGGTCCCCTGCTCGTCCGACAGGGTGACCCCGGTCACCTGGGCCTGGTGCTCGCGGGCCGCGTGCACGGTGAGCGAGCCCCAGCCGCAGCCAAGGTCGAGGAGCCGGCTTCCCGGCCGCAGCCGCAGCTTGCGGCAGATCATGTCCAGCTTGGCGCGCTGGGCGTCGGCGAGCCCGTACCCCGGCTCGTCGCGCTCCCAGAACGCGCAGGAGTAGGCCATGGACGGGTCGAGGATCAGCCGGAAGAAGGACACCGGCAGGTCGTAGTGCCCGGCGACGACGGCCTTGTCCCGGGAGCGGGTATGCGGCCGGCCCGGGTGCCTCAGCTCGGACCCCGGCACCGGCGGCGGCGGCCCGAGGGCCCCGAGCCGCTTCCCGGCCAGCGCCGCGGCCAGCACGGCGTCGGCGAGCCCGGCCGCCGCCGCGCCCGCCTTCCTGGCGCGGGCCGCCTGCCAGCCGCGCCGCAGTCCCTCGGTGAGGTCCCCCTCGACGTCGATGTCGCCGGTGATGTACGCCCGCGCCAGGCCAAGCTCGCCGGGCCGCCAGGCCAGGCGGCGCAGCGCCCGGGGGGATCGGATCACCAGCACCGGGCCGCCGGGCGGTCCCGCCTGGCTGCCGTCCCAGGCACGCAGCCGCAGCGGCAGGGCGACCCCGGCGCGGGCGGCGGCCCAGGCGATCGCCGCGGCCGCGCCGGCCTCCCGGCGGCCGGCCGCCGTCACCGGCGCTCCAGCCGGAGCTGGCTGACGTCGAGGTACCCGGAACGGAAACCGGCCTCGGCGTAGCACAGGTAGAACAGCCACATCCGGTTGAAGACCTCGTCGAAGCCCAGGGCCGTCACGTCGCCGCGGCTGGCGCAGAACCGGTCCCGCCACAGCGCCAGCGTCCGGGCGTAGTCGGCGCCGAAGTCGAGCCGCCCGGTGACGCGGAGCCCGGTGCGCCGCGCCAGGCTCTCCTCGATCGCGGCGACCGAGGGGATCAGGCCACCCGGGAAGATGTACTTGTGGATCCACGTGTAGCTGCGCCGGGTGGCCAGCATCCGGTCGTGCGCCATCGTGATCGCCTGCAGCGCCACGCGCCCGCCCGGCGCCAGCAGGCGGTCCAGGGTCGCGAAGTAGGTGTCCCAGTACCTCTCGCCGACCGCCTCGATCATCTCGACCGAGCAGATCGCGTCGAACTGGCCGCTGACGTCCCGGTAGTCGCACAGCTCCACGCGCACCCGCCCGGCCAGCCCGGCCTGCGCCACCCGCCGGGCGGCGAGCTCGGCCTGCTGCCTGGAGATGGTGATGGTGCGCACGGCCGCGCCGCGCTGGCCGGCCCGGATCGCCAGCTCGCCCCAGCCGGTGCCGATCTCGAGCACCCGGGACCCTGGGCCGACCCCGGCCTCGTCGAGAAGCCGGTCGATCTTGCGCCGCTGGCACCGCGCGAGCAGCCGCGCGTCGTCCCCGGGCGCGGCCGGGAGCGACCGCGCGGCGTCCACGCCGCCGAACAGCGCCGCGGAGTACGTCATGGTCTCGTCGAGGAACAGCGCGAAGAAGTCGTTGGACAGGTCGTAGTGCCGCCTGATGTTGCCGCGGGCGCCCTCGCGGGTCGGCTCGTCGGCGCGCGGCTGCCTGCGGACGGCGAGGCGGCGCAGCCGTTGCAGGCCCGGCGGCACCAGGTCGCTCACGTGCGCGGCGAAGACCGTCAGCAGCCCGGTCAGGTCGGCGCAGTCCCAGTCGCCGGCCATGTACGACTCGCCGAACCCGATCAGCGCGCCGGCGCCGAGGCGCGCGTAGAAGGCCGCCGGGTCGTGCAGCACCATGACCGGGGCGGCGGGGGAGCCGGCGCCGAGCACGCGGCGGTCCGGCAGCCGGACCCGCACCGGGAGCCGGGCGACCGCGGCGGCGAACAGCGCCCGCGCGACCGCGGCGCGCGGCCCCGGACGGGGCACCGCGGCGAGGTCCGGCCAGCGCGCCGGGTCGACATCCCACTGCGTGGCCTGCTGCGTGCTTGTCACTGGACCCCCTGCTGAGGAACGTGAGCGGGGCGTGGCACCGGCCGCAGCCCGCGCCGGTACAGCCTGATGCCCTGCCACCGGATCCGCGCGGACACCATCGCGGTGGACCACGGGTGCCTGGCGGCGGCCCGCAGCAGCGCGCGGGCGCTCGCCGGGACGGCGGTGCCGCGGACGGTGGCGGAGAACCGGGTGCCGTCGGGCCGCTCCAGGACGACGGCCAGGGCGAGCCTGTCGCCCGGCGGCGGCAGGCTCATCAGGTAGCGGCCGTCGACCGGGTAGAACGGCGACACGTAGCAGGCCTTGGGCACCCGCGCCCGGCCCCGCTCGTCGGGGCGCAGCAGGTACGCGTGCCGCTGCCCGTAGGTGTTGTGCACCTCGGCGAGCACGCAGGCCAGCTCACCGCCCGCACGGCGGCACCAGTACACCGTGAGCGGGTTGAACACGTGCCCGAGGACGCGGGCGTGCGCGAGCATCAGCACCGGGCCGCCGCCCAGGTCGATCCCGCGGCCGCGCAGGAAGGCATCGACGTTGGCCCTGATGCTGCGCCGCGGGTCGCCGAGATGGTCGCGGGGGCGGAACGACCCGAGCAGCCGCAGCGGGCCCGCGGGCCGCGGCAGGTCGTCCAGGTCGACAAGCCACAGGTAGGTCCGGTAGCTGAACGTGTTCACCAGCGGCGTGCGCCGCGAGTGCCAGATCCGGCACTCGTACAGCACGGCACCGTGGCCGGAGACGCTCACCAGGTGCCTCCGAGCGCCCGGGCCGCGGCCACGCCGGACCGGCAGCCGTCCTCGTGAAAGCCCCAGCCGTGGTAGGCGCCGGCAAACGCGGTGACGCCGGTGTTCAGCTCGGCCAGCCGCCGCTGCGCGGCGACCGACTCGCGCGTGTAGGCGGGGTGCGCGTAGTCCATGGTGGCGAGGACCCGGCCCGGGTCGATGCCCCGGCCGCCGCCCAGCGTGACGATGTAGTCCTCGCCGTCCGGCAGGCCCTGCAGCCGGTTCAGGTGGTAGCTGATCCGGGCGGCGGCGGTGCCGGCGCAGCTCAGCTCGTAGTTCCACGACGCGCGCACCGCTGCGCTGGCCGGCAGCACCCGGGCGTCGGTGTGCAGGGTCGCCCGGTTGGCCGTGTAGCCGAACGCGCCGAGCACCTCGCGCTCGGCGCGGGTGGGCGGGTCGAGCAGCCGCAGCGCCTGGTCCGGGTGCGTCGCGATGACCACGGCGTCGAACCCGGTGACGGCGCCGGACGCGTCGCGGACCTCCGCCCCGCCGGGATGGCGGCGGACCGAGCGCACCGGCGCGGCCAGCCGGACCTCGGCCACCCGCGCCGCGACGCGCTGCACATAGCTGCGCGAGCCGCCGCGGACCGTCCGCCACCGCGGCGACCCGGAGACCGACAGCATCCCGTGGTTGGCGAGGAACGCGAACAGGTACCCGGCCGGGTAGCGCAGCGCGGTTCCCGCGGGGCACGACCAGACGGCGGCCACGACCGGCACCGCGAAGTGCTCGGCGAAGTAGCGGGAGAAGCCGGCCGTGCGCAGGAACTCGCCGAGCGGCAGGCCGGCCAGCGCCCCCGACTCCACCGCCCGCCGCGCCGCCCGGTGGAACCGCGGCACCTCGGTGAGCATCCGCAGGTAGCGCCACCCGCCGCGGTGCAGGCCGGCGGCCAGCCCCGCCGGGCCGCGCTTGCCCGCGTACCCGACCCCGCAGCCCCGGCAGGTCACCGACATGCTCATGTCGCAGCCGCGGGTCGCGATCCCCAGCTCGCCGAACAGCCGGGACAGCAGCGGGTACGTCCGCTCGTTGTAGACCATGAAGCCGGTATCCACCGGGATCGCGCCCGACGGGCCCGCCAGGTGCGTGTCGGCGTGGCCGCCGAGCCTGCCGTCTGCCTCGAACAACGTCACCCGGTCGGTGCGGGACAGCACGTAGGCGGCGGCCAGCCCGCCGATCCCGCTGCCGATCACCGCGATTCTCCGTCCGGTCAAGCAGCCTCTCCCATCCCCACGGCCCTTCATTCGGCGTCGGCGGGCGCCGCGGATTGGTCCGGGGCGCGCCCGAGCACGTGGGCCAGCGCCCCGGCCAGCTCCGGGTGGCGGAAGCGGTGCCCCGCGGCGGTCAGCACCGCCGGGCGGACCCGCTGGCTGGCCAGCGCCAGCTCCCTGGCGCCCTCGGCGCCGAGCAGCAGCCGCGGCGCGGCGGCGGGCACCGGGAGCACGGCCGGGCGCCGCAGCACGCGGCCGAGCGCCGCCGCGTAGTCCGCGCCGCGCGCCTCGCCCGGCGCCACCGCGTTGACCGGCCCGGCCAGCGCGGGGTCGCACAGCGCGCGCAGGTAGACATCCAGCAGGTCGTCGACGCCGATCCAGGGCAGCCACTGCCTGCCGCCGCCGAGCGGCCCGCCCAGGCCCGCCGCGAACAGCGGGTACATCAGCCGCAGCATCCCGCCGCGCGGTGACTGGACGATCCCGGTCCGGACCTGGACCGTCCGGATCCCGGCGGCCGCCGCCGGCGCGGCGGCCGCCTCCCAGTCGGCCACCACGCCGGCCAGGAACCCGTCGCCGCGCGGGCTGGCCTCGGTCAGCACCTCGTCGCCGCGGCCGGGCCCGTAGTAGCCCACCGCGGAGGCGGTGACGAAGGCCCGCAGCGCGGTGCCGCGCCGGGCGGCGAGCACGGCGAGCCTGCGGGTGGGAGCCACCCGGCTGTCCCGCACCGACTCGCGGTGCCCGGCGGTGAAGCGGCCGCCGATCGGGGCGCCCGCCAGGTGGATGACCGCGTCCACGCCGGCCAGCAGGTCAGGGTCCGGGTCGCCCGGCCGCCATGCCCGCTCGCCGTCGTCGCGCGGCGGGCGGCGGACCAGCCTGATGACCCGGTGCCCGCCGGAGGTCAGGAACGCGGTGAGCGCGGTGCCGACCAGCCCGCCCGCCCCGGTGACGGCGATCGTCAGCGGCCGGGGGCACAGCAGCCGTCCGCGGGAGTGCGCCGCGAGGTCCCCGGCGAGCTGCCGGTGCCGGTAGCCGAACGTCGGCCGCAGCAGCCGCGCCGGGACCGGCGTGTCGACGACGTCGGTGACCAGCGTGCCGCCGTCGCCCGCCGGGGCGAACCGGTGGGTGTGCCGCCAGCAGGAGCCGGCCGGCCCCGGCAGCCGCAGCATGTCGCCGAACTGGAACGGCGGCCGGTAGCGGTCCGGCTCGTGGCTGGCGACCCAGCGCAGCCCCCCGGGCAGCGCCAGCACCGCCTGCCCGTCGCGCAGCGACGCCGCCTCCCGCACCAGGCGCACCGGCTGCCACGGAGGCAGCAGCCGGGTGATCGCGCCCGGCCTGGCGTGCCAGCCGAAGACCTCCTCGGGGTCCGCGGCCACCACGCTCGAATACGTCAGTCCCATGGTCAGCCGCCCCGGTCTCGCGCTACGATCTCTAATCAATACTAAATCATACTAAAGCAAGGCCCGGGCATCAGGCCCGCACCCCAGAGGGCGCCCCATGCAGCTGAGAGACGCCGCGGACAGGCTCGGCGTGCACTACCAGACCGCGTACGCCTGGGTGCGGCAGGGAGTGCTCCCGGCCCGCAAGATGCCTGGCGGCTACGAGGTCGGCGAGGACGACGTGCGCGCGCTGGCCGCCCGGCGGGCCGCGGGAACCGCGCCGCGCCATGAGATCCGGGTCAGGGACTGGGCCGCGCAGGCGGCCCGGCTCTACCGGGCTCTCGCGGCGGGCGACGAGCGCGCGGCGCGGCGTGACATCGAGCGCTTGGCGGCCGGGGCGACGCTCGCCGGCGTGTGCGACCGGGTCGTCGCTCCCGCGCTAAGCCGGCTGGGTGAGGCGTGGGCGGCGGGCGAGCTGTCGGTGGCCGGCGAGCACCGCGCGACCGCCATCTGCGAGCGGGCCATCGCCGCCCTGACGCGCCAGCCTCCGGGGCGCCCGCGCGGGACCGCCGTGACCGCGACCCCGCCCGGGGAGCGGCACGGGCTCCCCGCCCTCATGGCAGCCGCCTGCCTGCGCGAGGACCGCTGGACCGTCCACCACCTGGGGCCCGACCTGCCCGTGGCCGACCTCGCCGGCCTGGCCGCCGGGACCGGAGCCGACCTCGTCGTCCTGTCCGCGGCCACCAGCCAGTCCGCGCGCGCGGCCGCGCGGACGGCGCGGGCGCTCGGCCGGTCGCTGCCGGGCACCCGGGTGCTGGCCGGCCGGCCCGGCGACACGCTGCGCCAGCTGCGCGACCTGGCCAGGACGAGCCAGCCCGGCTAGCCGGCCAATCCGCGGCCGGGCCCGCTCCGAATGCGCTGCGTGATGGCGAAGCAGGCCCTGGCCGCGCTCACCGGCGCGCTCGCCGGGATCGTGTCGGCCGCCGCGGCGCTCGGCGTGGCGGAACTGGTGGCCGCCGTCACCGGGCCGGCCAGCAGCCCGGTGGTCGCGGTCGGCGCGGCGGCCATCGGCCTGACCCCGGTCCCGGTCAAGGACTTCGCGATCGCGCACTTCGGCAGCGACGACAAGGCGGCGCTTGTCACCGGGATCCTGGTCCTGCTCGCGGTGTTCGCCGCGCTGATCGGGGCGCTCGCCGTCCGGCGGCTCGCCGCCGGGCTGGCCGGGATGGCGGTCTTCGGCGCCCTCGGGGTCGGCGCCGCGCTGACCCGCCCGGCCGCCGGCCCGGCGGACGCGCTGCCCTCGCTGGCCGGGACCGCCGCGGCGGCGGTCGCGCTGGCGCTGCTCATCCGCCAGGCCCGGGCCGGGCAGCCGCCCGCGGCGGCCGCGGAGGCGTCGGCGGCGGGGCGGGCGCCCGCGGCCCGGGCAGCCGGGCCGGTCCCGGCGGCACGGCCGGGCAGGCGCGGGTTCCTGGCGGCGGCCGGGGCGACCGCGGTGATCGCGGCGGCCGGCGGCGCCGCCGGGGACCTGCTGCTGCGCGGGTCCGGCGCCGCGGCCGCCCGGTCGCAGGTCCGGCTGCCCCGCGCGGCGGCGCCGGCGCCGCCGGTCCCCCCGGGCGCGGAGCTGAACATCCCCGGCCTGACCCCGTTCTTCACCCCCGACGCCGGCTTCTACCGGGTGGACATCGACCTGGTGGTCCCGCAGCTGCGGCCGGACCAGTGGACGCTGCGGGTCACCGGCATGGTCGACAGGCCGCTGGAGCTGACGTTCGGCGACCTGCTGCGGCTGCCGCTCATCGAGCACGACATGACGCTGGTGTGCGTGTCCGACGAGGTCGGCGGCCCCTACGCGGGCAACGCCCGCTGGCTCGGCGCGAGCCTGCCCGCGCTGCTGCGCCGGGCCGGCATCCGGCGCGGCGCCGATCAGGTCCTGTCCTCCGGCGCCGACGGCATGACGATCTCCACTCCCGCGGACACGGTCATGGACGGCCGTCAGGCGCTGATCGCGGTCGGGATGAACGGCCAGCCGCTGCCGCTCGAGCACGGCTTCCCCGCCCGGATGCTGGTGCCGGGCCTGTACGGCTACGTCTCGGCGACCAAGTGGGTGACCACGCTGAAGGTCACCACGTTCGCCAGGGACCGCGCCTACTGGACCAGGCGCGGCTACGCGGCGACCGCGCCGATCAGGACCGAGTCGCGCATCGACGTGCCCAGGCCGCTGTCCCGGCTGACGGCGGGCGCGGCGACGGTCGCCGGGGTGGCGTGGGCTCCGCACCGCGGCATCTCCGCCGTGCAGGTGAACGTGGACGGCGGCCCGTGGCACGACGCGACCCTGGCCGCCGCGGACGGCGCCGACACCTGGCGGCAATGGGCGTGGCGCTGGGACGCGGTCCCCGGCCTGCACACCCTGCAGGTGCGGGCCGCCGACGGCGCCGGCGTCTTCCAGACCTCCGAACGAGCCGGGGTGTTCCCCAGCGGAGCCACCGGCTGGGACTCGGTGGTGGTCACGGTCACGTGACCACAGATCACGACAAGGAGTAATCATGCGATACCGTGTCATCGGCGTTTCCCTGGCTGTCGCGGGCGTGGCGGTCGCCGCCGCGGCGTGCAGCTCGGGCGGCTCCAGCAGCAGCGCCGCGGCGCCGGCCTCGTCGGCCACCTCGATGGCGCCGTCGTCGGCGGCGGCCTCGCCGGCCGGCTCCGGCTCGGCGGCGCTGACCGACTTCGGCCCGGCGTGCTCGGCGGTGCCCAAGAGCGGGGCCGGCAGCTTCAGCGGCATGGCCACCGCCCCGGTCGCCACCGCGGCGTCCGCCAACCCCGTCCTGTCCACGCTGGTCACCGCGGTGAAGAAGGCCGGGCTCGTCGACACGCTCAACTCCGCGAAGGGCATCACGGTGTTCGCGCCGGACAACTCCGCGTTCGCGAAGATCCCCTCGGCCACGCTGGACAAGGTGCTCGCGGACAAGGCCGAGCTCACCAAGATCCTCAGCTACCACGTCGCCTCCGGGCGCATCCCGCCGTCGCAGTTCGCCTCCGGCATGTCCGTCAAGACGCTGGAGGGCGGCACGGTGAAGCTGTCGATGAGCGGCGGCAGCTACATGGTCAACTCGTCCAGCGTCGTCTGCGGCAACGTGCAGACCGCCAACGCCACCGTCTACATCATCGACACGGTGCTCATGCCGTCGTCCTGACCGGGGCGCCGCATGAGAGGGGCGCCGGGCCCGGCCAGCCGGGCCCGGCGCCGGCGGCCAATCCGCCGCGCCCATCGCTCCGAATAGGTCAGGCCTGGCGGGGCACCCGCCGGGCTTCTTGTCAGCTCACGGACGGAGAACGAAATGCCAGAAGACCTCACCGCTCCCGGGCGGGAGCAGGCGCAGCCCGGCCCCGGCACGACGCGGCGCGGGATGCTGCGCGGCGCCGCGGGGCTGGGCACGGCCGGCCTCGCCGCCGCGTTGCTGGCCGAGCACGCCGCCACGCCGGCGGCCGCCACGGCCGCGGGCACCGAGACACCGCAGCAGGCCCGGGCGCACGCGGCGCCGCTGGTGGCCTACGTGCGCGACGCGCGCACCGGGGTCGTCGACGTGTTCACCGGCACCCGGCACGTGCAGGTCACCGAGCCGCGGCTCGCGGCGCTGCTGTCGCGGGCGGCCGTGCCGGCCGCCCGCCAGGACTGAGAGAGGACCGCCCATGTCTTCCCATCGAGAAGCACCGCAGATCGCCAAGGACCCGGTCGCGGACAGCACCGACCTGTACGCGTTCGTCAGCCCGGACAAGCCCGGCACGGTGACGCTGATCGCCAACTACGTGCCGCTGCAGGGCCCGGCTGGCGGGCCGAACTTCTACGAGTTCGGCGAGGACGTGCTGTACGCGATCAACATCGACAACGACGGCGACGGGCGCGCGGACGTCAGCTACCAGTTCCGCTTCACCACCGAGGTCGCGGACCCGGACACGTTCCTGTACAACACCGGCCCCGTCGAGTCGCTGGACAGCCCGAACTGGAACCGCAGGCAGTTCTACGCCGTCACCCGCCTCCAGGGCGGCGAGGGGCCGCCTGGCGGCCAGGTGCTCGGCCGCGGGCTTGCCTGCCCGCCGTGCAACATCGGGCCGCTGTCCACCCCGGACTACCCCGCCCTGGCCGCGGCGGCCGTGCACGACCTCGGCGGCGGGCGGCTGGTGTACGCGGGCCAGCGGGCCGAGGGCTTCTACGTCGACCTCGGCGCGATCTTCGACCTGGGCGACCTGCGGCCGTTCGCCAGCGACCACAACCACTTCGGCCTCGGCAAGTACCCGGTCAGCGGTCCCGGCGTGAACTCCACCAAGGACCTGAACGTGCACTCCATCGCGCTTCAGGTCCCGGTCGGCGACCTGGCCCGGGGCTCCTCGGCCGGCAGCCCGGGCGCGGTCATCGGCGTGTGGACGACGGCGAGCAGGCAGCGGGTCAGGATCTACGACGCGGACCGCTCCGAGTACGTGGACAGCGGGCCGTTCGGCCAGGTGTCCCGGCTGGGCAACCCGCTGTTCAACGAGGTCATCGTGCCCATGGGCAAGAAGGACTACTGGAACACGCTGCCCCCTGACCAGGACAAGCTGTTCGCGTCCTACGTGGCGCACCCGGAACTGGCCGGCCTGCTGCCGGTGCTGTACCCGGGCGTGTTCCCGAACCTGGCCGCGCTGGACAGCTCGGGCAAGCCGCGCGCCGACCTGGAGGCCATCCTGCTCACCGGCATCCCGTCCGGGATCATCCCCGGATTCCAGAACTACACCGGCGCCACCCAGGCGGACATGCTGCGGCTCAACACCGCCATCGAGCCGTCCGCCAAGCCCAGCATCTACGGGCTGCTCGGCGGCGACCTCGCCGGGTTCCCCAACGGGCGCCGTGTCTTCGACGACGTGGTCGCCATCGAGCTGCGCGCGGTGGCCGGCGCCACCTACGCCCTGGTCGACAAGTCCTACAAGCCGGACGCGGCGGCCAGCCTGGTGACCGACGGGCTGACCCCCGCCGACCTGGACGTCCCCTACCTCGACCAGTTCCCGTACCTGGGGCTGCCGCACAGCGGCTACACCCCGCCGTCCATCTGATCCCCGGGCGGTGCCAGTGGACCACGGCCACCAGCATGCCCGCGACAGCGGGCCCCTGGTTCTCGACATCGGCGGCGAGGTCGGCGCGCTGGTCATCGAGGCTCCGGCCGGCGCGGCCGGCCGCGAGATCGAGATCTCGCCGCGCGGCGACCCCGCGCGGCGGCAGCACAACGTGGTCCGCGCCCGCGCCGCGGGGCACGGCATCCGCTACGCGGCGGTCTTCCCCGCCCTCCCCGCCGGGACCTACGTCGTCTGGGCGGGGGAGACCGCCGCCGCCGGAACGGTGGACGTCCGCGGGAGCGTCGTCGCCTCGTTCCGCATGCCCGCCGCCCGGCCGGCCGCGCCGGGCGGAGCGGGCTGACCGCCTCTGCCCGCACGTCACCGCCGCGGCCCGCTGCCGCCGCGCCGCCGTGGCCGCCCCGGCACCATGGCCGCCGCCGCTCCACCAGGGCCCGGTCAGCGTTTACCGTGACCACAACGCCTCTGGTCCTCCTCGCCTGGCCGGCGCTGTCCCGGCCGCCGCCGCCAGCGCACGCGGCGTGGACCGGGCTTGGTTTCGCGGGCGCCGGCGTCGGGCGAAAGCAAACCCGCAGCTCAGGCCGGTCGCGGCATTTCGGGGCGGTACAGGCTTCTCAGCGGACCTGCCGTATCCGGCCGCCGGTTCCCCATGCCTGATCGGCGGTCCAGATGTCGGCATCGAGTCGGTCGCCGAGAGCCATGCACAGCCGGTCTGCCAGGGACAGTCCCTGCCCAGGCGCCCACCTGCTGGCCGCCCACTCCGCATCGGTGACCGTCACGGCCTCGACCTGGACCCGGTAGCTCAGCAGGAGCGACCGGGACAAGTCCCAGTTACGGCCGTGTGCGCGGATCTTCTGTGCGATCTCCGACCAGTTGGCAGCGCCGCAGGCTCCACCGTTCTGGAGCGCCTCTTCGACCTGAGCCGCGCCCTGCTCGCCCTGCAGGAACGTGAGCAGCGCGGACGCATCGAAGACGTTCACGCCGCGTCGTCGGCCGCAGCCTCGGCGCGGCGCTCGGCGAGGAGTTCGCCCACCAGGTCCAGGCCGGCCAGATCAGCGCGCACCAGTTCCTGGAGCTGCGGACGCGTCAAGAGCACAAGCCCGGTCGGGGTCTCGAGGAGGATGAGCGTGGTGCCCTCCGCAAGCCCTGCTCTTTCCCTGAGGTCGGCGGGGATGACCAGGCGCCCCCGGTCTCCCATGACGACCTGGTATGTCCCACTCACCTAGGTATCATACCACGAGAGCTAAGGAAATGGGAATTCCTGTTGCACGGTTCCAGAACGCGGCAGAGGAGGGGTCAGCCCGGCGGGGCCCCAGCGGGCGCGGGCGTTCTCCGCGAAGGTCAGCTCGCGCTCGGGAGTCGAGCCCGCGGCCAGGTTCCCGGACTCGCCGGCGAGGCTGGCCCGCGCCCCGGTGACCTCGGGGATCCGCTAACCGATGACCGCCTGCCTTCCCGGACTCCCGCCTGCGGCTATCGCGCTGCGTAGCGCGGGCCTGAAGCCCGAAGTCGCGGTGGCCCGGACCGATCCGCATGCACTCGAGATGGCCGGCGAGTGGGCGCGGGCGGCCGAGTGGCGGCCCGCGGCGGCCATCGTTACCCGCAGCCTGCACCAGCGCGGCATCCGTGACCTGCCCCGCGGGCCCCGCCCGGCGACCCGGCATAATCCTGCGAGCCTGACCGCCCGCGAGGTCGAGGTGCTCGCGCTAATCGCACAGGGCCTGACCAACACCGAGGTTGCCGGCCGGCTGTTCCTGTCCCGCAAGACCGTCGATCATCACGTCTCGGCGATCCTCAGGAAGCTCGACGTACGCACGCGCGCCGCGGCGAGCGCACAAGCTGCACGGCTCGGGCTGGCGGACCCAAGATAGGCACCCCGCGATCCCAACGTGGGGAATCTTCCCCATGCGCGGAGGCTGCGGGTCCCCGTAGGTTCGCTGGCAGGCAGCACAGCCCGCGAGCAAGGAGGATTGGCATGGCGCGTTTACATCGTGCACCGCGCCTTCCCGAAGGGGCTGCGGATCCCAGCCGGTACGGGCGGGCCGGCCTCTGCCGCGCCGTCATCGACCGCGACGGCGGGAGGCGTCACCTGGATCAGCCCGGAGGTCTGCCGGTCTGGCTTAAAAATTGGGGGATTTCCCCGACGCTAGCGGCTGCGGACCCTGCCACAGTCTGCGTAGACGCCGTCTCGTTAGGCCGCCCCGGCCCGGAGGGTAGTGGCGGGCTGAACCCGTGGCCGGGACAAGCACCGGAACCGGAAAAAGGAAGATCGTCATGAACCCCATCCGTCACATCCGCCGTCTCGCCGCCGCCGGGACCGCACTCACCGACCGCGCCTTGGCCGGCCTCCGGGCCGCCGCCGCGGTCGCCTGAGCCATGCACGCCGACCAGGCGGCGCCGCCGGCCGCCGGCCCGGGCCCGGGGGCCCCGCCGCGGGCCGGGCTGTCGTTGTGGCGGATCGTGGACGTCCCGTTCCGAACGTGCGTGGCCGCGCTGGAAACCTGGCCGCACACCGGGCGCGACGGCTGGCCCGTGGTATGCGGTCCGGTCGAGCACGACCCGGACAGCGGGACCTGCCGGGTCCAGGCCCGCCTGGCCCGCGGGCCGCTGCGCCGGGCGCTGCCGATGCGGCTGCAGGCCGACCACTGGTCCTCCGCGCCCCCGCGCACCGCGCTGGAACTCATGCCCTGCAGGCCCGTCCGGCCCAGCGCCGCCTACTTCCGGGCCGGCCACCAGTTGCTGGACCAGCTGGCCCGCTCGCTGGCACGGCCCTGGCCGGCGCCGGACCGGGCCGCTGACCGTCAACCCGCCGCACGACAGGAGCACGATATGCCACGATTCATGGACTTCCACGCCGACCTGAAACTGCCCGCCGAGGCCCTCGCGCAGATCGCCGACGACACCCGCCACGGCCGGGCCGACCAGTTCGGCGTCCGCCAGGTCGAGCTGTACCACAACCCCGCCGGCCCGGTGTACTGCCTGCTCGAAGGACCCGACGAGGACGCCATCCGCCAGCACCACGCCGCGCTCGGCGTCCCCTGCGGCGACGTCCACCAGGTAACCAGCCTCACCTGACGGCGCCGCCCAGCGCGTCAAGTTCCTGACCCGTGACCGTGGCTCCAACTTCACCACCGCGTTCGACGCGGTCCTCGCCGATGCCGGGACCCGGGGCTACCGTGACTGTCTTGTGCCCGGGACTCCCGCGAACAAGGTTCCTCCAGCGCGCCCACAGGGCGCTGTGATCCCGGTGCCGAGTCCGATCGGCACAACACTGGCGTGTCTGGCTCGGGTCGCGCCGCGTCGGCTCCCCCGCAGTGCGGGCATGCTCGCCAAGCATCGCCCGCCCCTACGGTGACGGCGGCCGCGAGTAACATGATGCCGGCCCGGGTCGTCCGACAAGGTGTGGGTTCACGTTGACAGACATCGACCGCCCTGGACTCGACGAAACCGTCACGCAAGGTGACTCCGCACGCGGGGGACCAGCGAGTGCGGTGGTGCACGACCGCTGGGTCGCCCGGGCCGTTGCCGCGGTCTGCCGGAGGTGCGTTCAGCACCGGTTCGTGGTGATCGGTGCGTGGCTGTTCGTGGTGGCTGCGCTGGTGACCAGCGCAAGCGTGGTGGGCACGCCGACGGACAACGACGTCAGCCTGCCGGGTACCGACTGCCAGCTCGTGCGGGACCTGACCGGGACACCCCCTCGTCGCGGATCGTGATCGTCGTGGCCCGCAACGGGCGGCTGGACGACGCCGCCGACTCCGGTGCGTTTGCGGCGACAGCGGCGTCCCTGCGGCGGGCGCCGCACGTGACCGCGGTGACGGTGCCTTCGGTCAGCGGAGGGTCGCTTTCGGCCAACAGGCGCATCGGCTGGTTCACGGTCACACTTGACGTCAGCCAGGGGAATCTCACTGCGGGCATCGTCCGCACCGTCATGGCTGCCGCCAGGCCCGCAGCGGAGGCTGGCCTGCGGCCGCTTCCAGGCGGGGCACTCGCCGGGGCCCCTCGATGGCTCGGGCGGCGACGGCAGCGAGTTCATTGGCGTGCTCTTGGCCGCCGTCGTGCTCTTCTTCGCGCTCGGCGGCCTGTTCGGTGCGTTGCTGCCGCTGCTGACATCGGTGTTCTCGCTGGCCGCGACGTTGGAGAGCATCGGGATCGCCGGGAACGTCACGTCGATCCCGACCGTGGCGACCACCATCGCGACCATGGTCGGCCTGGGTGTTGGCATCGACTACTCGCTGTTCGTGCTCAGCCGGTTTCGGGAGGCGGCGAAGGCGGCCCTTGCGGTGCCGGAGGCCATCGCACGCGCGATCGGTGACTCCGGCACGGCGGTTGCCTTCGCCGCGGTGACGGTCGCGGTAGCACTCGCCGGTCTCGGCCTGACCGGGGTGCCGCTCCTGCAGACGCTTGCCTGGACCTCCGCGACCGCGGTCTTGTTCGCCGTTCTTGCCGCGCTCACCTTGCTCCCCGCGCTGACGTCGCTCGCCGGAGACCGGCTTGCTCACGGCGGGACGCCTTACAGCCGGCTCGATCGGGCGCTGCGTCGCCGAGCCGGATCGACCAGCGCCGACGGCTATTGGGCGCGCCAGGCCGCCCGGGTCACTCGCCGCCCTTGGCTCGTCGGCGGCTGCGCGCTTGCGCTGTTGGCCTTGCTCGCCGCGCCGGCGGTCGACCTGCGCCTCGGCCGGCTGGACGCCGGGTCATCGCCGCCATCCACTGCCGCCCGTCAGGCGAACGACATCATCTCACGGGCGTTCGGCCCAGGGACCAGCTCACCGCTCACCGTGCTCGGTGAGCTGTCGACGCCGGCCACCGGTGTCCGGGACCCCCGCGTTTCCCGGTTCGTGGCGGCGGTACGCACCGAGCCGGGGGTGGCCTACGTCGGGCCGGTGGTGCCGTTCGGGGATGGGCGAGTGGTGACGGTCCAGGCGATCCCCACGACCCCCGGCGGCGATCCGGCGACAGTCGGTCTCATCGGCCGCCTGCGCCGCTTGTCCGTGCCGGGCGTGGCCGTGCATGTCGGGGGCACGACCGCCGCCCGCGCAGATCTCGCCACCATCGTCACGGCCAAGCTGCCGGTCGTCATCGGCGCCGTGCTGCTGCTGTCGATGTCCGTGTTGCTGCTGGCCTTCCGGGCACCGGTGGTCGCCCTGAAAGCCGCCGCGATGGATCTGATATCCATCGGGGCAGCGTACGGTGCCCTGACGGCTGTGTTCAGCTGGGGATGGGGCGTGACGTGGCTCGGGCTCTCCGGTCCGGTGCCTATCCCGAGCTACGTTCCGCTCATGCTCTTCGCGCTGCTCTTCGGGCTGTCGATGGACTACGAGATGTTCCTGCTCACGGTCGTCCAACAGCGCTGGAACGCGACCAGGGACAACGTGCGGTCGGTGCGCGAGGGTCTGACGGCCACCGGAGGCGTGATCACCGCCGCCGCGGCGATCATGGTGGGGGTCTTCATCTCCTTCGTCCCGTACGACGACCCGACGGTCAAGATGTTCGGCACCGGAATGGCGGTCGCGATCGCTGTCGACTCGACCGTCGTCCGCGGTCTGCTCGTCCCGGCGACGATGGCGCTGCTCGGTAATCTCACCTGGTGGAGGCCGCGCCGCCGACGGCGAGGCGGCCTGTACTACGCCCAGGCGTCCTGAGCTTCGGTCGTCGATGTCCTGCCGCGCCGCGCGCTGCGGCGAGGACGAACCACACCAGCCCGCCTACCGCTTTCCATGAAGGTTTCGATGCGGTATTCACCGCGGCCGGACTGCGAATCGTGCGCAGCGGCGTCCGGATGCCCCGGAAGAACTCGATCATGGAGCGGTGGATCGGCGGATGACCACCGGCCTCACATGGCTCTATCCAATGCCGCTCCGCTCAAGCCGCTTCCAGCCTGGGTAACCGACCTCGATGACCTCCGGGTCCGGCGACACGACCGGGTCGGAGGGGTCATCCACGAGTACCAGCACGCGGCTTGACCACCGAGAACGACGTTATCGGCAAGGACGGCCTGGATGCGGTTTCGGCCCCCACAGGCAGTAGCCCAGGATTCTGACCTGGCCTATAATTATGACCATGAAGACGATGAGCTTGGCAGCCGCCAAGACACGGTTCTCCGCCCTGGTGGACGAAGCGGTAGCGACTCATGAACAGATCACGGTTACCCGTAACGGCGAGCCCGCCGTGGTGGTGCTCTCGGTGGAAGACTTTGAGTCTCTTGTGGAAACGCTCGCAATCCTGCAGAATCCCGCGGATCGTGCGGAGTTTGAACGGGCTCGGCGCGAAGCTGACGAAGGTGACGTGATCGGCGAAGAGGAGATGGCGAGCCTGATGCGGGAACGGCTCGGAAAACGAGACGATTAGTGGGCCGCGGGATCGTGCTCACCCGCACGGCCAGGCGGCAGCTTACCGAGGAATTGCCTGAGCCCGTCGCCGCGGCCGCTTGGGAACTCATCCAGGGGGACTTGCGGGCAAAGCCGCAGATCGTAGGGAAACCGCTGCTGGCCCCGTATACGGGCGAGTGGTCAGCCCGCCGCGGTACCTACCGCATCCGGTACCGGTTTGACGACAAGACCGTGACCGTCCTCTATATCCGGCCAAGATCGACCGCTTATCACGCGTGATCCCGTCCCGGTAGCTGCAACCTTACGCAGTTCCAGGGCGGGTTCTGGATGATGGCCAGCGACGCGTTGCGCGCCGCCCATCGAGCGGCACTGCGGCGTCCGGCTCGCGTTCCAGAACTGCCACCGGCCGCCGTCGTCCTCCCCGCCGCCAGCCAGGGCCAAGACCGGGCATCGGCGGGCCCGTGCCCGCTGCTGCGACGAGCCGATCGCAATCCAGGAACTGCTCGCAGCACGACATCACTGAACCCGCGTGCCGATGGCACACTATGAACCAGATGCCCAGAAGGAGGTGACCAAGCCGGGGATAACACCCCCCGCGTCGGCCGCTACTACCCCGGGCGCTGGATCGTGATCCGCGACGGACGGGTCGTGGCCAACGCAGGCAAGGCCGGACGCATATACGACCGGGAGCTGGCCGCGGGCGGGCGCAAGTACTGGGGTGGCACCGCCCGGAACGGTACGCCCGCGGATCCCATGAGGGACGACTACTGATGGAATTGGCCGACTCCCACCGCAACACTGATGGCTGGCCTCGCTGGCAGGGGTTTGCGCGGGAGAGTGCCGCGACGCCGACCGGCGCTGTTGCCTGCGTGCTTGACTTGCTGGGCGTGCGGCCGGGCAGGATCACTGTGCTGAAGGATGTTCCGCCGGGCAACGGCAGCTGGCTGGTCGAGCTGCCCGGCGGGCAGCGTGCCGTGCTGCGGCGCTACCACCTCGGAGCCAGCCCCGAGGATCTGGGGTATGAGCACGCGGTGCTTGGTTACCTGGCCGGCGCCGGATGGGCTGTCCCGCACCCGGTCAGCGACCCGGTGTGCCACGACGGGCTGTGGTACTGCCTGACCTGCTACGTGCCTGGCAGGCCAGCCGCCCGCGAAAGCCCGGCGCAGCGGCGGCGGCGAGGCCGTGACCTGGCCCGACTGCACCTGGCGCTGCGTGACCTTGGCCAGCGGATCGGGCAGCGTCCTGGCTGGCGGCCTCAGCACAGCGCGGTCACCGCCCAGTCCGGCATGGACTGGCAGGCGTGCGTGCGGGGGCTGATGGCCGTCAGCCCCAGGCTCGGCTCCTGGGCGGAAGCTGCCGCCGGGGATACGCGTGCCGCTATGGGCGCCATCGGAGCCGGTGAGCTGCCGGTCACGGTCATCCACGGGGACTTCGCGGAGTGGAACGTGCACTACCGGCGCGGCCGGCTCGCCGGCGTCATCGACTTCGGCCTCGCCCACCTGGACTCACGGCCCTTCGAGCTGGCCGCCGCCCGCACCTGGCGCGCCCCGGAGGCCACTGAGGCATACCGCGGCGAGCTCGCCCGTAACGGCTGGCCCCTCAGCACGCTGGAAGAAGCAGCCATTACTCCCCTGTACCGGGCCTTCCGCCTCGGCATGGCCGCCAGCGAACTTGATGACGGCCTCAAGACAGGCGATTACGACCTGGCCGCGATCGAGCGCCAGCTGTCCGGCACAGGCACCCCGCCGCCGTGACACATGATCGTCTCGCTGATCGTGAGGTATGCCCGCCAGCCTGAGGCGTGGTTCCTGCACCCGCCACCGGTGACCACCGGACACGTCGCCGGGCCGGATGGGCTGGCAGGAACACGCCGATACCATCCTCCGGGCCGGACTAACCGGCAAAGCGCGTGATGATCCGACCGAAGACGGCATGATCGCGGTCTTTCGCCACTGAGCCAGCTCGGAGCTACAGGTCGCAGATCCGCGAGTTCCTCGCCGCGCTCGGGCAGCGGTTATCCATGCCTCTGGGCGGTGACGCGTCCCGCGAGTCACAGAGGCAGCCAGTGCCGCGCCAGCCCCCGACCCTACACGCGGCTCTCAGCTTGTCGCGTGACGTGGGGCCGACCTGCCATTTTCCGGGGTTTCACGGCGCGTCTCCCGGGGTGTGGTGCTCGTCGCTGGTAGAAGTTCACGCAGCCCAGTACGACGATCGGGGGGGTCGGGGATGCGGGCGTTTCCGGTGAGGCTGCCGTCCGGCGCGAGGTACTGGACGGTGGTGGATGAGGACCTGGCCGTCGTCCCCGTCGCGGATGGCTTTCTGCGGCGGGTGCGGATCGGGCGTGACGGCGCGGAGTCAACGACCAGGAGTTACGCGCACTCGATCGCGTTGTTCTTACGCTGGTGCGCCCGGACCGGGCGGACCTGGCAGGCGTGGATCGAGGATCTCGCGATGTTCACGACTTGGCTGGCGCACGCTGGCCCGGTGCCTGGCAGCAGCGGGCCGGTGCTGTCGGGCCCGGGCGTGCCGCCGGTGCGGGGAGCGCGCCGGATCAACGGCGTGCTGGCCGCAGTACGCGGTCCCCGGTCAGTCGGCGAGTTGCAGCCGCATTACGGCGCGGGCGTAGTGGAATGCGTCGGGGACGGTGAGCAGCATCCCGTCCGGGTGCTCGCCCGCCCAGCCGGATGCCGCCTCCGGCGAGGCGAAGAAGTTCCCGAGGCTGCATTCACTGCCGCGGATGTCTTGGGGGTCGCCGGTGATGATGGCGGAGACGACGGCGGCGGGGGGCTGGACGTCCCGCACGCCGCCGGGGCTGGCGGTGACCGTGATCGTCTGGCCGGTCGCCGGGCAGGCCGAGGTGATGCGGACGGTCCGGCCGATGGCCGGCAGCATGCCCAGGGCGTCGGGGGCGCACCAGGCGTACAGGCGGTGACCGTCTGCCTCGACCTGGTGGGGCGTGTGGTTGAGGGTCATGCCGGCCCCGGTCACCCGGCCCTCGGCGTCCCATTCGACGTCGGGCACCGCGTGCAGCAGCGCGGCGACCTCATCGGGGTCTTGCCCGGCTGCCGCCGCCAGCTCGGCGACGGAGACGGGCCGGCCCTCGGCCAGGGCGGCGAGCAGGAGCCGGGTGGCCGGTGCGTAGGCCTTGCGCTCGGCTTCTGGCAGCGGGTACATCCGGCTCACGTTGGCGGCGGCCATCTGCTCCAGGTCAGCGCGGGTGAGCTTGCGTTCGGTCATCACAGTTCTCCAGGCAGTTGATTTCTTGATCACGTGATTTCTTGATCATGGCCGTCAGCTTCGCGGCATCCGGGCCGGCTGGGCGCGGGGGCCATTCGCGCCGGGGCATGGGTCAGGTCGGTGGGGTCGGGCCAGTCGAAGCGGCCGCGGAGCTGCGCGAGATAGGCCGGGTAGGTGCGGCTGTTCACGTAGCAGGCATGGCGCGGGCTGTCGATGTAACGCATCCCGCCGGTCAGGTCGGGCCGGCCGTCACGCTTGAGCTGCTCCCGCTCAGCCTTGCCGGTGCCGGTCTCCCGGGCCCGGATGTCGATCATGATGAGCTGGGCCATCTCGCCGAACCGCTTGCACGCGGCGTCGGCGAACTCGATGAACCCGAGGATGTAGAGGCTGTCGTGCTCGCCGGAGAACACGTTGAGGTAGAGCTGGGGGCGGCCCTTCTTCCAGCGCAGCAGCGCCGCGCCGAGGAACGGGAGCTTGTAGTCGTAGCCGGTGGCCAGCAGTATCACGTCGACCTCGGCGGCGGTGCCGTCGGCGAACTGCGCTCCGGCCGGCGTGAGCCGGGTGACACCGGGCCTGGCGATCAGGTCGCCGTGGGACAGATGGTGCAGGGCCTGGGTGTTCATGATCGGGTGGCTGGTGAGCACGTCGTGGTCGGGCGCGGGCAGGCTGAGGCGGGTGAGATCGCCGACCAGCGAGTCGATCAGTGCGTTGTTGTCGGTCCCCAGGCTGACGCCCTTCGGCGGCGCGATCAGGCCGGACAGCAGCGCGTCTGTGGGGACGCCGAAGACGTGCTTGGGGATATAGCGATAGCCGCGGCGGACCGAGAGGTATGCCGTGTCGGCGTGCCGGCGGCGTCGCAGGCGATATCCGCGCCGGAGTTGCCGCCGCCGATGACGAGCACGCGCTTGCCGCGCAGTCCGATGCCGTCGCGGAAGGTCACCGAGTGCCGCAGCTCGCCGGTGAAGACGTCGGCTCCGGGCAGGTCCGGGATGTTCGGGTGCCAGGTGACCCCGGGTGCCGCAATGAGCCCGTCGTAGGCGCGCGACTCTCCGGTGGACAGCGTGATGCTCCAGCGATTGCCGGGCAGCGGCTCCGCGCTGGTCACGGCGACGACGAGGCTGATGTGCCGGGGCAGGTCGTAGGCGCGCGCGAAGCCGCGGACATAGTCGCGGACCTGCCGCCAGGCCGGATAGTCGGGCAGGCTGGATGGCATGGGGTAGCCGTAGAACCCGCTGGCGAACCGTGAGCCCATGAAATGGGCGCTGAGATACATCGGGCTGCCCGGGTTGTCGATGTCCCAGATGCCGCGACGTCGCTGTGGCGCCCGAACCAGTCGACGGGCACGCCCTCGGCCAGCAGCGCCCGGCCCATGATCAGCCCGGCTGGCCCGGCGCCCACTAGGCAGTACCTGCGCCGGTACGCAGGCCGGCCCCGGCGCTCCGGGCGCGGCTGCGCAGCTGCGACTCGGCGATGCCGGCGTAGACCGCCGGGCGGCGGCGGCGCAGGAATCCCGCCACCGCCACGCGGCCGATGGCGGCCGCTCCGAGCACGACCCGGCACGGCGTTGACCGCGGCCGAGCGCGACCCGGTCAAGGGCGCGTAATGGGTCACGGCTAGGACGAAACCCCCGCCCAGCCCGCCCAGCCCGGCCGCCGCGAACGCGGTGTACGGGCTGGCCCCGGAGGCCGCGAACCCCGCCGCCGCGAGCGCGGCGGCCGCGGTGACGGTGAGGCTGCCCATGTGGGGGCTCTGGTGATCGGCGTGGTAGCGGCCCAGGCGTCGCGGCAGCACGCACTCGCGCCCGAGCGCGAACAGGTACCGGCTGGCTGCGTTGTGCGCGGCCAGCAGTGAGGCCAGCAGGCTCGTGCACAGCAGAACGGCCGCGGTGTCGTACAGGGCGCTGCCGCCGTCGCGCTGCATCAGCGTGAACACCCAGGCTGCCCAGCTGTCGGCGCGCCAGGGCGGGCGCCCGCGTCCCGCCCGCGGCGCCGATCACGATCCAGCTGGTCAGGACGTAGAACACGCCGATGATGGTGACGGCGATGTAGATCGCGCGGAATGCTGTGCTCGGGATCTCGGGTCTCCTTCCCGTACAGCTGCTCGGGATCTCGGGTCTCCTTCCCGTACAGCGCCGCGGTCTCGAAGCCCACGAAGCTGACGAAGGCGAACATCAGCGCGATGCCCAGGGACCCGGAGAAAACCTGGTGCCCGGTGAAGGACGCCGCCGGGAACGCGCCAGCGCCGTGCCGGGCGGCCAGCGCCGTGTAAGAAAGCACGGCGACATAGGCCGCGGCCACGCCGGGCGGCTTGCCAGCGCCCGCGCGATGTAGGTGTAGAACGCCCCGGTGTTCACCACGCGGCGGCTCATCGTCGCGTACCCGGCCGAGAAGCACAGCAGCACCAGCAAGCCGAGGACAAAGGCGGCCGACAGGCCCGCGCCGGTGCCCCGGATCATGGCCAGCGGGACGTTGCCGACCATGGCGGCCATCGGCGCTGCCGCGGCGATGACCAGGAACACCACCCGGCCAGTAGACAACACCCGGCGCCGCCCGCCCGCGTCGCGTGCTCCGCGGTCACTCTCACGCGGCACGGCTCAGCTCCTCCCCTGATCACGATCCTGGGCACACGCGGCTCGGCGCTGCGCCAGCTGACCAGAACGTATCTCGGCCAGTCGTCCAGGTCAAATGGCCAAGCCAGTCGTATGGCAAGATGGGCTGATGTCCGGCACCCGCTTTCCGCGCCGCAGAGCCGACGACGGCCGCCGCGCCCAGCTCGTCAGCGCGGCACGTACCGTCATCGCCCGCGACGGCGTCGCCGCGGCCACCACCCGGCGGATCACCCAGGAGGCCGGCCTCCCGCACGGCACCTTCCACTACTGGTTCTCCGGGAAGGAGGAGCTCTTCGAGGAGCTCATCGCCGAGATGCTGGCCGAGCTTCGCGACAGCGTCCCCGGCTTCCCGGGCGGCTCCGCGGATGCCCGGCCTGGCCTGCTGGACGGCTTCCGCGCGGCCTTCGACGTGGTAGAGCGCGACGAGCAGAACCGGCCGGGTTACCAGCTCGCATGTTATGAGCTGACCGCACTGGCTCTGAGAACCCCCGAGCTGCGGGACCTGGCGCGGCGGCAGTACCAGGCCTACAGGGACGCCACCGCCGCGGCCACCGCACCCTGGATGGCCACCCGGCACCTCGATGTGCCCGGCGGAGCGGACGCGCTGAACCGCCTCATCGCCGTGCTGTTCGACGGCATCACCCTCGCCTGGCTCGCCGACCCCGCAGGCACCAACCCTGACGAGCTGTTCACCCTGATCGCCGACCTGATAGAAGCGCGTGTAACCCGCTCGCCCTCCTCCTGACCGGGGAGCGCTGGCCAGGCGGAGACGCGAGTGCTGCAAGTGCGATCGGCGCAGTCTCACATCCCGTGAGGCAACGCCTTCGTATCCAGCCAGCCTGTGACGGGCAGCGCCGCCCTGCGGCTACGGTGAGTGACGTTCACCTTCTTCGCATTGCCTCTGGCCGCGACAGCGGTCGCAGCCGCGCTGGGCCGACCTGGGGTGTCAGAAGTCGGCCTAGCCTGTGAGCAGCGGCAATGTCCGATCCGTGAGCTTGGTGGATGGGCATCATGATGATCCGTGTCTCTCCGCCTGCTCTATCTAATCTTCGCCCGGGTCTGCGGCTGGCTGGTCCTGCTCGGCCGCTTGAGGTGCTCCAGAGTTTCCGGACAGGGGATCCCATAGGATTCTCACCGGAAAGGAACGGGATCAAGTGCCAGGGATATCGAAACGCTACACTCCTGAGTTCAAGGAGCAGGCCGTCAAGATGGTGG
>Ga0209061_1000990_pt1 | contig 54441 bp, 52 predicted proteins | sample Coa_R1_10_FD_187157 | JGI IMG/M metagenome (GOLD analysis project Ga0209061, IMG submission 187157) | Surface soil microbial communities from Centralia Pennsylvania, which are recovering from an underground coalmine fire - Coalmine... | ecosystem: Environmental > Terrestrial > Soil >... | reverse complement strand
CATGATCGATCGCGTTGACTGTATGGCCCGAGACCGCGCCGATCCTTTGGCCAGGCTCCGCGAGCGCTTTCATCTGCCCGAGGGGGTCATCTATCTCGACGGCAACTCCCTCGGCGTTCTGCCCAAGGCGGTGACCGCGCGGCTGCAGCAAGTCGTCGCCACCGAGTGGGGCGAGGGGCTGATCCGGAGCTGGAACGACGCTGGCTGGTGGGACTATCCGAAGACGATCGGCGACAAGATCGCCCGCCTCATCGGCGCCGCGCCCGGCGAGGTCGTCGCCACGGACACGACCTCGGTCAACCTCTTCAAGCTGCTGGTGGCGGCCCTTGCCCTGCGTCCCGGGCGCAAGGTCATCCTCTCCGATCCCGGGAATTTCCCGACCGATCTCTACGTCGCCCAGGGAATATCCGCGATGCTCGGCCAAGGCTATCGGCTCAAGCTGGTGCCCGGCGAGGCGATCCAGGAGGCGATCGACGACAGCGTCGCCGTCGTGATGCTCACCCATGTCGATTACAAGACGGCGCGGATTTACGAGATGGCGCGGATCACCGGGGCCGCCCATCAAGCCGGGGCGCTGATGCTGTGGGATCTCGCCCATTCCGCCGGCGCGGTTCCGGTCGACCTCGCGGGGGCGGCGGCCGACCTCGCCGTCGGCTGCGGCTACAAATATCTCAATGGCGGTCCCGGCGCCCCCGCCTATCTCTACGTCCGCCGCGACTTGCAGGACAGCATCCGCCCGCCCTTGTCGGGGTGGTGGGGCCATGCCGAGCCCTTCGCCTTTGCGACGGATTACCAGCCGGCCGCCGGCATCGCGCGCAACCTTTGCGGGACGCAATCGGTACTAGCCATGGCGTCGCTGGATGCCGCGCTCGACATCTGGGCGGAGGTCGATCTGGCGCAGGTTCGGGCCAAGAGCATGGCCTTGACCGAGCTCTTCATCGGATTGGTGGACCAGTACTGCGCCGATCCCGGCTTGACGCTGGCCTCGCCCCGCGACGCCGCGCTGCGCGGCAGCCACGTATCGCTCCGGCATCCCGACGGCTACGCGGTGGCGCAGGCGCTGCGTGAGCGCGGGGTGATCGGCGATTTTCGCAGCCCCGATCTGATGCGCTTCGGCATCACGCCCCTCTATATCGGCTACACCGATATCTTCGACGCCGTCGGACACCTCGCCGATATCTTGCGGACCCGCGCCTGGGACAGCGCCAAGTTCAGGGCGCGCGACAAGGTCACCTGACCATGGCGGTCCCCCGCCGCTCGGTTGAAGAGCGCTCGTCCCGATCAAGCCGGCCAGGGCAGCGAATAGGTCTTCACATTGGTGAAGCTCTTCATGGCCTCGATCACACCCTCCTTGTAGCCGAGGCCGGAATCCTTGATGCCGCCAAAGGGCGACATCTCGATGCGGTAGCCCGGCACCTCCCAGATATTCACGGTGCCCACCTGCAGCTCGTTAATGAAGCGGGTGATGTATTCGAGGCGATTGGTGCAGACTCCCGAGGAGAGGCCGTAGACGGTCGAGTTGGCGACGCGGATGGCGTCGTTGATATCGCGCACGCGAATGATCGGAATCACCGGGCCGAAGGTCTCCTCGCGCACCAGCTCGCAATCGAAGGGCACCTTGTCGACCACGGTCGCGGGGAAGAGGGCGCCTCGCCGATCGTTCCCGTGCAATAGCTCGGCGCCCTTCGCGACCGCATCGAGGACGCGGTTCTGGAAGAGAATGGCCGAGCGCTCGTTGATGACCGTGCCGATATCGGTCTCGGGGTCCATGGGATCGCCGCAGACAAGCTTTTTCGCCTTGGCGACGACGAGCGGCACGAAATCATCGGCGACCGAATCGACGACGAGGATGCGCTTCACTGCCGTGCACCGCTGGCCGGAATTCTTCGTCGCTCCCAGCACCGCGAGATCGGCCGCCTTCTCGAGGTCGGCATCCTCCATCACGATCAGCGGGTCGTTCCCGCCGAGCTCGAGGACGATGCGCTTATAGCCGGCTTTCTCGGCAATATATTTGCCGACGCGCACGCTGCCGGTAAAGGTGATGAGGTCGATCTGCGGGTTGGTGATCATCTCGTCGCCGATCTCGGCGGGGCTGCCCGTGACGATGGAGAGCATCTCCGGCGGGAGACCCGCTTCGTAGAGAACATCCGCCAAGAGAAGAGCGGTAAGCGGCGTGAGCTCCGTCGGCTTCAACACCACGCAATTGTTGGTCGCTATCGCCGGCGCGATCTTGTGCGCTACCATGTTGAGGGGGTGATTGAACGGCGTGATGGCGCTGATTGCGTTCAGCGGCTGGCGCAGGGTGAAGATTTTGCGCTGCTTGCCATGAGGCGTCAGATCGCAGGAGAAGGTCTGGCCGTCATCCTGGAGGCAGAGCTGCCCGGCCAATGAAAAGACGTCGTAAGCGCGCCCCACCTCGTAAAGCGAGTCCTTCTTGCAAAGCCCGCTCTCGGCCGTAATCAGATTCGAGATCTCCTCCTTGCGGGCGACCAGACGCTCCGCGGTCGTCACCAGGATTTTCTGCCGCTCATACCGGCTCAATTTCGGCTTATAGGCGTGGGCGATGCGGAACGCCTCCCGTACCAGCTCGGCGGTTGCCCGCGGTACCGTGCCCACTGTCGTGCCGTCATAGGGGTTGAGCACCTCGATGGCGTGACCGGCATCGACCTTGCGTCCGGCGATCCGCAGCTTCTCGCGGCGGATGGCGCGGTCCCGGGTGAGGGCATTCGATCTAGAGAGCATGGTTCAGCACCGCATCGAAGATGTCATAGTTGCGAAGCCTGGTGTCGGCCGCGAGGTCGGTGGCTCTGTTGAGGATGAACGGGACCTTCTGCTCGGAGAGCCCGCCATGGGAGCGGAGAGGCTCGGTGAGGCCCGAGAGATCGTGCCGCGCCTTGCTCGTTCCCAACACCTTGTGTGCCGTCGCGATGACGACGATGTCGCCCATGCGGTCCTCGGGCAGCTCGAAGCGCTTGCAGGCCTCGGCGCGGGACAGCGCCAGCTCGACGCCCGAAAGCCCGCGCAGGCGAGCGAGCAGCGCCGGGACGTCGCATCCGGGCGGTAGGTAGATCGTGGCAAAGGAGCCGAGCGCGCCGTGGTGGACCACATAGGGGTCGGTGATCGGCAGGATGACCCGTGCCGCGTCCTTGCCGAGCCAAGCATCCGTCACATCCTGCAGATAGATGACGTCCGGGGCTCCCGCCGCATCATGCTTGTCATTCATGCCATGATCGGCGGTGATCGCGATTGCGGCACCCTCGGCATCGAGCTCCGCAAGATAGCGGTCCATCATCGCATAGAAATCGATGGCCACCGGCGTCCCGGGGGCATGCTTGTGCTGAATATAGTCGGTCGTCGAGAGATACATGAGGTCCGGCCGGTCCCGGCGCATCAGCTTGACGCCGGCCGCAAACACGAACTCGCTCAAGTCCGCGCTGTAGACGCCGGGCAGCGGCAGGCCGACGAGATCGAGGACGTTCTCGATGCCGTTCTCGGCGAGCGTCGCCTTGTTCGCGAGCTCGGAGGAGAAGCAGATTCCCTTGCCCGGTCCGATCTCAAGCCCATGGCCGAGGAGCCGGCGCAGCTTGTCCTTTGCAGTGACAATGGCGATCTTGGCACCCTGCCGCTGGAAGGCCTCGAAGATGGTGCGGGCCCGCAGGAACCGCGGGTCGTTCATCATCACCTCGGCCTTGCTCTCCGGATCGTAGAAGTAATTGCCGCAGATGCCATGCACGCGCGGCGGCGCGCCGGTGACGATGGAAAGATTGTTGGGATTCGTGAAGCTCGGCATCACGCAATCGGCGCGCCGGTTCGTGCCCTCCTTGAGAATCCGGCCGAGAAAGGGCGCGCGCCCCGCCTCGACGGCGCGCTCGATATAGCCGGGCTCCGAACCGTCCACGCAGACGACGACGACGGGCCGCGCCGGCGATCTATAGGAGCGGCCATTGACGGTGACCTTTGTCATTGCCATCGGCGGTGCTTCCTTCGAAGGATCGGATTTTCCTACCAAATGGCGGAAAATCACGCTAATACATAGTCTCGAAGTCAGTTATCAAAAAAATTTATATGAATCACAGCCAGCTCCGCGCCTTCCATCTGGTCGCCCGCGAAGGCAGCTTCACGCGCGCCGCCCGTGCGGCGGGCATCGGGCAGCCTGCGCTGTCGAGCCAGGTGAGGGCCATGGAGCTGACCTATAACGTCCGGCTCTTCGATCGCCACGGCCGCGGCGCCCAGCTCACCGAGTTCGGCCGCCGGCTCTACGCCCTCACGGATCGCATGTTCGCGCTCGAGAACACGACACGGATGCTCCTCGCCGGGGCGAAGGCGGAATCGGCGATGCATCTCAAGATCAGCGCCGACAACATCTTCCATGTCTTGCCGATCATGAAGGAGCTCAGGCATCGTCAGCCCGGCGTCCGCTTCTCGTTGCGCATCGGCAATTCCGAGGCGGTGCTGCGGGAAATTGCCGATTATGAAGCGGATGTCGGCGTCACCGCAAAACGGCCGCAGGCGCCCAGGTTTCATGCGATCTCCTATTTCCGCGATCGCCTGGCCCTGTTCGTGCCGCGCGACCACGAATGGGCACACCGCTCCGCGGTCTCGCTCGCCGAGCTCGCGGGCCGCGACATGGTGCTGCGCGAGCCTGGCTCGGTGACCCGCGAGGAGTTCGAGCGGGCGCGGCGAGCGGCCAGGATCGAGCTCGGCAATGTGATGGACGTGCAAAGCCGCGAGGCGGTGCGCGAGGTCGTCGCTGCGGGATTCGGCATTGGCGTGGTGTTCCAGCGCGAATTCACCTCGGATCCCCGCCTCGCGCTGCTCTCCCTGCGCGGGCAGGCCTCTGCTCTGCGCGAGTATATCGTGTGCCTTGCCGAGCGCCGGCGCATGCCGGCTGTGCAAGTCTTCCTCCAGATCGCCGCCGGGCTCGCCGATCGCAAACCCTAACGTGCCGCATCCGCAGACGGCGCCGGCGTCCCGCACCTCCCCGCACCTATATGTTCTCGTGGGTGCCTCCCGCCTGTGGACATGAATTAAGGGTTCTTACACGCCTCTAACCGTAGTCTCGGCTGGCCTTGCTTTCTGGCAATGGAAGACGGCGGGGGCGATGGTTAAGCGTCTCTTCGACGCGACCAATGTGACGATCGAGGATCACATGATGGCATCGGATTCTCGCCGCGGGCCTTGAAGGGCCTCCGCTGGGACGGGCGTGCCATGAGGTTGGTCGCCGGCGATGGCGAGACGCTTCGGCTGTGAGGAGCCAGTGATGGCGCGAATATTGATTACCGACGATCAAGGCTCGGTTCGCGGCTTCGTCAGGGCGATATTGGAGGACGCCGGCCACATCATCACGGAGGCGCGCAACGGTCGCGAGGCGCTGCTGGCGCTGTCCCGCCCCCACGACCTCGTCATCACCGACGTCATGATGCCGGACATGGATGGGTTGGAGCTGCTGCGGCACATCAAGGCGAGCGCGCGGAACCTGCCTGTTCTGGTCATCACGGGCGGTTGGGCCAATAAGGGCGTCGACCTGCTTTCGGTGGTGAAAAGCCTTGGCGCCGATCGGGCTCTGAGCAAGGCGAGGCTCCGCACCGAACTGCTGCCTGCCGTGTCGAGCCTGCTGCCGCCGTGATCGTCAGGAGCGAGCGCCGGCGGCCCGCCGCCCGGCATTCATTCCCGCGATCCGGCCGAAGACCGCGCCGGACATCAGCCCCGTGCCGCCGGGATAATTAAAGTAGAAAAGGCCGCCCACCATCTCGCCTGCGGCATAGAGGCCGGGCATGGGAACGCCCTCGGTGTCCATGACCTGCGCGTCGGTATTCACGCGTACGCCGCCGAAGGTGAAGGTGATGCCGCAGGTGACCGCATAGGCCTCGAAAGGCGGCTCCTCGATGGTGTTGGCCCAGTTCGATTTGGGAATGACGAGGCCCGCCGTGCCGCGGCCGTCCTTGACATTGGGGTTGAAGGGAATTTCGCGGCGGACAGCCCCGTTGTAGGCGCGGATCGTCGCAAGCGCCTTCGTGGCGTCCACATCGTCCAGCTTTCGGACGAGCTCCTCGATGGTCTGGGCCTGCACTTTCGTGACCTGGCGGATGCGGTACTCGTCGCGCAGCAGGTGCAGCACCTTGCGATCGAAGATCTGCCAGGCGAACTGCCCGGGCTGGGCAAGGATCACGCGCCCGTATTTCGCGTAGGTGTAATTGCGGAAATCCGCCCCTTCGTCGACGAAGCGCTCGCCCAGGGCGTTGATCATGATGCCGAAGGGATAGCTGTGCTTCTGGAAATTGTCGCCCACCGCAAGGTCGCCGAAGGCCGGCGCATTGCGATCCCAGCCGACCGCGTGGCAGCCCGACCAATTGCCCCAGGGCATGGCGCCCGCCTCGATCGCCATACGGATACCATCGCCCATATTGAAGCGGGTGCCGCGCACCTTGGCGAGATCCCAGCCGGGGCCGAGATAGCGGGTGCGCCATTCGGTATTGGATTCAAAGCCGCCGGCGGCGAGCACCATGGCCTTGCAGCTGAGTGCCTCCGTTCGTCCGCCATGGCGGACGCGCACGCCCTTGATACCCTCGTCGTCCACAAGCAAGCCGATCGCCCGTGCGTTGTAGGCGATTGCGATGCCGTTTCGGCGCGCCGCCTCGGTGAGCGCCGCGACCAAGCCGGGCCCGCCGCCCCAGGCCTCGATCGTGAGGCCGCCCCAGAATTTGAACCGGCCGTCCACCTTGAAGGCCTGGCGTCCCCAGATGGGAGCGAAGCGGATGCCCTTTCCCCGCAGCCACAACAGCGTCGGCCGGCTCCGCTTGACGAGAAGCTCGCAGAGGTCGGGGTCGGTGCGATATTCCGTCACGCGCGCCATGTCGTCGAAGAAATTCGCCTCGGTGTATTGGCCGAAATCGGTGACGCGGATTTCCTCCTCGGTGAGATCGGGCATGAGCTCGCGCAGATCCTCGATCCCGTTATAGACGCAGCGGATGGCCCCTGCGGTGAAGCGGCTGTTGCCACCCGCCTCGCTTTCCGGCGCGCGCTCGAGGACGAGGACGGAGACACCCTGCTCTGCCGCCGCCAGCGCCGCGCAAAAGGCCGCATTGCCGGCCCCGACCACCACCACGTCAATGCTCTTCGGCAGCATCTCGGATCCCTCTGGTGCCCACTTCCAAATCTTCCATAGCCCGTCTTCCCGTGGACCGCACGCGGGAAGATCGAGCCGGCCTCAGCCGCGCGCCAAGACCTTTTCGATCTCGGTCACCTCTCGGCGCAGCAGCGTGAGCAGCTCCTCGAGACGCGCAGGGGTCAAGCGCGCGGTGGTCATGTCGATGGTGAAGGTCGCGACGACATCCCGGCCATGGGGACGGATCGGCATGGCAACGGCGGAGATGCCGTCGATCAGCCAATTGCGCGTCACCGCGTAACCCTGCTTGCGCACGCCGGGAAGGAAGACCCGTATGCGCTCCTTCGTCAATCCGAACTGCTCGTAACGCGCGGCGTTCATGGCGAGGATGGCTTCGATCTCCTCCTGCGGCAGGAAGGCGAGGATGGAGAGGCTCGAGCAGCCGACACCGAGGGGAATGGCACCGCCGATCTGCCGCGCCAGCGGCTCGATCACATAGGTGCCGTCCTGACGGTCGATGCAGACAGTATCGGCGCCGCTGCGCGCCATCAACAGGATGGTCTCTCCCGTCGCCGCCGAGAGCCGCAGCAGCGCCGGCCGGCAGATGCGGCGGAAGGCCGTGCCGTCGGCCGCCTGCATCCCGAGAGAGAACAGTGCGATGCCGAGCCGGTGCCGCCGCGTCGCCGCCTCGCGCTCCACCAGGCCGTGACGCTCGAGCGCACGCAGGATGCGATGGGTCGTGGAGACATTGAGCCCGATGGCATCCGCGATCGCGGTGAGGCGCTCGCCGCCGTCACCGACGGCCGCGAGATGGCGGAGCACGGCCACGGCGCGGTCGAGGAGCTGCGCGCCCCGCGGCGCGGCTCTCGCCGGCGTCGGGCGTGCGCTGCGCCGCGGAGGGCGAGAGCGGGTTCGCGACTGCGACAGCGGCCTATTCCTATCGTTAAATTTTATATTGTGAAAAGCTTAGCTGGAAAATTCTGTATTGTAAAAACCTGTCCGCGCGCTTTTACTTTAGGAAACGCGGCGACGCGCAAATGTCGCGCGATCCGCGGAAAAACTCGGGCGGCAGCAGAAGGGAGGGACCGCGAGATGACGCAGACCGATCGTAAGGCATTGGGGCGCCGTGCATTTCTTGCGACTGGAACGGCGCTGTTGGCGGCCCCCTACGTCTGGAGTCGCCGCGCCGCGGCGGCACAGCAGCTTCTGGTCCGTACGCCGGGTGGCGCTTTCGACGACGTCAAGCGCAAGACCGTCTATGAGCCGTTCCGCCAGGCAACCGGCATCGAGATCGTGCCGGTGGCGGCCACCGTCGCGAAGCTCCTCGCCATGGTCAAGGCCGGGCAGGTCGAGGTCGACGTCATCGATACGGGAAACGACGCCCTGCTCCAACTCGAGGAGGCGGGGGCCCTGCAGCCTCTCGATTATCGCAGCTTCAAATACACCAACCCCGAGGACATCGACGCCGCGGTGCGCCTGCCCTATCAGGTGGGCTCGTTCGTCTACGCCTTCGTGCTTGGGTTCAACACCACGGCCTACCCGGTGGGGAAGGAGCCGAAATCCTGGGTCGAGTTCTGGGACATCAAGGCCTTTCCCGGCCCGCGCACCTTGGCCGATATGGCCTCGGGCGCGCCGAATCTGGAATTCGCGCTGATCGCCGACGGCGTCCCCATGGACAAGCTCTATCCCTTGGACATCGATCGCGCCTTCAAATCCATGTCCCGGGTGAAGCCGGCGATCCACAAGTTTTGGGACACGGGCGCGCTCTCGGCGCAGATGATGGCGGACAAGGAGGCGGTTTTGGGCGCCATCTGGAGCACGCGGTTGCAAGTCGCGGCCGACGGCGGCGCTCCGCTCGCGGCGCAATGGAACCAGAACCAGATCCTGGTCCAGGCCTATGGCCTCGCGAAGGGCGCGCGGAACAAGGAGGCCGGCGAGAAATTCATCGATTACAGCTTGAGCCCGGAGGTCCAGGCCCGCTGGCTCGGCGCCTACAAGGCCATCCCGACCAACCAGAAGGCCTATCCGTCCACGGCTCGGCAGCTGATCGACCCGGCCACCAATCTCCCCTGGACCAAATCCAAGGGCTTCATGACTGACATCAAGTGGTGGGCGCAAAATCGCGCCAAGGTGAATCAGGCCTGGTCGAACTGGATTCTGTAGCCGCCGGAGTAGTGTCGGGCTATAGGCGTCCCAATCATTCAAGGCAGGCAAGGAGGTCGTATCCCGTGTTCTCGGTTATCGATACCGGCATCGCGCGCTCAAAGGCTCCCGTGAACGGCACCGTCCGTGCCGGCGATCGCGTTTATACGACGCAGATACCCAAGGACCCGAAGACGGGTGCCGTGGTCGAGGGCGACATCACCGTGCAGATGCGCCGCACGCTCGAGAATCTGAAACTCTCGATGGAAGCGGCCGGGGGCAGCTTGCGCGACGTAGCGCAGGTTCTGATTTTCATTACGGACGCCAAGGATTTCGACGCGATGAATCGCGTCTATACGGAATACTTCGCCGAGCCCTATCCGACGCGGGCGACCGTCGTGGTGAAGGAGCTGATCGGCGGCAAGACGAAAGTGGAAATCCAAGCTCAGGCATGGCTCGGACGCTGACGGCCGGGTGCCGGGAGGCGGGCGAGGGTGTCTCGCCCGGCAAGGGCGCCGTCGAGCTTCGCGGCGTCACCAAGCGCTATGGCGAGGAAAAGGTTGTCGATAGCGTCGATATTGCCGTCCGCCCGGGCGAGTTCTTCTCGCTCCTCGGCCCCTCGGGCTCGGGAAAGACCACCACCTTGATGATGGTGGCGGGCTTCACCGGAATCGACGAGGGGCGCCTCCTCGTGGACGGCGCCGATCTCGCCGCCATGCCGCCGCAGCGGCGCGGCTTCGGCATCGTTTTCCAAAACTACGCCGTCTTCCCCCATCTCAATGTCTTCGAGAACGTCGCCTTTCCGCTGCGAGCGCGGCGCATGCGAAACGCCGAAGTCGAGCGCCGCGTCGCCTGGGCGCTGGAGCTCGTCAGGCTGGAGTCCTTCGCGCGCCGCTTCGCCCATCAGCTCTCGGGCGGCCAGCAGCAGCGCGTGGCGATCGCCCGGGCCATCGTCTTCCATCCCAGCATCGTGCTGATGGACGAGCCCCTCGGCGCCCTCGACAAGAACCTGCGCTACGACATGCAAGTGGAGATCAAGGACATCCAGCAGCGCCTCGGCATGACGGTGATCTACGTCACCCACGATCAGGAAGAGGCGATGAACATGTCCGACCGCATCGCCATCATGAATCGCGGCCGGATCGAGCAGATCGGGCCGCCGCGCGAGGTTTATGAGCGCCCGGCCAACGGCTTCGTGGGCCGCTTTCTCGGCGAAGCCAATCTGCTCGCCGGCACCGTGGGATCGGTGCGTGGCGGGCAGGCGATCTTCCGCGCCGCAAACGGACTGGAATGGCGCGCCGAGGCATGGGAGGGGATTCAGGAGGGGACGCCTGCGACCCTTTTCGTTCGGCCGGAGAAGGTGATGCTGACGGCGGCGGCGCCGGATATCGGCGGTCTAGGAATGAACCGCGCCGAAGGCCGCATCCGGCGCCGCTCCTTTCTCGGCAATATGATCCGTTGCGTCGTCGAGATCGGGCAGGAGGCTCAGGTCACGGTCGACATGCCGAATCTCGGGACGGCCCGGCCCCCCGAGATCGGCAGCAGCGTCGCCATCGCCTGGCCTGTCGCCAACAGCTTGATCCTGCAGGCTTGAGCGTGACCTCCGCCCGCCTTCGTGACCGCTCGGCGCTGCTGCTCCTGCCCAGCTACGCCATGCTGGCGCTGGTGTTCGTCCTGCCCTTGATCTGGTTCTTCATCCGCACCCTATTTATCGACGGGAGCCCTGCGGTGCTGCCTACCGCGATCGCGAGCGTCGCCACCTCGCGTCCCATGCTGATCGCGACGGTAACGACGAACTGGATTTCGCTCCTGGTGACGGTGACCGTCCTGCTGCTCGGCTACCCTATCGCTTATTATCTTGCCAACCGCAGCGGCTTGCGCTTCACGCTGGTTGTGTTCTGCGTCGTTGTGCCCTATTTCACCAGCATCATCGTGCGCACCTATTCCTGGATGGTGCTGCTGGGCCGCAACGGGATATTCAACCAGGCGCTCACCACTCTGGGGCTGATCGACCACCCCTTGCCAATGCTCTACAATAAATTTGCGATCGTGGTCGGCATGGCCTACGTGCTTCTCCCCTATATGGTGCTGACGCTCTACGCCGCCATGAAGGCCATCGACCCGACCCTGCTGCGCGCCGCCCGCGCGCTGGGCGCCAGCGGATCCTATGTGTTCCGGCGCGTCTATCTGCCGCTCAGCCTGCATGGTGTGATCTCGGGTTCCCTGATCGTCTTCATCCTCTCGATCGGCTTCTTCATAACGCCGTCGCTGATGGGGGGACCTTCGGATGTGATGGTCGCCATGCTGATCGAGCGCTCCGTCGAGATCACGCTCGATTGGCGGAGCGCTGCGATCATGTCGCTCTTCCTCCTCGTGGTCACGCTGGCGCTCTACGCGATCTATTGCCGAGCCACGGATGTCCGCCGCTTGATGGGAGGCGCGCGATGACGCGCGGAACGCAGCGATTCCTTCCGCTCTTCGTGACGTTCATCTGCTTGGTCCTGATTCTGCCGATTGTCATCGTCATCGTCCTGGCCTTCAGCGGCCAGGAATTCCTGAAGTTCCCGCCCGACACCCTGTCGCTGCGCTGGTTCGGTGTCTTTTTCGGCGATTCCCGTTGGCGCGCCGCCCTATGGTCGAGCGTGGCGATCGCCGTCATCGCCTGCGTCGTCGCCACGATCGTAGGGTTCTTGGCCTCCTACGCCCTCGTGCGCGGCAGCATGGGGGGCAAGAAGATCATCCTTTCCATCATGCTGTTGCCAATGATCGTGCCCACGGTGATCACAGCGATCGCCATGTATTTCCTCTCCGCCCGCCTGGGACTGGTCGGGAACGTGCTCTGGGTTGGCTGCTGCCATGCTGTGATCGCCTTGCCGGTGGTCCTGCTCATCCTCCTCTCGACCTTGCAGGGCGTCGACGTGAACCTCGAGCGCGCAGCGCTCAGCCTGGGTGGCAGCCGGGCGCGCGTGATGCTTCGCGTCGTGGCGCCGATCGCAATGCCCGGCATCGTATCCGCGGCCCTCTTCGCCTTTCTCGCCTCGTTCGACGAGCTGATCATCTCGCTGTTCCTCACCAATGTCGCCACGCAGACCTTGCCGGTGCGGATCTGGAACAGCCTTCACCTCGAGATTGAGCCGGTCATCGCGGCGGTGAGCGCCTTCTTGATCGGCATCACGGCTGCCATCCTGCTGCTTGATGGCGTGCTGCGCCGACGCCGCTCGGCGCGTCTTTAGCGTCGAAAAGAGGAGATGGGCTTGCATCCGCATTTCCCGGTTCGAGAATTCTCCGATCGCGTGGGCCGCCTGCGGACGGCCATGCGCGAGCGGAGCGTCGACATCGCGTTACTCGACGAGTTCGAGGCGATGGCTTGGCTGTCGGGTTACGGCAATTCGGAGAACCGCTGGCGCTGCGTCGGCATTCCCCTGGAGGGCGCGCCCTTTTTTCTTATCCGCGCGCTGGATGCGGGACCCTGCCGGCAGCGTATCTGGTTCGACGACGTTGTCGCCTTCAAGGACTGGGAGGATCCGGTACGAAAACTGGCCGATATCTTGGCGCGCCGCGGCCTGTCGCGTGGTGCCATCGGGCTCGACCTCGGCTCCTACAGCATGCCGGCGGCGCGCTTCGCGGCGGTCCAGGCGGCGCTGCCCGGTGCCCGCTTTGTCGATCTCGGCCCCCTGGTGAACGAGCTGCGTCTCATAAAATCACCGGCGGAGGTCGCGCTTCTGCGGAAGGCGGCAGGCATTGCGGACGAGGCGCTGCGCCGCGCCGCAACCGCCTGTATTCCCGGCGGATCGCAGCGCGCCGCCGCCAAGGCGGCGATGGCGGCCTTCGTCGAGCTCGGCGCCGATCCCGGCGGGCCGGGTCCGATTTCCGCTGGCCGCGGTTGGGATTTCCTTCACGCGCATCCCGACGAAGCCGCGCTGGCGAAGGGCGACGTCGTCCATCTCGAGCTGGTCCCGCGCATCGGCGGCTATGGCGCGCGCCTCATGCGCTGCGTGACAGTCGGGCGACCGTCGCCGGAGCTCGCGCGCGCGGCCGAAAGGCTCGTCGTTTTGCAGGATCGCCAGATCGCGGCCATGCGGCCCGGTGTGATCGCCGAGGAGGTCGACGCCATCCTGCGGGAAGGCGTGCTGGCGACGGGTTTGCGCGAGAGCTTCGACAATATCACCGGTTACACTTTAGGGTTCTATTCTCACGCGACTCCGCGCACGAGCGACTTCACCCGGATTTTCCACCCCCGGGCGCGCTGGCGCATCGAGCCGGGAATGGTCTTTCACATGTATGTCTCGGCGGCAGGAGCTTCGTTCAGCGAGACGGTGTTGGTCACCGAAATGGGCGCGGAGCGGCTCACGCGATTGCCGCGGACGCTCATTGTCAATGAATGAATAACGAGGGAAGGCGGCGATCATGAGCGTCACGCAACACGATACCATCGTCCTCGGCGCCGGCGTCGCCGGCCTGGCGACGGCGCTTTATTTGCAGCGCGCCGGCGTCAAGGTCACCATCATCGATCCCTTGCCGCCCGCCGGGGGCACCTCGTTCGGCAATGCGGGCATGATCAGCGCCGATACCGCTGCGCCGATCGCCATGCCGGGCATGCTGCGGCAGGTGCCGCGATGGCTCACGGACAAGACGGGCCCGCTCGTCGTGCGCCCGAGCTATTTTCCTCGCGCTCTGCCCTGGCTCCTGCGCTGGATCGAGGCCGGGCGCCTTTCCCGGGTGATGGCGATCTCCGACGCCATGCGCGCGCTCCACCGCGACTCCTTCGCGTGCTGGCAGGAATTGCTGGGATCGTCGCTATTCCATGCGATGATCCGCCAAACCGGGCAGGTGCAAATCTGGGAGGGCGAGGAGGAAAGCGCGAGCGCCAAGGTCGAACGTCAATTGCGCGAACGCCACGGCATTCGCGCCGATATGCTCGGTCCCGACGAGCTGCGTCAAATGTTCCCCGGGATCTCGCGCAACATCACGCGCGGCCTCATCGTGCCCGGAAACGGGTTCACCATCAATCCCGGCCGCCTCGTCCGCACCCTCGGCGAGCTGTTCCGCAAGGATGGCGGCGAGCTCGTGGCGGAGCGGGCGCTGAAGCTGATCCCCTATGAGCGCGGTACGGGATACATGGTGATGACCAATATCGCCAATCGGGTGGGGCGGCGCGTGGTGGTCGCCACCGGCGCATGGTCGCGGGAGCTCCTGGACCCGTTGGGGCTGAAGCTGCCGCTCGAGACCGAGCGCGGCTATCACGTCATGCTGCCGGAGTCGAATGTGAGACTCTCAGCGCCGATCAGCTTCAAGAGCCGTGGCTTCGGTATCACGCCGATGGAGGAGGGGTTGCGCATTGCCGGCACGGTGGAAATCGGCGGCCTCAAGGCGCCGCCCGACGAGCGGCGTGCCACCATCCTCATCGAGCACGCCCGCCGCCTCTTTCCCGAGCTGCAGCACGGCGAGCCGCAGATATGGATGGGTCACCGCCCGTCGACGCCGGACAGCCTGCCTGTCCTTGGCGAAGCGCCGGGCCATCCCGGCCTCTATCTGGCCTTCGGCCATGGGCATTTCGGCATGACAGGGGGGCCGCCGAGCGGGCGCCTCGTGGCGCGACTGATCACGGGCGTCGCGACAGAGATCGATCCTACTCCCTACAGCATCCGTCGCTTCGGCATTTGAAGAGCTCGACGTCGCGCAGCCGGCCTACGCGCCGACCAGCGCCGGCAGTCCGGCGAGCGACGTGATCTCGTGATCGGGCCTTCCCGGTAATCGCTCGGCACGCTGGCCGTAACGGTTGCACCAGACGACGCGCAGGCCGAAGGCGGACGCGGCATAGGCGTCCCACGCATTCGACGATTGGAACGAGATCGCGCCGCGCTCGACGCCGAGGCGGTCGACGGCGAGCTGATAGACCTTCGGATGCGGCTTGTAGACGCCCACCTCTTCGACCGAGAGGATCGCATCGAGCAGGCCGCCGATCTTGGCGTCCTCGACGGCGGCCTTGAGCATGTCGGGAGAGCCATTCGAGAGAATGGCGGTTGCGAGTCCCTTCGCCTTCAGCCGCGCCAGCATCTCCGGCACCTCGGGGAACGTCTCGAGCGTCAGGTAGAGCTCCATCAGCCTCCCGCGCAGCGCGCGATCGTCGATGCCAACGGTCTCCATGGCGAAATCCAGCGCATCGCCCGTGACTTGCCAAAAATTCGCATGCCTGCTTTGAAGGGCGCGAAGCCAGGTATATTGGAGCTGCTTCTCGCGCCAGAGCGCGGTCAAGCGCTCATGCTGGTCGCCCAGGACATCCTTGCAGCGCGCCGCCGCCGACGCGTAATCGAAGAGAGTGCCGTAAGCGTCGAATACGCAGGCGCGAATGCCCGCGAGACGCACGCCGCTTCCGCTCATGCCTCACCCCCCTTTGCCGAATGGGTCCACCAACCTGGCCGGGCAAGCGTCATATCGCATTCCGCGAGCCGCGGAAAGCAGGCGGCGCCGCGAAGGAGGATCAATGGCCGACGAGCGTCCCGTCGTCGTCGGCTGCGGGCGCACCTTGCTTGAGCCGCAGGCGACCGCTCTTATCCACCCAAAGCCGATATTCACCAAGCCGGGGCAGATTGGGGCTTTGCCAATCGGCGCCGAAGCGCACGCCCCCGCCATCACCACCGACCTCGATGCCGTCGAAGCCGTTAAGGTAGTCGACGGTGCCGTTGCATCCGACGAGGGTTGCGCTCGCTCCGCGCTTTCCGCTCAGCTTGGCGAGCCCGGCGCCTTGCGCGCGTCCGCCGCCGAATCCGGTGCAGCCGACCATGACGAGGTCGGAGACGACATAAGCGCGGATCAGGGCCTTCTGATTAAAGACCGAATAGGCTGTGCAGCCGATCAGCGCGCCGAAATTCTGCAGCCAGATTCCGGCGTCTCCGCGCGCGAAGCCGTTCGCCTGCTCGTGATTGTTCTCGAAGCCGCAATTGGAAAGCAGCGTGCAGCCATTCTCGGCGGCGAGTCCGAACAGCCCGTTCAGCAGGAGATAGCAGCCATGGAAGCTGACGTCGTAGCAGCCATTGACGAGGGTGGCCCCGTGATGGCCGTTGTCGCCGAAGATGCAGGCGAAGACGTGGATCGCCGATAATATTCCGGCCCGGACGCCATGCCCGAACGTGGCGCCGTTCCCTTTGTTCTTGCGGAAATAGCCATTGACGATCTGGCCTTCGAAGACATTGCCGATGAGCCGACAGCCATCACCGCCGCAGCTCTGAACCACCACGTCCCTGAGGCAGAAATTGTAGAGCGCCTTGTCCTTGTGCTCGCATTCGAGATAGATACCGTGCCCCTCGCGCCCGGTGCCCAGGATGTCGAGTCCCTCGAGCAGCAGAAAGCGGGCATAGGCATGGCAGACCACTTCGAGAACATTGCTCCTGTCCTCGATCGCGGAGAGCAGGCGCGCCCCGTGCGCCATGATGCCCCACCGATGCCCGACATTGGTATTGACCGTGACGCGCAGGCTTCGCGTGATCTTATAGGCGCCCGGCGGGATGACGAGGAAGCCGCCCGCTTCGCTGAAGGCGGCATCCAAAGCGCGCTGCAAGGCGGCCGTATCGTCCGTCGTACCGTCGCCGACGACGCCGTGCTGGCTCGCCGATACCATGCGTCGTGGCGGCTCTGCGACCTCCGCCGTTGCGGCGAGCCCTGCAACCGGCGTCATCCCGAGCGCCAGGCCGGATCCGGCCGCCAGCATGCCGCGGCGACTGAGAACGCCTGGTCCCATTAGCCGAAGCCTCTGCGGCGCATGGCCGCCGTCGCCAAGACGAGGCGAGCGGGCGGGATCGGCTGGACGCCGGTCGCCTCCCGGGCAAGCGCGCGCTGATGAAGCACGGCGCCGGCCGCGGCGAGGAACAGCACCGCCCAGGCGAGCGGCCCCACATAAGCCCCCGACGCTTGGCCGAGGATCGCCCAACTCAGCCAACAGAAGGCGGGGCTCGGCACGCCGAGAATCCTGAGCCAGACCGTGACGGCCGCGAGCGTGATCGAGCCCCAGATCAGACCGAGATAGATCCAGTGCAGCCAGAAGTAATTGATCACCAGCTCCGTAGCCGGGCTGACGATGGCCCAGGCGGTGGAATAAGCCGGCGAGCGCACATAGACATTGATAACCTCGTTTTCGATGAACGGCTCGCCGGTGAGGCCGGCGCCGGCAACGGGGTAATGCTTGATGACATCCTCGGCCGCCAGGGCGGGCCCGAGCACGCGGTAGAAGAAGCTCGCGTCATTGCCCGAGGTGATCTCCTTCATGCGCGCCGCAAAGATCGTATTGGCCATGATGACGAAGGCGAACAGCATCACGCCGGCGAAGCAACCGACGCGCAGCAGGTGCGCGAAGTCGAGCTGGTTCCGGCCCGGTCCACCCTTGCGGCCGACGAGGAAGAGCTCGTAGGGGAGCACCAGTAGCAGCAGGAGGAGAAGCGTGGGGCCGGGCATCGCGAAGACGCCGAGCCCCATGAGGGCCACGTAGCCGAGCAGCTTCCAGCGCCAGCGGCTGAGCACCAGCCACAGGAAGGTGAAGAGCGAGTAGCAGAACGTGACCGACGCCGGCTCGGACGCGAAGAATTTCGGGCGCACCCGATTATAGAGCAGCATGTCCCTGAGGTCGTTCTCGTAGATGCCGCGGCTGTAGAGGTGCTCCCGAACCATGTCGCTGATCGGCCGCAGCCCCGCATAATCCTCGAGCAGACAGCCGATCAGGATCACCACGGAGAAGCTGAGAAACAGCTTCGCCATCTGCCGGCGGCTCGCCTGCGTCACAGTGAGAAAGAGGGCGTAGCCGATGACGAGCGAATAAGTGAGCTGCAACAGCCCATTGAAGCGGCGCCCAAGGAAGGAGATGTTCGTCGCGCAGAGGATGGAGACGAGATAGAGAAAGACGACGGCAAGAAAGGCCGAAAGAGCGGCCGGCGTAATCTGGTCGCGCCGCCGCCAGAGCATGATCATTCCGGCGATCCCCGCGGGGGCCGAGGGAAAGGGGACCCTCGCCGAGATCTGAATCGTGTAATGGGTGTAGACGCCGATCAGGAAAATGCAGATCAGGGCCATATCGGCCCACCGCAGTCGCGGACGGGTCGGATCTTTCGACGGCACGGGAAATTCCCGGGCGATAAGCGAGATCTTCAGCCGGCTTGCCCGGTCCTGCCGCCGATCGCTGCGTACGAGGCTCATCACCGGTCCTTCGTCGTCCGCCCGTGATCGGGTCGCCCTCCGCTGCGAGTAATGGAATGGGAGCGGAATAGGGCAGGTCGCATGTCCCCGATCACCTCGCCGTCGCCAAATCTTTAGCCGAAACCATCCCGTCGCGGGATCGCCGGATCCCTCGTGAGCCGGCATTTGCGCATATGAGCCTCGCCCGGTGTTGTGATGATTCGGGGGCGGCGCACGGGGATTTTCCCCGGGGAGGGAACAGCTCCTCAGAATGCCGGGCAGCGGACAGACTCTTCCGCCTCCCCGTCGGGGAAATCACAAAAAGATCACGAGAAGCGCGGGATCACGGCGGCTACGCTATTGGCTGCCAGCCAGTAAAGCCAAACTACCCCATCTCCTGCCCCGCAATATATTGAGGAACGATCTTGTCGATACCCGAAACGACGGAGCCGTTCTCAATCGGCCTGACGAAAAGGCTGTATAAGAGCCAAATTACCAAGCGCCTCATTATTCACGCAAAACGACTGGCCCGGCATTATGGCATCGAAATAAAGAGATATATTGCGCCGACGGAAGAGAAATTCAGCAATTGGATGTACTATTCGAATCTGCTCGAATCGGCGTGGCGAAGCAATGCCGCGGCGGCCGGGAACGAGCTGGATGCGCGATTCGTCGATTATTGCATCGCCAATCACCAGCGCTCCAAGTCTCAGATTTTTCAAGATCTCCTCGTCCTGTTCCTCCTCGGTGAAAAGGAAGGCGGCTTCTTCGTCGAGTTCGGCGCCGCCAACGGGATAAGCCTGAGCAACTCCTTCTTGCTCGAGAGATCGTTCGGCTGGCGTGGCATTCTCGCCGAGCCGGCACGGATATGGCACAAGGCCCTCGCCGAGAACCGCGGCTGCGCCATCGATCGGCGCTGCGTCTGGTCCCGCTCCGGCGAGACGCTCGAATTCAACGAGACCGACAACTCCGAGCTCTCGACCCTCAACCAATATTCGATGCGCGACAATCACTCAAAGGCGCGAAGGCTCGGACATTCCTATTCCGTCGAGACGGTTTCCCTGTGCGACCTTCTGAAGGACCACGGCGCGCCTCCCGTAATCGATTATCTCTCGGTTGACACCGAGGGATCGGAATACGAGATTTTAAGCAATTTCGATTTCTCCGCCTATGCGGTGAGCCTCATTACCGTCGAGCACAATTACGCCTCTCCCGATCGCGAGAACATCGCAAAGCTGCTCACCGAGAATGGCTTCGAGCGCATATTCGCGAGCTATTCGTTGTTCGACGATTGGTACGTCCACGCCTCCCTTCTCGAGGATCGAGCCGCGACGTAGTCCGAGCGCTCTTCTTGCCCTCGCCGCAGTCGTCGATATCGCCTATACCCCACCCCCTGTTCTGGCGCATCATGCCTTCGCGCCGCTTATCGCCGCGCTTCGAGCCGCGAGGTCGCAAGCGAAGGCAGCGATATGCGCACGATGTCATTGGGGACCATAGCGATGGGCTTCGCTTTGCTGCGCGGAATCCGCGTGCTCGATCTCAGTCAATACATCCCGGGACCGTATACGACGCGCCTGCTCGCCGATCTCGGCGCCGATGTCCTGAAGATCGAGCCGCCGGGCGGCGAGCCGATGCGGCGGATCGGCGTCGCGGATCGCGACGGTGTGGCGCCCGAATACAAGGTGATCAACGGCGGAAAGTCGGTGCTCGAGCTCGACCTCAAATCCCTCGAGGGAAAGAAGGCCCTCGAGGCCTTGCTGCCCGCGGCGGATATCCTCGTCGAATCCTACCGTCCGGGGGTCCTGGCCCGACTGGGATTCCCGCCGGAACGCCTCAAGCTAATCAATCCGCGGCTGGTGCATTGCGCCTTGTCGGGATGGGGGCAAACGGGCCCCTATCGAGACAAGCCGGGACACGACATCAACTACATGGCGCTCGGCGGTGGCCTGATCGCCTCGGGAGCGACGGCGGCGCCGGTGATGGGCTTCCCTCCGGTTTCCGATTACGCGAGCGCGCTTCACGCGGCTCTCACGATCGTGGCGGCGCTTTTCGCCCGCGAGCGCGGCGAGCCTCGCACGCATCTCGATGTCAGCCTGATGGAGACGGTGCTGGCCTGGCAAAGCATCTCGCTTACCCTCGCGGCGCGCGCGCAGCCGCCGCAGCGTGGCCGCGCCCTTCTCAACGGCGGGCTGGCGTCCTACAACGTCTATGTCACGGCCGATGGCCGCTTCGTGTCGCTCGGCATCGTTCGCGAGCGGAAGTTCTGGAGCAACTTCTGCGAGGCGGTGGGACGCTCCGATCTGATCGCGCGCTTCGACGAGCCTCTGCCCCAGGTCGATCTGATCGAAACCGTGGCGGCGCTCTTTGCCGGCGCGCCGCTGACTCATTGGCAAGGCGTCCTCGCTTCGGCGGAGACCTGCTTCGAGCCCGTCGCCGATCTTCGCGACGTGCCGCAGCATCCGCAGGTTCAAGCTCGGCGCCTCATCCAAGCGACGGAGGGCACGGAGCCCCTTATCGAGGTGCGATATCCCGCCTGGCTCGACGGCGAGCCGCCGCAGCCGCGCCGGGCGATGCGCGTAATCACCCTCGACGATCTGCCCGAGGCGTGGTGCGATCAATCGTCGCTCGGTGTCTCGCGCGCCGATTCGGCGGCGAGGAAACCCGCCTCGGGTTGAGACACGGTTTGCCGCGGCGCATCTTCGTCATCACACCGTGAAAGCGCACAGCCCGCCGTCAATCAGGAGATTCTGCCCGGTGATGTAGGCGGCATGACGGCTGCAGAGGAACGCGCAGACGGCGCCGAACTCCTCCGGAAGCCCGGCGCGGCCCATCGGTACCTTGGCGATCAGCTTCTCGGCGGTGGCGCCCAGCTCGCGAATGCGCTCGGTCGCGATGGTTCCGGGCAGCAGGTTGTTGATGGTGACGTTCTGCGGTGCGACCTGGCGGGCGACCCCAGCCACATAGCCGGTCAAGGCGAGCCGCGTAGCGTTCGAAAGATCGAGCTGCGGCACCGGCGACCGCACCGTCATCGAAGTAACGTTGACGATGCGGCCGAACCCCCGTTGCGCCATGCCGTCGACGCTGGCGCGGATCATCTCGACAGCCGAGAGGAAATTGGTCTCGATGGCCGCCGACCAATGCGCCGCCGTCAGCTTGCGGAAATCCATGCTCGGCGGCCCGCCGGCATTGGTGATCAGGATGTCGATCTCCGGGGAGGCCGCGAGCGCTGCCTCCCTGCCCGCCGCCGCCGCGATATCGGCGACAACGAACCGCGGCGCCGCTCCGGTCTCTGCCGCGATCCTGGCAGCCGCCGCCGCCAGCGCCTCCTTGCTCCGCGAGACCAGGGTCACGGCGACGCCCTCGCGCGCGAGTGCTGCTGCGCAGGCAAATCCCAATCCACGGGAGGCGCCGCAGACGAGGGCGCGTCTGCCCGCAATGCCGAGATCCATGATGGCCTCTTGCGGATGTTATGAAAGCTCTGTCGACCTCTCGGCGATGATCCCTGTTCAGGCGCCGCGCCCCGGCGAGGTACAATCGCCGCCATGCGCGACCTCGTAATGCCGCGCGAAAGTGTCGAAAGATGAGAGGACGGTGCGGGCTTCGGGCTCGACGATTGCGGTCTCGATATCGCTGCCTGCGAACGCTTCGATCGCCGCCCGCGAATCCCACAGGGTGACGGCCAGGAACTCGACGCCGCCGGTGACCTCGCGACGAAGCAGATAAGCGCCGTGATGGCCGGCGATCCTGGCCAGAGCGGGGAAGACGGTCGTCGTGACGTGCTTGAAATAGGCGTCGGCGTTTGCGCTTGTGGCTTGGCCGCGCCAGATGCGAGCGATCATGTCGTCTCGACAGTCAGACCTGTGATGGCGTGCAAGCGCCATCATGACGAGAGCATGGCGGCCGGTATTGGCGAAAATTGCAGCCGCGATTGCCCCTATCAGGGGCCTTGGATGGACCTTAAGATGGTCTCGCTGCTGGGCGGGTAGAGGAAGCGAAGTCGTGGCGCGGGTGGATCTGAGGAACGTCAGCCGCTACTGGTGGGATCGGCATGTGCCGGGCCTGAGCCTGATGCATGCGGATTTCACCACCCATGAGTACCCGCCCCACAGCCACGAGGCCTTCGTAGTCGCCGTGACCGAGGTCGGCGGGTCGATCATCAAAAGCCGCGGGGTGATCGAGGAGGCGCATGCGTCGGAGCTCTTCGTCTTCAACCCGGCCGAGCCCCATGCCGGCTGGATGGGCTGGAGCCGGCACTGGCGATATCGCTCCCTCTATCTCACTCAGTCGGCGATGGACGAGGTCGCGCGGGGCCTGGGCATCGAGCGCGTCCCGTATTTCACGCGGAACATGTTCCCCGATCGCGACCTCATCGATGGCTTCCTGGCGCTCCATCGCTCGCTCCAGGACGGGCATGACCTCTTCCATGAGCGCGAGCTCCTGATCGGGACCTTCGGCCGGCTGTTCCGGCGTCACGGCAGCGGCGGGAGCCGCATCGAGCCGCCAGTGCGCGACCGCGCCGTCGTCGATAGGGCGATCGCCGAGATGCGGGCGCGCTACGCTGAGGCGGTTCGCCTCGAGGCGCTCGCCGATCTCGTTGGCCTGACGACGTTCCAGTTGATCGGGGCCTTCCGGCGCGCGGTCGGGCTGACCCCCCATGCCTATCTCACGCAAATCCGCTTGAGCATGGCCTGCCGCCACCTCCGGCGTGGCGTGCCGATCGCGGAAGCAGCTGCCGTTTCCGGCTTTTACGATCAGAGCGCGCTCACGAGGCACTTCAAGCGGCGCTACGGCATCACGCCGTCGCAATTCGCTCGAGCGGCGAAAGAGCGCGCGGGATCACCGTCAATTTTCGCCAATACGGCAGCATCCCTCTCGGCTTAATGCCCTTTCGTAGCATGATGGACAGCCGCGATCGACGGTGAAGCGATGCCGCATCTTTTTTGCCATGACCATCCCGAGACCTTGACTCTGGAGACCCGCGTCGTCGGTGCCTCGCCTGGGCGAGTAGCCCTGGCGGAGTCTCCTTTCTATCCGGGCGGCGGCGGGCAGCCTGCAGATCGCGGCACGCTCCGCTGGCAGCAGGGCGAGGCCCGCGTGATCGGGTTCGAATACGAGGGCGCCAGGCTCTGGCATCTTCTGGACGCCCAAAGCGAGATCAGCGGCGCCGTCGAGGCGGTCGTGGATGCGAGATTCCGCCGCATCATGCGGCAGCTCCACACCGATACCCATATCCTCAATGCCTTCGTCTATCAGAGCTTCGATGGGGCGCTGGTGACCGGCGTACAGATGTATGAGGACGGCAGCGCGCGCATGGATTTCGACGTGCCCGGCGCCGACAACGATCGCCTGCGCTCGCTCGAAGCGCCGATCAATGACGTCATTAGGCAGGACCTCGGCCTCCGTTTCGACTATGTCCCTCTCGAAGCGGCGCAAGCGCAGCATGGGTTGATCCGGAGCCGATCGGTAGCGCCGCCGCCCACGCCGGACGGCAAGATCCGCATCGTGGAGATCGCCGGCCTTGATCGCCAGGCCTGCGGCGGCACCCATCTTCTCTCGACCGGCGGCTCACCACTCATCCGCATCCTCAAGATCGACAACAAGGGGCGCCATAATCGCCGGGTCCGCATCGGGCTTACGGAGCTTCCACCCGCCGAATAGCCTCGCCGGCTACCGCAGGGCGGCAAGCTGATGCCGTCGCGTCGCATGACGAGGTGGACGAGGGGGTCCGCGAGGAGGTCATCGAGCCGCGGCTCCTCGCCGGCGCAGCGCCAGTCATTGCCCTGACGAGGCCCGATCGCCGTCCGGTTGCGGATCGGATGGCGTTCGGACATGAAGCTCCTTTCGACGCCCCGTCGGGGACGCTCACGCTATCGGGCAGTTCTCACACGTGCTGGAGAATGCCCCGCAGGCTCACCACGCCCGAGGCGCAAATCGCCGGCGGTAGGGCGGCCATCCGCCGTCGGCTGATACCAGACGGTGATCTCGGCGAGCGCTGCCGCCCAGGCTTCGGCGGCGTCGGTATCCGCGATCTCGTAGGCATCGAAGCCGCAGCGATGCATGAAGAGGAGCTGGTCGCGCAGCACCTGCCCGATGGCGCGCAGCTCACCTCTGTAGCCATAGCGCTCGCGCAGCAGGCGCGCATGGCTATAGGCGCGCCCGTCGGTGAATTTGGGAAATTCCAGGGCGATGAGCGCGAAGTATCCAACATCGTTGGCGATCGCCTGGGGATGCTGCGCCGATTTGAGGCGAAGGCCGAGAGGCGCCGAGCGACTGGTGAGGAGATTGTGCTCGCGCTGCCAGCGCTCGAGGCTCACCGCGACGGCGTCATTGGCCGGCACGGGTGCATCATCGGCGAGGAAGCGCCAATGATCGTCCACGATCTTGCCCCGCTTAAGCAGCGGCATAGAGCTTCTCCTTAAAAGGGTGCAGGCCGATCCGCCGGAAGGTGTCGATGAAGCGCTCGCCGTCGCGGCGCGCCTCCAGATAGGTGGCGACGATTCGCTCGACCGCATCGACGACCTCGCCGGCCGCGAAGGCGGGGCCGACGATGGTGCCAAGCGCCGCATCCTCCTCGGCATGCCCGCCGAGGGTCACCTGATAGAATTCCTCGCCCTGCTTGTCGACGCCGAGGATGCCGATATGGCCTACATGATGATGGCCGCAGGCGTTGATGCAGCCGGAAATCTTGATGCGCAGCTCGCCGATCTCCTCCTCGCATTCCAGTGCTGCCAGGCGCTTGCTGATGGCTTGCGCGATCGGGATCGAGCGGGCATTGGCGAGGCTGCAATAATCGAGGCCCGGGCAGGCGATGATATCGGTGGCCAGGCCGAGATTCGGCGTTGCCAGCCCATGTTGCCGGAGCTTCTCCCAGAGTGCCGGAAGATCGGCCTGCTTCACGTGCGGAAGAACGAGATTCTGCTCATGGGTGACACGCACCTCGCCCAGGCTGAAGGCTTCGGCGAGGTCGGCCACCGCTTCCATCTGCTCGGCGCTGGCATCCCCGGGAGTCTGGCCAATTGCCTTGAGGGAGACGTTCACGATGGCGTAGCCGGGCTGGCGGTGTTCCGCGATATTATGGCGGATCCAGCGCGCGAAGGCCGCGCTCTCGCGGCGCTTTGCCTCTAAGGCGGCGACGGGGATAGCGATCCGCTCATAGGCGGGCGGGGCAAAATAGGTGCGAGTCCGCGCAATAGTCCCATCCGGCAGCGTGAGCGCGCCGCCCTTGATCTGGGCCCATTCCTCTTCGACCCGTGCGGTGAAGGTTTCGATGCCCAACTCATGCACGAGAATCTTGATGCGCGCCTTGAACAGGTTGTCGCGGCGGCCGAACTCGTTGTAGATGCGCAGGATCGCCTCGAGATAGGAGAGCAGATGCCGCTCCGGAAGGAAGCGGCGCACCGTCTTGGCCAGCATGGGCGTGCGTCCCTGGCCGCCACCGACGACGACCTCGAAACCGATCTCCCCTGCCTCGTTCCGGCGGATGAAGAGCCCGATGTCGTGGGTCTTGACGGCGGCGCGGTCGCGCGCCGCGCCTGTGATCGCGAATTTGAACTTGCGCGGAAGGAACGAGAATTCCGGATGAAGCGTCGCCCATTGGCGGATGATCTCTGCATAGATGCGCGGATCCTCGATCTCATCGGCGGCGACGCCGGCATATTGGTCCGCCGTCACGTTGCGGAAGGAATTGCCGCTCGTCTGTATGGCGTGCATCTCGACCGTCGCCAGCTCGGCCAGGATGTCCGGCACCTCCGCCAGCTTCACCCAGTGATATTGAATATTCTGGCGCGTGGTGAAATGGCCGTAGCCCTTGTCGTAGCGCCGCGCGATATGGGCGAGCATGCGAAGCTGGCGGACCGACAGCACCCCATAGGGGATGGCCACGCGCAGCATGTAGGAATGGAGCTGGAGATAGACGCCGTTCATCAGGCGGAGCGGCTTGAACTCCTCTTCGGAGAGCTTGCCGTCGAGCCGCCGGCGCACTTGATCGCGGAACTGCGCCACCCGCTCGGCGACGAGGCGGTGGTCGAACTCATCGTACCTGTACATGGCTAAGCGACCTCTCCTGCCTGGTAGCCGAGATCGGCGCGGATCGTCGGGCCGCGACTGCGGATGCGCTCGCGCAGGCGCGCCGGCTGCCACACGCCGCCTTTGGCGACGACGTCGATGAGATAGGGATCGACCACCATCCGCTCCGCAACCGCGCGCCGACCCTCCTCAAGCAACACTGACGCGGCAGCCTCATCACAAGCGAGCCGCGCGTTTTGCAGATCGCTGGTCCAGCCGGACTCGGCGCGATAGACGACGCGACCGTCGGCGAGGCGATTCGCGACCAAGGCCCGCGTGCTCATAGGCTCCCCGCAAGGCCAGTGGTTTCGGAGGTTGCAGCGGTCACGACGCTCGGGACGACATCGACCGTAATCCCGCGCGCCCGCAGATAGCCGAGCTCGCCATGATGCAAGGCGAGGAGCGGATCGCGACTCTTTAAACGAACCACACGATTGCCGGCGCGCGCGAGGGTTGCAAGCTGCGCGTCGATCAGCTCTGGCTCCCTTGCCTCGGCAAGGATGCGCTCGGCGTCCCGACGGGCATGGTCGAGAATGGCAGTGCCGACGCGATCATGGATGACGACATCCGCCTCACCGAGAAGTCGCTGGGCCCGGAGCGTGAGGAGGTCGGGATCGTCGCTGCCGATCTCGACGATATGCACGCATCCTGCGGCCACTCGCCGTTTTGGCTTGCGGTTGACGAGCGCGAGCATGGCCCGTTGCGCCGCTGCACCATCGCCGGCTAGGGCGGCGCGGCCGACCGGCCCGGTGAAGACGCGCTGCCAGAAGCGCCGCCGTTCGCGCCCATCGGGAATGGCGGCGCGCACGGCGCTACGAAAGCGCTCGGCCAGATTTGCGAGATCGCCGAGCCGGGGCGGCAGGAGTCGCTCGATGGCGAGGCGTATCTCGCGGGCTAGGACAGGTGCTGCTCCGCCGGTGGAGACGGCGACGAGCACCGGCGAGCGGTCGACCAGGGCACCGGAAATAAAGGTCGAGAGATCCAGCCGATCGACCACATTGACGGGAACGCCGGCCCGCTGCGCCACCGCCGAGACGCGGCGGGCAAGAGCCTCGTCATCGGTCGCCGCGATGACCAGCGTCTGGCCGCAGACGAGCTCGGGCGAGAAGGGCGCCGTCTCGTGACGCAGCGTTCCCGCGGCGGCAGATGCCGCCAACTCCGCGACCAGATGCTGTGCGTTCACGGTGAGCGCGGCCCCCGCGCGCTGCAGCCATTCCGCCTTGCGTGCCGCGACATCGCCGCCGCCGACGATGAGGCAAGGGCGTCCCTTGAGCCTCAGGAAGATGGGATATGCATCCATCGGCGCGCTTTCCCGCTTCCCGTTCGACATAGCACGTTATAAATTCGCTATATACGCTATTTCACATAATATTATGAATTTAAGAAGTAAATAACTAAATTATACTGTTATATAAGCCTTCACTCTCAGATCGCATTTCTTGCTATCTTCGACGGATGGCGAAGGAGAGTGCCGGTCTGCTGCTTTATCGTTTCAAAAGCGGCCGGCTTGAGGTTCTACTCGTTCATCCGGGTGGCCCTTTCTGGGCGCGGAAGGACGAGGGCGCTTGGTCGATTCCCAAAGGCGAAGCCGAACCGGGGGAGGACCTGCTGGCGCGCGCAAAACTGGAATTCCAGGAGGAGACGGGCGCCGCGGCGGAAGGGCAATTCCAGGCGCTGACGCCAGTCCGGCAAGCCGGCGGCAAGCGCGTCCATGCCTGGGCGGTCGAGGGCGAACTGGGCGTCGACGCGATCACGAGCAATCGCTTCGTCCTTGAATGGCCGCCCCGCTCCGGTCGCTTCCGGGAGTTCCCCGAAGTCGACCGCGCCGGCTGGTTCGATCTGCCGACGGCGCGGCGGAAGCTGCTGAAGAGCCAGCTTCCTCTCTTGGACCAGCTCGAAGCGCTGCTGCGGCGGGCGGACGACGACGAGGCGGGCTAGCTACACCCCCTCCCATGTCGGCGGCGCCGCCAGCTTGGCGGGATCGTCGGGGACATAGAGATGCGCGCGGGTCCAAGGCCGCGGCGCATCGCCTGCGCGGCCCGGCTTTACCGCGAGCACCTGGTGGATCGAGAGCCAGCCCCGCTCGAAGGCATAGGCGCAACCTGCCATGTAGATCCGCCAGATGCGGTAGCGCTCGGGACCGGCGAGCTCGATCGCCCGGGCCTTCCGGCTCTCGAGCCGGCGTACCCAATGCAACAGCGTGAGCGCGTAATGGGGCCGCAGGTTCTCGACATCGAGGGGCTCGAGCCCTCCGCCCGCCATTTCGTAGAGGACCCTGGAGATGTGGGGCAGCTCGCCTCCTGGGAAGACGTAGCGCTCGATGAAGCTGCTGCGAACGCCCTGACCCTCGCCATCGCGATTGCCCGTGGTGATGCCGTGGTTGAGCAGGACGCCCCCCGGCTTGAGGAGCCGGGCGATGGCGGCGAAATAGAGCGGCAGGTTGCGGCGCCCCACATGCTCGTACATTCCGACGGAGACGACCTTGTCGAAGGCCGCCTCGCCGGGAATGTCACGATAATCCTGCAGGCGAATCTCGAGACGATCCGCCAGGCCCTCGGCGGCGATGCGCTCCCGCGCGAAGGCGTATTGCCGCTCGCTCAGGGTGACGCCCACCCCGGAGATGCCGTAGCGACGCGCCGCCCGGACGAGCAGCCCGCCCCAGCCGCAGCCAATATCAAGGAGCCGCTCGCCGTCCCGCAGCCTGAGCTTGGCGCAGATATGATCGAGCTTCTGCTCCTGCGCCGTATCGATATCCTCGTCGCCGGTGCGGAAATAGGCGCAGGAATAGGTCATGCTGCGATCGAGCCAGAGCTGATAGAACTCGTTGGAGACGTCGTAATGGTAGCTGATGGCCGCGGCGTCATAGCTTCGGCTGTGCTTGCGGGCGCGGCCGAGCCAAGCCAGCGCCCGCGGCAGGCGGGAAAGAGTAGAGGAGCGGCCGGCCCGCTCGGCGAGGGCTATGCCGACGGCAAGGATGTCGCTTAGGCGGCCGTCGACCTCGATATTGCCTTCGACGTAGCTTCGTCCCAGGCGGTCGATGTCGCCGAGGAGGAATTGGCGGAGCACCGCGGGCTTATTCAAAGTAATGGTGACGCTCGGCGCCCTGGCGAAGTCGAATTCCACTCCGTCCCAAAAGCGGAGTCGCAGCGGCAACTCGGCGTCCGCGAGGCGGCGGCGGAGTTGCGCCAGGATGCGGTCGCGCAAGATCATCGTCACTGTTCCCTGAACGTATGGGTGCGCCCCTGCGGCGGCGATGCTTCAGATGTCGCCGCGGCCGAGCTTTCGGATGGCGCCACAAATTGATCACCGCCGCGGCGGCTGCAGAGTAGCAAGCTTATGGTAAACATGACGATGCTTTCCGTTTACCGCGCACTCTCGGGACAGTATAGTGCGCGCCCGCAAAGACCGGGCACATCCGGTCGCCAGGGGGGCTGGACATGTTCGAATTGCCGACCGAGGCGTCGGAGCCCGAGTTCGTCGATTTGTACGGCTATTGGAGAAGGATAGCGCCTTCGGGCCGGCTGCCGGGGCGGCAGCATGTCGACCCGGCCGAGCTCCCGCCGCGCATCCTCTCCCATTTGCTTCTCCTCGATGTGGTGCGGGGCCCGGACGACCTCGCCTTCCGCTTCCGCCTGGCGGGCACGGCCTTCGCCGAGCTGGTCGGCCGGGAAGTCACCGGGCTCTGCTATCACGAGATCGCAGCACCGGAGCAGACGGCGGCATTTCTGACCGCGCTGCGCCGGATCGCCACGATGCGCGAGCCCGCCTATCTCGTGGAGCCGCTCTCCGTCCCCTCGCGGGACTACGTCAAGATCAAGCGGCTGGGGCTGCCCCTGGCGCGCGACGGCGAGATGGTGGACATGATCATCGGCTCCTTCCTGCCGATCCGCGCCTCCGGCGCCGCATCGGCTCAGCCGCGGGTCGCCTGACGCCCTCGCTTGCCGCGGCAACATCCTTACGGCCGAGCTTCCGCGTCGCGGCGCGCACCGATATCCTGGGCGAGTTATGGCGCAACAGACCCCTGTGACAGCCGGCGACATTCTGCTGGTGGTCGATCTGCAGAACGATTTCTGCCCCGGCGGCGCTTTGGCCGTGCCGGGCGGCGACGAGGTGGTGCCGCTCGTCAATCGCCTGATGGCGAGCTTTGCCCATGTGGCGATGACCCAGGATTGGCATCCGCGCGGACATCGCTCCTTTGCCTCGAGCCATCCCGGCCGGCAGCCCTTCGAGACCGTATCGCTCGCCTACGGCATGCAGACGCTGTGGCCCGATCACTGCGTCCAGGGCACCCCGGGAGCCGCTTTTCATCGCGACCTCGACACGTCGCGTGCCGAGCTCGTCATCCGCAAAGGCTTCCGGCGTGAGGTCGACTCCTATTCGGCCTTCTTCGAGAACGATCGCCGCACGCGCACGGGCCTTGCCGGCTATTTGCAGGAGCGGGGCTTCGAGCGGATTTTCATCGCCGGTCTCGCCCTCGATTTCTGCGTGCGATGGTCCGCCGAAGACGCGCGCAGGCTCGGCTTCGAGACCGTGATCATCGAGGATGCCTGCCGCGCCATCGACACCAGCGGCAGCCTTGCCGCGGCGCGTGCCGCCCTCGCCGAAGCCGGAGTCGCGGTCAGCCGCAGCGCCGCGCTCGGCGTCGAATAGGCCGAGCAATGCGGCTCGGATACTTCACCATGCCGCTCCATCCGCCGGAGCGGGACTACACCCAGACCCTCAAGGAGGATCGTGAGGGAATCCTGCTCGCCGACGCCCTTGGCTATCACGAGGCGTTTGTCGGCGAGCACATCACCGATCGCGCCGAGACGATCACCTCCTCCTTGATGTTCATCGCGAGCCTGATCCACGAGACCCGGCAGATCACGCTCGGCAGCGGCACGGTCAATCTGCCCAACAATCACCCCGCCGCGGTCGCTGCCCAGGTGGCGATGATCGACCATATGCTCGAGGGGCGCTTCCTCTTCGGCATCAGTCCGGGGGGCCTGCGCTCCGATGCGGAGGCGCTCGGCAATCTCGAGGCCGACCGCACGGCGATGTTCGTCGAGGCGATCGACCAGATCCTCGCGATCTGGAGCGGCGATGCGCCTTATGATCTCGACGGACGCTTCTGGAAGATCTCGACCGCGCGAACCATGGACCGCGAGATCGGGCAAGGGCTCATCGTCAAGCCCTATCAAAAGCCCCACCCGCCCATCGTGGTCACCGTGGTGGCGCCCTTCTCGAAGGGTGTGATCGCGGCGGCCGAGCGCGGCTGGACGCCGATCTCGGCCAATTTCCTGCAAATGCCATGGGTCGCCTCTCATTGGCCGATGTATGCGCAGGGCTGCGCCAAGGCCGGCCGGCCGGCGCGCCCCAGCGATTGGCGTATCGCGCGCGGCATCTTCGTGGCGGACGACGCGGCAACGGCGCAGCGCTACGGCAAGGGCCCCCAAGGCCCCTATCATTTCTACTACAAGCAGATGATGCGCAAGCTGATCGGCAATGGCCGGCCCGAACTCTTCAAGGAGGATCGCGCGATGCCGGATTCCGCGATCACCATCGAATATGTCCTGGACAAGCTCGTCATCGCGGGGACGGTCGACAGCGTCGTCGATCAGATCCTCGCCTTCCGGGAGAGCGTCGGCGATTTCGGCACCCTGCTCTATGCCGGGATGGACTGGGTGGAGCCGCGTCTCGCGCGCCGCTCGATGGAGCTGATGGCGACCCAGGTGATGCCGCGCGTCAATCGCGCCATCGGCGCCGCGGCGGCGGAATGAGCCTGGTAAGCCGCCGTTATCCGATCGTGATGAAGAGGGCTTCGTCGCCGCGCCGGATATTGAGCAGGAGCGGCTTGCCCTTATGGCTCCGTACGATCCGGGCGATCTGCTCGGCAGTCGCGACACGCTCCTGATCGACGCTCACGATAATGTCGCCCGGCTGGAGCCCCGCATCATCGGCCGGGCTGCCTGGTGCCACCTGGGCGACATAGACGCCCTTGACCTTGCCGTGGAGAGGATTGTCGGCAGGGATGCGGCCGAGCTCGGCGCCAGCCAGGGGCGACCCGCCGGGCGCCTGCTCCGCCTCGGTCTCCTGCTTGGCCTTCGCCGCGGGCTCGAGCTGTGCCGTCACCATTCGCGTCTCCCCCTTGCGCTCGATGGTCAGGGTCACGCTGGTGCCCGGCTCCATCAGTCCGAGCTCGTTCCTCAGCTCCGCTGAGTCGCGCAGCGGCTTGCCGTCGAGCGCGGTGATCACGTCGCCGGCCTCGATGCCTGCCTTCGCCGCGGGCGAATCGTGATAGACGCGGGAGACGATGGCGCCCCCCGCAGCCTTGATCCCCATGGCGCTGGCAAGCGCCGGTGTCAGGTCCTGGATCATCACGCCTAATCGCCCGCGGCGCACCTTGCCATGGGCGATGAGCTGATCCGCGACCTCCTTCGCCATGTCGATGGGAATGGCAAAGCCGATGCCGACATTGCCGCCGCTGCGGCTCAGGATCGCCGTATTGATGCCGACGAGTTGCCCGTTCACGTCGACGAGGGCGCCGCCGGAATTGCCCGGATTGATCGACGCGTCGGTCTGAATGAAATCCTCGTAACCTTCGATTCCCAGTCCGTTGCGGCCGAGGGCGCTCACGATGCCGAAGGTCGCCGTCTGCCCGACGCCGAACGGATCGCCGATGGCGACGACGTAGTCGCCGACGCGCAGCTTGCTGGAATCGCCGAGCGGCACGGCGGTGAGGTTGTCCGGCTCGATCTTGAGCACCGCGACATCCGTCTGCGGGTCGGTCCCCACCAGCTTCGCGGTGAATTGACGCCGGTCCTTGAGAGTCACGACGATGCGGTTGGCATGCTCGATGACGTGATTGTTGGTGAGCACATAGCCATGCGCCGCATCGAAGATGACGCCCGAGCCCACCGCCTGGATCTTCTCGAATTGGGGCTGCTCGGGAATATTGAAGAACTGACGGAAGAACGGGTCCTGAAACAGCGGGTTCTGCTGCACCCGGATGCGGCCCTGCACCGAGATATTGACCACCCCCGGCGAGACCCGGGCGAGCATGGGGGCGAGGGTCGGCATCGCCGGCGCATCGGCACGGGCCAGCGGCGCTGCCAGCAGGATGACGAGCGCGAGGACGCGAGGGCAGAGGCGGATCACCAGCGGGGACATGGCTCCTCCTTGAAATCGCGATGCCGGCGGCCGGCACGACGGCGACCGGATGCTTCTGCCCCTCGATGATCGAATGTGAATGTGGCGTGCGGCCCATCTTCGTCAAGCATCTGCGCAAAGGCGTGAGCCACAATTGCCTCGACGCGGCGGCGCTGTTGATCGCCGGCGGCTTTGGGCTTGAGTGATGTTGCGAGAGAGGAAAGCGGATATCAGGAGTAGCGGCGATCGCGGCGTTCATTGCGCCAGGGTGTCGCAGCGGCGCATCGGCTCGCCGCGACATCCCCATATTCCTATCAGGCGCGTGTCAGTCTTCGGCTGCGGCGCAGCGCCGTCCCCACCGGTGGTCTCGCGCACGGCCCGAAGACAGTATCCTGCGGCGCAGAGCGCGCGGTGGAGGCGACAATGACGAGATCGGCTCTTCTCTCAGCAATGTTTGTTTCGGCCCTCCTCCTTTCGCCCGCTGCCATGGCGGCCGCGCCCCACGATCCGGGCCGCGGCTTTTCCGCCTATGCGCATGGCGATTTCGCGACGGCCTTGAAGACCCTCAAGCCGCTCGCCTGGGACGGCTATGCGCCGGCGCAATATGACGTCGGACAGATATACGACAACGGGGCTGGCGTCCCCCAGAACGCGACCCGTGCCGCGGCATGGTACCGCCGCGCGGCCGCGCAGGGCTATGCTCCCGCCGAGTTCCGCCTCGGCATGATGTACGAGGAGGGGCTCGGTGTTCCGCAGAATTACGAGCAGGCCTATATCTGGCTCGATCGCGCGGCGCGGCATGAAGTCGGCGCCCGACAGACCGCAATCGAGCGAGAGCGCGATCGCGCCGAAGCAATGCTGACGCCCCGTCAACGGCGCCAGGCCCTGGCCGTCGAGAACAACTGGCATCCCATTCCCGACGCTCGCAGCCTGAGCCGGCTCGCGATCTTGTCGCCGGCTCCGGGAGATGCGCCGCCGCACGGCTGACCCGCCCTCGCGAAAATTCTGGACCTGCACGTCGAAGGCGGGCCATATCCGGCCCGGGACCCGCCGGGCTGGCGGCGAACTCGTATCCGGCCGTATGGTGCCGGGGCGATCGGGACGCAATGCAGGGGAAGGCGAGCATGGCAAAGCCGGCAGAAGTTCGGGGCAGTTCCTCAAGGCAACACGCGGATCGCATCATCCGCAATGCGGTGATCATCGACGGCACCGGCGCCCCGCGCCGTCCGGGCGACATCGCCATCCTTGGCGCCAGCATCACAGGTCTCGGACAGCTCGACGGGTGGACGGCCGATGAGGAGATCGACGCTGCCGGCCGGGTCGCGTCTCCCGGCTTCATCGATCCTCATACCCATGACGACCGCCTGCTCCTGTCGGGCCCGGAGATGGCGGCCAAGGCGAGCCAGGGCGTGACCACCGTCGTCGTGGGCAATTGCGGCGTCAGCCTCGCACCTCTCGTATCGTCGTCGGTGCCGCCGCCCCTCGACCTCATCGGGGATGGGAGCTGGTATCGCTTCAGCCGCTTCGCCGATTATGTCGAGGAGGTTTCTGCGAAGCCGGCCGCGCTCAACGCCGCCTGCCTCGTCGGCCATACGACGCTGCGGGTGGCGACCATGGACCGCCTCGACCGACCGGCGCGTCCCGCCGAAATCGCGCGCATGCAGGCGCTTGCGGCCGAGAGCCTCGATGCCGGCGCCATCGGGCTCTCGACGGGGCTCTATTACGCGCCGGCGATTGCAGCGCCGACGGAAGAGGTGATTGCGGTCGCCGAAGCCCTCGAGCCGCGCGGTGGCCTTTACGTCACCCATATGCGCAACGAGGCGGAGCATGTGCTTGATTCGCTCGACGAGACTTTTCGTATCGGGCGCGAGGCGAAGGTTCCCGCAGTCATCTCCCATCACAAGGTAATCGGCATGAGCTGTCACGGCCGGACCCGAGAGACTCTGGCGCGTATCGATGCCGCGATGAAGGTCCAGTCCTTGGGTCTCGATTGCTATCCTTATGTCGCCTCTTCGACGGTGCTGCGGCTCGAGGCGGTGAAGCTCGCCTCCAAAGTGCTCATCACCTGGTCGAAAGCGCGCCCCGATCTCGCCGGGCAGGAGCTCGCGGCGATCGTCGAGACCCTCGGAGGGTCGGTCGAGGACGTCGTGGCGCAACTGCAGCCGGCGGGCGCCATCTACTTCACCATGAGCGAGGACGATGTGCGCCGTGTCCTCGCCTATCCCCATACCATGATCGGCTCCGACGGCCTCCCCCATGACAGCCATCCCCATCCGCGGCTCTGGGGCACCTTCCCGCGGGTGCTCGGCCATTACGCCCGCGACGTCGGGCTTTTCCCGCTCGAGGAGGCCGTGCGCAAGATGACGAGCCTCACGGCCCGGCGTTTCGGCCTCAAAGGGCGCGGGGTACTGGCGCCGGGGGCCTATGCCGATATCACCATCTTCGATCCGGAGATGGTGATCGACACGGCGAGCTTCGAGAAGCCGGCCACTCCCGCCGCCGGCATCGCCCTCGTCATGGTCAACGGCAGCCCCGTCTGGCAAGACGGCGCCTCCACCGGCGCCCGGCCGGGGCGTCTGCTGAAACGCCAAGATCTTCAGGCCGAGAGCGCCCCGTCATGATCGCAAGAAGGAGAGACGGAGCGCGGTGCGCGCGCCGCTCGCATCGGGTGCGCCCGACATGATCTACCGGACCAACCCCGATTTGGGTGCGGTGGCGCCGCCGCCGATCGCCGAGGCGCGCGACTGGATTCGCGGCCGGCGCTTTCCCGCCGAGAAGCCGCTCCTCGATCTATCCCAGGCGGTGCCCAGCTATCCGCCGGCGGCGGAGCTTCAGGCTCATATCGCCACTTTGGCGCGACAGGCGGAGACCTCTGTTTATACCGACATCCTCGGCCTTCCCGCGCTGCGCACGAAGCTCGCCCGGCGGATGAGCGAGAATTATGGGGCTGCCATCGCCGCCGAGGCCGTCGGCATCACCGCGGGCTGCAACCAGGCCTTCTGCCTGGCGATCGCGGCGCTGGCGCGCGCCGGGGACGAGGTGCTGATGCCCGTTCCCTATTACTTCAATTATCAGATGTGGATGGAGATGCAGGGACTCCGCCCCGTGCATCTGCCCTTCGACGAGGCGCAGGGCGGGTTGCCCGACCCGGACGCAGCGGCGCGGCTGATCACCCCGCGCACCCGCGCGATCGTGCTGGTGACGCCCAACAACCCGACCGGGGCCATCTATCCGCCGGCGCTGATCGGCGCCTTTCACGACCTCGCTCGACGCAAGGAGATTGCCCTCGTCCTCGACGAGACCTATCGCGACTTTCGCGCCGAGGAAGCGCCGCCCCACGACCTCTTCCGCCGCGCGAATTGGACGGACGTGCTGGTGCAGCTCTACAGCTTCTCGAAGGTCTATAGCCTGACCGGCTACCGTGTCGGCTCGGTGATCGCGAGCCCGCGCTTTCTGGAGCAACTCGCCAAGATCATGGATTGCGTCGCCATCTGCGCGCCCCATATCGGCCAGGCCGCGGCGATCTTCGGGCTCGATCATCTGGATCGCTGGCAGCGCGAGAAATGCCGGCTGATGGAGGGGCGGCTCGCGGCGCTGCGCCGCATCTTCACGGACAACCGGCTGCGCTATCGCCTGGTCAGCTCGGGCGCCTATTTCGCCTATCTGCGCCATCCCTTCGATGGTGTGCCGGCAGCGCAGGTGGCGCGCCGCCTTGCCGACGAGGAGAACGTCCTGGCCCTGCCCGGAAGCATGTTCGGCCCCGGGCAGGACTCCTACCTTCGGCTCGCCTTTGCCAATCTCGACGAGGAGGCGATGCCGGCGCTGCACCAGCGACTGCTCGCCAGCCAATGGCGGGCAAGCGGGGCGGCTTAGAACAATTGGGCGAGCTGGGCTGCCGCATCCGGCATGGACAGGAGCACGGTTGCGGAAAGGATTGCGAGCACGCCGAGCAGGATGACGCCGGGCTCGGTGACGAGGTCGGCGAGGCGCTCGAGCTTGCGGATTGCCGAATCTTGCTGCGGTGCGATGTAACCGGTAAAGGCGCTCATCGTGATCTCCTGGATACTGAGGCGGTGCCCTTGCAAATCGGACACATTTTCTTGGCCTCTGGTATACCAGAGACCAAGATGAAATATTGCGCCGCAGCATGCCTTCGTCAAGGCGCGAGCCAGACTGGACACGCATAGCAGCCCGGCATCGGCGGGAGGGTCGCTCGCACGGCAAATGACGGCCGGTCAAGCGGCCGAGATTACTGGAAGGGGGTGCGGCTTACGCCTTCGCGCTCGGCCGCGCCGAGACCGCGGCGTGCCAGCGCTTGAGGTTTGTGTGGTCGTCGGGGATGCCGAGCTTCACCCAGCCGGCGAAGTCGACAGACGTCATCGCCGTGATATCGGCGACGCTGAAGCGCGCGCCGGCAACGTACTCACACTCGGCGAGGCGTTGATCGAGCACCTGGAAGAATTGCTTCACCCGCGCCTTGCCGCGCTCGACCAGGGCGGGAATCTGCTCATAGCCCTGGGGCCCGGTGAGCGCATGGCCCTTGAAGCCGGGCGTGGAATTGCGGAAGGCCTCGGCGACCGCGTAGAAGCCCTCGAGCTCCATGCGATGGTCCCACATGGCAACCAGGGCGCGCTCCTTGGCGTCCCTGCCAAGCAGCGGCGGCGTGGGGTGCGTCTCCTCCAGATAGCGGCAAATGGCCGTGATCTCGCTGATCACGGTGCCGTCGTCGAGCTCGAGCACTGGCACGGTGCATTGGGGATTGACGGCGCGGAAGGATTCCGAGAACTGCTCCCCCCGGCGGAGGTCGATCTGCACCGTCGGAATCTCGATCCTTTTCTCGGCCATGAAGATGCGAAGACGGCGGGGACTCGGGGCCGGGCGATAATCGTAGAGCTTCATCGGCGCGCTCCTCCGTGCGAGTGCAATCCCGAGCAAGAGGATAGTGCAAGCCCCGCGTGGAAGGAACGGCGGCGCCTGCGCGGGCCTTAAGGGCGGATATGCCGATCGCCGCGCCGCCGGAGCGGCTGTGGTTCACAAATTTTTAACGCGCCTCGGGTGTAGTGAGCTGCCCGTCCATAAGCCGGCGCGAGAGAAGCTGCGGCATTTGCGGTTTCGCGCCAAGCCGATCCGCGTGGAACCGGCGGGGACGGAAAGGAAATTGAGAGGAAAGGCATGCTCGGTCGCCTGAAGATCACAGCGAAGGTCTATGCCGTCGTCGCGGCCGTGGCCCTTTGCACCCTTGCGGTCGGGGCGCTCGCGGTAGATGCGATGCGCACCTATCATGCCAAGTCCAATGAGCTTGCCCGCGCCTCCGAGCGCTCGACCATCGGCCAGCAGGTCAACTACTGGGTGGTGATGGTGGTGATGGACAGCCGCGGGGTCTACATGGCCCGCGACGACAAGGAGGTGGAGAAATTCGGCAAGCCGCTCCTCGCCAATCTGGGGCGGCTGCCGGGGCTGATGGCGCGCTGGCGCGCGCTCATGCCGGAGGCGCGGCGGCACGAGCTCGACCAAGTCTCGGCCGATATCGACACCTACATCAAGTTCCGCACCGAGCTCGTCCGCCTCGGTCATACCGGGGGCGCGCCCGCGGCGCGCGTATGGGGCGACAATGACGCCAATCGCACCAATCGCCAGAACCTGAACAAGGAAATCGACGAGCTCGCCCGGGCCAACGATAAGGAGATTGCCGAGCTCACGGCGGATCTCAACGCCTATTACCATCGCATGCTGATCATGCTGATCGCCTTCACGGCGATGGGCGTGATCATCGGTCTGGCGCTCGTGCCCTCGATCGCGCGGCGGCTGCTGGCGCAGCCGATTCTCCGGCTGACCGGCGCCATGAACGCGCTCGCTGCCGGCGACCACGGCATCGAGATTCCGGCGATCGCGCGGGCCGACGAGATCGGCGACATGGCGCGCGCCGTGCAAATCTTCAAGGACAATGCCATCGCGAAGGAGAAGCTGGAGCGCGAGGCGGCCGAGCACAAGACGCGCGAGGAGGAAGAGGCGACCCGGCGCCGGCACGCGGAGGAGGAGCGGCGCGCTCGTGAGGAAGCCGAGAAGGAGCGCCGCCATGCCGCGCAAGAGAGCCGGACGCAGCGCCTCGCGGAGCTGACGCGCCGTTTCGAGCACGAGATCGCTGGCGTGATGCGCGAGGTCGACGCGGCGGCGGAGCGCATGCTGGCGACCTCGAGCACGCTTGCCGCGACGGCCGAGGAGACGAGCCGGCAAGTCGGGGTCGTGGCTGCCGCCTCCGAGGAAACCTCGACCAATGTCCACACCGTCGCCGCCGCCGCGGAGGAGCTTTCCTCCTCGATCGGCGAGATCGGCCGTCAGGTTTCGCAGTCCAGCAAGATCGCCGAGAAAGCCGTGGCGGAAGCCAATCGCACCAGCGAGACGGTCAAGAGTCTCGCCGAAGCGGGCGAGCGCATCGGCCAAGTCGTCGATCTCATCAACGACATCGCGGGGCAGACGAATCTGCTGGCCCTCAACGCCACCATCGAGGCGGCGCGCGCCGGCGAGGCCGGCAAGGGCTTCGCCGTCGTTGCCTCGGAGGTGAAGGCCCTGGCGACCCAGACGGCCAAGGCGACCGAGGAGATTGCGGCCCAGATCGCCGGGATGCAGCAGGTGACCGGCTCGACGGTCACGGCGATCGAAGGGATTCGCGGCATCATCGCCGAGATCAGCGAGATCGCTACAACGATCGCCGCCGCGATCGAGGAGCAGGGAGCTGCGACCCAGGAGATCGCCCGCAACGTTCAGCAGGCGGCGCGCGGCAGCCAGGAGGTCTCGAGCAACATCGCGGGCGTGAGCCGTGCGACCGGCGAGACCGGTGTCGCCTCGGCCGACGTCCGCAATGCCGCCGAGGCGCTGGACAAGCAGTCCGCAGCTCTACGCAGCGAAGTCGACCGCTTCCTCAGGGACGTTCAGGCGGCGTAGTCTCCGCCTTCGCCGCATTCCGGCTCGCCGATTTCCGGGTAATAAGGACCGCGCGAATCGCTTATGCCGCCATGGAAGGGTGCGGACAGGTAACGCGTCTGCTCACCTCACGCGACTCGGCCGCGCGACTCGGATCGCTTCCTCAGACGGCGCCCCAGCGCTGATGAGCCCAGCGCACCGGCACCTTGTTGTGCTTCGGCGCGTTCTCGTCGGCGAAGATTTTCTGGGTGACGGGAAGCGGTCCAAACGCATTATAGATGCCGCTTTCCTGGCGCGCAGGCGTCTGATCAAGCCAGATCGCGTAGCCGGTCACGCCCAGCAGCCAAATCGCGGCGATGATGATCGAAGCCCTCAGGTCTTGCCTATGCATGGCCTTCGTCTCCCATCCGGCGGCGATGCCACTTTGGACGGTTCACAGCCATTACTCTAGCACCTTATCGGTTGAAGTTTAAGATTCTGCTAAGGGTGATCGTTCCCGCAGCGATCACAAATTAACCATGTTCGCATCTGCGAGATGGTCCGCCGGACCGCCGATGGGTGGGTTCCGTCGTCCCCGGAGCTGACTTAAGATGATTCGCTCGATGTCGGCTTCCGCCTTGTGCGATCCGGGCTCCGCCATGGCCCTCTCTCCGCGAAAGCCGGGCAGCGAAGCGAAGAGCGGATCATGGAGGCTGCGCCATGCTCGGCTGGTTTGCCGAACTGACCACGACGGAGCGCAAGACTTTTTGGGCCTGCTTCGGCGGCTGGGCGCTCGACGCCATGGACGTCCAGTTCTACAGCTTCACGATTCCGACGCTGATCGCGACCTGGGGATTGTCGCGCGGACAGGCGGGCCTGCTCGGCACCAGCACGCTCCTGATCTCCGCCCTGGGCGGCTGGCTTGCCGGATTGCTGGCCGACCGCGTCGGCCGGGTGCGGACCTTGCAGATCACCATTCTCTGGTACGCCGGCTTCACCTTCCTCTCGGGGCTGACCCAGAATTTCGAGCAGCTTCTCGTCACCCGCGGGCTGATGGGCCTGGGCTTCGGCGGCGAGTGGGCGGCGGGTGCCGTGCTGATGGGCGAGATGATTCGCGCCGAGCATCGCGGCAAGGCCGTGGGCAGCGTGCAGAGCGGCTGGGCGATCGGCTGGGGCGTCTCCGCGATCCTCTACGGCATCCTCTTCAACGTGCTGCCGGAGGCGACCGCCTGGCGCGTTCTCTTCATCGTCGGCGTTCTGCCCGCGGTGCTCGTCTTCTTCCTGCGAAAGCATGTGCCCGAGCCCGAGGTCTTCGCGGCGACCCAGTCCCGGATCGCGCAAGGAGCGGCGAAGCCGAGCCTGGGGGCGATCTTCTCGCCCGGGCTGCTTCGCACGACGGTTCTCGCCTCGCTGCTCGCGACGGGCGCTCAGGGCGGCTACTACGCGATCACCAATTGGTTGCCGACTTATCTCAAGACGGTGCGCCATCTTTCGGTGCTTAACACGACCGGCTATCTCGTCGTGGTGATCATCGGCTCCTTCGTCGGCTATATTGTGGGCGCTTACCTCACGGACCGGCTGGGGCGGCGGAACTGCTTTTTCCTCTTCGCGATCTGCTGCTTCCTCATCGTCATCGCCTATACCTATCTGCCGATCAGCGACGCGGTGATGCTTGTGCTGGGCTTCCCGCTCGGCTTCTTCGTGTCGGGCATCTTCAGCGGCATGGGCGCCTTCTTCACCGAGCTGTTCCCGACGCAGATGCGGGGCTCGGGCCAGGGCTTCGCCTATAATTTCGGGCGCGGCGTCGGCGCGCTCTTCCCGAGCCTCGTCGGCTATCTCAGCCAGGCCATGCCGCTCGGCCAGGCCATCGGCATCTTCGCCGCCATCGCCTATGCCGTCCTCTTTCTCGCAGCCCTGCTTCTCCCGGAAACGCGCGGGAAGCAGCTTGCCGCCTATGGCTGAGCGCGAGCTTCGCAAGGGCCCGCCGCCCGCCTGCCAAGGTCCCGATCTCGCGCCACGCCCGCCGCGCTTCGCCGTGCCGCGCGGCGCCGTCGACTGCCATGCGCATGTGATCGCGCCGCCAGAGCGCTTCCCCTATGTGGCCGAGCGCAGCTACACGCCGCCCCCGGCGAGCCCGGAAGCCTACTTCGCCATGCACGACAGGCTTGGCATCGCCCGCGGCGTTCTTGTCCAAGTCAGCGTCCATGGCACCGACAACCGCTACATGGTCGAGGTGCTGCGCGCGCGTCCCCGGCGCCTGCGCGGCATCGCCGTGGTGGCGGCCGACGCCGCGAATGCGGCGCTCGAGGCGTTGCACGAGGCCGGCATACGCGGCGTCCGCCTCAATGTCCTTTTCGGCGGCGGCATCGGGCTCGAGGCGCTCGAGCCGCTGGCGCAGCGGATCAAGGAATTGGGCTGGCACATCCAGCTTCTCGTCGACGGCCCCGGCCTCGTCGCCCTGGCGCCGCGCCTTCTCGAGCTGCCCGTGCCCTTCGTGATCGATCACATGGGCTACATGCCTGCCGCAGCGGGGGTCGCGCAGCCGGGGTTCCAGACACTGTTGCGGCTGCTGCGCGAGGGTGATTGCTGGGTCAAGCTGTCCGGCGCCAACCGCCTCTCGCGCGGCCCGATTCCCTATCGCGACACGGTTCCCTTCGCGCGAGCGCTCGTCGCGGCACGCCCCGAGCGGCTCGTCTGGGGCTCCGATTGGCCGCATGTGGCGATCGAGGGTCCGATGGTGAATGACGGCGATCTCCTTGATCTCTTCGCCGAGTGGGTGCCCGATGCGGCAACACGGCGGCTGATTCTCGTCGACAATCCCGCCAAGCTCTACGGCTTCCCCACCCTGTGAACCCTTGTCCGGCTTTCTTGAGGCCGTTAGGTTAGGCCGCGCATTCGTGAGAAGCGCCGGCGCTCGCAAGCGCCGCTATATGGAGAGGGAGGGAATATGGCGGCTCGACGCTTCGCCGGAGGCATGATCATGCTCGCGGCAATTCTGCTCGCAATTTCCGGCGGGCGGGCGGGTGCTGCGGAACCTGCGCCGGTCCGCATCGTGGTCGGCAGCCCGACCTGCCTCTGCTATCTCCCCGTTCTGCTCGCCAAGGAGCTTGGGCTCTTCCACAAGAACGGCGTCGATGTCGCGCTCGACTGGCGCAATGGCGGCTCGCGGGCGCTCGCCGTGCTCTTCGCAGGCAAGGCCGACATCGTCGCCGGCTATTATGAGCACACTATTGAGCAGGCGGCGAAGGGCCGGCATCTGCGCGCCTTCGTTCTCTTTGGGCGCCTGCCGGGCTTCGTTCTCGTCGCCTCGCCCCGCCACGAGGCGGAGATCAGGAGCCCGCGGGATCTCGTCGGCCGCACGGTCGGGGTGAGCGCGCCGGGCTCGGCGAGCGATTTCTTCCTCAAATACTATCTCGGTCGCAACGACATCGATCCGGCGCGCGTTCCGGTCAGGGCCGTGGGCAATGATCGCACCGCGCTGGCCGCCCTCGAGCAGGGGCAGGTTGCGGCCGCCGTGCTGACCGATCCGGCGGCGACGCTCCTCTTCCACGATTTCCGCAAGGTCCATGTCTTCGTCGACGCGCGTACCGAATCGGATACCCATTGGCTCTATGGCGGGGACTACCCCTCGGGCTCGCTCTTCGCTCCCGATGCCTGGATCGAGGCCCATTCGGCCGAGACTCAGGCCTTGGCCGACGGCATCGTCGAGGCGCTCCAATGGATCCATACCCATTCGGTCGACGAGATCGTCGCCGCGGTGCCGCCGGACGTGATCGGCGCGCACCGCGAGCGGTATCGCTCCGCCGTCGAGAACTCGCTCCCCCTTTACGCCATCAACGGGCGGATCGATCCCCGCGATGCCGATGCCGTGCTCGCAGCGGTGGCGCAGGTGACCTCGCGCGTCGCCGCCGACAAGATCGACGTGACCGCGACCTACACCAATGCGTTCTCGGAGCGCGCGGCCGTCAAGTTCGGGGTGCCCCTGCCGTGACTGCGTAGCGGCTTGGCCCTTGTCGCCTCGCAGCCGCCTCGATAGGTTACGCGCTGGAGCGGGCTTCGGCTTGGCGCGACGTGCTTCGTTCGCCCGCGAGGGCGCAACAAGATCAATGCAAGGGAGGACGACATGATTTCTTTGCGGCGCGGGGCGCGGCTTTTCCTCGGCATGGCCGGGGTCGGGCTGAGCATCATGTTCGCTGCGGCCGGCCACGGTGCCGCGGCCGCAGACAAGCCCCATGTCAAGATCGCCGTCGGCGGGCCCGCCTGCCTCTGCTATTTGCCGACGGTCCTGGCGGCGCAACTCGGGCTCTATGACAAGAACGGCGTCGATGCGGAGCTCATCCCGCTCAAGGGCGGCTCTCAGGCGCTCACGGCGGTGCTTGGCGGCAGCGCCGACGTCGTCTCCGGCTACTACGACCATACCGTCGAGCTGGCGCCCAAAGGGAAGGACCTGCAATCCTTCGTTGTCTATGACCGCTTCCCCGGCCTCGTGCTCGTCGTCTCGCCCAAATACACCGACAAGATCACGAGCGTCGGCGCCCTCGTGGGCCAGAAGGTCGGGGTCTCCGCACCCGGCTCGTCGACGGATTTCTTCCTCAAATACGTGCTGCGCAAGGGCGGCTTCGACCCCGAGAAGGTGCCCGTCGTCGGCATCGGCCTCGATGCGACGGCCGTGGCGGCGATGGAGCAGGGCCAGGTGCAGGCGGCCGTCATGCTCGATCCGGCGGTGACGCTGCTGTCCGGCAAATATAAGGACCTGCGGATCCTCGTCGACACGCGCACCGAGGCGGACACGCGCAAGGTGTTCGGCGGCGATTACCCGGGCGGCGCGCTCTATGCGCCGGCGGCGTGGATCGCGGCGCATGCGAAGGAGGCGCAGAGCCTGGCCGATGCCATCGTCGAGACGCTCAAATGGATTCACGAGCACAAGGCCGAAGAGATCATGGCGAAAATGCCCAAGGAATATGTCGGGAAGGACGAGGCGCTCTATCTCGCCGCGCTCAAGAACACGCTCCCGATGTATTCCCAGAACGGCATCATGGACCCCAAGGGCGCTGAGGCAGTGCTCGCCGTGTTCAGCCAGTCCGATCCCGCCGTCGCCAAGGCCCATGTCGACCTGGCCAAGACCTACACCAATGCCTATGCCAAGAAGGCCGCCGCAAAATTCGGCATGCCGGGCCACTGACCCGCGGGGGCGGGTGAGCATCTGATGGAAAGGGCCCCTCGCGCCGGAGCCGGTGCCGCACCCGAGACGCCGGCCGTCGCCTTCGCCGGCGTCACGATCCGCTTCGCGACACCCTCCGGCGAGGTGCATACGGTGATGGAGGGGATCGACCTCGCCATCGCCCGCGGCACCTTCGTCGCCATCGTCGGGCCCTCGGGCTGCGGCAAGTCCACGCTGCTCAATGCGGCGGCGGGACTACTCTTTCCGCCGGCGGGCGAGGTGCGCGTCTTTGGCGAGGCGCTCTCCGGCGTCAATCCCCATGCCGCCTATCTCTTCCAGCAGGATGCTCTCCTGCCCTGGCGCACGGTGCTGGAGAACGTCACCCTCGGCCTCGTCTTCCGCAAGGTGCCGCGCGCGGCGGCCGTCGAGGCGGCGCGCGGCTGGCTCAAGCGCGTCGGCCTCGCCGGCTTCGAGGATCGCTTTCCCCATCAGCTCTCGGGCGGCATGCGCAAGCGCGTCGCCATCGCGCAGGCCTGGATCGTCGATCCGCGCCTCCTCCTCATGGACGAGCCCTTCGGCGCCCTCGACGTGCAGACGCGCCAGATCATGGAGAACGAGCTTCTCGACCTCTGGCAGGAGAGTCGGAAGACGGTCCTCTTCATCACCCACGATCTCGAGGAGGCGATCGCCCTTGCCGACCGCGTCATCGTCCTCTCGACGGGGCCGGCACGCATCAAGGGCGACTACGCGATCGACCTGCCGCGCCCGCGCGACGTGGCCGAGATCCGTCTCAACCCGGGATTCAACGCCCTCTACCGGCGCATCTGGGCCGATCTCCGTGACGAGGTGATGAAGTCGGGCGAGCTCGGTGCGAGGGAGGCTGCCGGTGGCGCGTGAGAGGCCGGCCGCCGTCGTGGCGGGCCGCAAGCGGCCGAGCCGGCGCCTGGTGATCGCGCTGCAGATCGTCTGCTTCGTGGTCACGGTCGGCGGCTGGGAAATCCTGTCCCGTGCCGGTGTACTCGATCCCTTCTTCTTCAGCCGTCCGTCGGACATCGGCGCGCGCATGATCAATTGGATCGTGACCGGCTATATCTGGCCGCATCTCGTCACCACTCTCATCGAGGCCATGGCCGCCTTCGTCATCGGCATCTTTATGGGCGTGGCGGCGGGCCTGATGCTCGCGCGCGTCGAGCTCCTCGCCGCGGTCTTCGATCCCTATATCCGCGTCCTCAATGCGCTGCCGCGGGTGATCCTCGCCCCCATCCTCATCATCTGGTTCGGGCTCGGCATGGCGTCCAAGATCGCCCTCGGCGTCACGCTCGTCTTCTTCGTGGTGTTCTTCAACACATTCCAGGGGGTGCGCGAAGTCGATCCGGTGATTCTCAACAACGTCCGCATGCTGCAGGCCTCCGACCGCCAGCTTATGCGCCATGTCTATCTGCCCTCGGCGATGGCGTGGATCTTCTCGAGCCTGCACACCTCGATCGGCTTCGCGCTCGTGGGTGCGGTGGTCGGCGAATATATCGGCGCGTCGCGCGGCATCGGCTATGTGGTCTCGCAAGCGCAAGGCGTCTTCGACACGACGGGGGTCTTCGCCGGGCTGCTCCTCACCTCGATCGTCGTGCTCGGCATCGACATCGCGATCGAGCGGCTCGAGCGCTATCTCCTGCGGTGGCGGCCCGAGGCGTAGAACGGCCGCAGCTCAAGACGCCGCCGCGCGCGGGCTGAAGGAGGGAAGTCGGAGATGTCGGAGGCGAGGCGGAGCTGGGACGAGGAGGCCGACGTCATCGTCGTCGGCTCGGGTAGTGCCGCGCTTGCCGCTGCGCTTGCCGCCGCCGTCGGAGGCGCCCGGGTGATCGTGCTCGAGAAGGCCGCCATGCTCGGCGGCACCTCGGCCATGTCGGGCGCCGGGACGTGGGTTCCCGCCAATCACCACATGCTCGCGGCCGGCATCGCCGATTCCCCGACAGAGGCGCTCACCTATCTGCGCGCGACGGCGCCCGCCGGCTGGCACGAGGAGGAGGATTCCCTGTGGCAGGCCTTCGTCGAGAAAGCGCCGGCCATGCTGGAATTCCTCGAGGCCCATACGCCGCTCCGCTTCGAGCTGGTACATCACCCCGATCTCTATGTGGAGGCGCCGGGCGGCAAGTTCACCGGCCGCATGGTCTCGCCCCTTCCCCTCAGCCGCAATCTCGCGGGTCCCTGGCACAAGCGCATCCGCCGCTCCACCATGCCCCAGATCTTCACCTATCGCGAGCTGATCACCGGAACGGTGGTGAGCCAGCCCGTCCGCACGCTTCTCAAATGGGCACCCAGGCTGCTCTACCGCCTGCTCACGCGGCGCGTAGGCATGGGGAATGCGCTCGTCGTCGGTCTGATCAGAGGCTGCCTCGACAATGGCTGCGTGATCCTGGCGGAAACACGGGCCCGCCGCCTACTGACCGACGGCGACGGCGCAGCGATGGGGCGCGTTATCGGAGTCGAAGCCGAACGCCGTGGGCGCAGGCTGGCGCTTCGCGCCGCCAAGGGTGTGGTGCTCGCGACGGGCGGCTTCGAGTGGGATCCGGAGATGAGGGCGCGACATTTCCCGGGCGAGGAGGGCCTCATGGGCAGCCCGCGCACCAATACGGGCGACGGGCACAAGATGGCCGAGGCCGTGGGGGCGCGGCTCGCGCGCATGGATCAGGCCAACATCTATGCGGTTACGACGACGATCTATGAGGGCAAGCGCCATGCCCTGCCCCTCAACGAGCTCTATCACCCCCATTGCATCCTCGTGAATCGCCACGGGCGGCGTTTCGTCAACGAGGGCGATCCCAATGTCGGCGTCGTCCTCGACACGCGCGACGCGGCGACGGGGCTGCCGATCCATCTTCCCGCTTGGCGCATCTTCGACGAGCGCTACGCGCGCGCCAATCGTGTCGCGATGCGCCTCGGCCGCCGCGATCCGACCTGGTTTCGCAAGGCGCAGACGCTCGCCGAGCTTGCGCGCCTGATCGGCCTCGACGACAAGGCGCTCGCCGCGACGGTGGAGCGCTTCAACCGCTTCGCGCAAAACGGCCGCGACGAGGATTTCCATCGCGGCGAGACCGCCTGGGAGAAGTTCTATACCGGCGATCCGGCACGGCCCGACTGGAACGGTGCCCTCGGCACCATCGAGCGTCCGCCCTTCTACGCGGCCCCTTACTACCGCGGCATCCTGGGCACCAAGGGCGGTCCGCGCACCGACGCGCGCGGGCAGGTGCTGCGCCAGGACGGCAGCCGAATCGCCGGGCTCTATTGCGCCGGCGTCGCCATGGCCAATCCGATCGGCACCAAGGCGGTGGGTGCCGGCACCACGATCGGGCCCTGCCTCACCTGGGGCTATATCTGCGGCCGCAGCGTGCTGCGCGAGAACACGTGATCTCAGCGCGGCGGGTTCGCCTCGATCCAGCGGGCGATCGCCTCGACCACCTGCGTCTCGATGCCGAAATAGCCATGGGGTGCGAAGGGCTGGCAGTCGTCGGAGCGCGGCGCATTGCCGCCCTCGAAGAACATCGTCTCCACTTTGGGCGCCTGTGGGAAGGCATGTGCGAGCCGCTCGACGGCGGAGGGCGGCGACACCTTGCAGGCATCGCTCCGGTGATGGACGATCAGCACGGGCACGCGCACCGCGGCGAGATCGGCGCTAAACACCGTCTCTCTTTCAATGCGCGTCGGCACGGTGACCGAGGAGGTGAGGACGAGTCCGTCGGGCCGCGCCTCCGCGGGCGCGCCGGCGAGGCGCGCCGCGGCATTCGCCGCCGATATCGTGCCGCGACTCGTGCCCACGAGCCAGACGGGGCGCGGCACGCGCGCGTGAAGGAAGCGGATCACGGCGGCGATATCCGTCGCATGCTCGGCGCTCGCGCGCCAATCGTCGAGCTCGCGATGGTCCGAAGGTGAATCGAGGAGGGCGACTTCGAGCCCCTGCCCCGCGAAGAGGCCGCGCGTGCGCGCCAGGAAATTGCCGAAGGGTCGACCGACATTGTCTGGCTCGAGCCCGATCCTGCCGTTCCCGCCCACGAAGAGGATGAGGCTGGCCTTGGCCTCGCCCGCTGCCGGCACCACGGCGACGCGCTCGGTGACGCCGGGGCGCGGCTCCAGGGTCTCGAGCGTACCGGGGATCCCGGAGCCGGGCTCGGCGCTTTGCGGCCGCGCGGCGCTCCCCCGCGCTGCGGCCTGCGCGCCCTCGCTGGAGGCGAGCGCAGCCACGAGAATGAAAGCACAGCCGATCGGCAGAACCCACTTCATCGGAACCCCCTTTGATTGCCGGCGCTACCGCCGGGTTGCTCGAATTTGCGCGTATTATCGGGGAATTCGCGATTGAGCGCACCATGGTCGCAGGCATGCGAGGGGCCCCATGGCGCGCAAAGGCGAAGGAGAGGTCATGGCCCTCGATCAGGCGTTCATTGCAGCCACTCGTTTCGGCCTCGGGCCGCGCCCGGGCGATCTCGGCCGCATCGCGAGCGATCCGCGCGGCTGGGTTCTCCATCAGCTCGATCATCCAGAGCGGGCGCCGGCGATCGCCGCGCTGCCGCCGCCGGATGCGCAGATCAGCCGCTTCTTCGCCTTGCGCCGGGAGATAAAGGCGCAGAAGCAGCTCGCGCGCGCCGAGACGGCGCCGACCCCGATGATGCGCCGAAGCACAGTCGACAGTCCCGAAACTGAAGGCGGCGCCGCTGCAAGGCCTGCCAAATCGCCGGTCGCAAAGCTGCGCGAGCCCATCCGCGAGCTCTATCTCGCCGAGGCCGAAGCGCGCACGCGCGCCGCGATCGAGAGCGAGACGCCGCTCGTCGAGCGCCTCGTCGCCTTCTGGTCCAACCATTTCACCGTCTCCATCCAGCGCGGCGAGATCGCCGGGCTGTGCGGCCCCTTCGAGCGCCAGGCGATCCGCCCGCATGTGCTCGGCCGCTTCTCCGACATGCTGACGGCGGTGATGCGCCATCCGGCCATGCTGCTCTATCTCGACAATGCGCGCTCGATCGGCCCGGAGTCCTTCGCCGGGATGCGCCGCCATGTCGGAATCAACGAGAATCTCGGCCGCGAGCTCCTCGAGCTCCACACCCTCGGCGTCAAGGGCGGCTATACCCAGGCCGACGTCATCCAGATGGCGCGCATGCTGACGGGCTGGACCATTGTTCCTCTCGAGAAGCCGGGCGCCGGCGCCTTCCGCTTCGAGCCGCGCTTCCACGAGCCGGGGCCCAAGACGCTGCTCGGGGTCACCTATCGCGAAGCCGGCATGGAAGAGGCGCAGGCGGCGCTCCTGGCGCTGGCGCGCCACCCAGCCACGGCGCACCATGTGGCGGAGAAGCTCGCGCGCCATTTCATGGCCGACGCGCCGCCGCCGGCCGCGGTCGGGCGCATCGCCGCCGTCTATCAGCGCACGGGGGGTGATCTCAGGGCGGTGACGCGCGCCGTCGTCGAGTCGCCGGAAGCCTGGCGCGATCCTCTCGCCAAGGTGAAGGCGCCCCAGGATTTCGTCGTCTCGACTGTGCGCGCCACCGGCTTCACGCCGCCCGATATGCGGGCGCTGATCGCTTCGCTGCGCATGCTCGGCCAAACGCCGTTCGCCGCCCCATCCCCGGCGGGATGGCCGGACACGGCTGCGGAATGGCTCGGACCCGAGGCGCTCATGCATCGCATCGAGTGGTCGCGCGCCGTGGCGCGGAAGATCGCACCTTTGGTCTCGGCGCCTCAGCTTGCCGAGGCGACCATCGGCCCGGTCGCCACGCCGGCCACGATGCAAACGATTGCCACGGCGGCCAACCCCGTCGAGAAGCTGACGCTCGTCCTCGCCAGCCGCGAATTCCAGAGGAGATAAGCCATGCTCACGCGTCGCGATACGCTTCTCGGCCTGGCGCTCACCTCCGGTGCGCTTGCCTTCGGCCTGCCGCGCTTCGCCTTCGCGCGCATTCCGACCGAGCGCCGCTTCGTCTTCATCGTGCTGCGAGGGGCTATGGACGGGCTCGCCGCGGTGCCGCCCTATGGCGATCCCGACTACCGCGCCGTGCGCGGCCCCCTGGCCCTGCCAGCGCCCGGGCAGGCGAACGGGATTTTGCCGATCGACCGCTTCTATGGACTTAATCCGGCGCTGCAGCCTGTGGCGCCGCTCTTCCAGAGGGGCGAGGCGCTTGCGCTTCACGCGGTGGCCACGCCCTATCGCGAGCGCTCCCATTTCGACGGCCAGGACGTGCTCGAGAACGGCACCGCCACCCCTCACGCGACCGAGGATGGCTGGCTCAACCGCGCCCTTGGGCTTTACGGCGCCGAGGGCCGGCGCATCGGCCTCGCCGTTGGCCAGGACGTCCCGCTGGTCCTGCGCGGCAAGACGCCCGTGCAGTCCTGGGCCCCGTCGCCGCTCGCCGGCTTGCCCCATGAATTCATCGCCAAGCTGGCCGCCCTCTATAAGGGCGACAGGCTCTTCGAAGGCGCCCTCGAGGAAGGCGCTCAGGCCGAAACCCTGGCCGAGGACGTGCTCGGCAGTGGCAACCGGATGGGCCCGCAGGGTCCCCAGGCTGGCGCCTTCGCCAAGCTCGCCCCCGAGGCCGGCAAGCTGCTCGCCGCCAAGGACGGGCCGCGGGTCGCCGTCATGGAATGCCTCGGCTGGGACACCCATCAGGCCCAAGGCACGGTGCAGGGCCGTCTTGCCGACACCCTCAAGGCCTTCGCCGAGGGGGTCGCAGGCCTCGTGGCCTCGCTTGGACCGGCGTGGAGGGATACGGTCGTCCTGGCCGCCAGCGAATTCGGCCGCACGGCCCATGCCAACGGCACGGGCGGCACCGACCACGGCACCGCCACGGCGGCCTTCCTCTTCGGCGGCGCCGTTAGGGGTGGACGGGTCGCCGCGCGCTGGCCGGGCCTGAGCCAGGGACGGCTCTATCAGGGCCGGGACCTGGTGCCGACGACGGACCTGCGAGCCGCCCTCAAGGCGGTTCTGCGCGATCACCTCGAGCTGCCGGGCGATGCCCTCGACCGGGTGGTACTGCCGAATAGCACCCAGGTAAAGCCTCTCGACGGACTCGTGCGCACCTGACAGGAAGCCGTCATCCGGTCTCGTCCTCATCCCCTGGAAAATCGCCCTGAGCCAGCGTCCAGGCGGTGATCGCTTGCTCCCGATCGCCCCTCGCTCCACATCAAAGGAGAGCCGCTGTGGATGCGCGTCCCAGATCGGCCACGGCGGCTATTCCCGGATCTGCGCCGGATCGGCTAAGCTCGTGAGGCGCAGGCGCCCCAAGGGGCTGGTTATGTGGAAGAATGATCAGGAAGAGCCGGTACTCGCTGCCAATGAGGCGTTCTATCGCGCCTTCGCGGTGCGCGATCTCGCCGCCATGGAGCGGGTGTGGGCCTCGGAGGTCGCGGTGGCTTGCGTCCATCCGGGCTGGACGCCCCTGCTTGGCCGCGACGCGGTGATGGAGAGCTGGGCCGGCATTCTGGGCAATCCCAAGGCGCCCGCGATTCGCTGCCTGCAAGCCCAGGCGACCGTCTATGGGGACATCGCCCTGGTGCTCTGCTACGAGCTCGTCGAGCGCGGCTTCCTGGTGGCGACCAATCTCTTCGTCCGCGAGAACGGTGCCTGGAAGCTTTTCCATCATCAGGCCGGGCCCGCCGCCGCCGAGGCGCCCGAGACGACCGGCGAGCTCGCTCCCGCCTCCAAGCGCCTCCATTGAGGGGCTCGCCCAAGGTGCTGGCAAGGCTCTGTTAACCATGCCGCGGTAAGGTCGGGTCGAAGGCGCTCCTGCCTTCGACAGACGCGAATGGGCGGACGGCACAATGGCGCCGACGGCGGCGATCGCCGGGAAGACTCAGCCATCCGAAGACGACGAGACGGAAGCGGCCGAGGCCGAGGCTCCGCGCCCGGCACCGGGACGAAAGCGGGCGATTCTCCTTGCCCTCGCGGCGGCGTTGCTGGTCGCCACGGCGCTCGGCGTCGGCCTTGCGGTCTATTGGGCCCGCATCGAGTTGCTCCTGGCGCATTTCGTCAAGCCGAGTGAGTCCCGCGTCGCGACCGGTCCGGCCGCCGCCCTTCCGCTCTTCCTCGATTTGCCGGACATGGTTGTCAACCTAACCACGTCCAGCGGCGATATCCACATGCTGCGCGCGAGTATCGCCCTCGAGCTCGCCAGCCCCGCGGATGCCGCATATCTCCGCTCCCTGATGCCACGCATCCAGGACGTTATCGAAACGCGCCTGCGCGCCCTGCGCCCGGACGACCTCAAGGGGACGGCGCAGTATTACCGCTTGCGGGACGAGCTGCTCGCGCGGGTGGCGTTCGCCGTCGGGCCCGGCCATGTGCGCCAGGTCTTCTTCAAGGACCTGATCGTCCGTTAACCTTTTCCGCGGTTTTAAATCGGTTTTACTTGCAGGAAGGGTCACCTTTTTGTCACAGTGCAAGACAAGTGTGTTGATGACGGTTGAAATGGTCATCGGGCCGCCCATGTCGTATGCTGAACGCTCAGAGCAGGCGGCGGGTTGGGCTGCGCGCAAGCGCCGTTAATAAATAGGGCGCTATGGAAGCTTGAGCCGGCCGATCGCTTTGTGTATTGCGTCGCAACAGACCACCGGTGCTGCGTTGCGGCCAGACCGATAATTGGTTAATGTGCTTGCCGGCTTCGGCGGGGATCGCAAAACAAGGGGTGGAAAGATGAGAGTGATGAGAGCGTTTGGCGCGGTAGTGACGCTGCTATTGATGAGCGCGTGCACGACGCACTGGATTGACGATCAGCTGAATCCGATTGAGCAGGAGCCTGGGCAGGGGTCG